>Ga0302197_10000469_pt1 | contig 40672 bp, 35 predicted proteins | sample II_Bog_N2_1_FD_193526 | JGI IMG/M metagenome (GOLD analysis project Ga0302197, IMG submission 193526) | Peat permafrost microbial communities from Stordalen Mire near Abisko, Sweden - II_Bog_N2_1 | ecosystem: Environmental > Terrestrial > Soil > Wetlands > Peat | place: Sweden: Abisko... | reverse complement strand
TGATATGTAACAGAATTCAGCTATGCCGTCAATCATCAAAACGCTCAAAGTCGTCGCCGATCCCAACCGGCTGCGTATCTTATTGCTTTTAAGGGGTGAAGAACTGTCCGTTGCCGAGCTACAGGAAATCCTCGCCATGGGCCAGAGCACCATCTCCACGCATCTTTCGCAGCTTCGGCAGGCTGAACTCGTCGAGGACCGCCGCACGGGCAAGAGTCACTTTTATCGGCTCTCCGCAGCCGGTGCAACAGAGGACGACGCGATACTGGATCGCCTTCTTTCCCAAGCCGGCAAAGAGATTGCAGAAGCGGCTGCCGACCAAGCCGCCATGCGCCGCGTGCTCAAGAAGCGCCAGGACAAGATGCGCGCGTTTTTCGACAGCGTAGCCGGCCGGCTGGGCAAGGACTACGTGCCGGGCAAATCGTGGAAGAGCATGGCCGAGGCGCTGCTGCGGTTGATGCCGCCGCTCACGATTGCCGATCTGGGCGCCGGCGAGGGGAGCTTCGCGCTCTTGCTTTCTGAGAGGGCCGTGCGCGTCATCGCAGTCGACAGTTCGGCACGCATGATCGAGGTGGGCCGCGAACAGGCGACGCGCCACGGCGTGAAAAATGTGGAGTACCGGCTCGGTGATATGGAAGAAGTCCCTATCGGCACGGGCGAGGTGGATCTCGTTTTCTTTTCGCAGTCGCTGCATCACGCGCTGCATCCGGAGCGCGCGCTGGGCGAGGCGGCACGGATTCTTGGCGACAGCGGCCGCGTGGTGGTGCTCGACCTGCTCAAGCATCGCTTTGAAGAGGCGCGCGAGATGTACGCCGACGAGTGGCTCGGCTTCAGCGAGGCGGAACTCGAAGCGATGCTTGAGAACGCGGGCTTTGTGGATGTGGAAACCGCAGTAGTGGACAAGGATGCGGAGGCGCCTCAGTTTCAAACGCTGCTGGCGATTGCGGACAAGAGAAAGTAGCGCGCTGGGACGGCGGTTTTTCCTGCGTTTCTAAGAATCGGCGGCTAGCTTCTCTCCGCAGCTAATAGTTTCGCTTTCCGCTCCACGCCCCACCGGTAGCCGGTGAGCGAGCCGTCGGCGCCCACTACGCGATGGCATGGCACCAGCACGGAGACGCGATTCAAAGCGCAGGCCCGCGCCACGGCGCGGGTCGATTTTGGAATGCCCATCTCGCGTGCTAACTGAGAATAAGTTCGCGTCTGTCCGCGCGGAATCTGCCGCAGCGCATTCCACACGCGAAGCTGGAAGACGGTGCCGCGTAGATCCAATACCGGAACTTGTGGTGCGGCAGCCTTTCGGACCAAGTCGTCGCCTTCGCGGACGTTCGCAAGCGCCGCGTCAACCCAACGCGCGATTGAGGGATCGCGACGCAGCGCGGCCTCGGGGAATTCCGTGCGCAGGGTCGCCTCGGCTTCCGCTTTGCTGTTGGCCAGCGCGAGCCAGCAAAGACCGCGTTCCGTGGCGCCCACAATCATCCATCCAAACGGCGAGTGGGCGGCGCAATACCCAATGCGCTCGCCTTTGCCGCCTTTCGCAAATCGCGACGGCGTCATGCCCAGTTGCGCGCCTTCCCAGGCGCGGCTCGACGAACCAAATCCTGCGTCATAAATCGCGTTGGTCACAGAGCTTCCTTTCTTGAGGGCTTTGCGCAGGCCGTTGGCGCGCAGAGCGCGCTGATACCCAAGCGGGCTCACGCCCATTTCGCGCTTGAAGAGCCGCTGCACGGTGAAGGGACTCAGACTGGCTACGCGGCCTAACTCCTCAAGACGCACGCGCCGGTCGAGGTTGCGTTCGATGTGGCGACGAACTTCGTCCAAAAGGCTGCTCGATGCAATCGTCGATGCGATCGTGGGGCGGCAGCGCTTGCAGGCGCGAAATCCGGCAGTCAGCGCTTCGGCCGCGGTGCGGAAGAAGCGCACATTGGCTCGCAGGGGGCGGCGGCTCGCGCAGGTTGGCCGGCAAAAAACGCCGGTGGTTGCGACGCCATAGAAGAAGCGCGCCTGCGGGTCGCGGGTAACGAGTTGCTTCCACGCGGAGTCCGCCCACGCGATATCAGACCGCGCATCTCGAGACTCGTTGGCGAGGGGCATTGCGGGTTGCGGCATTTCAATCCTGGGCGTCCTGGGCATGGTGGAAGCGGTTGCCGATTCGATTGCGATTTGCGAAATAGTGCTCATGGGAATGATAGTCGCCGATCGCCGTTCCGCGCGCACTCCGATTCTTGCGCGCAATTCTGTTTTCGCTGGGAGCCGCGAGCGCGGCAGAGCCATGGAATAAAGGCCCCGCCGTATCGATTGCATCTGGCATTGACACAATGGGTGGATCTCACCATGTATTCTCGTTTTGCAGATAGAAATCGCGCTTCGTCTGGCCTCGAAATGCTCCTATGATCGGGCGCCAAGCCGGGCTCATCAACGGAGGTTTCATCGTGTCACGCAAGATTATTGCCGTTGCGGCAGTTTTCATAGTTTCCGTCTTGGCCGGCGCACAGGCCAACGGCCCCTACCAGGTGCAGAAGATTCAACTCGTCGGCGGCGACGGTGGATTCGACTACGTGACCGCCGATCCCGACGGCCGCAATCTGTATGTGGCGCGCTCCGGCCCTGCCGGGCATATTGGCGTCTTCAACCTGGATACACTGGCCCAGGTGGGCGACATCCCGAGCACGAGTGCGCACGGCGCGGCGGTGGACACGGCCACGGGGCATGGGTTCGCGACCTCAAAGCCGGTGGCGATGTTTGACGCGAAGACCTTCGCGATCATCAAGAACATCGATGTGCAAGGCAATCCCGACGGTTACCTGAACGACACCTACAATCACCGCTTCTACATCCTCAGCCACTCGGCGCCTAATATCACGGTGCTCGACGACAAAGACGGTTCTATTCTTGGCACCATCGACATCGGCGGCGCGCCGGAGCAGGCCGCGACGGACGGCCACGGCAAAATCTACGTCGACATTGTGGATAAGGCCGCGATCGCAGTGATCGATGCGGACGCGATGAAGATGGTGGGCCGCTACGACCTCTCGAGCAAAGGCAGCGGATGCGCGGGCCTGGCGCTCGATGCGAAAAACGGAATCCTGTTTGCCGCCTGCCGCGACAAAAGCAACATGATCATTTTGTCGGCAGCCGATGGGCACATCCTCACCGACCTGCCGACCGGCGTGGGGTGCGACGGAGTGACGTTCAATCCCGACACCATGGAAGTGTTCAGCTCGCAGGGCGATGGCACGCTGACAGTGATCAAGGAGAACTCGCAGACTGACTTTGCCGTGGAGCAGACAGTGTTTACACCACAACGCGCCAAGACCATCACGCTCGATACCAAGACGGGCGATCTTTTTCTGATCACGGCCGAGTATGGACCCACGCCGGCCCAGCCCGCCGCGCCGACCGGCGCAACGCAACCTTCAGGCGGCCCGCCAAGTGCGGGTGGTCCTCCGGCCGCGGGCGGCCCGCCAGCATTCATGCGCGGGCCTCGTCCGCCTATGATCCCGCATTCGTTCCAGATTCTGGTGGTAGGCAAGAATTGAACTGCGAGCGGCCGGAACCGGAAAGCTCGGCGATACCAGAAGGAATCGAGCTTCGGCGCTGCCAGCTCAGTTGCTCCGCGATAATGGTGAACGATGACACTGGACTGGAGTTGCGGAGCGCTGGCGGAAGGGCTGCAATGCTACAGGAGCGGGGAATTTTTTCTCGCGCATGAGCATTGGGAAGGCGTCTGGCTGACGTGCGCAGAGCCGGAGAAAACGTTCCTACAGGCGCTAATTCAAATTACCGCAGCCTTTCATCATCTTCAGCGCAAGAATTTCGCTGGCTCCGCATCGCTGCTGCGCGCGGCACTTCGGCGGCTTGACGCGTTCCCTGCTGCTTTCGGAGGGATTGACGTCGAAGATCTTCGCGCGAGCGTGCGCGTGTGGCTGCTGGCGTTGGATCGGGAAGATCCATCGCTACGACCGCCGATTCCGCAAATACGATGAAGGCGAAGGTCCCTTCGGAATCATGGGATTTCGACTTATTTCTTTAGCAGAGCTTCGGCGCGCGCTAAATCTTCTTCCGTGTCGACGCCGATGGTGTCGCGCGGGGCGTCGGCGACGTAGATCGCGATGCCGTTTTCGAGAAGCCGCAACTGCTCCAGGCGCTCCAGCCCTTCCAACGGCGAGGGCGGCAGCGCGGCGAAACGCTCCAGCGCGGCTTTGCGATAAGCGTAGATACCAAGGTGCTTGCGATAGCCGGTGAACCCAACCCGATCGCGATCGAAGGGAATCGTCGCGCGAGAGAAGTAGAGAGCGCGGCAGTCGAGAGCCGTGACTACTTTGACAGCGTTGGGATTGGTGAACTCCTCGGGCGGGCAGCACACGGAGAGGGTGCTGACTTCTACCTCGGGCCGGTCAAAGAGATCGAGCAGCGGCGGGAAAAAATCTGCCGTGAGAGTGGGTTCGTCTCCCTGAATGTTGACGTAGATATCGGCGTCGATCTCGCGAGAAACCTCCCTCACCCGGTCGCTGCCGCTGGGGCATGCGGGCGAGGTCATCAGCACAGGAATGGAGCGCGCGCGGCACACATCCGCCACCTCTTCGGCGTCGGTGGCGACAACCACGGGATCCATGAGGCCGCTGGCGCTGGCGGCGCGCCACACCCACTCCACCATGGGCCGGCCGGCGATGGGGCGCAGCACCTTGCGCGCCATGCGCGTGGACTGTAGCCGCGCAGGAATGACGGCTGCGATGCGGAGGGAACTCATGCAGTCGAGTGTACATGGGCGCGGGGCGGCAACAGTCAGAAGGCGAGTGCGGCCAACGTGTTTTCTGCGCGGGCCACGCCTTGCACCGCGGCTTCTGGGCCGTCGCTCTGATTCTCTGCATAAATGAACTCGATCCGCGAGAGGCCGATCACGCCCAGAATGCGGCGCAAATACGGTTCCTGCTGATCGAAATCATGAAAGGGTGTGCCCGCGGGATACGCGCCGCCGCGCGCAGAAAAAACGTAAACCCGTTTGCCCGGCGGAACGAGCGGGGCCACGCCCTGCGAGGTGAAGGCAAAGGTGCGCCCTTCGCGCACGATCAGGTCGATCCACGCTTTGAGCGAGGCGGGAATGGAAAGGTTCCACATGGGCGCGCCCAACACCACCACGTCGGCGGCGAGCAACTCGTCCACCAGTTGATCGGAGAAGGCGAGGGCCGACTTCTGCGCGGCGGTGCGCTCCTCGGCCGGCGTGAAGAACGCGTCGATGGCGTTCTCATCGAGGTACGGGAAGCACTCGAGCGAAGTGTTGTGTTGGAAGACGGTGCCGCCGGGGTTTTGCCGCTTCCATTTTTCGACGAAGGCGGCGGCAAGGCGGCTTGAAACCGATGCGGCGCGAGGACTGGAATCAATTTGAAGCAATGCGGGCATGGACTATCTCCGGGAGCAGACAAAGACACCGCATGAATTGTCGCAGGATAGGCCGGCTTACTGATTTAGGCGGCAGAGTTTTCGATGGAGAGATCGGAAGATTGCCGCTCAGGAACGGGCTGAAACGTTTGACCTGTTCTACGCGCGCCCGTATCATTGAAATGTGGCAATTGCGTGCGTTATTGTGCCTTTTTGCCCTCTTTCCGGCGGGGTAGCTCAGATGGTTAGAGCGACGGATTCATAACCCGTAGGTCGGCAGTTCGATCCTGCCTCCCGCCACCATATTTCCTCATTAGAATGAATGTTTTAGGAAGCTCATAGCTTTCCACCCTAAAAACGCTCACCCGCAACTCACCCGTGATTGCTACTGCACCACATCCGTAGGCGGCTTCGTCGGCGGCGCGAAAAACGCTGTGAGCATTTCCCCCTGCGCGTCTGAGCGGTCCTGGCTTCGCCCGTGGGCGTAAAGCTGAAGCGTGGTCATCGGGTTTGCGTGACGCAAAATGGTTTGAACAGTTTTTACGTCGCGACCGACTGCGATGAGATACGTGGCAAGCGAGTGCCGGAGATTGTGCATCCCGAACTGCACCTTCTCTCCCTGCTTCAACACACCTGCCTCGTAGGCCGCTTTCTTGAGGTAGTCGGTCACCAGAATGCTACCGCTGCGTGGGGTCTTTCCCTTGTTTCGAACGGACGGGAAAACCCAGTCGTCATCGCCGGCATATGGGGACTCACTGCGCCACTCTTCCAGATGCTTTGCGAGCATCTCGACACACGGCACGGCTGCCCTGCTTGCCCGGCTCTTTGGCTTGCCTTCCCGGTCCATGGTCCAGCTTCGCCGCACGTGAATCAGCTCGGCCTTGGGGTCGATGTCGGACCACTTCAATCCGAGAGCCTCGCTGATCCTCAGGCCGGTCACTGCAACAAGCAGCACAAGGGTATTCTCAGGCTGTGCGAGCCGGCTCCAGACCTTGTGAGCCTCTTCAGGGCTGATCACCTTTGGCTCGTACTCGGACGTGGTTACGCACTTCACTTTCCGGGCCGGATTGCATGTGTCGGGAATAAGCTCGCGCCACGCACCGAATTTGTAGATCAGCGCCATCAGGCCCTTCAGATGATTGACCGTCCGGTTCGCCAGGCTGTGGTCGCGCTTGAGTTCCTGAAGCCAGTCTTGAATCGCATGGTGCGAGATCTTTGTGGCGATGAAGCCATCCCACTTCGGACGAATATACCGCCTCAGGTACATCTTGTAAGTGACGACTGTCGTGTGGGAGCGAGGTTTCAGCAGGTGCTTCTGCTCGCCAAGTTCCTGCTCGATGAACTGCTCGGCAAGCATGCGGAACGTGACTTTTGGACTCTTGAATCCTGCCTTGTTGATCTTCGTGTGGAGGTCAAGCCGGTTCACCTCAGCCCATGCACTGGACTCACTGGGGAATTTGCGCACAAGCCCGATGGCGATGGTGCGCTCGACGCGCTTGCCGTCGGCCGGCCGGGTTGCGTTATATCGCAGAACCCACGTTGGACCTGCGGCCCGCGCTTCCCTTCGCAAACTGCCTGTCTGAAACCTCGCCACTCATTGTCCGTTCTCGGCCCGCTGGGACTGCCGACCACGGTACGTTCTACCCTCTATGTGTGCAGTGGCGCTAGCTTCTCTGTCGCAAAGGGCGCGCTCCAACTCAGACAACTTGAACCGCCATACGTGGCGACGACGGCCCTGTGCCAACGGGTGGGCAGGGAGGTCGCCGCCGCGCACAAGATCGAGCAAGCGACGTGGGGAGATGGCAAGGTGTGCAGCGGCCGTATCTGTATCTACGAATGGCTCAGTCATGGACGTCTAAATACTGCATAGGTTGAGTAAGTACGGATAAGGTTTAGGGACCGGGTGGGCGCGGTCTCGGTGGATTAGTTCGCCTGCTTCTTGGCTGCCGCTTCAAGTATCTTGATGATGCCCTCTGCTTCTTCACGGCTGCAACCCGTCTGCCAACCGTCGTAAGTTCCGTCAAGGTTGAAGAAGTACTCCATTCCAGACTTGGGGTCCGTGATGCGGTTCTGGTACTTGTGGTCTGGATCTACGATTACCGCTCCGGGAGACAGGGTTATAACTTCGGACCTGCCACCCTTATGGGTCACTTTGAGTTTCATGTATTGCCTCCAGTGAATCGAATCTGTTGCGGGGCAACCGAAGCGGCCCCACGGTTGATGTTTTCAATTGACGACCGCATGAACCGGAGCATCGGTCACAGCATTCCGCAGCCACGTTGCCGCGACCTCGATCTCTACCTGCTCCTTATCAGGCAACTCGTCCCACTCCACGACGCTTCCATACGCGACCAATTCCAATGCCCGCCTTACGCGATCCAGCGGAACCTTGGACAGCGGAACCGTGGTCCGCTTCCGGCATTCATCCAGGAAACACTCCGCATGAAACATGGTGTCTCCCTTGCATTGTTCGACAAACCAAAAAGTGATACTCATTTCGGCCAAAGTCATTTCGACCACTTCCGACCATGATTTATTTTTGTTCTTCATAACTGTGTTGCTCCTGATTTCCGCTGCGGGGCCAGATCGCTCCAGCCCCCTCTGTGGGTGTCGTCTGTCTGCGGCGGGAGTGCAGGCGACCTAGAGCCGTATCAATCTCAAGTTCGCAAGCATTTGACCCGGCAAGTTTCCTCAGGCGCATGCATCCTAGGTGTGCTTCGATTTGTTCTTCCAGCGTCATCGTGAGCGTCTGATACTGCTGTCTAGAGATCAACGACAACGCCCTGCGCGACTTCCTCGCAGGCTTCCACGATCTCCGTCAAGGTGTACCGAGACTCCAGACGCGATTGCTTGTCTGCGGCACAGTCGTTCTGGTCAAGAGCCGGAGTGAAGACTTTCCAGGAACTATCTTCCGCTGCCTCCAGGATCATGACTTCCTGGCCGTCGACAAGATAGAGAGTGGCGGTGGTTTGAAGTGATGGTAATTGTTTCGTGGTCTCAAATGTGGCTTGAGAAACCTTGACAGCTTGCAGATCCTGTTTCATGACATCTCCTATCGTTGGGTTAGTGGCGGAGAAACCGCTTCGTCTCGGGTTGGGTTATCGTCAGGCAGAAGCAACAATCCGGTACATGCTTCCAGTACGGTTTCCGACTCCATGAAATTGCGATTCAAGGCGGCCATCAGCGACCATCTTTTTACAGACGCGAGCGACCTGACCGAGATCAAGGGTTCGCATTCCATGAAAATGTCTCACCAGTTGGTGATGTAAACAGAGTTGAGTGGTGGTTAAATATCCACCATCATTTTCACGGAGAGCTTCAACAATGCAAGCCTCCACGTGGGCAATAGTGCCTGGTTTTGTGAGTCTGAAATGTGCCATTTTTCCTGTCTTTCTAGGAGGTTGGTGTCCTCCTGTAGAAGCTCCAAAGGGCTGGTTCTCAGAACGGTTGCCCGCTTCCCTGGTAACATTCCTGCAAGACTTTTGAGGTTGGTCGGTCAATTCACTCTTCTCCCAAGCCAAGAGTACGCACGCGGATTGGCCGAGCGTAAGACCCCAATACCACGCAAAGAAGTCACCTAATTGCTATCTAGACCCCATTGGGTACCGTAACCATCATTGATGGTGCGGTTGGTAACAGTTACCAGGCCAAAACAAGACAGCGCGGCCCAGTTCTCTGAAATTGCACTTAACGCGGCCCAGTTCTCTGATTCATTGTTTTTGGTAATCATTACTATGGTTACAAATCCACAGAGTTTTCCACGCTTGAGTGAGATTCACTCAATGTTTGGAGCAAACAAAAACGGCGAGCCGCCCCCGGAGAGAAGGCAGCCGGTGGTTTTGGTCCGCGCAAGCCGATGTCGCAGAAAGCCAAGGATCGGATTCGCGCCGGTCTGTTGGCAGCCGCAGCCCGCAAGAAAGCGGCCAAGGAAGCCGCTACAGCCGTCAGCGCAGCCCCTCAGACCGTTCAGGACGCGTCCGCGACCGCACCGGCAGCGAAGGTTACGGCGAAAACCGTGAAGGCCACCACGGGGACGGGAGCCCGAAAGTGAGGCTACTACCGCTCGGGAAAGTTGTTGGAACACCCGCTGCGTTGCTAGAACTTGAGAGGGCCGGGATTTCCAGGCTGTTACGAAACGGGCGATTGATGTAGACGAAAAGCGGTGTTCCGGTTGGCCGGACATCGCTTTTTGTTTTGGAGGGGGGCGTTTCCCGAGCAAGATCGGATCGGTTAAGTAACGCGGCCGTGGATGGGGTTATTCAGCCAGCCAGCGCCGCGGCCAGCTTATGACCTCCGAGGACATTGATCATGCGTTTCAGGTTGTAGGCCATGGTCGCCAGGCCGATCTCGGTTTGTGCTCCTCGAAGTCCCCGCAGCAGGAATCGCGGGTTTCCGAAGATGCGATATTTGAGGGTTGCGAAGGGGTGCTCTACGATGCATCGTCGTAGCCGCATGGCCTCAGGCGTGGCTCGTTGTTGCATGCGCGTGAGCGCTCCTTCATGCAGGTGGCGGGTAATCCAGCGACGTGATGCGGTAGTGCAATCGGTCCTGATCGCACAGGCTTGGCATGTTTCGGCTTCGGCGGCATACATGATGCAGCGGTCTCTGCGCGACAGTTGTATACGTACCAGGGTCTCGCCATTGGGGCAGCGGAAGGTGTCCGTTTTCTCGTCGTAATGGAACCGGCTGCGGTCGAACAGTGTGCCGTCGCCCTTGTTGTTGACGGAGCGGTTGGCTGGCACGTGCGGCACGATGCCCTGTTGTTCGCATCGTTCGGCCTGCTCGCCGTTGGAATAACCGGCGTCGGCAACCACGTGGAGAGAGTCCGGTGCACCGACCGCCTGGCTGGCCGCTTGGGCCATGGGCAGCAGGCTGCGGTTGTCGGTCGCCTGCGTGGTCACCTGCTGGGCCACGATCAGCGCATGTTCGGCATCCACAGCGGTCTGCACGTTATAGGCTGGCGCAGGCGCATGGCCATGGCCTACGCGCATCAAGTGCGCCTCCGGCTCCGGATGCCTGTTCAGCTTCTCCAGTGCCGTCGCCACCGCGGCCGGATCAATGAGCACTTCATCCCCTTCATCGGCTTGCTCAAGCTGCTCCAGATAACGCTTCACTGCCTCGCGCTCGTGCACACTGCGAGCGCTGCTGGCGGCCTGGAACTTGGAACCATCGATGGCTATCCACTCACCCCGTACCAGGCCCACCGAGCGCGCAAAGCCAACCAGCGCGGCCCCCGCCGCGGTGACCGCTTCACGGTGCATGCGCCGGAATTCGGCGATGCTCTTGTAATCGGGAGCCAGACGGCCCAGCAACCACATCACTTCCACGTTGCGCCGGCACTCGGCCTCCAAACGCCGTGACGAACGGATCTGCTGCAGGTAGCCGTAGAGATAAAGCTTCAAAAGATCGCGCGGATCGTAACCGGGCCGTCCCGTTTCCGCCGGCTCGCAACGCTTGAACCCGAGTTCGCTCATCTCCAGCCGCGCAACAAAAGCGTCGATCACCCGACAGACGTGATCGCCCGGGACAAGATCGTCGAGCACCACGGGAAACAATGTGCCTTGGGTTCGTCCCTCACCTTGAATGAAGCCCATGAAAAATGCCCTCGCTCACCACGAGGGCATTTTCCCATGATTTCCCCGATTAATTCAGACTTTCGTAACAGCCTGATTTCACCGGCCCTTTTACTTGCGCGGCATCAATCCGGCGATTGGGGCGAACTTTCGGCGCACAATAGACGGGAAAACGAACTCAGTATTCGGGAAGGCTTGCGGGTGCTGAGCAACTACCCTTTGCCGAACGGTTCTCGGGTATGGGTCATCACCGAAAGTGACCGCTCCAGCACTTGCCTTTTGCTGCCAGACGAATACTAAACTCGCGAAAGCGCGGACAGGCCAGTCCTCCGGGGCTGGCCTTTTCCTTGCTGATTCCAATATGCGGGACGCGTCCTATCTATAAAATCGGGAAATTTCTTTGGTCGCAGTTAACTTGACATTATCTCCTTGCATCGGCCCGGACAAAGATCGATGATGTGCATGGACCAGTCGCCGGCATAGCCACAGACGAAGCGTCCAATCCAACAATCCCAAACTGCAAATACCAGCATGAAGCAAAGTCGTAGAAGCGACACCATGCTACAGCGTCTATAGCTGCTGCGCTCGCACACCATATGTGTGTCTGCGCATTACCTGGCCCGCGCCTAATCCGCGCCGCGCACACACGTGAAGTGTGTTCAAAGGAGCACTTATGAAGCCAACCACTAACAAGAAGCCAGTTACTTTTACCAACAAGCAATTGCAGATGCTCACCATCGATCTGCTCATCGGAACTATCTGCGAAATCGGCGATGTCGCCACAGCACATGAATGGATCTGCCCGCTGTTTACGGCATCGACGCCCTATTCACCGATCTATCCGCCGCTGAATCATATATTGGCTGCGCTGGAACTTTTGGACGGCGACGCGGACGAGAACGATGCGTCCCAAACAGACAAGGCGCTGGCTGCACGGATTGAAACCATGCTCCAAGCGGAAGCCAAGAAGCGCGAGCAGGAAGCCAAGGAACTTCGTGTGTATGCTCCGGAACCTTTACCAGCATAAACATCAACAAATAGGGTCGGGCGACCGACCCCGCAACCCAAACCAAGGAGAATCACTAAAGGAACCTAATGCGGAACTTATACCCACATCCGAACAGTGCGAGCAGATCTTGAGCGAACTGATTACACCCGAAGAGTGCGAGCAGATCGCGCGCAGGCTTACCGCCGCAAACAGGGCAAGCGTGAAGGTGCAGTATGACAAACGGACTGTGCAACGCAACATGGCGACGTTTAGAAGGATGCTCAAGGATGTCATCCTCCGGCAGGGCGACGCCGAAAATGCCCTCGATTGGATCGGACCCCTTTACGATGTAACCCCGACGAGCAGTCCCCTTTGGGCGCCTGTGTGTGCAGCCTTCGCAGCGGTCCAGTTTCTCGACTACGGCCTCGATAACCCTGTATCTCAAATTGCCTCGCTGGAGGCCAGGCAGTTGGCTCGCATCTTCCGCAAGGAGTTTGTCAAGGTAGATGCAGCATAACCATCAACCAATCGCTGTAACTCTGGGGCAGCTTCGCGGCTGCCCTTCAGTTCGGCCGGGCTCGTTGTGCGGTGAGACTGTAACAACCCGGGACGCACCAATGGAACACGCAAGAAGCGGAGCGCACGCGGCGGTCGGGCCGGTAACCTTGGCCGACGGCACTTAACATCTGAATCTTCGCAGACAAGTCCATCGCCGCTTAACCACGCAACGCAGGGGTCGGTGCGATCCGGCCTCGTAACGAAGGAGAATTCACTTATGGCAAGAACCAAGCAGCGCACCGTCAATTGGACCAATAAACAATTGCAACAGATGCATCTTGATCTGCTGCTCAACACTGTATACGAAATCGGCAGCGCAGAGGCAGCACACGAATGGCTCATGCCGCACTATAGTGCGGCGTCGCCTTATTGCGCGTTCTTTCCGCCGCTGAATCACATGATGAATGCCCTCGAAATTATTGAGGAGGGCGATTACGATGGCATGCCCAGCTTCGACAAGAAGCTGGCATTGAAGATCCAGCAGAGGCTCGCCAATTTGCCCAAAGCCATTGTGCTCGACACCAGTGTGGTGGCAGCCAAAGTAACGGACGACGTAAACGCAATCAGTGGATCGATTCAAGGTAAAGTCTTAACCGCCGGTTGCACGGTAATCATCCGTGCTAGCGTCCTGGGCGAGCCAAGGGCAAGCGGAGACCGTCGCTTCAAGTGCTCAGGGGGCGGATCTGGATGCGCGCTGGATAAAATTGGCACCGCTATATTCGGGGTCTATGCCGATGGCACCGAAGGCCGCATCAGGCGCCCCGCGATCGAAGGCTTTGCCGTCAACGAACTGCTGGCATTCCCGGCTCAAGGTTCAGGTTCAATCAACTGAGGATCGTCGAGATATAACTCAGGGGTCGGCGCGATTCGGCCCCAAACGATTACCCGTAGTCGACGAGTTTCTCAGTAGCCTTTCATGGACGCATTCATAATTCGCAGATGTAGGCATCCCATATGACCACGCCCGAACGATTCGTCGATGTAACCGCCGCCGCATATTTGACGTTGACGAATCGGGAAAACGGGCTGGAGCGGAATGTCTGTCATCGCCATTCCGCGCCGCCACCACTCGCACTTCGCTAGTTTTAAACAAACTGAATACCGCTCCCAAGGTAAGAGAGCCACGTGACCCAATGTGGCACGTAATCACACCCTCTCTGACCAAACGGAGCTATATGACGGATGACCTGGCTGCATATCTTCAATCCCTGGACCACGCGCTAACTGCAAATGAAGTTGGTAAGTTACTCGGGGTCCAGCGCGACACTATTTATGTTTTCGCAAAACACGGCGGACTCCCGTCAATCAATATCGGCAGAACGAAGCCTGTGCTGCGATTTGACCCGAAACAGCTCGCCCAATGGGTGCGGGATCGCCAGAGCAACATCGGGCATGTCCCGTGTTCATAACATCCGATCGGGAGGAAGAAGACGGGGAGTGGCTAGGACGTCAAGACGCGAACCTTGCCTGAAGGTCTCAGCCCCGCCCCCAGATTGAATTTTCATGCCTATTGTTGAGGAATTGCAATGGAAGCTTCCACGCCAACCGAACCTACAACATTTCTGGAGCGCGCCCTGCCGTATGCGCAACTTGGCATTCCAGTGTTTCCGCTTATGCCTCATGAAAAGCGTCCGCCGGCGTCGATGACCGCGTGGCCTGAGCTGGCTACCACTGACCCGGCCCAGATCCGCGCGTGGAACGACGAAGACCCAGACTACAACTGTGGCCTTCTGGCTCGACCGGGCGAGCACGTTGTTCTTGAGTTTGATGTCACCGGTGGCATGGAGGAGGCTGCCGCCGAGATGGAGAAGCCCCTCCCTGTCACTCGCGTCCATCGGTCAGGAGGAGGATTTGCTCACTGGTGGTTCAAGTCTACCGAAAAGAGCGATCTGCTGGGCAATCGGTCGGCCAATTTGGACAACGGACACGAGTGGTTCAGCTTCCGGGCCGACAGGCGCTATGTGGTCGGGCCGGGAAGCATTCATCCCAATGGAAGCTTGTACACGGTACTTGCTGACGGTGCCCCGACCTCCATCCCTGACTGGGTCTGTGAGTGGGTGGGGAAGCACAGCCTGGATACCTTCCGGGCCAAGGAAGCCGTTGAGGTGTCGGAAGATTTCGACTTCGAAGCATTCCTGGCACATTACGACATCGACATCCTTGGAAGCAAGGACGGTTGGCATACGACCCGCGAATGCCCTGTGGCGGGATACAGGCACAAGCACTCCGTCTGCACCGGCTTCTACTACGACGGCGGTAGCTTGGGCTTCAAATGCTTCGCGCAGGGCTGTGACGGCTCCTCCATGTCGATCGGGCAGGTGATTAGACGTCTGAACCAGGAGCATTCTCCGTACCTTGGGCCGATCTGGGACTGCGACGGAAACGATCATGGCTTGTCGGATTGGGCTGAGGATGCCATTGATGACGAGGACGATTTGCCAGACAAACCGGGCATCTGTGAACCGGAGCGGTTGGAGACCTCCGCAAGGATCGGCGCCCTGGACAAGGTTCCAGAAGAGCCTGCTCCAGTCCCCACTCCAGAGGCAAGTCCGCATTGGGACTCTGACCGGGACGAGGACGAACGGATTGCCAGCATTGCCCCTCCACCACCGTTGCCAATTCCCGATCGCGTTGAAGTTTCTGCTGCTCCAATGGCGGGTTTGGACTTTGACCCGCGTGCCCTCTACGGCAAGCTGGGGGAGATCGCCAAGCGGCTTGGCAAGCATGGCTTACCGTTGGGCTATGTGTACCCTGCCCTATTGACAATTGCTTCAGCACTGGAGGGAATAGAGGACATTAGCAATCATTCGCACAGGGTTCGCAGCAATCTCTACTGCGCTCTGCTGGGCAAGGTGGGCCAAGGCAAAACCTCTGTAGTGAACAGCGCTCTAAAAGCCATCTTCCTTCCTGAAGGCACGGACGATTGGGTCGTTCCCAGCAGCGACCGGGGATTGGCAAATCAGTGCGGTGATCAAGGCGCACGCAAACTGCTGGTGCAGGATGAGTACCGGGCCACTCTGCAAAAGTGCGGCATTCAGGGCAGTTCGCTGCCTCAGCTTTTCAACACACTCTGGAATTATGACAAGGGAGGCGCTGCGGACAAGAAAGGCGTAGAGACATGCTTCGTCACGCTCAGCGTATTGGGCAGCCTCACTGTTGACGACCCTTCGGATTTCGCCAAGCTGTTCGGAGCCTCTTCCATCAGCGGCTTAGTTGACCGCCACATCTTCGGATACAGCGACAAGCGAATCAAGTTCCGCCCCTTTTCAATCACGCGGGAATTCTTGCAGCCTAAGGGAGTAACTTTCCCCAACTGGGTTTGGGACGCAAAGGACGAGTGGCTGGGCGAGATCGATGAGCGTGGTCGGCTGACGGAGCACATGCTCCGTGTTGCGCTGATTCAGGCTTGCTGCAACGGGGATCGTGAAATCACTAAGGGCTCGTTCGAAGCGGCCATGCGGTTTGCCGAGTGGCAAGAGCGGCTCAGAGGGACGTTCCAGGCCGGCCTGGCGGAGAATCCTGATGCTATCTGTTACAGCGCCATCCATCGGGCATTGGAGGAGCAACATGACAAGCAGAGGGAGAGCAAAGTGCCGCCCAAGGGGGCTCATAAGTTTGAAGACAGCGAGTCCGAACAGCTCAAGCTGTTGCATTTCCCCAGCATCATGCGAAGCAAGTCCTATTACCGGCGCTTTGGAAGCTTGATGATCAACCGGGTAAAGACATCGATGATCAACGAAGGTCTGCTGCGGGAGGTCAAGGAGCAAACGGTTGAGGATCTGCCCGACGGCAGAACCAAGACCAAGTCCGGAAAGAAGTCCGATTTTGTGCGGTTGGTGGTGAGGGCGAAGTGACAACGCGACTCTATGTGCGCTATCAACATGAAAAAACGTTGTTGCCAAGTGGAAAGGCGAGTTTGACAAGGAGCAGGCATACCGAGAGGGCCGGCTGTAAACCCATTCAATTTCTGCGCCAACCTATGTTGCCGATTGAGGGTATAACTCCCTAAGCGTTTCTCCAGCGGCGGATAGGTTGGCGAGCCACATCTCGACGTAATCGCGCGAGAGGACCACGCCATCAGCGCCCGCGCCGATCGCGGCCCGAATAGAACGGCGCACATCGTCCGGCTTGGTGCGCTTTTCCGTCTCCTTGCCCGTCGATATAAGCGTCGGCACGTCGATGTCGATTCCCGGATAAATCTTTACCTCGCCGGCAACACCGGCCACAGCGCGCTTGGTCTCGCGCGCAACGTAGTCCGCCGAAAGGCCCGTAGTGGCCAACTCGTCATACGGCGCTTCCTTGTAGTCCATGATCTTGTAATAGAAATCTAGAAAGTCCGTCGGCTCCGCATCGTGAAAAACCGAGTGGCTCAATTGCCGGAGATACTCCGCCAGGCGCGGGCCAGCGGCATTGCTATAGGTCGCAGGCTTCAGAAAATCCGCGAATTCTCTTCTTTTCACATAGTCTTCTTCCGCCCGATAGAACGGACTGAAAGTCATGCTCTGCATCAGGTGAAAGCCGAATGGCTTTTCGGGCGCAATCGCCTTGCATGTTCCATAAAGCTGCGCCTGGACTGCCTGGAAGCTATCAGTCCACAGCGTCTCCCAACTTAGAATTTCTGGATATTTGAGCAGCAGTCTCCAGAAGGTAACGAAGTAGCCATCTACGGGCCGTTGATCCTGGGCCGCGGCATGGTACAGCTGCACCAGTTCGTGATATCCGGCCTGCGCGCGCTCCACAGAGATGCCTCGCTCGCGCGCCTTCGCGCGGCAGAACTGGCAAAAGCAACTTGCATTGCCTCCCCTGCCCATCACATTTTCAAACGGCCCCATGCGTTCCGAGCCCCACGCGTAACCGTCGACCAAGCTGGAAAAGCCGCTAAGCACGCTCTCGACTTTGCCAGTCAGCCATGCCTGATAATCCGGATGATTGAAGCAGGGCCCCGCCGTCCTCCGTCCATAGAGATCAATCTCCAAGATCTCCGCGAACCCCGGTATGGTGCGCATCAAAGTGGGACTGGAATTGTTCAGGTCCCAGGCAAAGAAATCCATCCCTCGCGTCCTGGCCTTTGGCGCCACATCTGCAATCACGTCGAACTTGCCGTAATCGTGCACGCGGAATTCCTTGATCGGCGTGTTCTGGAAATACTTCGGATCGTAGTCATAGAACACCCCACCCACAACCGAATCACCAGAAATCCCGTGATCGGGCAGCATAATAGGCCCGCCCTTCCGCAATCGCGTCTCTCCATACCCGAAGGTGTAGGCCCAGACCGTGTTGACGTCGCCCTTCTGTTGCATGTTGTCGAGCACCTGATCGACGCCCTCGTCGACCCAGGCATATGATCTGGTTTGGATGCCGACGAAGTTCTTCCGGTTCTTGACAGGGCCCCGACTGACCAGCGGGGCTGGTTTTGCCTGTGGATGCGCCGCCTGGCTTAGAAACGCCGCACACGCCGTGCAAAGTCGGATGAAAGTTCTGCGATCCAGGATCGAGTTCATTTGCAACCTCCAGGGAAGTTCGCAATGAGCCGGGACTTCCATTTTGCTTGCCGGGCGACGAAAGTATACCGCCAGTTGCCGCTGCTGCGACCGTTTTCTGCATGTGTTTGAGAGCCAATGTACTGGGCGCGCCCGGTAGAGCCTTTGCCAGAACCAAAAGGCCTTGATTTGCTCCATTCCGCAGCGATTTCTCGGACACCTCTTCCTCAACCTCCTCCGTCGTCCAGATTGGTTTCGCCTGGCTGCCGCGCCTACCCGGCTGGTAGCGGCAATGCCTCCATCCGCCGCAGCATGCTTCCAAACAGGCGCCTGGATTGCGCTTGCACCCTCATAAACATTGACGATGGCGACGGTCCGAGGTTTCACAATCGTCGGTCAAAATGGAAATCCGGGATCAAAGAGATTGGCTGAGAACCGGGATGACCAGCAATCGGCACGACTACTATTTCGACTACTGACGTGACTATTTTGGTTTCAGTAGTCATGCTCTTTTATGCGCAGCCGGCTGCATTGAAATCAATCAGTAGTTAAATTGACGACTACCTTAGTTGTCAGTAGTCATGGGTTGACTACTAGTCGTTCACCATTAGAATGAGCAGAGTAGATCGGTATTCTATAGTCTAGTAGTTAAGATATTTAACACTAAGGGTAAATCTCTCTAAGTTTCATCCGTTTGTTGGTTCCGAGCCAAACCCCCACTGTTATATAAGAGCACGACTACTGATTGCCTCTCCCGGGCCACCTTCACGCTGCGCGTGACTCCCGAGCCTCTGCTCCCGACCCAGGCATCCCCGATTGCGCCCGGCCATGTGAACGGAGTCACCTGACCCCAATACCGATGAGTTCTCGATTTCATTCACACTTGCGCCCGACAGCTCGAGACCGTGCAATCCCGTGCCCGCTTTCACATCGCGCCGAGACACCAGCCGCTCCTACTCTGCAATCAGCGCGCGGCGCCCCCGGTATTCAGAAAGGACACACACGTCTGCCCCAGGACGCATCGGCACGCACTCCTACAGCCCAGGCATCAAGGGAACGTCATCGCCCCGGCGAGAGTCATCGGAACAGGCAACACTGCGCTCGGGACGAGCTGGTGGTAAGAACGAAGCCGCAGGCGCCGACAAAGGTCAAAGTCGCCTAGCTTCTCACATGATGCGGGAGTCTCTCCGTCGCCCAGCCAGGTCCGTGCACAACAGCTGGTACGCTTCGTTAATCGAGGCCATGCGATCACTGGCCAGCTTCTGCACGGGAGGAGCGCCCAGCGCCAGCCGATCCGGATGATATCGGCTCGCCATCTTCCGATAGGCAACCCTGATCTGCTCCCGCGTACTCGTCGCCGCAACTCCCAGCAGCCGGCGAGCAGACTCAAGTGTCAACGGACCAACCATCACCTCATTCGCCGCCTGCCGGTCAACCTCATCCTCGTCGCCAACCCACAACAGATCCGCCATCAAACGCCGCTCGCCAAGTTGCCATGCTGCATCAGCCGGAGCCTCTGCGTTGGGGACAAACCATGGCGTGAAGGAGGAGAAACTGTCCCACTTAGGTATTTGGTGTTCGCGGCTCTTCAATTCCTGTCGGCGCAGAAAGCTCTCCGACGCGGCGGCAACGCCCACGGTCCAGCTGTCAATAAAGAACTCCGCATCGGGCTCCATTTCCACGCCCAGGACCTGCTCAATCTGTGCCAGAAACGGCGCGCCAGTTTCCGGCCCCCTCGGCTGTGGAGCGGCCGCCCGAGGTTGAGCTTCCCGAACACCCCCAAGCGACGCCTGATTGATCAGCCAGAACGGATCCATGCCTGACCTATCGGCACCAAACGTGATTCGTTCTATCCCCGATGACTCCAGGAAATCATTTGGACGTCGGCGCAGATGGTGGCGGTCTCACTGTACTGGGGGAGAGAACTGCCGACGGAAGCTGGAGATTCAGTGTAGAACGGAACGAACCTCATGCTCCTTGACCCGGAAGAAAACCCAGGCGAACGCGGAGCTTACTATCAGCAAAACGGTAATTTCCACTCCCTACCGATGCTCTCAAACTGCTGAACAAGACTTGAGCACCATGCATGGGCGCGCTGAGGCGCCTATGAGGGCCTACGGGCTGGCCACTGAATCGCGTCCGTCCCGATTGCCAACTCCAGTGCTCCGCAGCATGGTCGTGGGCTCCGGTCAGCCACAATTCGAGGTAGGGGGAACCGCGCTCTGGACCTGACAGAGTTTTGTGTATAGAATTGCTCACAATCAGCGCTACTTCAGTCACCACGAGAATCGTCGCTCAGGAAAGTTGCAGGTGCCTATGAAGAGACACACAGCACTCCTGTCACTCGCCGTTTTCATCGCATTCGCCGCCGTACAGACAAGTGCCACTACGCCGACTCCGACTTTATCGGGCACGAAGACTCCCGAGGCTGCGCCTCGGACGCAGTCCCTCAAGTCCGATCCGGCCGCTGTATCCGCCACGGGTTCAGCCAATCCGAGCCACCTGTTCGCCGTGAATGACGCGAAGGGTTTGCTGTTGACATGCATCGCGCCGGAGATTGATACCAACCCCGACACCGATATGTTCAAGAGTTGCACTCTGGCTCCGGGCCGGACCCTGGACGATGTGATGCACACCTTTGTCCAGGGAATTCACTATGAGCAGAGTGAGCATCAGAGGGAACGCGAAGAGTGGCAGAAGGCGCTCGAAGAGAAGACAATCCCAAAGCCCGCACAGAAACAGTGAGGGAGTTCACGCGCCGGCGTCCCTCTAGAAGAGAAGGTAGGCAAACCACGTCGAGTAGCTACTTCATGTCCGCAGGCAACTGATGAACAGAAAATCCGAACTAGGAACGACTCTCTTTTGATTCCGGTAGACTTGTTTCGAGTATGTCGAGGGTGCACGATGGCAAATCGATACGGAGAAGCAGCGCTCATGGCAACCCGGGAAGGCTCCTCTGCGGATATCAGTCCTATAGATCGATGGGAACGCGCGATGCAGAGACTGTATCCAAGCAGCCCGACGGCACGGAGATAGAGCTGCCCGCGTGGAGCATACCTCGGCCTCTGCGAAGAGGGATTGGTTAAGGGAATTCCCGCCGGGCGCTACACATCGTCCAGAGACAACAAGGCCTATGCGGTCCGTGCTGCAGCATTGCTGGCTGAAGGAAAGCAGAGCTGGTCCACAAGTACATTGTGGCGGGCGGTAACAAATGATCCTGAGAGAACGCACAACAGCCAAATGGATATCGTACTTGCGCTTTGGAACAACGGGCTCATCATTCGCAAGTCATAAGTGCTCGATGAAAAATCATCCTGGCACCCAGCACATTGACGGTTCGCCACTCAGTGCAATCCGGCCCCGCCTCTTGAATCGCCGCAGTCCCGATTGCCAACTCCAGCGCGTCGCAGCATGATCCACGAACATCTGCTTAACCCAGATGAGTTCTGGCTGGCATTTCCTGTGGCCAGCTATGCAAAGACAGAGCCCGACTACTATCAGGGCTCGCACCACGAATGCAATTGGCGCGGTTCCACCTGGGCGCCCACCAATTACATGATCTTTCAGGGACTGCGCGCTTATGGATATCAGGCCGAGGCGCGTGAGCTCGCCACTCGTCTCTTCAACATGGCCTTACTCAAGAATGCCGTGCTCCGCGAATACTACAACGCCGAAACCGGCGAAGGCCTTGGCCAGACACGCTTCTGGGGGTTCACCTCTTTGTACTACGGAATGCTCCTCGAATCCATCCTCGGATACGATGCATCCACCCTCCAAAAACCAGTCGAGCCCATCGTGACTCGTGAGCTCGGCATTCAATTCCAGTCGTGACCCTGAACTCGACACAGAGCGGCGATACCCGGCGCAAGGAGAGTCGCCTTGAAAGGCGTTGGCATGGAATGCAAAAACGTCCGAAGGGGAAAGCGTCACACCTGGCGGCGCAGGCGGATGTGAAGCTGGACTGCGAATTCGACGATCCGATCGGCATGCTGAGAAACTGTCACCATAAGATCAAGCGATCTCTTCACGTTCTTTGGGTGATCGCGGACCGTGCTGCGGGCAGAGAATTAACCGGCGAGGAAATGGCAGCGGTGCGATCGGCGATGGACTGCCTTCGCGTGGACGGAACACGGCACACAGCGGACGAGGAGGAATCCCTGTTTCCCCGGCTTCGCGCAGAGACCATTTCCGGAGACTCCGAAGAGCTGAACGTACTCGAGGATAACCGGCGACAGGCGGATCCGCTACACGCGATGGTCGAGACTCTCTACTCAACGTGGATGTCAGCCGGAGCGTTGCGTCCCGAAAACCAGCTGCGGTTGCAATCGTGCACTGAAAGTCTGAAGCGCCTCTCTGACCAGCACATCCATATCGAGGAGCAAATCGTGTTTCCTCGAGCGCAGCGCGTGCTGGACGGCCAGACCATCGCGGCCATGGGGCAAGAATTCGGCGCCCGGAGAAGCTAATTCGGCTTGGTACGACGCCGGAACGGTCTAGGAAGCTGCGGAAAAACTCTTCAAGGGTTGCGAGAAGTGTCAGGGCACGACTTCAGTTGTGCCATAGGTCCAGCAAAATCGATTTGGGCTTTAGCCCCCGAAAGAACCGTTTGGGAAGTTGATACGTTGACGAATTCACCTTCGGCAAGTGAGAGGAAACAAACTGCATGGGACTGAGCGAGGATTTGGAAAAGTTTGCGGCCCAGGAGCGTGAGCTGCGCTTGCCGCGCCTCGATGCGCAGATTGCATGGGAGCTGGGGACGCGCATTCGAACCTTGGCGACGGACCGCGGCCTCACTTTGGTCATCGACGTGCGGCGTTTCGGGCAGCAGCTGTTCTTTGCTGCTCTCGACGGCACCACTCCCGACAACGCCGAGTGGGTGCGCCGCAAGAGCAACGTGGTGGCGCGCTTCCATCGCAGCTCCTATGCCGTGGGCATGACGCTCAAGATGAAGGCGACAACGCTTCTCGAGGGCTACGGACTGCCGGTAGCCGATTATGCGGTCGACGGCGGCTCCTTTCCGCTGATTGTTGAGAACGCGGGCAGCGTGGGCAGCGTGACCGTCTCCGGGCTGCCGCAGCGCGACGATCACAATCTGGTTGTGGAAGCGCTGAGCGCGTTGCTGGGGCGTGATTTTGAAGCAATGCGCATGGGTCCCGAGTCGGCATAGCGGTTCGACAAAAGCAAAACGGTGCGCAAAATAAATGACCTGTCATCCTGTCGCACTTCGCCGTCAGCGCGGAGAATGCCCTTCCCCCTTAGGGCATGGACCCGAACAGCCACTGCAAGTTGAACAATTATAAGTATTTAATTCCGAACAATGACTCTCTCTGGCGCTCTGAGTTCCTCATTTGAAAAAAATTCAGAAAACAATGGTCGATCGAGGTTGAACGGAACTATACTGTTTCGTCACCGGAAAATCGAAGTGGGGAAACAGGAGGCCGTTCCGCGGCTTTCGGCGCTGGTGACAAGGAGGGTTGAGAGTATGACAACCGGCTGTTTCACTTCCCGGAGAAATTTCCTGAAAACGACAGTAGCCGGCGCCACTGCTGCCGCGGCGGCTTTGCGCTTGCCATCGGCATGGGGCGCTGACGCTTCTTCCACCGCTGCACCCAGTACGATAAGCCGCGTCTCTTTGGCCGCGGGTGAGGATCGAGCCAACATTGCGTTCAAGGCGCTCGAGCCGTTCAGGAAAGAGATTGCTGTCGCGATTGGCAGGAAGCGCGTCATCATCAAGCCCAACAACGTCATTCCCAACCGCCTCTTGTCTGCCTCCCACGCCGACAATCTGGAAGGAATTTTGGAATTTCTGAGATCGATCGGCAAGAAGGACATCGCGATTGCCGAGTCGCCGGCCATGGGTTCGGCGCTGGATGGCTTCGAGAGCCTTGGCTATAACAAATTTGTCGCTCAGTACGGCGTGAAGCTAGTCGACCTCGACAAGGACGATTTCCAGGTTGTTCAGTGCATCGACCAGAAGGATTTTCAACCCCATCCATGCCGCATGGCGAAGACCATGCTCGACCCAAACAACTTCATCATCTCCGCGGCCAAGCTGAAGACACACGACCTGGTTGGTATCACGCTCTCATTGAAGAATGTGGTGGTTGGTTCGGCGCTCAAGGATGCGGCGAACCGGCCCATGAGCGGCAAACGCGTCACCCATGGCGGGGGCACTTATGGCATCAATTACAACCTCTTTGCCCTCTCCGCCAAACTTCATCCGCATCTTGCGGTGATCGACGGGTACGAAGGCATGGAAGGCACCGGCCCTGTGAACGGCACACCGATCGCGCAGAAGGTTTGCGTCGCCAGCCTCGATTGGCTGGCTGCCGACCGCGTCGGCGCCGAGTTGATGGGCGTCGACTTCAGCAAGATCGGCTATCTGTCGTTCTGCGCCCAGGCCGGGGATCGAGGCCAGTCGGATATGAGTAAGATTGAGGTCCTCGGGCCGCCGATCAAGGATCACGCAAAGACCTATCAACTGCCGAAGCAGTGGGATCAGATCACGAGTTGGCAAAAACCGATGATGGTTGGATGACGGCCTCTGTGTGACCGCCAAATCTAACGTTCGGTCTATTCCCGGAGTAGGCTGACTGGCAATCAGCAGACCCAGTCTGGCTATAGAACGCGGGTGCTGTGGCTGTCGGTTCCGGTGTGCGAGCGGTGTGCCGGAGCCTGGGAATCGCACTTCAAGATGGTCCATGTCTGGTGTATCGCGGGCCATGGGGCTTAGCTACCGGTACTGAGGAGAATCATTTCACTTTCCAGAAACTATCTACCGCCGGCAAGATCCAGAACGTCGAGCTGCTTGACGCGGGCAAGATGAAGTTCGCGCAGAATGATACGGCGCTGACGGTACAACTGCCCGAAAAGCAGCCCAGCGAACACGCCATCGCGTTTGAAATTATCGGTGCTTAAGGAACGCCATCCATGCATACCACCTTCACCCGACGCCAGTTTGCCAGGTTGATCGCCGCCGCCGCGGCATGCGCACGCCTGCCTCGCGCATTTGCCCAGAACGTCCCGCCACCCCGACAGATCGCCGCAGGCCCATTCCAGCCGACATGGGAATCGCTCACCGCGAACTATAAGACGCCGGAGTGGTTTCGCGATGCTAAGTTCGGCATGTGGGCGCACTGGACGGCGCAATGCGTCCCCGAGCAGGGCGACTGGTATGCGCGCCGTATGTATGTCCAGGGCGAAAAGGACTACGACTACCACGTCAAGACCTACGGCCACCCCTCCAAGGTCGGCTTCATGGAGATCGACAATCTCTGGAAGGCGGAGAAGTGGAATCCCGAGCATCTGATCGGCCTCTACAAACGCGCTGGGGCGAAGTACTTCTTCGCCATGGGCGCGCATCACGACAACTTCGACATGTTCGACTCAGCCCACCACGACTGGAACTCGGTCAAGGTGGGCCCGAAGAAGGACCTCGTCGGCACCTGGGCAAAAATCGTTCGCGCGAACGGCCTGCGCTTCGGCATCTCCAACCACAACTCGTGGGCCGCGCGCTGGCTGCAGCCCGCGTACGGATACGACGGGGAAGGCCCGCTGGAGGGCGTGCGTTACGACGCCTATACGCTGACCAAAGCCGACGGCAAAGGCAAGTGGTGGGAAGGCCTCGATCCGCAGGACTTGTATACCGGCAACAGCGTGCGCATGCCCAACGGCATCCACGGTATCGCTGCCATCAAGGCCTGGGTGAACGAGTACACCAGCCTCGCCAAGAGCAATCCCATGCCGTCCGAGGCCTTCTGCGAGAACTGGTACCTCCGCTGCAAAGACATGGTGGACAAGTACCAGCCGGACGTTCTTTACTTCGACACGAATGAGTTGCCGTTGGGGCAGGCGGGGCTTGATCTCGTCGCGCATTATTACAACCTGAGCGCCCAAAAGAACGGCGGCAATGCCGAGGTTGTTGTAAACGGCAAACACATTCTGCCGGAGCACATCGGCTCGTTCGTCGAGGACATCGAGCGCAGTACCGCCAACGCCATTCGGCCCCAGCCATGGCAGACCGACACCTGTATCGGCGATTGGCACTACAGCCGCGCAGTTTATGAGGAGAATCGTTATCAGACTGTACCTCGCATCGTCTCCATGCTGACCGATATTGTCAGCAAGAACGGCAACCTGATGCTCAATATCCCGCTGCGCGGCGACGGCTCAATCGATGAGAAGGAAGAAGCCTTCATCGCAGGCTTCACCGCATGGATGGACATTAACTCCGAAGGCATCTTTGCCACGCGGCCGTGGAAGGTCTATGGCGAGGGACCGTCCACCACTGCGCCTCCGCCGCGCCCCTACGGGCCTCCTGGACCGCCCTACACCGCTGAAGACATTCGCTTCACCCAAAAGGGCGATGCAGTCTATGCGTTCGTCGGTGCCTGGCCGGAATCGCGCATTGTGAAGATCAAGAGCCTCGGGACAGGCTCGGCTTATTCCGGTGGCGCCAAAGCCACCAACGTCTTGCTGCTCGGTTACGGCGGCAAACTGACCTGGACGCAGGACGAGCAAGCCCTCTCGGTAAATCTGCCGGAGACGGCGCCGGGGCAGCACGCCGCGACCCTCAAGATCAATGGATTGCCGACGGCATAGCTGCCAAAAGAAAGGCGCCGGTCGCGAATTGATGAGATCGCTCAAGACTTGCTCGTTCTTCGCATCGCTCTCGCTCACTCTGTGCTGGGCGCAGGCAGCTTCTGCGCAGGTCAAGCCGTCCGCGCTCTTTAGTGACCACATGGTGCTGCAGAGCGGCATGGCGGTACCGGTCTGGGGAACAGCCCAGCCCGCTGAGAAGGTGACCGTCCAGTTCAACGGCCAAAGAAAGTCAGCCGTCGCCGACGCCTCCGGCAAGTGGATGGTGCGCCTCGCCAAGCTCCATCCCGGCGGACCGTTCGAGATGAGGATCGCCGGCAATAAGCCAGGTGAAACTCCAATCGTTGTGAACGACGTTCTTGTGGGCGAGGTTTGGCTCGGGTCGGGCCAGTCGAATATGGACTTCACCGTCGGTACCACCCCGAGACATTACTTCGCCGGCGTTCAGAACGAGGCCGAGGAGATCGCCGCGGCAAACTACCCAAACATCCGCATCTTTACCGGCGCGTGGAAGAACAGCTATGAGCCCCAGACCGAGATCTCCGGTACCTGGCTCATCGTCACTCCGGAAAACGTCAAGGAGATGTCAGCCATCGGCTATCTCTTTGCGCGCGACATGCAGAAAGCGTTGAAGGTGTCCTTCGGCATGATCATTGAAGCCTTCGGCGCCAGTACGGCCGAGGCTTGGACCAGCCGCGATGCGCTCATGGCCAATCCGAAATTGAAGCCGCTGATCGACAACTTCGACGCCAAGGTAGCCGCTTACAAGACCAACCCACCCGACATCACCGCAGCCCTGAAGGCGTGGCAGGAGGCCGTCGCGAAAGCTCAGCCTGCCGGGCAGAGACCACCCCGGCGACCCAGCAATGGCGACCCGGTCGGAGACCAACACAACCCCACCGTGATGTACAACGGCATGATCGCTCCGGTGATTCCCTACGCAATTAAGGGCGTCCTCTGGTATCAGGGCGAAGCCATCAACGGTGGCTCCACCGGCTACAAGCTTTACCCGCTCCTGCAATCGACCCTGATCAACGACTGGCGCCAGCGCTGGGGCGAAGGCAACTTCCCGTTCTACATCTGCCAGCTCGCGCCACTCAAGGCATGGCCTGATCGGCCGGACACCTGGTACAACAACCCCGACGTCCGCGAAGCGCAGGCGACGGTGGTGTCTCTGCCGAACACCGGCATGGCTGTCACCATCGACATCGGCGACCCGGTCAACATTCATCCTAAGGACAAGCAGGATGTGGCGGACCGGTTGACGCGCATTGCTCTGGCCAACACTTACGGTCGCAAGATCGAGTTCGCCGGCCCCATGTATGACTCGATGAAGGTTGAAGGCAACGCCATCCGCATCAAGTTCACCCACGTCAGTTCCGGTCTCGTGGCCAGGGGCGGCGAACTCAGGACCTTCATGATCGCCGGTAAGGATGGCAATTTCGTTCCGGCGACCGCCCGCATCGATCACGACACGCTGCTCGTCTCCAGCCGCGATGTTGCCGAGCCGGCAGCCGTCCGCTACGCCTGGGACAACTATCCCGAAGGCTGCAATCTCTATAACGGAGATGGCCTTCCCGCAGCACCGTTCCGCACGGATACGTGGTAACCGGAAGCCAACTGCCATTCTTCAGTTGCCGGGGAGTGTCCAGGACCAGGAAACTCCCGCGAAACACCCCCGCTGACACACCATTGCGTTCAAGATCACGGGCGTTTTAGTCGGTATACAATTCAAGCCGAGTCGTAGCGTCGGTAGTGCCGAGCGGCTAATCGGAGGAACGGAACCATGAAACTTAATCGCCGGGAGGCAGTGAAGATCATCGGCGGAGCCGTACCGGCCCTTGCCGGTTCCAGCGCGTTTGCCGCTTATCCGCAGGCGTCAGTGCCCAAATCGGCAGCGGACGCGACCATGCGTTTTGCTTTTGACGGTGTCTTCTCCGAGTTCCCGATCGCGATGACCGAACTCGGCCAGCAGTCCCCCACCAACTTGTCGGCGTACTCACACCTGGTGATGGAGATGCGGATGAGCTCTCCACAACGGCTCTCTCTCTGGGCCAACACCAGCCACGGGCCGCGCTCCGTATCGATCATCGGGTTCGGGCAGAACGCGTGGCTGCGGGCGTCAATTCCGTTACAGTACTTCATCGGCCGGGATTCGCGGGGCAACGATCTGGCCTCGGCCTCGAACAGGCGCACGAATTGCTGTTGGTATTCCGTATGGGGACCGTTCGGGGACCTGACATCCGTCGAGTCGATCTCGATCGCGATGGAGTATCCGCTGAACAAGCCGACGGTCGAACTGCGCAACGTGCATCTGTCAACCAAGGACGAAGGGTCGGATTTTCTCGAAGCTGGCCCTATGCTCGACTCCTTTGGACAGTGGGCGTATGCGGACTGGCCGCGAAAGATCAAGAGTCAAGAACAATTGACGCGAGAGCTCGCTGCGGAGGAAAGGAGCTTCGGTAGCACTGCGGATTTCGGCTACGGCCGTTACAACGGTTACGCCGGTACCCGCGCGAAGGCCACCGGCTTCTTCCGCGTTGAGCTAATCGACGGCCGCTGGTGGTTCGTCGATCCGGAAGGTCATCTCTTCTTGTCCACGGGGATCAACGGGACACCAGGCGGCGGTGCGGGATTCGGCGTCAATGACACGGGGACTGAGCGAACCAATCGTCGGCTGGATTCATGGGGCATGACCACGGGCGGGATGAAGCGTCCAGGCACTGTAATGCTGCGTTGGCCGCTGGGCACAACCTATCTCGGGTTACCCGACGTCTACTCGCAGAAGTTTTCCGACGATATCGATGCTGCCGCGAACACTCAATGCACGCCACGCAGGAACGACCCTCTGTTGATCGGCTACTTCGTTGGAAACGAACCGCCCTGGAATAACCGCGAGAGCGAGCTTTGCGGGCTGATTCTGTCCGGGCCGGATACCGCCACAAGAGCCAGGCTCAAGGACCATCTGTCGGAGGGAGATACTCCTGCGCGGCGGCGCGAATTTGTGCTGAACGCCTTCGCCAGATATCTGGAAATTGTCTGCGGCTCTGTACGAAAATACGATCCAAATCATCTGCTGCTGGGAATTCGATTCGGAGGCAAGATGTCGGATGAGGCGATGATGCTCGCCCGTGCCTTCGACGTTTGCAGTATCAACGTGTACGAGTATGAGCCGACGAAACAGATCATTCGCGCAGGCCGACTCACCGGCCGGCCAGTCCTGATCGGGGAGTACCACATCGGTGTTCCGGCTGACGGTCTCGCAGCGGGACTGGTGCAGGCGAAGAATCAGCATGAGCGTGGCGTTGCTTATCGCTACTTCCTGGAACAGGCAGCGTCGCTCGAATGGTTTCTGGGCGCATACTGGTTCGCATGGCGCGACGAACCGGTACTGGGTCGCATGGACGGCGAGAACTATAACATCGGTTTTGTAGACGTGACCGATCGGCCGTATACGGAGCTGATTGAAGCGGCCAGGACGACTCACAAGAGACTGCTTGCCGTGCATTCCGGCGACCTGTCTCCGTTTGCGCAACATCCCCTCGCGTCGGATGCAGGCGCGCCATCCTCACCATGGCCGTTGGATTGAATCAAATATTCGGAGAGTGCCCATGCAACGGAGAATGTGCCAATCTATTTTCACGGTTACGCTGATTCTCGCGGCAACTTCGCCGTTGTTTGCCGCAGCAGCGCCCGTTAAAGCCTGGGAAGAAAAGGTCACCATCCCGACCTACCTGATTGGCCCCCCGGACCCCAACCCGCAGTTCTACTTCGGCGGCAACTCGCAGGGCGCGCAACACCGCATCTACCCGTATCCTGTCTACGACAACCTGACCACGGAGAAGAAAGACAAGACCTATACCATGGTCTACCTCGAAAATGAGTACATCAAGATCGGCATTCTTCCCGAGCTTGGTGGCAAGATCTTCGAAGCGGTCGACAAGACGAACGGATATGACTTCATCTACCACCAGCATGTCATCAAACCCGCGCTAATCAGCCTGCTCGGCGCCTGGATCTCCGGTGGAATCGAATGGGACCTGCCGCACCATCATCGCGCCACCAGCTTCCTGCCGATGCAATACAAGATTGAGGAGAACGCGGACGGCTCAAAAACAGTCTGGATCGGCGAGTTGGAGTTGCGCGATCGCATGGAGTGGGTCGTCGGGGTGACCGTACGCCCCGGCAAGTCATACTTCGAAGCCGCCTTCCGTATGATCAACCGGACGCCGGTGCCTACCTCGATGCTGAGCTTCTCCAACGTTGCGGTTCACGTCAACGATACCTACCAGGTCATCTTCCCTCCGAGCACGCAGTTCGTGACCTATCACGGTAAGCGGGATTTCACTACCTGGCCGATCGCGACGACAAAGTTCAACGGCGCGGACTTTACCTCGGGCGTTGACGTGAGTTGGTACAAGAACCACGCCAGCGCAAACTCCATGTTTGCCTGGAACTATCAGGACGACTTCCTCGCCGGTTACGACCACGGGAAGAACGCGGGCATCCTCAGCATTGCCGACCACAACGTAGTCCCAGGCAAGAAGTTCTGGACGTGGGGCAACGGCCCCAGCGGCCGCGCAGAGGACCATCTGCTCACCGACTCCGACGGTCCCTACATTGAACTCATGGTCGGCGCCTATTCTGACAATCAGCCCGACTACAGTTGGCTGGAACCTTATGAGGCCCGCGAGTGGACGCAGTACTGGTATCCGTTCCGTGACATCGATGGCGTGAAGAACGCAAATCTCGACGCCGCGGTCAACCTCGACGTCAAAGACAGCAAGGCTGTGGTGGGGTTCTACTCCACTCAAGCGCGTCCCTCGGCGCGCGTCACGCTGAAACTGAAGGATCGGTTCTTGCTCAATGAGACGGTCGCAATCAGCCCTGGCCATTCTTTCGTGAAGACGGTCAATCTGCCCGCCGGCACGGACGAGCATGATCTGCGCGCTGCGATGGAGGCGGATGGCCGCGAGTTGATTGCATACGCGCCGGTCAAGCTTCAGCCTGAAAAGATGCCGGCGCCGGTGTTGGCTCCGCCCGCGCCGTCGGAGATCAAGACGACGGAAGAGTTGTACCTGACCGGGCTGCGAATGGAGCAGTTCCATTCTCCCAGCGGCGATCCAAACGAATATTGGCAGGAGGCATTGCGGCGCGACCCCGGCGACATCCGCGTGCACACAGTTCTGGGAATTGACGCGATCAAGGCAGGCCGTTTTGCCGAGGCGGAGACGCTGCTGCGCAAGGCGCTGGAGCGGTCCACGGCGAGCTACACGTCGCCGAAGGATGGTGAGCCGATATATTACCTCGGGCTCGCGTTGAAGGCACAGGGCAGGTTGGATGAGGCATACGCTGAATTGTTCAAATCAACATGGAGTTCGGCTTGGCGGTCTCCGGGCTACTTTGCACTGGCAGAGATTGACTCGACAAAAGGCGACTTCAATGCGGCTCTGAAGGATGATGAACGCGCGCTCCAGGCCGATGCTCTGAACATTCGCGCGCTGGCATTGAAGGCCGCTTTGCTCCGCTACACCGGCCGAAACAAAGAGGCACTCTCTACTGTCCCTCTCATCCGCGAGATCGATCCGCTCGACGTCCACGGTATGGTGGAGCAATGGCTTTCTACGGCCTCCACAAATAACGATACCGTCCTCTGGACGACGGTGAGCGAGCATGTTGCGACAGCGCTCGAGGTGGCGGCAGACGATATGAATGCGGGCTTGTGGCAGGACGGTACCAGGTTTCTGGGGCACATAGTCGACGCGGCTCCCGATAAGTCCAGGGTGTCTCCGCTCATTTACTACTACCTGGCCTACTTCGCCGGACAGATGCACCAGCAAGACAAGGCTCGCGAGTACGATCAACTGGCTGAAAAAGCTTCTCCGGACTACGCTTTCCCTTTCCAGATGGAGATGATTGCCGTGCTGGAAAATGCGATGAGCGCGAACCCATCCGGCGCACGCGCTCCGTACTACCTCGGCAACCTATTGTTCGATTGGCAGCCGCAGCGGGCGCAGGCTCTCTGGGAGCAATCCGCCTCGCAGGGAGCAGACTTCCCGGTCGTCTATCGCAACCTCGCCATGGTCTATGCGCGCAATGGCAATCAGCGTGACCAGGAGCTTAGCGCACTTGAAAAAGCCGTTAAGTTCGGCGGTAATGCGATGGTCTTCAACGATCTCGACAAGCTGTATGAGGAGAATGGCGTCCCTCCGGCAAAGCGCTTGGCGCTGATGGAAGCGCACCAGGCAGCCATCGATCGTGACGACGTGATCGCCCGCGAGATCAACCTCGAAATCTTCGCGGGCAGACCCGAAGCCGCGATTCAGCTCATGGAGTCGCGATTCTTTCGCTCTTGGGAAGGCGGCGGCGCCTTCTCTCTGGGCGACTCATGGGTTAATGCCAACCTCGCTCGCGGTCACCAACGCATGGCCGAGAAGCAGTATGCCCAGGCGCTGACTAGCTATCAGGCAGCACTTCAGATTCCGGCCAGCCTACAGGAAGCCGCCGGTAATGTGGGTAGCCGCAAAGCCGAGATCTTTTATTTGATCGGAAACGCATATCAGGCCCTGGGCGATTCGGCGAACGCCAAGCGCTTTTGGCACAGCGCATCCAGCGATACGGGAGACGCATACTCAGAGACAAACGGTCCCGGAGCCACCACCCATTTCCGCCGGCGAGGCAATATAGGCGGCCTCGCGGCCGGTGTGCGCGTAGAGCAAGACACGCTCTACTATCAGGCCTTGGCTCTCCAGAAGCTCGGGCAGCCAGATGATGCTGCAGCAATTTACACACAGCTTCTCGATATTGGCTCAAAGATGCTTGCGGCCGCGCCGGAGATGCCGATCCAGTCGGCAGCCAGCCAGACCCAGCGAACACTATTCGCGGACGCCCACTACCTCGTCGGCCTCGGCGACCTAGGGTTGAACCACCGGGACCAGGCACGGCAGGAGTTTGCGCTCGCCCTAAGAGCCAGTCCCGATCATTACTCCGCCGCCAGGGCTCTAAGAGAGGTGACACATTAGGCCGCGCCGCTGGCGCGTTGCCTTTCATTGCTTTGTCGGGCAAGGAGCAGGCAGGTCGCTGACGAGTCAGTTGCAGCAGTAAAGCTCAACTCGTGAGAACAGCCCAATGCGCTCATTGAACTCGGCCTTAGCTGGTTTCGATGGATTACTCCTGACAAATGCCTATGGGACATGTTTATCGGCATACTGATCCGGCATCAGTCAGTCCGTGTCCTCGGATCGTGAGTTGCTGGGCGCTAAAGCACGCTCGAGGTGCACGCGGTGAGCCGGAGTTGAGTGTCAGGTCGAATGAATAGGATTCGGAAGTATTGCATTTGGACATTAGCGAAGTTGTGCTCAACGAGATTTTGCAACGAATGATGGGATTACTAGCGCAAGCGCTGAGAACCCGGATCGTGGCGAGTTGGCGTGCCCCGACCATCGATGTACAAACCCCAGTGTTTATCTGGGTCCCGCTCATCTGGCCCCTCATTTTGGTCCGACTTTGGTCCGACCCCCGTCGACCTTCTAATGCTAGCGCATACGCCATATTCAGTTACCAACGTGGGAGCCGGTGTGGCGAGGACGTCGTCAGCGAGACAGCCTGAAGCGCAAATCTCCTTCGAGTCGTTCTCCTGCCTGCGATTCCTTTCTTCTACCCGCACCAATCGCACCCTTGCGTTGGCCTGTCTGGGATTCAAAAGCTGGAGGACGCGACCAGCGAGGCATCCTTTCTACCGAGTGTATTGCTATTGAATTTTGAACGCCACGGCGATCTGTGATGGCATCTTCGATGGACAGACAATGATCAGGCCTTCGGGATGCTGGCTCCAGACGAGTTTCTCCGGGCTGCCCAGCATCGTGACCGAGTGAATAGGCGCGGTGAGCAGGCCGGCGTTGGCGCCGAGCGAGGCGATGGTGACTTGCGCACCGGGTTGTGGCACTTGCAGTGCAAAAACGTAGATCGAGCCGTCTTTGCCGGATGTGAATCGAAAATCGCTGGGGCCGAATTGGAAATCGGCTTGTGCGTTGCCGAGTGCGCCCCCGGGCAGAGTACGCAGGGTACCGTCGGCATTGGTGACGCCTTCGCCGAATTTGACCCAAGCTTTGCTCCCGTAGATGCCTTCACCATTGATTTCCATCCAGACGCCGACCTCGTGAAGCATCTGAAGCAAGCCGTCGTCCAGCGATCCATCTGGCCGGATCGGAATATTCACCAGGTAACTGCCATCGCGAGAGACGATCTCAAGCATGTAAAGGATCAGTGCGCGCGAACTGTAGACGAAGTTGGGCCGGTAGAACCAGTCGCCCACCGCATTCTCGCCGATCCACGGCCCGTTGGTCTGAATGGTCTTTGGAATGCGGCTTTCGGCAGTGTTTACGATGCCGTTGGTGCCTGCATGGAACTTTACGATGCTGAATGTGTCCACTTTGCCGCGATTCGCCAGAGCGTGGTTATAGAAATCAGCGATGACGCGCTCAATGGCATCGCACTTGTAGCCAGTGCCGGTCTTGTCTCCGCTGAACGGCTGAGTCGAGTCGCCGTCGGTGTAAATGAAATCGGGATCGTATCTATTGATGACATCCATGATGCGCAAGGCCCAGCGCGTTGCGTACCAGTGCGCATAATCAAGATGCTCATAAAAGATGCCCTGCTCCGGCCTGAACTTCACATTGGCGACGTTTTTGTAGGCGCGAAGATCGATCCCATAGAGCAGGCGCGGATCGTAGCCCTCCCACCATTTTCCTTTTCCGTCGGCGAGGGTCTGGTGGGCATCATAAGGTACGCCTGCCTTGGGTCCGGTGGTGTCGCTGCCAAAGGCAGGCTGGTACCACCACCAGGTGTACTCGTGATGAAACGCTACACCGTAACGCATGCCGGCCGCGTGGGCGGCTTTTGACCATTCACCGATCAGGTCGCGGTGCGGTCCCATGTTTACCGAGTTCCAGGGCTGATAGGTTGAGTTCCAGTTGTCGAAGTTATCGTGATGCACGCCCTGGACGAGAATGAATCGTGCACCCGCGTCGTGATAAATCTGAACCAGCCTGGCAGGGTCGAGTTTGCTCGGATTCCATGAATGCAGCACGTCTTTATAACCTGTTTCGGATGGATGGCCGAAGTCGCGGATATGGTTGTCATAGGCCGGGGTTCCCGGTTGATAAATCTTGCGCGCGTACCAGTCGCCGCTTTGGCCCGCGGCTTGCGGTCCGAAGTGCACCCAAATGCCGAACTTCGCATCGCGCAGCCACGCCGGGCCTCCGGGATAGTTCCTGGCGATGGAATCCCACGTCGGCTCATAGGGGCCGGCAGCGATGGGAAAGTCCATCTTGACCTCAGGAAACGTGGCCGGCTCCTGCATGGTGAGCGAGTCAGGAGGCTGCGTCGCGGGCACTTCGGGGAAAGGTTCGGGGGTTGGCATCTGCTGTGCCGCGACAGGGAGAGCCGCCGAGATCGAGATGCCAAGGGCAATTGACAAGCTGCATCGCACGACATTAGGGCGAATACGAAGCGGTTTATTCACGAGATGATGATAAAGGACTGCATACGGGAGACGGGCCAACCCGGAAGCTCGGAGGTCAAAGGCGATGCTAGTCCTTGCCAGCACCGCCCCAATAATTCCTGGAAGCGGGCCCGAGAAGAGCACCTTCTTCATTTTCGTTGTACGATGGGTGGCTGACCCAACGGCACGTAGGTTTGGCAGCGGCTCAGTTTTCCCCGTCTATTCCAACCTGTCGCAGGTGCTGAAAGGAAACTCATAATGGTTGAAGGAAATAATCGGCGGTTGATGTTTCATGGCATGTGCCTGTTTGTGCTGGGGCTCTTAACTGGTTTTGTCGAGCAGCATTTCGCCAATGTGCGAATGGGACTTGCAGCACACCTTGAAGGTGTGATGAATGGCATCTTTCTGGTTGCATTAGGTGCCATCTGGCCCCACGTTAGACTATCGTCGGTGAAAACGGTCGTGGCATTCTGGACCGTGCTTTACGGCACTTATGTGAACTGGCTCATGACCATACTTGCTGCAATCTTCGGCACAGCTGCCCTTTCTCCAATCACCGGAGCTGGCCACAGTGGAAAGCCATGGCAGGAGAGCCTCGTTACTGTTGGCTTCATGTCAGTCGGCGTCGCAATCGTCATCGCATCTGCCCTCGTTCTTTGGGGTCTTCGTAAAGAGCGGCCCGATGACATCGCAGGTCCGCCTAGATGAGAATCCCTATTCCAGCGATAATTGTTCCTCTGATTGGTCTACTGCTTTATCTCCTTGTGCCGGGTGTACGGGATCAGCCGTGGACAATTCTAAGAATCGCCGGAGTAATTCTGGCAATCACAGGTTATGTTTTGTTCGTTACTGCTCGCCTCCAGTTGGGCAAGTCATTCTCTGTCTCACCGCAAGCAAAGGAACTCGTTACGCATGGTCTCTATTCGCGAATCCGCAATCCCATCTACGTCTTTGTTGGCGTTATGTGGTTCGGCTTGATCGTGGCGCTCCGGCTATATTGGCTGTTCGTGCCATTGCTCGCGTTGATCCTCATGCAGGTATTCCGAGTAGGTCGTGAGGCAAGGGTCCTACAAGAAAGGTTCGGACAAGCCTACCTCGATTATCGAAAGCAGACTTGGTTTTGAGTCTTTGAGCGCGGACGAAAGCGCGATTCTGCGTGCTGAGTAAACCCTTTGATTGACGTGGTCCCTGAGCGCTAGACTTTGAGTTCTCGAGTGGAGTTCCGGCCTGGGTATGCGTGGCTCGCCGAGCCTCAATATCGAAGATGAATCGAGACTCCGGTCGTGTGGTCGTCCACCCGGCAATTACGTTGTAGTCACCCTACTCAGATTCGCCGATTTCGACCCGAAATCTCGAAATTCGGCGTTCTTGCCCAACAAGTCAGGAACCTGCCCCCAAAGCCTCACCTTGCCCAGAAACTCCGGCTCCTGCCCAAAAACTCTTCGTTCTGCCCAAAAAAGTCGGCTAAAAATGCTAGTTTTTAGGCAAAGCCTTCTCCGCAGATAGCCTCCGCCTCGGTGCCCGCATCCCGCGCCTTCTGACGCAGCCCCGGGATCATTAGCATCAGCACCCCCGACGCCGCCCAGCTCACCGTCATCGCCGCATACCCGCTCGCCAGCGACCCCGTCCGCGTATGCAGGTACCCAAACGCCGACGGCCCGAAGAAGCCCGCAATATTCGCGATCGTGCTCGCCACCCCCAACGCACCTGCTGCCGCCGTGTCGCTCAGAATCTCCGTTGGGATCGCCCAGAAAACCGGCAGAGACGCCAACTCGACCATCATCAGGCTGAACAGACACAGCGTCATCACCAGCGACGGCGAAAACACTATCAGCCCCAGCGCCCCCAGCGCCGCCAGCAGCACCGGAACCGCCGCGTGCCACCGCCGCTCCAACTGCCGGTCCGAATGCCATCCATTGAACAGCATCGCCACCAGCGTCACCCCAAACGGAATCGCCAGCAGCGACCCCACCTGCACATCGGACAACCCCGTCTGCCGCTTCAGCAGAGTCGGCATCCAGAAGATCGCCGCATACCCCGGCAGGTACGCCAGAAACGCCACCGCCCCCAGCAACAGCACTCGCCCCGACCGCATCGTCTCCAGCAGCGGCACGCCCCGCCGGTCGACCGGCTTCTCCGCCTCAAGCTCCGCCGTGATCCAATCCCGTTGCTCGACCGTCAACCACGGCGCTTCCTTCGGCCAGTCGTTCAGGCGAAAAAACGCGATCGCCCCCAGCGCCACCGCCGGTATTCCCTCCAGCACAAACAGCCACCGCCATCCCGCAACGCCCAGCCAATGGTGCCCAACAATCCATCCCGCCGTCGGCGACCCGATCAGCAGCGACAGCGGAATCGCCGCCATAAAATTACTCGCCGCCTTCGCTCGGTCTTTCTGGATGAACCAGTGGCTCAGATAAACCATCACGCCCGGAAAGAAGCTCGCCTCTGCCAGCCCCAGCAAGAATCGCGCCAGGTAAAGCTGCGTCGGCGTATGCACCAGCGCCGTCAGCGCCGTCAGAGATCCCCATACCACCATCGACCCCGAGATCGTCCTCCGCGCGCTCCAGTTCTCCGCCAGCAGCGACCCCGGAATCTGCAGCGCCAGGTACCCAACAAAAAACACGCCCACGCCCAGGCCGAACACGCGATCACTGAAGCCCAGGTCGCGAGACATTCCGATCGCCGCATACGCAACGCTGGTACGGTCGAGATAGTTGACGATATACAGGACGAACAGGAAGGGCAGCAGCCGCAATGCGGTCTGGTGACGGGTGTGGCCCACCAGTGTTGCATCGGCGAGCACGCCGACTCGTGAAGTACTTATTGGCACTCAAGGACCTCCGCGAGCCACGCATGCGACAAGCGGAGTGTATCAGGTATGTCGACGACTTGGCGGCATCGGTAAGTGCTCGAACTCTCCACCCCGGTCAGGTATATAAACGCATCGGCGAGCGCATCCCTCAGCGCTCGCCACCCGCGGCGGCGAGACAGTAGGAGGTGTTCCACCGACGAAAGATGGGTTTCGGTCGGATGGTCGTCGATCCGGAAGTAGCTGGGATTTGGCTCACGTCACGTCCGGGTTGGCGGTTATCCAGAAATCAAGCTCAAACTGAGGCCCCGTCGGTTGCCGAAGTAGATGCCAGACCAGGATTTTCGCGCCTGCTCTTTCAATGGTCAAGATGGACAAAATCTCTGGGTCGCATCAGCTGTTCAAGGTAGCGAGACTTCATTTGCCTGCTCGCCATTATTTGTTTGATCGGGGGGAGTTTCAGGATCACTCCCAGGATGGCGGCCATGGCGCGATGATTCCAATACGCCTGATTGTCGAAGATGAGGTCCTGAAGTTGGCCCCGCTCAATGGCCATGAGCACGGCGCGATGGGCAGTGGTGACCGGGGTGATCACACGCATCTTCCGGAATCTGAGCCTGATCCCGCCGCTTGGACAAGTCCTCACGCAGACGCCGCAACCTAGGCACAGGGACTCGTCGAGGCGCGCTTTTCTGCGCCTTGGCTTATGAGGGTCACCTGCAGACACGAGTCCCATGGCCTCCACTGGACAGACGGTCACGCATTTGCCGCAGCCATTGCACGAATCCGCACTAACTTCCGGCAGGAAGTTAGTGGTGGCGATGGGGTTTAGAACGGCGAAGCGTTTGGCAGCGAGCATAGCCTCGCAACAGCATCCGCAGCAGTTGCATATGAACGCCACCTTCTGCTGTACGTTCTCACCGAACTGTACCAGGTTGTGCTCCAGAGCCTCGTCCAGCAGTTCCATACCTTCTTTTGCATCAACCTTGCGCGCTATGCCGTGCTTGATCAGCGACTGAGCCGTCCCGCTAAAGGTCATGCAGATGTTCATGGGAGCATCGCAGGATTTCCCCATGTGCTGCATCTTATGTCGGCAGTAGCAGGCTCCAACGCCCATATGCGATGCCGAGCCGATCACCTCGCTGGCTCTTTCGTAGTCCAGCACCTCTAACGTTTGGTCCGCAGGCAGTGCCCTCTCATTGACAAACGTGCGCCCCAGTTGCGTTTCGCCCCCGGCGAAGAGGTTCTTTACAAAGTCCTCTTCCACGTTCAGATATTGGTAGAACAACTCGGCCAGCAGTTTCTGATCGTATGCGTTGCCCAAGCGCATCATTGAGAATTCGAAGAAGCCAGCCATAGGCGGAGGCAAGACAAAGATCTGCTCCCCTTGCATCTCCATGTCAAGAAGCATCCCGTGCGAGGCGAGCCCCTCAAGAATCTTTCGCGATTCGGCAACCGGCTTCTTCCATACTCTTGCCGCCGCGGCAACGTTGAAGGGCTTGATGGGAAGCAGCGCCACCAGAGCCGCTTCGTCCCTGGTAAACAAGATCTCAAGTATCCGGAAGAGAAGCTCGGAAGGTGGCGCACCTTGCGGAAAACGGTTGAGCCGATTCGATAGCGCCAGGTAGCTATTCCTGAGAGTCACATGAGCCATTGAGCGCCTCTGGCAAGCGAGGATCGTGAACGCCAATTATATGCGCGCACACACCGGCTCACGCATTGCTGTTAACAGCCAATCTATCCCTGCTGCGGCCAAGTCCTGCGTTGTCTTAGTGCTGTATCTGGAGC
>Ga0302197_10000461_pt1 | contig 40999 bp, 33 predicted proteins | sample II_Bog_N2_1_FD_193526 | JGI IMG/M metagenome (GOLD analysis project Ga0302197, IMG submission 193526) | Peat permafrost microbial communities from Stordalen Mire near Abisko, Sweden - II_Bog_N2_1 | ecosystem: Environmental > Terrestrial > Soil > Wetlands > Peat | place: Sweden: Abisko... | reverse complement strand
CCTTGCGCCCCGCCTCCAGTTGTTTCAGCGCCCCGATCATCTGCGCCTCTGTGTGCCTGCTCTTCGACATACCCTTTCCCCTTTCCTTCGTCCGAAATCATACTCGGACTTGTTCGGAAAACAGGGATCACGTCAGTTTGCTGCGCACTTCTCGAAAACCACGAGAAGTGCGGCACCCCCTTCATCTTCGCTGCCAACGGTTCGCGACTCAGGGTGTACTCGCCGGAGAAGTGCGCCACCCGCCCGCTCCACTGGTTAAATTCCTTCACCGTGACCATCTGCGGACCCTTCAGCCGCCGCCCGTGTTCGAGCATCCGCACCCGCGCGCGGTCGCGCGGGATCGCCAGCACCAGCCCAAGCACGAAGATGCCCAGCGCGCCAAACCACGCGGGCCGGATCAGGTCGTCGGGAGACTGGCCTTCGTAAATCCACTCCGAAAGCATCTGGTGCATTTGCGCGCTGCCGTAATGCACCGTGTCCACCTTCAGCGCGACCGCTCCCGCCTGCCGCGCCTTCGCCGTGAGCGCAAACGGAAACGGCGGCCAGCCCTGCATCGGTCCGGGCACCACGTCGGCATCCACCGCCATGAGTTGCTTGCCGTGGGCGTCCACCTTCGCCAGCAGTTGGTAGTCGCCGCGCGCCTTGGGGAACGACTTCGTGGTCAGATATTCGGTCCAGTACCACTGCTGCAACGGCGTCCACTTCTCCACGTTGCGGTACGTGAAGATTCCTATCCCCGCCACGACCGCAAGCAGGAAAGCCCCCAGACTCGACACCGGCCACTTCGTCGCCCAAGGCCGTGACTCTCCGCGACCCAACACCTGGCTCATCACCGACACCGCCCCCTACTTAACTAGGAACCCGGAAACCGGAAAAACGATCAAAATATTTTCAGGATTTCTCTCCCGGCTGCCCTTCCGGCTCTGCCGCCTGCGCCAGCCGTTCCCGCGCCTTCTTCAGCTTGTCCGCGTCCGCCCGGTCGATCAGCCGTTGCATCTCCTCCGCCGTCGGCTTCTCCCCGTTCGCCAGCTTGAACAGCACATTGAGCAGGATCGCCCGCAGCGCCACCAGCTCCGCCATGAGCGCATGGCCGGTCCCACCCGCATCGGCGGATTTCTCGTCCTGGCCGTTCACGCTGGCCAGCAGGGTTTCCCGGCACCACTCGCTCAGCGTCAGCCCGCGCTCGCTGGCCGCTCGCTCCAGTTGCGCAAACTCCTCCTCGCTCACCTTCGTGCCCAGAGTTTTCGTGCGGAGCGGCGGCTTCACCACGCGTCACCGCCAAGGCAGGAAACGACCGACGACAAGGGGAGGAACTTCACGGTTCTTCTATGGTGAGCTATCCGCCTAAAGGAATCAACAAGTTCACGTTCGTTAACCTGCGGTTGCTCGGCAGCAACCGGCGCGGGGGATTTTTCTCTTAGCTGCTCTGCTTTCAACAGGTTCACCGCCAGCAACCGCAGGTTGCTGCGCAGCACCCGTTCCGGGGTGACGTGTCACCCCTCACTCCCGATGCCGTAGGCAGCGCGCTTTTGACCCTCCCCCCGATCCCGCACAGCAACCCTCCAAACCGACCCCGCCAGCATCCCCAGAACACCCCTGCCAGTCACCATCACGGCGCGGATCGCCAACTCACCCCAGTGCTGCCGCTTACCGGACCCATAGGTAGAAAGACATTTCACCGAAAGGAGGCATCACCCGATGACCAAGCAACAACGGCTTTACGGCATCCGCCGCCAACTCGACCTGCTGGGCTACCGTGCCGACCGGCTTAACCCCGGTCCTCGCCGGGACACCCTCATCGCCAAGATGGAGCGCCTGCTTACCCAGTTCGCCCTCGTCTCGGCTTCCTAACCCCTAACAGCACGAGCCGCACCTTCGCGGTGCGGCTCGTCCCCCTCAGCAGCTTAAAAAAAACACCCACCCGGCCCTAAAGCCGTCACCGGAATATCCAAAGGGCGGCTCCCAAAACGATCAAAAGTGCGACGGAAAAAATGATCCACTCGGCCTTGTCTTCTGGGATGATATTCCAATCCCAGTTACCCCTCATGAGTGTGTCACGCCCATGCTTACCTTCGCGCTTTTGCCAGCCTCACGCCCGTGTCGGAGTCGCCAAGCCAACGCTGCCGAACCCGCTGCAAGTATCAGGTAAACAAGAATCGAGCCTATCCAGGCAAGGTTGCCCCAGACCGTCCCTCCACTCCCCGAACCGTGCAACATTAGAACCCACGGTGCAAGGCCAACTATTGTCGTCAAGACGGGATGGTCTCTGCTCAGGAGGCCGACAACAACTCCGACCAGCACCGCGATTGCTGGATTGAAGATGAAGCGAATCATCAGCGAGAGATGCCCTTCGCTCCGCCCCTCTGAAATTGTGTACAAAATGTAACCGCTGCAGGCGGTCAATGCAAAACTAGTAACCGCCGCCATCACAACCAGCAATATTCTTCGCAGCATAGACTCCTCACTCCTACTTGCCGCCCATACCTATTAACCACTTCAGCCACCAAGGTGGTGGAAACGGATTAGTGAGAGCCAGCTTGGTGCATCGAGTCAGGGCGTCTTTGCAGTTCTGGTCTTGATTGAGGCCGCACTTGAGCCTTTGATTGCTGTACCCTCCTTCGCTACCCGTTGCGTCAGAAGTGTTCGCAACCGCGTCGTCGGTCATTTGGTCCAAGCTCTGCCGGGTTTCCGCAATATGCGCCAGGCAAGCGTAGTAGCTGATAAAGCAGTTCGCCCTGGTGGTCCATGTCCAGCTCTTGTTCCCCCAGCCACTAGGGCCTAGTCCAGGGGGATCGACGTTGATGACGGGGTTATTCAAAACGTAGCGGTAGAAATTCACACCTCCGCGGAAAGCGATCGGGTCTTCGCTGATGAACCTACCGACGTTCTGGTCGTAATAGCGCGCCCGGTACTCGTAGATTCCGGTCTCCAGATCGAACTCCCGTCCGGTGTACTGGAACGGATTGAGGAGCGTTCCGGTCGAAGCCGTGAGCTTGCCGAACGAGTCGTACGTGTACGTGTTCGCGAGGGTTCCCGCTGAATTGCTCAAGGAACTTGTCGAACCCAAACCATCAGCTTGGTAATACGATGTCACTCCACTGCGAAGCATTCCCAGCGACTCATCAATCAGACCACTCTGCGTGTACCTCGCCAACACGTTGCCGGCGTTATCCACTTCTTCGAGCGGGGTAGCACCGTCATAGAGGTAGTTCGTTGCGCCGAGTGGCCCTGATTTCTGAATGCGCCTGCCAAACGGATCGTAGCGGAAGGTCGTGGTACCCGTGCCCGGTATCACCGCTTGCACTAGCCTGTTTTCGAAGTCCCAGGTGTATTGTTTGCCGGAGGCGTCGGTCAGAGTATTGCCGTTTGCGTCATACGTGTAGCTGCCGCTTGGAGTCGAGGTCAGCTCGTTCGACGGGTTGTAGCTGTACGGACTCATCCCCAACGAACTCAGCCTATTCCCTACCGCGTCGTAGCTGTAGCTCTCGGTAGTAACATTCGACTGGGTTACCTGCTGCAACTCGTAAATCGCGTCGTAGCCGTAATTCGACGTGATCCCGTTGAGATAATTGGTCTTACTGGTTCGGTTGCCGGCAAAGTCATAGCCGTAGCCGGCTCCGTCGAGCGTCGTCGATCCTACTTGATGCAGCACGCTCAGCAGGTGCGACACAGAGTCATACGCGTAATTCGTGTTGACACCATTCGGACGTGTCAATTGCGTCCTCCGGCTCAATGCGTCGTAACCAAAGCCGGGCCGAAGACCTTATCAGAAACCGGCGTTCCGGTTCGAGCGCGTGTTTGAGACGATGGCGCTGTCGTGCGGGAAAGTGAGCATTTTGCAGTTCCAGTGCCAGTCTAGCCAGAAGACCTCGTAGGTGGGGGGCGAAGGCCGGAGTCTGTGGACGATACGGTTTCGGTACGCAACTACCGTTGCTCGATGTGTTGATGTAGTAGCAAGTCCAAGCCCGGTTGACCTGATCGTACTCTGACTGTTCTAAGAACCCTGAATCGAGCCGCGCCCTCAACTCATTTCTTGCTTTTGCAGCGTCAGCTCTCCCTAGGAATTTTGGTTCAGCCCTGAAGTTCCCGCCTTGACTGCCGATGAAGGTAGAAGGCGGCGCGGGCGGCTATGTCTCCGAACCTTTATGTCTTCTAACCTTCTGTCTTCTAACCTGATCGATGATCCGCAGTTGTTTCGGCATGTGCTGGAGGATTTGCCGGTGGGGGTTTATGTGGTGGATCGGGAACTGCGGATCCGGTTTTGGAATCATGGGGCGGAGCAGCTTACGGGATATCTGGCGCACGAAGTGGTGGGACATGGACTGGAAGAAGTGGTGCAGGCGTGCAACCGACAGGGGAACAGCCTGAGTGGCGAGCGTTGTCCGGTGGCGATGACGCTGAGTCAGCGCAAGGCGCAGCAGTGCATCGCTTCGTACCTGCACAAGAACGGACACCGTTCGGCGGTGAAGATCCGGACGCGAGCGATTCTGGATGTAGGCGATGCGATGGCGGGGGTGGCGGTGCTGTTTTATGCGGCGTTTGCGTACCGCGAGGAAGCGGCTCCGATGTACGGATGTCTGGATGCGGTGACGGGGATTCCTTCGCGGCGTTTGACGCGGGCGGTGCTGGCGGAATGCATGGCGGGGATGGAGGAATCGCATACGGGGTTCGGGCTGTTGCGGATCCGGTTGCCGGGGCTGGAGGAATTTCGAGTCAAACACGGGTCGCAGTCGGTGGTTCCGTTTCTGCGAACGGCAGCACAGACGCTGCGCCACCGGCTGGACGCGGAGAGTTTTTTGGGATGCTGGGGCGAGGGCGAGTTTGTGGCGGTGCTAAGTTCGGCGAGTCCGATGATGGTGGCGATGACGGCGGAAGGATTGTGGAACCTGCTGCATCACTCGGAGGTTTCGTGGTGGGGCGACAAGTTTTTGGTGGAAGCCGAGGTGTCGTATGCGGTGGCGACGGCGGGACGCGACCTGGAATCGCTGCTACGGGAAATGAAACCTTCGCCGTCGAGCCGGACGGCGAAGGCGGCGGCGAATGGGGTCGGCGAATCCGGACGGTTGCGAGGATGAGGGTTCCATGTTTTCGATCATAGGGATCGTGGTGGTGTTCGGCTGCATCGTGGCCGGCTATCTGATGGAGCACGGCAACATGAAAGTGCTGCTGCAGCCGGCGGAGTTGATCATTATTGGCGGGGCGGCGCTGGGGACGGTGCTGATTTCGAATCCGGTGCACACGCTGAAGCAGATGATCAGCGGAGTGATAGGAGTGTTTGGGTCGTCGAAATACGGCACGCAGCGGTATGTGGAATCGCTGAAGATGATGTATGAACTGCTGCAGAAAGCGCGCAAGGAAGGGCTGGTGGCGCTGGAGTCGGATATTGAAGAGCCGGAGAAGAGTCCGTTGCTCACCAAGTACAAGGATTTCGTGAAGGATCACCACGCGGTGGCTTTCGTTTGCGACACGATGCGGATGGCGGTGAGCGGGGGCGTGGAGGTATTCGATCTGGATCAGATGCTGGACGCGGACATGGAAGTGCATCATCGCGAGGCGAGCGATCCGGTCTCGGGGTTGACGACGATGGCGGACTCGCTGCCGGGGCTGGGGATTGTGGCGGCGGTGCTGGGAGTGGTGATCACGATGGGCGCGCTGGGCGGGCCTCCGGAGGAGATTGGGAAAAAAGTTGCGGCGGCATTGGTGGGGACGTTTCTGGGGATTCTTTTGTGTTACGGACTGGTGGGGCCGCTGGCGGCGCGCATGGGAAAGATGGCGGAAGAGGAACACGCGTTTCTGATGGTGTTGCGGGTCACGATGATCGCGTTTCTGAAAGGCGTGGCGCCGATCATGGCGGTTGAGATTGGGCGGCGGACGGTGCCGGGGCATGTGCGTCCTTCGTTTGCGGTGGTGGAAGCAGCTTGCCGAGGCGCGAAAGACGCACCGGCGGCGGAGACTCCAGCAGAGTCTTCGGCAGACACTTCTTCGGGCACTACGGCAGCGGGCGCGGCGGCGGGATAAAGACGGTCATGCCGACACCACCGATCATCATCATCAAGAAAAAGGGCGGCCATGGCGGCCATCACGGCGGGGCGTGGAAGGTGGCTTACGCCGACTTCGTTACGGCCATGATGGCGCTGTTCATCGTGTTGTGGCTGTTGAGCAGCAGCGTGAAGGTGCAGGAAGCGGTGGGCGGATACTTCCGGGATCCGAGTGGGAGTTCGAAGAGGACGGGAACGGGGCTGGCGGGATCGGGCGAGAATCTTCTGCTCAACAAGCAGGACATGGGAAAACTGAAAGCGGAATTACAGAGCAGCATCCAGAAGATGACCGACCTGGATACGCTGAAGAAGAATATCGAGATGACGGTGACGGCGGAAGGGTTGAGGATCGAGCTGCTGGAATCTGAGAAAGGGACGTTCTTCGACAGCGGGAGTTCGGCGCTGAACAGCAGCGGGAAGGAAATGCTCTCGCTTCTGGCGACGGAGCTGGGAAAGGTTCCGAACCGCATTTCGGTAGAGGGCCACACGGACGCCAAAGCTTTTTCCGGCAAGAGCAACTACAGCAACTGGGAACTGTCGTCGGACCGGGCGAACGCGGCGCGGCGATTGATGCAGTCGGCGGGATTGCGCGGCGATCAGGTGTCGCAAGTGCGGGGTTTCGCGGATCAGCGGCTGCGCAATCCCACGGACGCGATGGACGCATCGAACCGGCGGGTTTCAATCATCGTGCAGTACATCAATACGGAGCGCGACGAAGCGGCGCCGGCGGGCGGGAAGACGGATTCCGCCAGCACGGGCAAGAAGAAAGAGGAGTGAGAATCGATGACGCAGGCGTGAAGATTGCCGCTACGTTCTTTGGAATGATGGTGGCCAGGGAGGGAGTTGAACCCCCGACGCCAGCCTTTTCAGGGCTGCGCTCTACCACCTGAGCTACCTGGCCACTGCGCAAAGAGCGCTGTCCGCACACCGACCGCCGGCCAATTCGGCCGGGCACTGGGTGCCTGCACTGGGCGGGATGCCGTGAAGCAAATCAGCCGATGCGCTGGGACGTATGCAACCTTCGAATTATAGCAATCCTCTGGCGTTCCTTCAAAATTCGAGCCGCAGAGTTCAATCGAATTCGACACAATGATCGAACTGACGGCTCAAAGCTGACAACTGGGCTAGTTTTTCCACATTCCCTTCGCGAAAGACTTCTGCCATAATTGATCGTGCACCCCAGCCCGCACAATTTTCCAAAAACAATTAGAGCGAGGAAGCGATGTCGGCCAAGTACATTTTTGTAACCGGCGGTGTGGTGTCTTCATTAGGCAAGGGACTGGCGGCGGCGTCGATTGGTTGCCTGCTGGAAAGCCGCGGTCTCAAAGTCAACCTGATGAAGTTCGACCCGTACCTGAACGTGGATCCGGGGACGATGTCTCCGTTTCAGCATGGCGAAGTTTTCGTCACCGACGACGGGGCGGAAACCGATCTCGATCTCGGCCACTACGAGCGCTTCACCCACGCCAAACTTTCCCGCGACAACAACTGGACGACCGGGCGCCTCTACGAGCAGATCATCGCCAAGGAGCGGCGTGGCGACTACCTCGGCAAAACGGTGCAGGTGATTCCGCACGTAACCAACGAGATTAAGGCGGCGGCGAAGAAAGTCGCGCAGGATGTGGACGTGGCGATCGTCGAAATTGGCGGCACGGTGGGCGACATCGAATCGCTGCCGTTTATCGAAGCGATCCGGCAGATGCGGCAGGAACTGGGCCGCGATAACACTTTGTTTGTGCATGTCACGCTGGTGCCGTTTATTGCAGCCGCGCAGGAGTTAAAGACCAAGCCAACGCAGCACTCCGTCAAGGAACTGCTCAGCGTGGGAATTCAGCCGGACATTTTGCTGTGCCGGACGGACCGCTTTTTGTCGAAAGACATCAAGTCGAAGATTGCGCTGTTCTGCAACGTCGAGGAGGAAGCGGTGATTACGGCGAAGGACGTTGCCTCCATCTACGAAGTGCCGATCGTATTCGCGCATGAAGAAGTGGATACGCTGGTGCTGCGGCGACTGAAACTGGAAGCGAAAGACCGCGATCTTTCGAAGTGGGAGGATCTGGTGCACCGCGTTTACAACCCGAAAGATGTGGTGCGGATCGGCATCGTCGGAAAGTACGTGGAATATGAAGACAGCTATAAATCGCTGAAAGAGGCGCTGGTCCACGGCGCGCTGGCGCACAACCTGAAGCTGGAAGTGAATTGGATCGAGGCCGAGGGTCTGGAAGCGGCGGACAAAACCGACAAAAGTTATGAGGCGCAATTGGAAGAGTACGACGGATTGCTGGTGCCCGGCGGATTCGGCAAGCGCGGGATCGAAGGCATGTTGCGGGCGATTCAATACGCGAGAGAGAAGCAGGTGCCGTACTTCGGAATCTGTCTGGGAATGCAGACAGCGTGCATTGAATATGCGCGCAACGTCTGCGGGTTGGCGGACGCCAACTCCAGCGAGTTCGATCCGGCGACTCCGCATCGCGTGATCTACAAGCTGCGCGAGTTGCGGGGCGTGGAAGAACTGGGCGGCACGATGCGGCTGGGCGCATGGCCGTGCAAGATCGAGGCGGGAACGCTGGCGTACCAAGTCTATGGCCAGACCGAAATCAGCGAACGGCATCGCCACCGCTACGAGTTCAACCGCGAGTACGAAGAGACGATGGTAGCCAACGGGCTGCGGATTTCCGGCTCGACTCCGGACGGGACGTACGTGGAGATGGTGGAGATTCCGGGTCATCCTTATTTCATCGGATGCCAGTTTCATCCGGAGTTCAAGTCGAAGCCGCTGGAGCCGCATCCGCTGTTTAAGGCGTTTGTCGGCGCGTCGTACGCACACGGGCAAGAAAAGAAAGAGCGTAAGAACGCGGCCGAGGTGGAGATGTTTTTGCGGCCGGAGAAAATGGGACGAAGGTAATCACCGCCGAGACGCAAAAGAGCGCCGAGAAAAACAGGTCCTTCACTTCGCTCAGGATGACAAGTCTTTGTAGGATTTTTCTCAGCGTTCTCGGCGTCTCTGCGGTAAACGACTTTGACCTTATCTTTCCAAATCGATAACGTTCGCGTGGGCACGGGAGATCTGTTCCTGATTGCGGGGCCGTGCGTCATTGAGAGTGAAGAACACGCGCTGCGCATGGCGGAGATCATCAAGGGCGTGGTGCGTTCGCTGAATGTCCCGTTCATTTTCAAAGCTTCCTACGACAAGGCGAACCGCACGTCGATCCGGAGCTATCGTGGGCCGGGGATGAAGGAAGGCCTGCGCATTCTGAAAAAAGTCAAAGAGGAAGTGCACGTTCCGGTGCTGACTGACGTGCACCAGGTCGCCGACGTCGCCGCAGTGGCCGAAGTCGTGGACGTGCTGCAGATTCCGGCATTTCTTTGCCGTCAGACCGATCTGATCGTGGCGGCGGCGTTGAGCGGGCGTCCGGTGAACATCAAGAAGGGGCAGTTCGTCTCGCCGTGGGATATGAAGCATGCCGTAGCTAAGTGCCGCGATGCCGGGAACAGTCAGGTGTTTGTGACCGAGCGCGGATCGAGTTTTGGCTACAACAATCTGGTCGTGGACATGCGGTCGCTGGCCATCATGCGCAAGTTCGCGCCCGTGGTGTTTGATGCGACGCATTCGGTGCAATTGCCCTCGGCATCACGTGGCGATGAAGACGAGCCTGCGGTGAGCGGAGGGCAGCCGGAGTTTATCCCTGTGTTGTCGCGGGCGGCGGTGGCGGCGGGCGTGGATGGCGTGTTCATGGAAGTACACGACAATCCCAATGAGGCGAAAAGCGACGGCGCGAATGCGCTGGATACGCGCAACCTGCGCGGGTTGCTGAAAGAATTGCAGGCGGTGCGCAAGGCGCTGGACGTTGCGCACGCGACGCCGTAACGGAGTGCGGAAGGAGGCTGCCGGATGGTATCGCTTCGAAGAGTTCTGGTGGCGAGTGTTGGTCTCTTGCTGGCATCGCCGCTTTTTATTTTTGCCCTTCCCGCTGGTCAAGACGATTCGCACCCGCCGACCGCGTACGATTTGGAACTGAAGGCTTGCGGCACCAAGGCCGACGAAGTCGACTACGAGACTCGTACCGACAAGGGCGATCATCCGACCCCAGAGCCCTCGGCGGACAAGGCGCTGGTCTACGTTCTCCGGCCGACGATGATGGGGCATAGGTTCCAAAGTAAGTTGGCCGTCGACGGCGGGTGGAAGGGCGTGAATCGCGGCAACAACTATTTCTACTTTGCGCTTCAACCGGGGGCGCACTATTTTTGCTCCTCCACGGACAATTACAGCGTTTTGCAGCTAGAGGTGGAAGCGGGCAAGACCTACTACCTGCAGCAGCATGTGCGGATGGGCAAGAAAGAACTCAACAGCAAGTTGACGGCTCTCACCGAGGAAGAAGGCAAGGCCAAGTTGGCGCATGCCCACCTGAGTGTTTGGGAAGTCAAGAACTAGAGTTTGAGGTTGCCAGCCGCTATCGGCAAGACTGGGGCGCTTCACCGTCATTTAGACCCCGGCCGTATCTTCGCGCGCCGGTTTTGAATCTGCTACCATTCCCGCGTCATCTGATTGACCATCTCCTATGCATTTGTGGGCATCGATTGCCGGCATTGTTCTGATCTTTGTCATCCTGATGGATGCGTTTGAGACGGTGGTTTTGCCGCGGCGCATTAAGCGGCATTTCCGCATCGCATCCTTGTTCTACAAAAACACCTGGGGCTTCTGGACGCGGGTGGGACGGCATATCAAGTCGGCGAACCGGCGCGAGGGGTTTCTCGCGTACTTTGGGCCGCTGTCGCTGATCGTGCTGATGGGCTTTTGGGCGCTTGGCCTGATTCTTGGATTCGCCTGCGTACAGTTCGGACTGGGCGAACACCTGACGCTCGTCAATGAAAGGATCACGTTTGGAAAAGTGATCTACCTGAGCGGCGAGACTTTTTTCACGCTGGGATACGGAGACATCACCCCCAACAACGCCGCCGCTCGCGCTCTGGCCGTGATGGAAGCGGGCATGGGCTTCGCGTTTCTCGGCGTCGTCATTGGATATCTGCCAGTTATCTACAATTCGTTCGCCGCGCGCGAGGTTGAAATTTCCCTGCTCGACGCTCGCGCCGGATCGCCGCCGAGCGCGACCGAGTTTCTGGGCCGGCTGGGCTGCTGTCCCGATCAAACGGTGCTCGACGATATATTTCGCGACTGGGAGCGCTGGTGCGCCGACCTGCTGACCAGCCAAATTTCCTATCCCGTGCTGTCGTTCTTCCGCTCGCAGCACAGCAATCAATCGTGGTTGAGCGCGCTGACCGTCATGCTCGACGTGACGTCACTGGTCATGACCGGCGTTGAGGGCATTCACCCAGATCAGGCCAAGCTTACGTTCGCCATGGCGCGGCACGCCGTGGTCGATCTTTCCCAGGTTGTGAATGCGCAATACAGCCCGCACGATGTCGACCGGTTGCCTGCCGAAGATCGACACCGGCTGAAGACGGAACTCGCGTGGCGCGGCGTGACGCTGACCGCAGTGAATAGTGACAAGGCCGATGCGCCGGATCGGCTGGCGGAACTTCGCGACGTCTACGAGCCTTATCTGCACGCCCTCAGCCGCCGCCTGCTGATGACGCTGCCGCCGTGGATCCATAAGAATCGGGTCAAAGACAACTGGCAGGGTGGCCCCTGGGATCGCGCCATCCAGGCGCGGGCGCTGGAACATCCGGGACGTCCGGTTGAGGATCACTTCTGATCGCCATGAGTGCCATGGACCAAAGTACGTTTTGCCGCTAAAGATTCATGTTGTGACCGGGAACGAACCTCGGTAGAGTGAAGGGATGCGCGGGGGGTCAATGCGCGGGGAACCGATGTTTATGCCTCATCCAAACCTCGGCGACGATGTCAACGGGAACATCGTCCAGTCCGAAATCGAGGGAGGCGTGTTCCTGGAAGGTCTGCCCCCAGATACCGTTCTACAGATTCAAACTCAGCACCATTCTTATACGGCGTTGCTTTTGGGCGAGGGCGTGGCACTGATCTCGGGACATCCGGAATATTGTCCGGACCCGGTGCAGGTGACGATTGCGGGATCGACTTGGGGTGGCTCCATGCTTAAGGTGCGCTTCATCGGTCGCGGCATGCACCTGGAGTTTCATCATCCCGGCTACGCCACCCCGATTGTCACGTCACGGATTCAAGAGATTCGCGAGCCGATTCGCTCCGGCAGCAAACGGCGCATTGGGCGGGTGACGGCCGCCGACTGAAGAAGGGCCGGTTCACAGTCCCGGTCGCTGGTTACTTCCCTCTTACAACTCACTTCTACTACTACGTCCCGTCCCCATCGTCCCGCGGCCTCACCGCTGGCTAAGGCTGGGGCGACGGAGCCATTGCGGCTTCGGGCTCATGGGGGGGCGCGTCTTGCGTTGAGTTGCTGTTGCCTGCGCTGGCGTCGCTGAGATCAAGCTGCCGGTTGTTATTGTTATCGTTCGAACTGCCGTCCAAGTGATAGTTCGGGCTCAGGTTCGCGTCGGGCGCATCCTGCGAGTTGTACGAATCCGGACGGTAGGGCGGCGGATCGTCGCTCCAGTCATAACTGTAATCCGGGTAGTCATAGTACAACGACGGGCCATACCCGTAAGGGCCGTACCAATAAGGGTTGTACAACCACGGATTCCAGCCGAACGCCCAGTATCCGCCCCAGTAGGGCCCGATGCCAAACCCCCAGCCTCCCCAACCCCAACGGCCTCCACCCCAACCGTAGCCACCCCAACCGCCTCTGAAGGCACCGGCAAAACCGAGGTTTGCACCGCGGACTCCACCTGCAAAGCCAGAGGTGCCAATGGAACGCCCGGCGCTGCCGAACGAATGCCACTGGCCATCGGCGATCGCGGGTCTGATATAAGATGAGCGGGTTCCTTCCGAGCCAAGACTACCCGAACCAAGACTACGGCCAGCTGCGGCGCTTCCGCTGCGTCCGGTCAGGCCGCGCGATGCGCCATAGCCTCCGTACGAACGGCCTTCCTCGCGATACGCTCCTGCGGATGATCCGCCGTGATAGCCGCCGCCGGATGAAGGATGGGCGCCGCTGGAAGACCCGGCACTGGCATGCGAGCCTCCGCCGCCGCTACTACTGTGACCACCACCACCACCGCCGCCGTGCTGGGCGAACGCTGCACCTGGCATGAGAGCCAGACCTAACACGGCCGCCAATGCGAACGAGAATCTGACGATAACCCTGCGGGAACCGGATGTGCCCATAATCTGTACCTCCCTGAAACGTGGGAGTGCGCCTTCGAGCGAGGAGTCTGGCCGGAGGGGCGCGCTTCTACTTAATCAGATTCTACTCCGGTGGCAAGGGGTTGCACTGAATTTCAAGTGAAACGGAGGGTCGTAGCCGCGTTGTGGGCGCTTCTAGTGAAATCAGGTATATAGCGTTGTCTTGCCCAAAGTAACCAAAGGCCGGGAAGGCGTTCGGCCAGCAGCCAATGGCGGAAACAACTTGCACCGACCTGATACCCTTCTTCGGTAGTGGGTCAATCTGCGAAACCGATAACCACCAAGGCCACGAAGGTTCACGAAGGAAAGGCCTGAGACCGAAAGCCTTCGTGATACTTCGTGCCCTTGGTGGTTTAGGGTCTTGTGGGTTGCATCGTGAAACTGACCCACCGCCCCTACTTCCACTGGCTGGACCAGAATTTTCGAAGCGCCAGATTGGTCGAGTCAATAATAGTCGAACCAATTGAGGACGCATCCGATGCGATTCATAGACCGGGAAGAGGTCGCCCGACGGCTTACCTACGAGGTGTGCATTCCGATCGTGCGCAATGCGATGATTGCATTCTCGAGAGGCGAAACCAAGCAACTGCTGCGTTCAATCATTCCGTTGTCGGAGGGCAGGCTTTTCGGCGTCATGCCGGGCGCCATGGGCGCGCATGGTGCTTTCGGCGCCAAGTTGATCAGCGTGTTCCACGAGAACTTTGCCAAGGGAATCCAGTCGCACCAAGGTTTGGTGATCTTGTTCGACCCTGAAAGCGGAGCGCCGGTTTGCGTTGTTCATGCCGGTGAGATCACGGCGATCCGAACGGCAGCGGCCAGCGCGGTAGCCACCGACGCCCTGGCGCGCAAGGATGCCCGCCGTCTGGCGCTTCTCGGCTATGGCGAACAGGCCGCGACCCATGCGCGGGCAATCGGCAAAGTGCGAGATATTGAATCCATCGTTGTTTGGGGACGGTCGCACGATCGAGCGCGAGCCTTCGCCGAACGGATGCAAGCGGAACTTGGCTTGCCAGCGGCCGCCGCTGCAAGCGTGAAAGATGCAGTCGCAAAGGCCGACATCGTCTGTACGGTAACCACGGCGTCCGAACCGATCTTGAAGGGCGAATGGGTGCGACCGGGCACGCACTTGAACCTTGTCGGATCGGGGTTGGCCGGGCCGGTGGAGGTGGACAACGACCTGGTCGTCCGCTCGCGATTCATTGCCGACAGCCGGGAGGGCGTTCTAAGCCAAGGCGCGGAGTTTCTTCGGGCCAAGGCAGCGGGTCTTATCGGTGATGACCACATCGTGGCTGAGATTGGACAGGTGTTGGCGGGCGAAATCGTTGGACGCCGCTCGGCCGACGAGATCACCGTCTACAAGTCCCTCGGCCATGTGGTTCAGGATTTGGCCAGCGCTTGGGCGCTGTATTCGCAGGCCTCGAACTCATCCTGATCTAGGGAAACTCTGATTAAGTGTCGGCAAAACGCATGCACCACAGAGTACACGGGGGTGCACGGAGGACCCCCAGGGACTTAATCAGAGCTTCCCTAGTATTTGACACTGGTTTCAGAAACTGGGGCGCTGCGCCATTCTCCAGGACCACATCAGGAACGATGTCGAGGTGAGGTCGATCCCGGGTTCGGTGGTGCTGTACGACTGCGTGTTGTCGCGATACACCGCTACTTGCGATGCATCGAACGCGCCGGCATTGCCGTTGAATATACGGAACGTGTCGACTCCGTTTGCCGGACACAGATTCATGCCCTCTAGCGCGCCGGTGGAGGCATAGTTGGCTGGGCCCTCCGTAGCCGCTCCCCAAAGCACTGGCGTGCCGCCGGAACTCCCATCCAGCGCGCCCGCCAGGTTCGCCACCTGGTGCTGGATACAATTCGGAAACGTGCTGCCGTCGCCCACGATAAACGACGAGCCCCAGGAGTTCGTGCCTAAAATGTTCGCCAGCCATCGTTGCGCGTAGGTGTCGTAGCTCTTGGACTGAGTCAGGTAATACGCTTCGCTGGCCATCACCGACAAACCTGCGCCGTGCGAAGTGGTATCGCCGAAACGCCACTGATAGCCGAAGCCCCAGGGATCCTTGCCGGATTGGCGGATCGCGTCGCCGACCTGCCGCAAGAACTGTTTGCGAATGCTCGCTTCGGAAACGGCCAAGCCGCCGGGATTTCCCGCCATTACCAGCGCCCGGTACAGTTCGAAATGCGCGAGGCCGCTTACGTCGTAGAGGTTGAGCGTGTCGGTGTTTCCGGTGTCGTAGATATTCGCGATGTAATTTTTCGCGAATTGCGCCGCCTGCCGTAGGTAGTCCGTGGGATTGGTGTGGGGCAGTCCGGCGGGTAATTCGTTGCTTGCTGCGGCGGATTGCAACGCAAAATACAGTTCGGTTGCGCCCAGTTCCATGTCATCGTCCCAAACGTTCTCGGGATAGCCGTCAAATGGAGTAATGGTCAGCAGACAATTGCTGCAATTGCCCGAATTTACCGTTGGCGCGGGATCGGGATACGAGGTATCCGCCAGCGCAAAAATGTCTTCTGCATTTTTGAGGCACTGATTCGCCAGAGACACGTTAGTGGAGCGATTGAGCTGATAGCACAGGGCAAAATCGGCCGCGAGGCGGCCTGCCAGATTCGGACTGATGTGCGAACCTGCGGGACCAGCCGGATACACGGGACGATCGCAGATGAAAAACGTCGTGTAGGTGTAGCAAGGCGACGGATCTCCGGGTTGCTTATAATTGTCGGCGGCCTGGGGCAGGGTCCAGATATCGTATTCGGTGATCAGGCAGTAGGGCGTGGCGTAGGTTCCGCCGCAGTCGCCCGTGGCCGAACTGGGATCGCCTTCGCCGTAATAATCCCAGTCCTGACTGTTGTCAAGCTGGTAGTAGAGGGTTTGCGTTTGGTCGTCCCACATCTGCATCAGCCAGTTGACTCCGAACTGCGCTTCGGCGGTGAAGTCGGAGGACGCCGGAGCTCCCGGACCGCTGCTGCCCGCATAAGAAACTGAGCCGGGCGGCGCGACAGGGTTCATGGGAGCGGACGCGCCCATCTGATTGGGAAAGTCGCGAACTCCGATCTGCATCAGCGCCGCGGTATAGCTGACGGTTTCGACATATTTCATGTAGTCGCCGGCGTCCCACCAACCGCCGGAGGCATCGATGTTGGGCAGGTTCGCCGATACCAGCGGCGCCGCCGGCGGCACGTTGTCGACATTGTCGTCGATGTCGAGTGGAGGCGTCAGGTAGACAACCGCATTTTTGTCTTTCACATGTCCGGGCGCGGTGCGCAGGGCGTTGGCGATAAAGTTCGCCCCATCGCGATCGGTTTCATAGAAGAAGAGAGTGTTTAAGAGCAAGCCGGGATAGAGCACACCTGGAGTGTCGACGGCGAAGCGGGGCGAAGTCGCCACTACTGGTCCGGCTAGCGAGATCGTGTAAAGGTCCCCTCCGGGAACGTGGAAGTTCAGGGCGTAGACGTCATAGATTTCCGTCTTGCTGTGACTCCAGGTGCCGAGCAAAGCGCCGACCTTGCCCGAATACGCGGTGGCGCCGTTCGAGTTGACTACCTTGAAGGTCGCGCCACTTACTGGCGTTGCGGACATCAGGTACGCGCGAAACGACGTTTGGCCTGTTTCATAGCCAACTTGATTGACACGCACGTAGGCAGCCTGTGCCCAAGCGGGCCGAGTACACGCAAGCAGCGCAAGCAAGATGCCGGCGATGGAAAACAACCGGGATTGGGTCGAAAGGCGGGGACCAAAAAAAGGCACGAATTCTCCTTGCGCGGAGACTATTCAATCCGTTCAATACCAGCCAAAATAGTGCCCTTTGATGCTTCGAGTGTCAATGGGAAGTTCGGGGAGTGTCGGGTGGTCTTCACGTATATTGAAAACACAAGAGTGCAACGTAGTAAGTCGCGAGCGCTCTAGATTCCTATCTCTCAATTACAACTTGGAATGTCAACTGTGCTGAATGGCGATTCCATGTAAACGCATCGGCCGCCCAGGGTTGAATCCGGGCGGCCGGTATTTTTGCGGTTCTCGTCTGACGGTGGGCGAGGTGGTTCGGGCCTCGCCGGACTTATGACTTACGGCTTATGACAGGAAGAATTCTTTCGCCAGCGGCAGCCATTCCTGGTCGGGAATCTGGCTGCTTACGTCGTTGATCGCTTCTCCGCCGTCTTGCGCGAGCGCTCCGGCGAAGGCCATCTGCATCGGTACGCGGCGTTGCAGGCGGCTGGCCGACTCTTCCATCCACCAGCGGGCGAGTGGGCCGCCGAGCAGGTTCTTGAAGCTGGTCTTGGGGTCGGGTGCGTTGACCGTTACCAGCCAGCCTTCGCCGAAGGGGTCGCGCAGCGCCAGCTTCGGATCTTTCTCGACTGCCTGGTTGATGTCGGACACCGTGCCTTCCACCGGCGAAACCATATCGACGGCGACGCCATCGCGATGAATCGTGCAGACTTTCTGGCCCTGGCGAATCCACTGGCCGCGCTGCGGCAGGGTGATGCGCTCGACTGTGCCGGTCAGCTTGGAGGCGAAATCATCCATGCCGACGCGGACCAGGTTGGTGCTCTCGCTCAGCGCCCAGGTGTGACCGGGGTGATAGCGGAGATTCTCCGGCACCGAGAAGCCGCCAACCAGGGCGGGCTGAAGACGCGGTGCAGTCGTTTCATGCTTGGCTGGGGCGACCTGCAACACCGGTTGCACGGCGTGGCGGGTGCGGAAATGATCGATGAGTAAGAAGGTCGTGAAAGTGAAGAGAACCAGTAGGACTGTCATAAGGCACCTCGTCGTTTGATTTGCTGAACCGCTTGCACCTTTACTAAAGGCAATCGCCGGGCCAAAGTGGCGCGGAGAGCGGGGAGGGGCGAGACAGGCGACGATCTCCCATGAAATGAAGCGAATAGACGGGAAGCAACTTTGCGGCGCGGACGGGTGCGTTGAAATCGTCAACAGCGCTGTGATGACAATCGCAACAGGCGAAAGCTTGTGTTTTCAATGTTTAGACGCGAACAATGACGATGAGTGCGTGGAATCAGAGAGTTGCGGGAACGCTATGCACTGATGAACCTTGCAACAGCCAAAGTTGAGGAATGCAACACGCTGGACCTCTTCCGGCTCGCATTGGGTTCTGCAAAGTCGGTCTGTCTCGATTGTCGAGATGCATCCTTATAATGAGTGACCATGGAGTTCGAACATTTCACTGCCATAAGCTTTGACTGTTACGGGACCCTGATCGATTGGGAGTCTGGGATTCTTCCAGTCATCCGGGCGCTGCTTACAGGCGACGGTCAAAGCCTGGCTGATTCCGCGATTCTCGAACTCTATGGGGAATTTGAGGCGGAAGCGGAGAGTGGTCCATACCGGAGCTACCGGGACGTGCTGGAGGCGGTGGTGCGGGCGTTTGCGGACCGCTTTCATTTCGAGGCCAGCTCCAAAGAAATCCGGTCACTGCACGAATCGGTACCGGAGTGGCAGCCTTTTGCGGACACGGTGCCTGCGCTGCGCGAACTACAGAAGCGCTACAAGTTGGCGGTAATTTCAAACATCGACGACAGTCTGTTTGCGGAGACGCGCAAGAATCTGGGTGTGGAGTTTGAAGTGGTGGTTACGGCGGAACAGGCGGGAAGCTATAAGCCTTCGATCAACAATTTTCAAATGGCGCAGCACCGGCTGGCGATTGCACCGGATCGGCTTCTGCACGTTGGGCAAAGCGTCTATCACGATGTGGTGCCGGCGCGGGCGCTGGGAATCGCGACGGTTTGGGTGAACCGGAAGTCGGCGCGTCCGGGGATTGGCGCGGTTCGGGGCAGTTCGGTACCAGCCCTCGAGCAACAGCCGGATCTGGAAGTTCCCGACCTGGCTTCTCTGGTTCGAGCAATTCGCACGATCTGACCGGGCGTGAGCTCTCACATCGGGAACGGCATGGGAAGGATCTTCTGCTGGATGGCGACTGTGACCAGTTGAGCTTTATTGTGGATATCGAGTTTGCGCATCAAGTTGAATTTATGCGCTTCCACGGTCTTGGTGCTGAGTCCCAGAATCGCTGCCGCCTTCTTCGAGGTGTGTCCTTCGGCGAGCAATTTCATCACTTCGCGCTCGCGCAGAGTCAGGGTGCTTCGGCGCAGCGGCACCGGCACGGGCTGAGTCCGCAGGAACACGTCGTCGGGCGGTTGCGTTTCGGCCGGCGGACTTAACGATCTTTCGCCGCCGACATCAGCGCCGCGGACATCGGTGCCGCGGTACACTTCGCGCAGAGCATCCAACAGAAGCGGCGCGGGAGTTTCTTTCAGCAGGTATCCGCTGGGGCCCGAGCGCAGGGTCCACCGCACGCGCTGCTCATCTTCCTGGGTGGTCAGATACACGATGCGCGTTCCGCCGCCGTCTTGTTCGATGAGGCGTCCAGCGGTAAATGGCGACATGCCCGGCATGCTGGTATCGAGCAGCACCAGGTCGGGGTGATGATCCAGAACCAAGCGGAGGGCTGCCGCGGCGTCCCCGGCTTCGCCGACTACGGCAAAGTCGGGGGCGTCTTCCATGAGCCGGCGCATGCCGTAGCGCGACATTTCGCGATGGTCGGCGATGACGGACCGAATGCGTTTGGAAGACTCCGGATGAAGCGAATCTGTCTTGGTGGCCACCATGCCCTTTGATTGTACCCGCACAGGACGCGTCTTTGGCATGGTAAGGGGCATAGTAACCGGGCATAGTAGCCGGCGGCGCGAGGATTTTCACAGCGAAGGCCGGAGAGCTGAACTTTTCCGCTTCATTTACAATGCGTGTTCAACATGCTGCGCTACTTTACTTCCGGGGAGTCGCACGGCGAGGCGCTGGTTGCATTTCTTTCCGGGTTGCCGGCGGGGTTGGCGGTGGAGCAAGCGTTTGTGGACCACGAGTTGTGGCGCCGCCAGCAGGGCTTTGGACGCGGCGGGCGGATGAAGATCGAAACCGACCGGGCGCACTTTCTGTCGGGTGTGCATCACGGCAAAACGATCGGCTCGCCGATCGCGGTGATGCTGGAGAATCGCGACTGGCAGAATTGGAAAGAGTCGCTGCCGGTGGAGACGGGCGATCCGGAGAAGCATAAGCGGGTGGCGTCTCCCCGGCCCGGTCATGCCGATCTGGCGGGGGCTTTGAAGTACGATTTCACGGAGGCGCGCTATGTGCTGGAGCGCGCCTCGGCGCGGGAGTCGGCGGCGCGGGTGGCGATTGGCGCGCTTGCCAAGTTGCTGCTGCGCGAGTTGGGCGTGGAAGTTCTGAGTCATGTGATTGCGGTGGGCGCGGTATCGATTGCGGATCGGGAAATTGCGTGGGAGCAGATTGAGCCGATGTCACGCAAAGACGAAGTAATGCTTTCTTGCGCCGACGCCGATGCCGAGCAGCGAATGAAAGAGGAAGTGGATAAGGTTCTGCGCACGGGCGATTCGGTGGGCGGAGTGTTTGAGGTGGTGGCGCGCAAGGTTCCGCCGGGTCTCGGCAGCTATGCGCAGTGGGACGAGCGGCTGGATGCGCAGTTGGCGGCGGCGGTGATGTCGTTGCAGGCGGTGAAGGCGGTTGAAATTGGGAGCGGGATTCAAGCGGCGCATTCTCCGGGATCGGCGGTACATGACGAGATCGGTTATCGGAGCGACGCGGAGTTTGCGGGTTTTACGCGCACGCGCAACAATGCGGGAGGCATTGAGGGCGGAGTGTCGAACGGGCAGGAGATTCGGGTTCGCGGCTATTTGAAGCCGATCTCGACGCTGCGGCGTCCGTTGCAGTCGGTGGATTTTGCGACGCGGGAGCCGGTAAAAGCGGCGTACGAGCGCTCGGATGTGTGCGTGGTGCCGGCGGCGGGAGTGGCTGCGGAGGCGATGGTCGCGCTCACGCTGGCGAGGTCGGCGCTGGAGAAATTCGGCGGCGACTCGATGAAGGAGACGAAGCGGAATTTTCAGGGGTATTTGGAGCAGCTGAAAAAGTATTGATGCGACGTTGGTGTTCTAAGGAAACTCTGATTAAGTGTCGGCAGAAAGCATGGACCACAGGGTCCACAGAGGTGCACGGGGGGAACCGGGGCTTAATCGGGGTTTCCCTGGGGAGTTCGCGGTATCAAAGTTACACTGTCATCTTGGGCGAGAGGCCTGTGTGTTGGGATGGATTCGAATCCATAGATCCTTCGCTTCGCACAGGATAACAACCCAAACCTACGACAATGATCTATCCAATTGTGAAATTCGGCGATGCGGTTCTGGAAACACCCGCGGCTGAGGTGACCAGTTTCGACGACGGGCTCAGGAAGCTCATCGAAGACATGTTCGAATCGATGTATGCGGCGCGGGGCGTGGGTTTGGCGGCGCCGCAGATCGGCATTTCGAAACGGATTGCCGTGGTGGACGTGACGTTCAAGGAAGATCCCGACGCTAGGCTGGTGCTGATCAATCCCGTAATTGTTAACAAGGAAGGGCGGCAGCGGAGCAGCGAGGGCTGCCTGAGCATTCCGGAGTTTCGCGAGGATGTTACGAGGGCCAAGATCGTAACCGTTCGCGCGCAGGATGCGAGCGGGAAGTTTTTCGAGCACACCGGCGAGGATTTGCTGGCGCGAGCTTTTTTGCATGAGACCGACCACTTGAACGGCAAGCTGTATATCTCGCACATCAGCGCGCTGAAGCGCGACTTGATCAAGCGCAAGATCAAGAAGCTGGTGAAAGTGGGAGAGTGGTAGAAAGGCAGGTCTCAGGTGTCAGGTCTCAGGAAAAACCCGCGTTGCGCAGCAGCCCAGAGCGTTTTGAGAATTCCTGAGACCTAGCACCTAAGACCTGAGACCTATGCTTTTAGTTTTCTGCGGCACGCCACGATTTGCGGTTCCGACGCTTGAGAAACTGGTTGAGGCCGGTCATTCCGTGGCGCTCGTCGTAACGCAACCGGATCGGCCGCGAGGGCGCGGGATGGAAGTGGCCGTTTCTCCCGTGAAAGAGTCGGCAATTCGCCTGGGCCGTCCTGTGGTGCAACCGGCCACCATCAAGAACAATACTGAGTTCCGCGATCAACTTGCGGCGATCCGGCCGGACGCGATTATCGTGGTCGGCTATGGGCGGATCATTCCGCAATGGATGATCGATCTGCCCCGGCTGGGCAATTTGAATCTGCATGCTTCGCTGCTGCCGAAGTATCGGGGAGCGGCGCCGATCCAGTGGGCGATCGCTTGCGGCGAATCGGTCACGGGAGTGACGACCATGCGCATTGATGCCGGGCTCGATACGGGCGACATTCTGCTGCAGCGTGAAATGTCGATTGGGCCGGAAGATACGGCGGAGACGTTGGGGCCGAAGCTGGCGTCGATCGGCGCGGATTTGATGGAGGAGACGCTGCGCGGGCTTGAGAACGGGGACGTTCATCCAAGTCCGCAGGATGATGCGCAGGCCACGCTTGCGCCGATTTTGAAGAAGGAAGACGGGCGCATGGACTTCGCTCGCTCGGCAAACGACCTGTGCAACCGGCTGCGCGGCTTTCAGCCGTGGCCGGGGGCGTTCACGAGTTTTAAGGGGAAGACGCTGCGGGTGCATCGCGCGCAACCCGCGCAACGTGCGCCGGCGTTGATGCCGGGAGACGTCGGAGTCGAGGGCTCACGCTTGTGCGTCGGGTGCGGTAAGAACAATGATGCGGAAACCATGCTGGAGCTGGTTGAAATCCAACTTGAGGGCAAGCGCCGCATGACGGCGCAAGAATTCATCAACGGTTACCGGCCCCAATCCGGCGACCATTTGGGACAATAGGCTGCGATGGCTGTTTCTCCAGCGCGCGCCGCAGCTTTCGCAATTCTCTTGCGCGTTGAGCGCGAGGATTCCTACGCAGCGGAACTGCTCCATTCCGAGCCGCTGGCAGCGCTTTCCTCCCGTGATCACGGGCTTGCCACGGAACTGGTGATGGGAGTGCTGCGCTGGCAGTCACTCGTCGACGAGCGACTGGCGGAAGCGTCATCGCAAAAGATTGAGCGGTTGGATGACGAAGTTCTAATCGCGTTGCGCCTTGGAGTTTACCAACTCCGGTTTCTTTCCAGGGTTCCTGCGCGCGCCGCGATTTTTGAAAGCGTGGAACTGGTGAAAGCGGCGCGCAAGCGGTCGGCGGCTTCGTTTGTGAATGCGGTACTCCGCAAGATCGCCGGCGCCCCTGCGGAGGGCGCTTTCGCTTCCATCGAAAGATTGGCCGACGAAAGATCGACCGACGCGATCGGGCTGGCTCGGGCCTCTGCTCATCCTTTATGGTTGGTGGAACGCTGGACGGAGCGATATGGATTTGAGGCCGCGCGGCAAGTCTGCACCTTTGATCAGGCGGTTCCGGAGACGGCGATTCGTATTCATGGCGAGCAATCTGCTGTCGGGAATACCGACGGCGAACTTGCCGCAGCGGGCGTGCAACTTGCTCCCGGGCGGTTGTTGGCAGGGGCGCGAAGGGTTCTTGCGGGGGACGTGACGGCGTCGCGCGCTTATGTGGAGGGGCGGGTTTCGATTCAGGACGAAGGCTCGCAACTGGTCGCACTGCTGGTGGGGCGCGGAGAGAAGCTTCTTGACTGTTGCGCTGCTCCGGGCAGTAAGACTGCGCTGCTGGCGCGGCGCAACCCACGCGCTGAGGTGGTAGCGACGGAGTTGCATCCGCACCGGGCGCGGTTGCTGCAGAGTCTGAATCGTCTACCGAACGTGCAGGTGGTCGCTGCGGACGCGCGTCACTTGCCATTTTCCGGTGCTTTTGACCGCATCCTCGCCGACGTCCCTTGCTCTGGAACCGGTACGCTGGCCCGCAACCCGGAGATTAAGTGGCGGCTCAAGATCGAAGACCTGCACGATCTTCAACTACGGCAAATTGCCATCCTGAAATCCGTGCTTGCCCATCTGGTGGCGGGCGGACGGCTTGTCTATTCCACATGTTCGCTGGAACGTGAGGAGAACGAAGCGGTTGTGGAGGCGGCGGTCGAGGGCGCGATGGAATTCAAGATCGGCGATTGCAGGGGAGAGCTGGAGCAATTGCGGGAGTCGGGGGAACTGCGCTGGAAAGATGTCGGGTCGCTTCTGGCAGGACCGTATCTGAGGACAATTCCAGGGGTGCATCCTTGCGATGGGTTCTTTGCAGCGATGATCGAACGGAGATGAGATCGGGCGGAGATGAGTTCGGGAAACTCTGATTCAGTGGCGGCAGAAAGCGTAAACCACAGGGTACACGGGGGTACACGGGGGGAACCGGGACTTAGGCAAAGAGCGTTGTAGTGCCAACAAAATGCATAGGTCCTTCGCTACGCTCAGGATGACAGAAGAAGTTGTTCTACGAACTCACCGAGGCGACACTAGCGGACCTCGAAATTCACCGTGCTGCCCGCCGCGATTTTCTGGCCCGGCGCTGGATTCTGGCTGACGATCATGCTGGCTGCACCGGGCTCGGCAGACGGCGCGACTCGCGAAATTTGCGGCTCGCCGGTCGGAGACTGTGGCGGAAGAAGGTTAACTTTGCCGATTTTGATACCAGCGTCCTGGAGCGTGAGTGTCGCGCTGCCGAGCGGCTGTCCTGTGAGGTTCGGCATGACATAGGTTTGCGGCGCGGGACCGTCGCTTACCAAAAGGCTGATCTTTGGCGCCGACACGCCGCTGGCATTGGCGGGAGGGCTTTGCGAGATCACCTGGCCGGGCGTTGCGTCGGGCAGGTTGAGGTGTGCAATCGAACCCAGACTGAACCCGCGACGCCTGATATTCAACTCGGCGATCCGCTCGCTGCCGCCCGTCGCGTTGGGAATCGCGATCCGCTGCGCTCCCAGACTTTGCGCCACGCGGATCGACCAGCCTCGCCGAACTTTGGTTCCCGGCGGAGGCATCTGGGTCATGATTCTTCCTTCGGGAATGTCGGGGCTGTAGAACTGGCGCTCGACGACCATTTGCAAGCCCGAAGCCGAGCTCGCATGTTCGGCTTCGGTCGGACTCAGGCCCACCAGTTTCGGAATCGCCACTTCGCGGCCGTGGATTGCAAACTGCATGGCGGTGAGCGCGGAGACGAGCGCGACGGTCAGCAGCACCAGCGCCAGGAGCAACATGCGAAAGAACTGCCGCATGGAGACGATTATAGCTGGGGTGGGGCGCTGCTTTCTTCAGTGGCTCCGCGAGCGAAAACCGCTTACCACCAAGGCCACGAAGGTACACGAAGGAAACCTTGAAACCATAGACCTTCGTGACACTTCGCGGCCATGGTGATTCGTGGGTTCTGTCAGATCTATCGTGAAGCTGGGCCACTACCGGCTCGACTCCTGATTTGACGGCGCGCTTGACGGCGATACTGCCGCCCGCATCTTTTGTTGCCCGACCCATTCGTGGATGCGGGTGCTCAGCACATCCATGGGAAGCGCGCCGCCGGAAAGTACCTCATCGTGGAAGCCGCGGATGTCGAATTTGTCTCCCAGTTGATCTTTCGCATACTGGCGAAGCCGCAGAATCTCAAGCTGTCCGATTTTGTAGCCGAGCGCCTGCGCCGGCCACGCGCTATAGCGGTCGGTCTCGCTCTGTACCGTGACTTCGTCAATGGCGGAGTGCTCGTGGAAATAATCGACCACCTGTTGCCGCGTCCAGTGCTTGTAGTGAAAGCCGGTGTCGACGACCAGGCGAATCGCCCGCAACATGTCATCCTGCAGGTGGCCGTAGTAGCTGTAAGGATCCTGGTAAAATCCGACTTCCTTGCCCAGCCGTTCCGCGTACAGCGCCCATCCTTCGATATAGGCGGTGTAGCTTTCGTGCTGGCGGAAGAGCGGCAGGTTGGGCAACTCCTGCGCAATCGAAATCTGCATGTGATGTCCGGGCACGCCTTCGTGATAGGCGGTGGTTTCGATATCCAATACCGTGCGCTTGGCGAAGTCGCCGGTGTTGACCATGATGTGGCCGGGCCGTGAACCGTCGGGAGTGCCGTCGACGTAAGCAGCATCGGACGCTTCTTTTTCGCGGAATTCCTCGACCTGCATCACTTCCAGCTTGGCCTTGGGCAGGCGTCCGAACAATTGCGGCAGCCGGGCGTACATCTGGTCTTCGTACTTGCGGTACAAGTCGAGGATCTCCTCGCGTGAGTGGGCGTGGAGTTTTGGGTCGGCGTCGACGGCTGCTTTGAAGCTTTTCATGTCTTTGAAGCCGAGCTGGTTCACCACGGCCAGCATTTTGCTTTCGACCTCTTTCACCTGGTCGAGGCCGAGCTGATGAATCTCTTCGGGCGACAGATTGGTGGTGGTGCTCTCTTTCACGCGGAAGGCATACCATGCGGCGCCGTCGGGGAGGGCCCATGCTCCGGGCTCGGTTCTGCCATGCGGTGCGTAGTCGTCTTTCACGAAGGCGGTGAACTTTACGTAGGCTGGGGTTACGGAATCGCGCACGGCAGCCAGGCCGGCCGCGCGCAGGCGCTTGCGATCCGCTTCGGAGATTGCATCTGGGAATTTGTCAAAGGGATGAATGAAGGGACTTTGTTCTGGCGCTGTGGTCGCGATTCCGTCGGCTTGTGTCACCACTTTTTCGAGAAGGATCTTCGGCGGCATTCTTCCCGCGGCCATGCCTTTGCGCATCTGCTCGATGGTCTGGTCGAACAGGCGGGGAAGCAGTTTCAGTCGGGTGATGTAATCCTCATAGTCTTTTACATTCTCGAAGGAGAGAACGCTGACCAGTTGCGGAGCGTCAATGTGAATTCCGTTGAACTGGTTTACGGGCATCTCCCACGGCTTAAAGCGCGCGCCTTCCAGGTTCATTTGAAGATCGCGAACCATGATCTGCTGGTTGAGCGCTTCCTGTTCCGGAAATCCGGCGGCGTCAATCGCCTTGAAGCGGTCGAGAAAGAGCCGGGTCTGTTCCAGATCGTCATCGATCGCTTTTTGCGAGAAATCGTCGACTTTATCGTTGTAGCGCTTGTCGCCGAGGATGGAGGCGTAGAGCGGGCTGGTGCGCATGGTGTATTCCCACTGCTCGTGGAGCAGGTCGGTGAGCGCTTTGCGCCGGGATTCGAGATCGGCGGGTGGATTGGCGGCGGCCACGGCGGCCGGAATCAGCATGGCAACAGCTAGCAGACAAACGAACAATCGCATGGAAACTCCTGATGGAAACTTGTTGGCGTTAGAACGGCTATCCCCACAGATAGCGTTGTTCTGTGAACCCTTGTTCTGATAGACGAATATACGAAAGCGGGTGGTAATCCGTTCCGTAAAAAAAATCATGGCGCGCGCTCGTGCCTCCACAAAAAAGATCCACCACGGAGATGCTGAGTCACGGAGAAGTTCTTTTCCAAGCCGTTTCTCCTCCGTGTTTCGGTGACTCCGTGGTGGGATTGGCTGTCGCGGTCGGGCGCCCGCCCGTGAGCGGATCTAGCGAACCTGCCACACCGTGTCGAGTACCGTGCCATCCACCCACTTCACCACGGCGCACGGACGATCGCCCAGCTTTGGGCGGGCGGGCTTGCCGCAGATTTTCTCGACTTCGGCTTTGATGTCTTGAATCGGCCGAATCGGCAGCTTCGATCCCATCACGGCGTGGAGCAGGTCCGTGCGCCGGGGATTGATGGCGATGCCGCGTTCGGTTACGACCACGTCAATCATCTCGCCCGGCCCGGTCATCGTCGTCACCACGTCGACAATCACGGGGATGCGATCGCGGAACGACGGCAGCGCTAGGATGGTGCAGCCGGCGAACAAGCAGTTCTGCCATCCGCCAATGCCGTGCAGCAAGCGGCCGTCGGAGTGCGTGACCACGTTGGCGTTGAAGTTTACGTCCACTTCGGTTGCGCCCAACACTACGGCATCGACCAACGAAGCGAAGTTTCCCTTGCCGTGGTAGTTGTACGAAGTGAAGGGCGATGTGGCGACGTGGCGGGGATCATTGGCCATCGACTTCACGCCATCGAGATCGAACGTCTGGCCATCGAGGATGTAATCCGTGAGCCCTTGTTGCAGCAGCTCGACCAGGAATTTCGTGGATCCGCCGCGGACGAAGCGCGCCTTCACGCCATCCTGCTTCATCATCTGTTTCAGATATTCGACGAATGCCAGCGCAATTCCGCCCGCTCCCGCCTGGAACGAGAATCCGTTCTTCATGATTCCCGTGTCTCGCAACAGCTGCGCCACCATCTCCGCGATGCGGAGACGGTCGGGGGAACGCGTGATTTGGGTGGTGCCGGAAACAATCTTCGCCGGATCGCCGATTGAATCTACCTGCACCACAAAATCGACGTTGTTGCCCTGAATCTGCCAAGGTACGCACGGAAACGGCACGAGATTATCGGTGACGACGATTACGCGGTCGGCGTAGGTCGAATCGGCCAGCGCAAAACCGAGCGAGCCGCAGGCTGATTTGCCATGCGAGCCATCCGCGTTGCCGAAAAAATCGGCGGTCGGGGCGGCGATTACGGCAATGTCGACGTGGACTTCTCCATCTTGAATTGCCTGGTAGCGGCCGCCATGGGAGCGCAGCACGCCCATGCCGCGCATCTTCCCTTGTGTGCAGTAGTCGCCCAACGGCCCGTTCATCGAGCCTTCGATGTGATGGATGACGCCTTTTTCCATCAGTTCGATGGCGCTTTTCTGGGACGGGAACGATGCGCTCGGGAACCATATCAAGTCCTTGACGCCGATCCTGGCGGCCGCTTCCAGCGCCATCAGCGCCACTTTGTCGCCGTCGCGCAGATGATGATGGTTCGAGATCACCATGCCGTCGCGAAGTCCGCACTCGCGCAGCGCCGTCTCCAGATCGGCCACGCGCTTGTCGCCGCTATCGGGGTAGTCTTTGTTCGAGCTGATCGCCGGCGCCGCCTTGCGCCCGCGCGGCTGATACTTTCCCACACCCGCGAACGGAGTCTGCGGTTGGCCGTTTGCCACCGTCGGCACGGTGCGTCCCGCCGCATTCTGCGCGAGTTCTATTCTTTCTTTCGCGTTTTCAGTCCCACTCACGAAATCGCTCCCATCGCTTTCGCACGCGCCACAAGTTTTAGCGCTCGTTGCACCACCGGCGGATCGATCATTTTTGAACCTAGACTCACGACGGCCAGTCCCTTGCTCTGCGCTTCTTCGAAGGCGGCAACCACTTTTTTCGCCTTTTCGATCTCGAGCGGCGTCGGCTGAAACGCCTCGTGGATGACGCGAATCTGCCCAGGATGGATGCAACCCATACCTTCGAATCCAGCCGCGCGCGAGGCTTCTCCCCATCGCCGCAGGCCATCCATATCGGCGACATCGCTAAAGACCGAGTCAATCGCCTGCACTCCCGCCGCGTGCGCGGCATTCACCACGCGTGACCTCGCATATTGCGACTCGTGGCCTTCGGTGGTTTTCACCACTCCGAGATCGGCGGTGTAGTCTTCGAGCCCAATGGTCAGCGCCACCACGTTTTCGCTCGCCGTCGCGACCTCAAACGCGTTCTCAATTCCCAGCGCCGACTCGAGGATTGGCATGATCCAGATTGGGCGGAGTATTCCGTTGCGCTGCTTGATCTCGGCGATCATGCGATCCACTTCGCGTACCTGCTCGGGTTCTTCAACTTTCGGAATCAAAATCAGATCGGGACTTTCGCCGACAATTTCAGCCAAATCCTCGAGCCCCAGGGGCAATTGGTTGATGCGCACCATGCGCTCGCACGATCCGAAATCGACCGCCCGCAGGGTATTTCGCACCAGAATGCGGGCGGCATCTTTTTCGCCGCGATGCACGGAATCTTCCAGGTCGAGAATGACGGCGTCGGGCGCATGCAAGGAGGCGTTGATGTAGTACTTCGGCTCCGAGCCGGGCAGATAGAGGCGCGAGCGCCGCAGCCGGTCTTTGGGCGAGGGCGGCGGCAGCGGACGCTGCTCGGGCAGCGAGCGTTTTCCCAGCGTCATTCCAGCGCGCCGGGCCGCGGCCTCGATGCGAGCCGAGAGTATGAAAGGCAGCGCGCCCTCATCGTGAATGGCGACCTGCGCGTGCTGAATGCCCAGTTCAGCTAGAACTTCTCGCGCCTGTTCGAGGATCGCAGAGCCGTAATAGGGCGCAACCCGAGATTCCAAGGCGATCTCGACCCCGCCGCTGTCACGCGCTTCAAGCGCGACATGCGCATCCGACCGGACCTCTTTGCCCCAATGGCCTGCCTGGGCGGAATGCGGGGGCGTCGTCTCGACAGCGCTGCTCATAAAAAACCTCAACCACAGGGTACACAGAGAACCACGGGGAAAACCTGAGTCTCTGTGCCCGCTGGTTATCTAAAGCTTTTCCAAGATCGCATCCGTCATCTGCAGGGTGGTGGCCGCACCCTGACTGATTGCCTTCGGGCCGCCGGTAAAGCGCATCATATCGTATGTACGGACTTTGCCTTCTTGCACTACGTCTGTAATCGCCTTGCGGATGCGGCTCGCCTTTGCGTCTTCGCCGACATGATCGAGCATCATCGCCGCCGAAAGAATCATGGCGATTGGATTCACGATGGGCGGGTTCAGTTCCGCGTACTTGGGCGCGGATCCGTGCGTTGGTTCGAAGACGGCCACGTCGTCGCCTATGTTGCCCGAAGCCGCGAATCCGAGTCCGCCCACCAGCCCTGCGAAGGCGTCGGAAAGGATGTCGCCGAACAGATTCGAGGCGACAATGACGTTGTATTCTTCGGGATTCTTGTTCAGCCACATCAGCTGGGCGTCGATGTTCGTGGACCAGAGCGCGATGCCCGGATAATTCTTCGCGACTTCTTTCGCCACTTCTTCCATCATGCCTGAGGTTTCGCGCACGACATTGGGCTTTTCGCAAATGGTCACGCCCTTGAAGCCACGTTTCTTTGCGTATTCAAGGGCTGCCTTGACGATGCGCTGAGCCGCCTGGCGAGTGATGATGCGGCAACTGACGGCGATCTCGGGTCCGGGCACGTTGGCAAAAGCCTTGAAGCGAGGATGGCTGTTCAACGCGGCGCGGACGATCTCGGGAGGGTTCGTCCACTCCACACCGGCGTACATGCCTTCTGTGCCCTGGCGGAAAACGGTGGTGTCGATCTTCGGCTCGTCGAATCCGCCCGAGGTGTTCTTGCGGATGTAATTCAGCGGATTGCCGGTGAATCCGACGCAGGGACGCATGCAGATATCGAGATTGAATTTCTGGCGCATGGTGACGATGGGCGAGTAGTAGACGTAGCCCTTCCCTTGCAGTTCGGGCTTGAGTTCGGCTTGCGCGGCCTTGTTTGGCTTCGACGTGATTGCGCCGAAGAGACCGAGCTTGTGCTTGGTGAGGAGTTCGATGGTGCGATCCGGCAGGGCATTGCCCTGCGCGCACCAGCAGTCCCATCCGATATCGGCATGGATGTAGTCGGCGTCAAAGCCGACGGCTTTGAGAACCCGTAGTGATTCGGGCAGAACCTGGTTGCCGATGCCGTCGCCCGGCATGGTGATGACTGTGTATTTCGCCATAATGCTCCTTAAGAATGTCTACCGCCGAGACGCCGAGAAAACAGCAGGTCCTTCGCTTCGCTCAGGATGACAAGTTTCATTGGTACTGATTTATGTCACGCTCAACCGCGTCGCCACCAGGTTCTCCACGCCGCCGGCAATCACCAGCGACTGCGGCACGCTGCCCAGGGCCGGGAACGTAAATTTCTCTCCGCGCCAGTGGATTGTACTCGAAGTGAAATCGATATCAATGTCGTCGCCGGGAATCACCGTTTTCTCTTTGGCGGCGATCTCGGGCGCAAACTGCTCGCGTACTCGCGCCACAAACTCCGGGACTTCGATGCACAAGAAACCGTTGTTGAACGCATTCCGCAAATAGGTCTGCGAAAAGCTGGCCGCGATCACCAGCGGAATGCCTTTCGCTTTGAGGCACGTGACCGCCTGTTCGCGGCTCGATCCGGTGCCGAAGTTGAATTGGCTGACGATCACGTCACCCGCATTCGTGCGCGCAGCGAATTGCGGATCGTAATTCTCCATCACTACTTTCGCCATCATCTCCGGAGTCATGTCGTCGCGATAGGTGTAGTCCTTGCCATAGATCGCGTCGGTATTGACGTTATCCTGCGGCAAAAACACCAGACGGCCCTGCACGCGCTGCGGAAAGCCTGCCAGGATCTCCACTTTCTCAGCACCGCCCGCAGCCGCGGACAATTCTGTGTATGTGCGCTGCGGGGCGCGATTGGCGAACCCGTGGGGGCCACGAATATAGCCGGCGACCGCGGATGCCGCGACCACCTCGGGACTCGCCAGATAACATTTTGCATCGCGCGAGCCCATGCGACCTTTGAAATTTCGATTCGTCGCGGAGATTCCGACCTCGCCCGCCTCAAGCAGTCCCACGCCGAGGCCAATGCACGGGCCGCAGCCCGACGGTAGCGGCTGCGCGCCGGCATCTATCAACGTCTGCCAGACGCCGTTGCGCTCGGCATCTTCCTGCACCCATTTGCTGGCGGCGCTCAGGTAGAACTTAACGCCAGGGGCGATCTTTTTGCCCTTAAGAACCTTGGCGGCGGCGGCAAGATCTTCGGAACGCGAATTGACGCAGGAAATCAGGTAGGCCTTCTGGATCGCAACTTTCTTCTGCTCAATTTCCGCCAGCGACTGCATCGCTTGCACGGTGTCGGGTCCCGAGACGTGGGGCGTTATTTGCGCGAGATCGAGGGTAATGCGGGCCGCATACACTGCATCAGCATCAGGCACGAGAGGATTCTTTTCCCAGCCGTCGACGTCCTTCTCTGTGATTCGATCTACTCCGATCGCTTTCAGCCGCTGCTGAACGCCGCGCATGTAGGCAATCGTGACCGCATCCACGGGGAACCAGCCGACGAGCGGCCCCCATTCGGTTGTCATATTTGAGATTGAAAGCCGCGCGTCCATCGACAGCGAAGCCACTCCCGGCCCGGTGAACTCGACCGCCGCGTTCAGACACTCGTCGTGGTTGTAGAGTCCGCACAACGTGATGATGACGTCTTTACCGGTAACGCCCTCCGGCAACTTGCCTTCGAGGACGACCTGAATCGACCGCGGAATTTGCCACCAGAATTCGCCCGTGGCCCAAACCGCGGCCGCATCCGTGCGAACAATCGGCGTTCCGATTGCACCGAGCGCGCCATACATATTGGAATGGGAATCCGAAGCCACCACAAATGAACCGGGGACGACATATCCGCGCTCAACCATGATCTGGTGGCCAATGCCTGACCCGGCGGGATAGAAGTCGACGCCATGTTCTTTCGCGAAGGCTTCAATGGCGCGGTACTTCTTCAGGTTCGATTCGTCCTGGTTCTGGATGTCGTGATCGAGCGCGAACGTGAGCTGTTGCGGATTCTTCACCTTCTTCGCGCCGATGCCCTTGAACTTGCTCATTACTGCCGAGGTGTTGTCGTGCGTCATGCAGCGGTGCGGACGGATCGAGAGGAAATCTCCCGTGCGAAGCGGACGCGACGGTCCTTCGGCCATGTGTTTCTGCGCGATTTTCTCAACGATGGTCTGAGCCATGATGAACCCCCTATCTTTCAGCCCTTACGTTTCAACTCGAAATTCAAATACATCATCTGCCCGATGTGGTGATGAAGATGCGTCGCGCATTGCAGCATCATGTCGAAGCGGTCGCGGGCGTTCGCACCCACGGCCGTGTATTCCTTGGACCAGTCTTCCGCCGTTTGGCGGTTGATTGCGCCGAGCACCATCTCGATTGCCTGATCGAATTTCTTTAAGGCCTCGGCCTTGGGTTGCTGCGTTGTGTCTGAAAACTCCAGCGAACGATCTCGCACGTAGCCCGTGCCCGCGATCTGCGCCCCGATGTAGTAATTCAAGTTTCCGGTGAGATGCAGGACGAGATGGCCGAAGCTGTTGCCGAACGCGAAGGGTTTGATCCAGAACTGTTCTTCACTCAGTGGCACCGCCAGTTCGCGAAGTACGCTCGCGAGTTTTGAATATCGCGCCGTCAGGTCCGATGCAATCGTCGATTTCAAATCTGTCATATGGCTCCTGTGTCGGGTTAGCGGCGCTTCTTGCCGGTTTTCTTGCCTGCCTTCGCTTTCCCGTGCGCCCCTCTCCTTTTCACATCCGCTTTCATCAACGCCATCAGTTTCGAAACCGACCCACAGTTTTCCAGATTCCAGATCGCGGCAATCAGCTTGTCCTGCGCCTTCTTTGAGAGTACGCCGTCGGCTAGGGCGCGGAATTTTTCTTCGATCTCCGCGTCGCTCAGCGGGTTTCGCGGATCGCCCTTCGGATAATCGAGTTGCTTGGAGAATTTCCGCCCGTCAGTGGTCGTGATGTTCACGATCACCCGTTGCAGCGCCGGGAAGACTTTTTCGATTTCTGGATCCGCCACGACTTCCACTTTTTTGAGCTGCGCGCGAATCGTGGAGTCCATAATCTTGTTCATTTCGAATTGAGCCGGGGTTACCTGGCGATCGACGAGCGCGGCGGCAATTACGTAGGGCAGCGAATGGTCGGCTGTCTCTTTTGTGTGCGGATCGTACTTGCTCGGATCGGAAAGAATGTCGGCAGCGCGCGCCAGAGAACGGATCTGAATCTTCTCGACTTGGTCGGGATGCAGGTCGTTGCTCTTGACCAGGTCGAGCATGGCGGAGATTGGAGCGTGGGTGAGCGCTTCAGTGGGAAAGAACTTCATGCCGCATTGTGTGATGCGCCATGATTCGCCCAGGCCGTCGGTGAGGAGGTTGAGCTTCCAGTCGGGGCCGAGGCAGTGCACCAAACCTTCCTTGCCGTCGATCACGTGCTCGGGTCCGGTGTATCCCTTCTCCGCCAGAAGCGCAGCCAGAACGCCGCTTTGGGTGGCCATGGGATCGACGGTGTTTTTCATCATGGTCAACTTGCCAGATACCGCCGCGCCCAACGTGCAGTGGCGAGAAGCGGAAATGCCGATGGCGTGTTGAATCTGCTCCCAGGACAGGTGGAGCGCGCGACCCGCGACGATGGGCGAGGCGAAGGCGGTGAGCGTGGCGTGATGCCAGCCGCGCTCGCGGATGCCGGGGAATGCGGCTTCGCACAGACGCATCTCGAACTCGTGGCCGAGCACGAATCCGACAATCAGTTCCTTGCCGTCGCTTTTGGCGCGCTCGCACAAGGCCATTGCCGCGGGGAAAATGTCGGAGGGATGGGATGGGTCCTGCTTCCAGTAAATGTCGTTGTAATCCATGCAGCGGATCATCAAGGCGTTGGCTAACGACGCGGAAACGGCATCGATCTTCTCGCCGGTGCCGATCACGGTCGCTGGGCCGCGCCCGGCAATCTCTTTGAGTACTTCGAGCGCAATGATCACGTCATGCTGCTGGAATCCGCCGAGGGCGCAGCCTACGGAGTCGAGCAGAAAGCGCTTGGCTTGATAGACCGCGTCTTGCGAGAGCTGCTTGTATTCCAGTTTCGCGGCCCATTGCGCCATCTTTGCCGTGATCGTTTCTTTCGTTACAGGTGCTGGTTGCGCTGCCACAGGCTTCTCCTTGATCAGTGATTGTTAGTTGTCGTCCCGAGCGAAACGAATTGCAGGTGCCCCGCTTCGCTCGGAATGACAAGAGGTTTGGAGACTCACTTTAGCTTCACGTTTTTCGGATTCTTGAACGGCAAGAACGCCATAAAGTCGGCGTGATGCACGATGAACGCTTCGGTTGTGCGCTTCACCAGATCGCCTTCGGCGGCGTGAGCGGCGATGATGTGGCAGACTGCGTCTGGGACTCCGCACTCCATTGCCAGAGCGACTCCGGTGAAGGGATGGCGCAAGGCTTCTCCGCGCTCGCTTTGGCGGCTTTTGCCGTCGGGGCCGATTTCATATTCGAGCAACTTGCCAACGTCGGCGAGAATCGCGCCGGCGATTACCACGTCGGAGTCGATGGGCAGAGCGCGACCCATGAAATCCGTCATCGCTTTCGCGCTGTCGCGCGCAATGTGGACCACGCAGCGTTTGTGCTCCATGAAGGTGATTGGGCAGTTTGGGACTAGCAGCGTAAAGGGAATCTGGTTCAGGTCGGCTGGTTTCAACGGACTGCGCTCCAGCGCTTTGATCCAGGCTTGCGTGACCTGCTCACGCAGCTTGGCATCGCTGATCCACTGAATTTCCGGCCACAGTTGTTCGACGGCCTCGCGCATGCAGCCCCCCTCACAAGACTCACTAGACTATCGGAGTCGGAGCGGATGCGTCGAGGAGAATCCCTTCGTTTGTTCGAGACCGCGGGTCATTTTCCGGGGAGAGTCCTAGTCAATGGGCAACAGCACAATGTTGCAGCCCGGGGTGCCGCAATTCACGATTCCGCGGCGAACAATTTTTATGGAGGAGGCGTCGGGAAAGCGCACGGGAAAGTCTTTCTCGCGTATTTGTTCGCCTGCGGGGCGAAGGGTCTCGTCGCCTTCCACGAACTCGGCGCGCTCGGGGCGCGGCGAGCTGTCGAAGACGAGATTGAAACGCGCCGACGACGTCTTGGGGGGGATCGCGTCCGACTTTATCTGGTCCAGCTTTATCTGACCCAGCTTCACGGTGCGCGACTCGATCAACTCGGCCTTCGCTGACGCGATCTCCTTGTCCGTCGCGCTTCCCGCCGGGGTACCTGCGTCGGCGGCAGGCGCGGACAGGAGTGTCCGCGCTACACGATCCAGGCGCGAGCGCGAATCCTGCACCTCATTCGGGCTGCCGCCTGCGGCTACCGCTAGGGCATACATGTGACGAGCTTTTTCGGGCTGGCCCTGCTTTTCGAATACCTGTCCCAGGCGGTTCGCGACGGTTCCGGACTGGCTTAGAAGCCACGCCGACTGGAGAAACTGCATGGCGGACAAGTTTTCGCCGCGCTGGAATTTTGCCCATCCCATGCGCGCCCAGGCCAGCGCAACCAGACGCATCGAGGAAAATGCCGACGGACCGAGGCGGTCGAGTTCTCCGGAGTCGAATTGTCCGCCGATGTCGTAGAGGACCTGCTGGGCGTCGTTCTCGGTCTGGGTGGGATCGATGTCGCTGCGTAAGGCGGCCGCGTAGATGTCCTGGTTGGAATTTACGGCCTCGCTGCCGGTGAGACCTTTCATCAGTTCTTGCGCTTTCGATTTCTCTCCCAAGCGATCGTAGACTTGCGCCAGAGCCATCTTTGTTTCCGGGTCGTCGGGAGGCAGCGCCACCGATGCTTCGAGTTCGGCGCGGGCGTCGGCATCCTTTCCCAGCTGCGACAGCAAGAGGCCTAGATTTTTTAGCGTTGTCTTGTCGTAGGGAGTTATCTCCAATTGCTTGCGGAAGGCCGCGATTGCGTCGTCGGGCTTGCCGGTTTGTTGCAGTTCCATGGCCAGGTCGCCGTTGGCGCGTTTGTGATTGGGATCGAGTTCGATCTGTTTGCGGAAGGCGGCGATCGCCTCGGCATGATGGTTGGCTCCGGCGTAGGCTTGGCCGAGGTCGTACCAGGCGTCTTTCACGCTCATGTCCGCGTCGACAGCGCGCTTTAGCAGGTCAATCGCGGTGCGATAATCCTTGCTCTGTAGCGCCTTGACTCCTGCTTTTTGCAATTCCGCCGGCGTGCCCTCGAGCTTCGAAGCCGCCTGCGTTCCCTGGCCCGACGGGGTCAGGATGGTGCAGGACAAAAGCTGGTCTTCGTCGCTGTGGGCGGCGTTGCGAAACGATTCGTAATCGGCGCGCCGCGCCGCCGCGAGTTCGTTTGTCTTCACGACCAATTTGCGCTCGCCTTCCAGAATTCCCGCGCTGAGCGAATACGAGGACGAATAATCGCCGTAATCTCGCGACATTTTCACGGCGGTTGGCGTGCGCACGGTGTAGTTGGAAGGGAAGTGCAGACGGACGCGGTAGTCCATGTCTCCCGCGGGACCGATGTCGAGGGGTTCGGTGCTTTTCTCCGACGCTCGAATCTCGGGCAACCCCAGTGGCGGGATCGGACGAAAATTTACGCTTGCCGCAGGCACGACAAAATACCGGTCCTGATGCAGGTGGTACTTCAGATGAAAAGGCTTGCTCGTGTCTTCGATGGGATCGAGTTGAACCTGGTCCACGTCACCGGGCAAGCCCCAACCGGCGGAGAGCATTTTCACAAAATCCTTCCACTGGGCCTGCGAATAGCGGCGAAAGCTGGCGCGCAGCGGCCAGTCGCGATCTCCCTGGGCAGTGACCTCAAGCGTGGCATCGAGGGCGCCAAACTCGGTGAACTTGCCGTCGAGGGTGAAATGCATAAAAGTCTTGATCGGTGAGTCGGCCGGCGTCCGCTGCAAGCCTCCTTCACTATCCTCCGACGCGAGCACGGCTTGCTTGTTGCGCAACTGATAGAGGATCAGGCCGAAGGGCGTAACTTCGGGCGTGGTATCGAGCCAGGTCAGGGCCGTTCCCGATCCCAGGCGCGCGGCGGTGATCACGTGATCGAACTGGGCGGGCGAAGGAACGTCCACATCCAATTTGCGCGAGCTGTTGATGAGCACCGGATAACTCTGAATGCCCTCGGCGCGCAGCATGGCGGAAAAGAGCGTGTGCTTGTCTTTGCAGTCGCCATAGCCGTTCTGGAGAACGTCGGAGGCGGAGTGCGGCTGATAGCGCCCGACTCCTAGCGAGATGCTGACGTAGCGGATATTGGGGGCCACGAAATCATAGAGGCGGCGCGCCTTTTCGGTGGGTGTGTCCGCTCCCTTGGTGAGTTCGTCGGCCTTTTTTCGCACGCTGTCGTCGACCGTCATGCGCTCTCCCTGTAGCTTGGCGTACCACTGTGCGACCTGTTGCCATGAGGTGAAGGTCGTCAACTGCACGTCGGGACCGGCGTCCTCGTCTTCATCTCTATCTTTATCTTTCTCTTTATCGCGATCGGGTTCGATGTCGTTCACGGACCAGGTGTAAATGCGGCGGTCTGCGGTTTCGTGAATTTCAGGCTGACGCTTTGGGGTCTTGAGCTTCACTTCGCGCGATTTGGGGACGTCAATCTCCAGCCGGTCTTCATGAACCACGATTCCCTTGGGGAAGGTGTGCTCGTACCAGAAATTTCCGGGGGCGAGAGGGGTGAGAGTGCGGGTGACGGTGCGGTATTCGAGGGTGTCTCCGGGGCGCAAGGCGACGACGGAAATGTGCCGCTGCCGGTAGTCGCTGTACATGGGAGCTTCTTTCAGCACGTCGGGAGCGAAATCCTGCGCGGTCGATTCCGGCGTTACCACCACCTGGCCATCGGGCTTGCGCACGCGGACATATTCGACATCGAGGTTTTCGGTGGCCGAGGAGTATCCGAAGATCAGCTGTCCGAATTCTTCGACGCCTGCCTGGCTCTGAATGAGCATCACGGCCTCGGTTTCGCTGACTTCGGTTCCGTCGTTTTCAAAGCGGACGCGATTCAGAATCCGTTCCAAGATCGCGGCCTCGTCGGCCTGATTGACTCCGGGCTTGGGCGGATTTGGGGCTTGAGCAAGAGAGCCCTTGGGAATCGAGCCGACAAGCAAGGCGACGAATAAGGCACAAACCAGAGCGTGCGAAACGCGATAAAGCATATTGCAGTTCTTTTACGCTGTGGCCAGCGTAAAATCAAACGAACTGAAGACAAACGGAGCATGATGAATCCAAGGCAGACAATTTGGGCGCTTGCGGTCGTACTTTGTTTCTGCAGCCTGCTTGCCGCGCAAGGTCCCCCCTTGGCGGTGGGGAACGAACCTCTGCCACCAATCGAGGTCGGAGTGGAGTTTCATTTTTTCCTGCGTGCCTCGGGCGGCGTTCCACCTTATGTATGGAGCGTAGCCGATGGAGAGCTTCCCGACGGAGTTATGCTCACCCCGGAGGGCCTGCTCCACGGGCGTCCTACGAAGGCTGGGGCTTTCGATGTGACGCTCAGAGTCGAAGACTCGGGCCATCCCGCTCACACCCTGAGCAAGCCATTCCGGGCCGAGGTTTCCGCACCGCTGTTGCTGGAATGGGCGGAGCCTCCCAAGGTGCGCGACAACCGCATCGATGGCGTCGTCCAGGTCTCCAATAGTTCGACCGACATCTTCGATCTGACCTTCATCGTAGAAGCCGTCGCCGAGGACGGGCGCGCGACAGCGATTGGCTACGAGCATTTCAAGCTGAAGCCGGGCACGACGGACTTCAAGATTCCTTTCGGCAACACTCTTCCGCATGGCGCCTACACGATCAATGCCGATGCGATTGCGGAGGTCGCCGCCCGGAACGCCATCCTTCGCCAGAGACTCGAAACCCCGCGGCCCTTGCAGGTCGTACAGGGACCGTAGCGGAGGTGCCGCCGGGTACGCAAGTTATTTGCGGTTCCCGTGCTATCCTGATTATCTTGAGGCAGTTGCACTGGGTTGTGTGGCGAAGACGCCGCCGTAAGAACTCTGTCGTTCGTATGGAGCTTTTTCTCAATCTGTGTTGGCTATCGCTGCTGGCGCCCTCCTATTTTTTGTGGCGGCAGCGCAGTTTTTTGCCCGCGCCCAATCGCCGAGGAAGAAGTTCATCCGTTTCTCCGCTGGTGTTTCTGTGCGTTCTTGGTTGCGCGCTCGTTCTGTTGTTTCCGGTGATCTCGGCCAGCGACGATCTGCACGCTATGCGGGCCGAGATGGAAGAATCGTCTCCCGGTAAACGCGGCATCTGCCAGGTTGCGGGAGAAAAGGTTGCGATCGGGCATGGTCGAGGGCAGAATCTCTCCGCAGTTGTAGCCATCGCTGCTTCGCTAGGGCTCACTAGCGAAACCTGGCAGGAGTCTGCAATCGTTTCTATTGCTCTGCCCCAAGCCCCGTCGATTCTTCGCTCTAGCCGCGCTCCTCCCGCCTCCCGCCTCGTGTAGTTCGCTCGGCAGCCGACTCGTTGCATCCAAGAAGTGACGGCGGCGAATTGACGGC
>Ga0302197_10000458_pt1 | contig 41023 bp, 38 predicted proteins | sample II_Bog_N2_1_FD_193526 | JGI IMG/M metagenome (GOLD analysis project Ga0302197, IMG submission 193526) | Peat permafrost microbial communities from Stordalen Mire near Abisko, Sweden - II_Bog_N2_1 | ecosystem: Environmental > Terrestrial > Soil > Wetlands > Peat | place: Sweden: Abisko... | reverse complement strand
GAGCACGTTCACCCTGATTTATTGGGTTACGCTATTATGTCCGAGGCTTTTTATCAGGCCATGCAAAAGCAAAAACTCATAAAGCTTAAACCTGAACGCGAAATTACATTGGAGCAGTTACAACGGGAAATGCCCATCACCAAACTGGATACCTTAAACGGCAAGTACCAAATGATTATGCTGAAAACTCAATGGCCTTTTAATCAGCCAATATCAAAACAATTTAAAGTTGAAAACAGCATTGAAGGTACATTGGCTACCAAAGTGGCGCTAGGTCATACCGGGTGGACAAACGCTATGGGCGAACTGTTCCGTTACGATCAAAAAAATAACAATAATGAAGGCGCTTTAAAAGTTGCCGAAGCCATGGTGCTGCAATACCCGGTTAGTGAGGATTTTTACAACTACTCCGGCAACTTAAATACAGTGTTAAAGAATTACGGACAGGCGGCGTTTTATTACCGTAAGTTATTTATGCTTAATAATAATCCGCAGGTTGCCCAAATGGTATATCAGCTTTACCTGAAAGCAGGCGATTCCAATAATGCGTTAAAGTTTAAGCAATATGCTACGCCCGCCAACCCTTAATTTTTCTTTTCAAACACTTAATTCCCTTATTTCCCTACTTTTGCAGCTCGACAACAAAAAATACTATGAGCACTACAAGAGGACCTATATCTCAGTTTATTGAAAGAAATTACCTGCATTTTAACGCCGCCGCGTTAATGGATGCAGCTAAAGGCTACGAAACGCATTTGCTTGAGGGCGGCAAAATGATGGTAACCTTAGCTGGTGCCATGAGTACTGCAGAACTGGGCATTTCGCTTGCCGAAATGATCCGCGAAGGAAAGATCGACATTATCTCCTGCACAGGAGCTAACCTTGAAGAGGACATTATGAACCTGGTTGCGCATTCGCACTACAAACGCGTGCCGCATTACCGCGATCTGAGCCCGCAGGATGAATGGGATCTGTTAGAAAATCACTACAACCGTGTAACCGATACCTGTATCCCGGAGGAAGAAGCATTCCGCCGTTTGCAAAAACACATCCATAAATTATGGAAAGATGCCGATAACGCGGGCGAACGCTATTTCCCGCATGAGTATATGTATAAAATGCTGCTAAGCGGCGATTTGGAGCAATACTACGAGATCGATCCAAAAAACTCATGGATGCTGGCCGCTGCCGAAAAGAATTTGCCGATTGTTGTGCCGGGGTGGGAAGATTCAACCATGGGTAACATCTTCGCGTCATACCTTATAAAGGGTGAATTAAAAGCCACAACAATGAAAAGCGGTATCGAGTACATGGCCTGGTTAGCCGATTGGTATGTGAAAAATTCATCAGGCAAAGGAATTGGTTTCTTCCAGATTGGTGGTGGTATTGCCGGTGATTTCCCGATTTGTGTTGTGCCGATGTTGTATCAGGATATGGAAATGCCAGAAATCCCTTTCTGGAGCTATTTCTGCCAGATATCTGATTCAACCACTTCTTATGGTTCATACTCAGGAGCGGTGCCAAACGAGAAAATTACCTGGGGTAAATTAGATATCCATACACCAAAATTTATTGTAGAATCTGATGCGACGATTGTTGCACCCTTAATTTTTGCATGGTTGCTAAAACAATAAGCTGATTTTTTGATTTGATAAATTGAGGATGCTCAATTAAATATCCGTTTGTAAATAATTGATATTTAAGAGCATCCTCAATTGTTTTTAAAGCTGAAATCGCTTGTTTTTTTTGCCCTGTTTTTCTTAACTTTTCGCAGTAAAAATTATTTATTTAGAATAATTATAAATTAAGTTTTACTGTCATTTAGTTGTCAGCCATTGTGTAATAAATTATACTTTTGTGGCTGAAAATGTAGAACCAATCATCAGTTCGCATTCATTTTTATACATAAATAAAGAATTATTCAGCATAAATACACCTTATGAGAAATATCTCATTGATTTTCAAGCAATTTTCAAAAGCGGTTTTATTAACGGCCGGTTTTGCAATTTTGGGATTTTCTGCTCACGCACAAGGAGACGCTACTAAAGGCGAGGCCCTATTTAAGGCTAATTGTACAACGTGTCACAAAATCGAGTCGCAATTAATTGGCCCTGCATTAGGCCCGTTGGTTACTGCCGAAACTGATGACAAGTGGCTAACCAAGTGGGTTCAGAACAATCAAGCTTTAATTGCGGCCAAAGATCCGAAAGCATTAAAAATTTACAACCAGTTTAACCAACAAGGTATGACCGTTTTCGGTAGCCTTAGCGATGGTGATGTAGCTAACATATTAGCTTATATCCGCGCTGATTGGAAAACTCAGCAAACTGCTGCACCTGCCGCGGGCGCTGCCGGAGTATCCGGCGCAACTGCTGATTCAGGCCCGAGTGATTTGGTGATCTGGGGTTTGTTAGGCGTTATTGTTGTAGCCTTCATAGTAATTCTCGTACTAAACAAGGTTATTGGCACCTTAGAGCGCCTGTTATTCAAAGGCAAAGGTATTATTCTTGAAGATGAGGTTGAAACCGAAGATGGTGTAGCGAAAGTTTCTGTTGATAAAATGGCGGGGCTTAAGCATCTTGCTAAAAACAAGAAGTTTATATTCTTTGTGATCCTTTGCGGTACTGTAGCTTGCGGAAGCTGGACATGGGTTACCCTTTGGAATACCAATGTTCACCAGGGTTACCAGCCTGAGCAACCTATCCATTTCCCGCATGATCTGCATGCTGGTGTAATGAAAATTGATTGTCAGTACTGTCACTCAGGTGCATACAAATCTAAAAACGCTACTATCCCATCATTAAATATCTGTATGAACTGCCATAAAGTAGTTAAACAGGATTCTAAGGAGATACAAAAAATATATGCTGCTTTAGGTTATGATCCTAAAACACAGAAATATGACAGTACCAAATCAAGGCCAATTCAATGGGTTAGGGTACACAACCTGCCTGACTTGGTATATTTCAACCACTCACAACACGTGAAGGTTGGTGGTATCAAATGCCAAACTTGCCACGGCCCGGTACAAACCATGAAAGAAATTTACCAATACTCACCGCTTACTATGAAATGGTGTATACAGTGCCACAAACGTACAGAGGTTGACTTTAGTAAAGGCGGACACAAAGGAAATGCTTACTATGATAACATGATAGCTGTTCACGATCGCATCAAACGCGGCGAGAAAGTTACCGAGGCATCAATGGGTGGTATTGAGTGCGGTAAGTGTCACTACTAATATTTAGAGATTAAGAACTTAGCAATTACAGTTTATATAGCTTAAATGGACAGCAATAAAAAATACTGGAAAGGTTTAGAAGAACTGAACAAAACGCCAGAATTTGTTGAGAAAAATAAACATGAATTCGCAGAGCCTATTCCGGTGGAAGAGGTTTTGGAAGGCGGCAGTTTATTTGGTAAAACTCCCCGTCGCGACTTTTTAAAAGCCCTTGGCTTTGGAGTTGGCGCCGTTACCCTGGCCGCTTGTCAAAAAGTGCCGGTTCATAAATCAATTCCTTACTTAATTAAACCTGAGGAGGTAACTCCGGGTGTGGCAAACTATTATTCATCATCTTATGATGGCCATGCTATTTTGGTTAAAACACGTGAAGGTCGCCCTATTAAAATTGAAGGTAACCCTAATGATCTTTTATCAAAAGGTGGTTTAAGTGGGCAAGCACAGGCATCGGTATTGGATCTTTACGATTCAAACCGCATCCAGAACCCGAAACAAGATGGTGCAGAGGTTGATTGGGATAGCATAGACTCCTTTATTAAAGGTGAGCTTTCTGCTATTAAAGCGACTGGCAAAAAAATCGCTATCGTTACATCAACTATCAACAGCCCTTCAACATTATCAGTAATTGCTGATTTTATAGCGGCTTACCCAACAGCAAAACACGTTACTTATGATGCGGTATCATATACCGGCATCATCCAGGCAAATCAAAATAGTTTTGGTAAAGCAGTATTGCCGCACTACAACTTTGATAAAGCTGATGTAATTGTAAGCTTTGGTGCTGATTTCTTAGGTACATGGATCTCTCCAACCGAGTTTATCGGCCAGTACGTTAAAAATCGTAATAACAAATCGCTGCAAAGCAAAAAAATGTCACGCCACATTCAGTTTGAAAGCGGAATGAGCAACACCGGTTCAAACGCCGATGTTCGCATCCCTATCAAACCATCTGAAGAAGGCATCGCGTTAATTAACTTATATAATGCTATCTCTGGTACTACTTTACCGGGATCAAAAAAATTAGATAATCTTCCAGCTGAAAACGCCATCGCGGTAGCGGCGGCAGAATTGAAAGCGGCTAAAGGGAAAGCTTTAGTAGTTGCTGGTTCTAACGATGTTGCGGTTCAAACTTTGGTGAATAGCATCAACAGCTTATTAGGCGCCTATGGTACTATTATTGATTTGGATAATGCTTCAAATCAGTTTGCCGGTAACGACGCTGAGTTTGTTGAATTGGTAAGCGATATGAACAATGGCGCGGTTGACGCGGTATTCTTCCTGGATGCTAACCCTGCTTATGATTATCATAACCCGGATGCGATTAAGGCTGCTTTGAAAAAAGTACGCTTAAGAGTATCGTTCGCAAGGAATGCCGAAGAAACGGCTTCACTTTGTAATATCATCGCGCCAAACCATTACTACTTAGAGTCATGGGGCGATAGCAATTCATTGGCAGGTTACTACACCGTAGTACAGCCAACCATTAACCCGGTTTACAATACCCGCCAGGCCGAAACCAGCTTATTGGCATGGAGCAATGGTACATTTAAAGAATATTACGCTTACGTAAGAGATAATTGGGATAAAAAATTACTTGCCTTAGGCGGCCTAACAGGCTTAAAAGGTTGGGAAACTTTATTACAAACAGGTTATGTTAAAGTTGCTGATAAAACAGCCACGGCATACACAACTAACCACGATCTTACAGCAGCGGCTCAGACCATATTAGCACACAGCGCTGAGCTTGCAGCCGGTAAAGTTGAATTACAACTTTATCAGTCGATAGCCATGCGTGATGGTAAGCGTGCCAACAACCCTTGGTTACAAGAGTTGCCTGATCCGGTTTCTAAAGTTACCTGGGAAAACTTCGCTGCCCTATCACCAGTATACGCTAAAAGCTTAGGCTTGGAGCAGGGTGATATCATCAAGATCACTGCGAATGGTTACACTATTGCTTTACCTGTGTTATTACAACCAGGCCAGGCGCAAGGCACTATATCAGTAGCAGTAGGTTACGGCCGTACATTAGCAGGCCCGGTAGGTGAAGGTAAAGGAGAGAACGCGTTTCCATTCAATACTTTCCGCAACGGTGCTTTCATCGGTACTGCAGCAGCTACGATTGAAAAAACAGGCGATCAGTCTGAATTAGCACAAACACAAACACACCATTCATACGAAGGTCGTAACAGCATCATCCGCGAAACTACCTTTACTGAATATAAAAAGAATCCATACGCGGCCAGCGGTCATTTTGATGAGCATAAAACCTACTCTATGTGGGATGAATATGATCATCCTACTTTCAACTGGGTGATGGCTATCGACCTTAATGCTTGTACCGGTTGCGGTGCCTGCGTTGTAGCTTGTAGCGCTGAAAATAATGTTCCGGTTGTTGGTAAAGATGAAGTTCGCCGCCGCCGTGAAATGCACTGGATCCGTATTGACCGTTACTACAGCTTTAACAAAGGCGGTGATTTGATAACTAAGGAAAGTGAAATTAACCAGTTATCTGACGCTAATATGGACAATGTATCGGTTGTTTACCAGCCAATGCTTTGCCAGCACTGTGACCACGCGCCTTGCGAAACTGTTTGCCCGGTATTAGCTACCGTTCACTCATCAGAAGGGTTGAACCACATGGCTTACAACCGTTGCATCGGTACACGTTACTGCGCTAACAACTGCCCTTACAAAGTACGTCGCTTTAACTGGTTTAACTACTGGAATGATGCGCGTTTTGATAACTACTTACAAGGTGAGCATACACAATTAGTACTTAACCCGGATGTGGTAACACGTTTCCGTGGTGTTATGGAAAAATGCTCAATGTGTATACAACGTATACAAGCAGGTAAGCTGAAAGCTAAAATAGAAAAACGTTCTGTAAAAGACGGTGACATTAAAGTTGCCTGCCAGCAAACTTGCCCTGCTAACGCTATTGTATTTGGCAACGTTAATGATCCAAGCTCAGAAGTTGCGCAGGCATTGAAGAGCGAGCGTACCTACTACGTGTTAGAAGAGTTAAACACTCAGCCGGGTGTAGGTTACCAGGTAAAAGTTAGAAACAGAACTGAATTAGAGGCTTAATTTAAAATAGAGATTTAATATATGTCATCTCATAATGAATCAATAATCAGGGAACCGTTAATTACGGGTAACAACATCACGTATGCTCAGATTACTGAGGATATATTGCGCCCTGTTGAAAAATTGCCCGGAAGAGCCTGGTGGATAGGATTTAGCGTTGCATCAATGGGTGCTACACTATGGTTATTCGCGGTAAGTTATACTTTTTGGTATGGTATCGGATCATGGGGATTAAATAAAACAGTGGGCTGGGCCTGGGATATCACCGGTTTCGTGTGGTGGGTAGGTATTGGTCACGCTGGTACACTTATCTCGGCAATATTGCTGTTGTTTCGTCAAAAATGGCGTAACTCCATCAACAGATCTGCTGAGGCGATGACCATCTTCGCGGTAATTTGCGCCGCCAGTTATATCGTGGCTCACATGGGCCGCCCATGGATGGCAGTTTACTCATTACCATTACCAAATCAATACGGTTCGTTAGGTGTAAACTTTAACTCACCGTTGGTTTGGGACGTATTCGCGATCTCAACATACTTCACTGTATCATTAGTATTCTGGTACACAGGCTTATTACCTGATATCGCTACCATTCGTGACCGTGCTACTGGTCTTCGCCGTAAAGTATATTCATTTATGTCTTTCGGATGGACAGGTTCAGTAAAAACATGGCAGCGTTTTGAAACGGTATCACTTATATTAGCAGGTATATCTACACCGCTGGTACTTTCGGTTCACTCCATCGTATCAATGGACTTTGCTACCTCCCTTGAACCGGGATGGCATACAACTATTTTCCCTCCATACTTCGTTGCGGGTGCTATCTTCTCAGGTTTCGCCATGGTGCAAACACTGTTATTAATAGCGCGTAAAGTATTAGGGTTAGAGAACTACATCACCATGTTCCACATTGAGGCGATGAACAAGATCATCATCTTAACAGGATCAATTGTAATGGTGGCTTATTGCACAGAGTTCTTTATCGCTTACTACTCACAGGTTGAGTATGAGCAATATGCATTCATCAACCGTTACTTCGGTCCGTATTGGTGGGCTAGCTGGTCAATGTTCTGCTGTAACTGTATTATCCCGCAGGTATTATGGTTTAAGAGCGTTCGCCGTAGCATTGCAGCAACGTGGTTCTTATCAATCATCATTAATATAGGTATGTGGTTTGAGCGTTTCGTAATTATCGTAACCTCACTACACCGCGACTTCCTGCCATCAAGCTGGGCAATGTTCTATCCTACATGGATCGACGTGAGCGTGTTTATTGGATCGATAGGCGTGTTCTTTACCTTGTTCCTTTTATTCCTGCGTGTATTGCCTGCAATAGCGATAGCCGAAGTTAAATTGTTACTGAAAGGTTCAAGTGAGCAAGAGAAGAAGAAAATATTACAGAGCGGCCATATAGATGCCTCACAAGGCGAATTCTATAAAGACGCGTTAACGAAGTTTGATGCAATTGATATTGCTGAATACGAAAAAGTATAAGTAAATGAGCAGCACTAAATTTATACTGGGACTTTTCGAAGATCCCGATGAAATGATGGACGGAATAACTGCATTGCAACAAAACAGTGTTCCTATTTACGATGTATACACTCCAATGCCTATTCACGGTATTGAAGCGAAATTGGGAATTAAAGATTCGCGCCTGGGTTATGCAGCCTTTATGTTTGGATGCCTTGGTGGTACAGTAGTATTTTCAATAATTTACTACTTTATGGTACACGATTGGCCTATGAACATCGGTGGTAAACCGGCATTCGCGGTTCCGGATTTTATTCCAATTACTTTTGAGTGGACAGTACTTTATACTGCTTTAGGAACCGTTGCAACTTTCTTTTTCGCAACCCACCTCTTCCCAGGCCGTACGCCAAGGGCAATGGATTACAGGGCTACTGATGACAGGTTTGTAATTGCCATCGATGTTAAAAAGAACAATACTCCGCACGAGGATATAACCAATTTGTTAAAAAACGCGGGAGCTGTAGAAGTTAAGCATAACGACAGAAAATATGTTAGCTATGAATAAATTTAGAATATTAGGTGTATTAATTATCGCAATAGCTGCCACGGTTGTAATATCATCGTGCAAAGATAAGAGAAGCACCGGTTGGGAATACGCTCCTAACATGTATGAACACCTTGCGTATGACCCGGATCAACCGAATAGCAACTTTAAGGATGGTAAAACAGCACAGGTTCCACCGGCTGGTACTATACCTATTGGTTGGGTTAAGTTTGATTACCCTAATACCCATGATGGATATTTACTGGCAAGTACCGAAGTAAAAAGCCCGCTGCCACAAACAGCTGCTAATTTTGCTGATGGAAAAGTATTGTTCCTGCACTTTTGTTCGCCTTGCCACGGCCAAAATGGCCAGGGTGACGGTTTAGTGGTTCAGCACGGTTTCCCGCCACCGCCATCGTACTCAAAAGGGCAATCATCACGTGGGGGTGCCATGAAAGATTTAACAGACGGTAAAATATACCACACCATTACTTATGGATTGAACGCGATGGGTTCTTATGCTTCACAGCTTGACCCAAGCGAACGCTGGAAAGTAATTATGTATGTTCACCATTTACAAACCTTATAAGCTGATTTTTTAATGAAAACTCATAATAATTTAGACGATCAATTTGTATTTGAAGGCAGGGCAAAATCCTGGAGCCTGATTGCAATTGTTATAGGTGTTATCAGCATTATAGCCGGTCTTATCTTTAACACTGACCGAGAATTCTCGAACTTGTTGTTAATGGCCTATTATCTTACTTGCGTATGCTGTGCGGGTGCCGTTTTTTGCGCTATACAATATGCTGCACAGGCAGGCTGGTCAGCTTCTATGATACGTATACCACAGGCATTTGCCAAAATAATTCCTTATGCATCCTTAATATTACTTATTGTAATAGCTTCGGGTATTTACTTTACACATAATGTAATAGTTAACGATAGGGTAGTAGCACAGCCTTATTTATATGCGCAATGGGCAACCACCGGCATGTCTGATATTCACAGCCCTAACTATGATTCAACTGTTGCAGGTAAAGCGGGTTTCTTAAACATTCCTTTTTTCTTTATCCGTTTAGTCGTGTTCTTAGGTTTATATTCTTTATTAGCCGGAATGTTGGTGAAATACTCGGAAAATGAAGATGAAATCGGGGGCATGCTTAACTACAAAAAGAGCTTTAATATCGCTTGTGTATTCTTGCTGGTTTTTGGCATGACTGATCCGTTGTTTGGTTTTGACGCGATCATGTCATTAGAAGCACGTTGGTACTCAACTATGTTTGGTTGGTATAACTTAGCGGCCCTTTGGGTAAGCGGTTTAGCGGTTATCACGCTTACTATTATATTATTACGTGAAAAAGGATATTTCTCATGGTTAAATGAGAACCACATGCATAACATGGGTTTGTTCATGTTCGCTTTCTCAATATTTTGGACTTACGTATGGTTCTGCCAATTCTTGCTGAACTATTATGCCAACCTGCCTGAAGAAGTTGTTTACTTCTACAAAAGATGGGAACCCGAATTTAAACCGTGGTTTTGGTTAAATATTGTGATCAATTTCATGGCTCCATTCCTAATAATAATGTCTCGTGATGCCAAACGTAAAACAAAAGTATTAAAGGTAGTATGTATCATATTGATATTGGGCCACTGGCTTGATTATTATGTGATGATTATGCCTGAAACGGTAGGCCCTAACGGTAGAGGTTTCTCATACGAAGAAGTAGGTACATTTATTGGATTTGCAGGTTTATTTACCTACATGGTGTCAACAGCACTAAGTAAATTTAAATCACTTGTTCCAAAAAATCACCCATTTTTGGAAGAGAGTCTTCACCATCACGTATAATAATTGTTAAATTTGCAACCAAATACAGAATACCAAACGAACAACAAAATGGGATTCAAAAAATTTATAAAGTCTAAAAAAATACTTTCCCTTTTAGCGGTGTTTATGCTTACAGGCACAAACCTGTTAATGGCGCAGCAAGCCAGCCCTTCGCAAGGCGCAGGTAACAGTACTGCTGTAATACCTGATGATAAATCGGCTATGTGGATGGGTGCTGGTTATTATGTATTGCTTTTCCTTTTACTATGTGTGGTTATTGCCATTGTAGGTAAAATTTTGAAAGTATATGATTTAACCCGCCAGATACAGGGTAAAAAAGAATTGAACTGGAATAACCTGATGGCAGCGATTTGCATGGTGTTCCTTTTATTTGGATTATATGGCGCTTACTGGTCATTCACTGTTCAAGGAAGCATGACTTTACCTGAGGCCGCGTCAGCACACGGTGTTAAAATCGACGAGATGTTCACGATTACCACTGTGATCACCATGTTTGTATTTTTTGTTACCCAAATATTGTTGTTCACCTTCTTATTCAGGTACAGACATTCTGATAAACGCAGAGCGTTCTTTTTACCACATAACAACACCATCGAAAAAATCTGGACAATATTACCTGCTATGGTTTTAACCATATTGGTAGTGTTCGGTTTCTTTACCTGGCAAGAAATTACCAATAGTGCTGATGCTAAAGGTGAGCGCCCTTCATTAAACATTGAAGTAACCGGTCACCAGTTTGCATGGGAGTTACGTTATCCTGGTAAAGATTTGAAATTAGGTGCTGTTGATTACAAATTGGTAAATGGTACCAATAAATTAGGTATTGATTTTAAAGACAGGAATAGTTTTGATGATTTGCAGGCAGATACCATGTATTTACCGGTAAACAGATCAGTAAGGTTAAATATCCGTGCACAGGATGTAATCCACAGTTGCTATATGCCACACTTCCGTGTGCAATTGAATGCTGTACCGGGATTACCTACCTTCTTTAAATTTACACCTACTATCACCACGGCAGATATGCGCAACAGGCTGAATAACCCTGATTTTGAATATTTGCTTTATTGCAACAAAATATGCGGTGGTATCCACTACAATATGCAAAAAGTAGTACGTGTGGTAACCGAAGCTGAATACCAGCAATGGATAGCAAAACAAAAACCTTACTTAACCGACGCGTTGAGAAAAGAGTTAGGTATGCCAGTAGCAGCGCCGGCACCGGTAGCAGCGCCAAAAGATACTACAGCAAACAAAAGATTAGCGTTAAATAATTAATATAAGATTAGCGAGTATGTCAACATTAGCAGTTCACGATCACGGAGTAGTACATCACGAGGAAGGTCACGAACACCATCATGATACTTTTATAACAAAATACATATTTAGTCAGGATCACAAAATGATCGCTAAGCAATTCCTGATCACAGGTATTACAATGGCGGTTATCGCGATGACCTTGTCTGTCTTGTTCAGGATCCAACTAGCATACCCTGATAAAGCATTTCCTTTATTGGAAACTTTATTAGGCCGTTTTGCACCGGGTGGCCGTTTAGATCCAAACTTTTACCTATCACTGGTTACCATTCACGGTACCATCATGGTATTCTTTGTACTAACAGCGGGTTTGAGCGGTACTTTCAGTAATTTATTGATACCTCTTCAGGTAGGTGCCCGTGATATGGCATCTCCATTCATGAACATGTTATCATACTGGTTCTTCTTCCTGGCATGTGCTATCATGTTAAGCTCATTCTTTGTACAAAAAGGCCCTGCGAGCGGTGGCTGGACAGTATATCCACCACTATCAGCTTTACCAAAAGCGATGCCGGGATCTGAAATGGGTATGACCTTATGGTTAGCCAGTATGGTATGTTTCGTCGCATCATCATTAATGGGTGGTATCAACTATGTAAGTACTGTATTAAACATGCGTACAAAAGGTATGGACCTTTGGAAAATGCCTTTAACTATCTGGGCATTCTTCTTAACCGCGGTATTGGGTGTGTTATCATTCCCTGTATTGGTTGCAGGTGTTGTACTATTGATATTTGACCGTAGCATGGGTACAAGCTTCTACCTTTCAGACATTGTACTGAATGGTAAAGTAATGCCTTTTGAAGGTGGTAGCCCAATATTATTTGAGCACTTATTCTGGTTCTTAGGTCACCCTGAGGTATATATCGTAATTATGCCTGCAATGGGTATATCTTCCGAGGTAATGTCAATAAATTCACGTAAACCGATCTTCGGTTACCACGCGATGGTTTACTCATTAATTGGTATTACTGTATTATCGTTCATCGTATGGGGTCACCATATGTTCGTTACAGGCATGAATCCGTTCCTGGGTGGTGTATTCATGATCACTACATTGATCATCGCTGTACCATCGGCAGTAAAAACATTCAACTGGCTGGCTACACTGTGGCGCGGTAACATCAGGTTTAAACCAGCTATGCTATTCGCTATTGGTATGGTATCTTTCTTTATCTCTGGTGGTTTAACAGGTATCTTCTTAGGTAATGCCACATTAGATATAAACTTACACGATACTTACTTTGTTGTTGCCCACTTCCACTTGGTAATGGGTTCGGCAGCTATATTTGGTATGCTTGCCGGTGTATATCACTGGTTCCCTAAAATGTTTGGCCGTATGATGGATGAGAAGCTTGGCTTCCTGCACTTCTGGTTAACATTTATTGGGGCTTACCTGGTATTCTTCCCAATGCACTTTATGGGCTTGGATGGCGTACCACGTCGTTACTATGCGTTCACTGAGTTTGCATCAATGAAACGCTGGTTATCAGTAAACGTATTTATCACATGGGCGGCTATCATGTCGGCATTGGCACAAGTAGCGTTCTTATATAACTTCATTACTTCTATCTTCTGGGGTAAAAAAGCTACACAAAACCCATGGGAAGCTAATACATTGGAGTGGACTACACCTGTTGAGCACTTACATGGTAACTGGCCGGGCGAAATTCCAACTGTTTACCGTTGGCCATATGATTACAGCAAACCAGGTGCAGAGCATGATTTTATCCTGCAAACTACACCATTGTCTGAAACCATGAGCTCTAATTTGGCACATGATTTTGAAGATAATCCTATTGGTTTGGAAGAACATACTAAATGGGTAAATAACCATAGCAATCAAGAAGTAAAATAAATTTAATTAGTGATTGAGTGAATTAGTGAATTAGTGATTGTGTGGTTCAGCAATTAATTGCATGATCTACTCACTCAATCACTAATTCACACATCACTCAATATAAAATGAGTATATCCGCATCAAAAAACAGATTTCAAAAGATTAACCTCTTTACCATTATTCTGCTTTTTGTTTTAATATTAGCCGGTGGGGTGGTACGCAGTTCAGGCTCAGGCATGGGATGTCCCGACTGGCCTAAGTGCTTTGGTGGTTATATCCCCCCAACCGATATTAGCCAGCTGCCAAAAGACTATAAAGAAAAATACATTGCTGGCCGTATCAAGAAGAATCAAAGATTTGCCAAAACGCTTGATGTATTCGGCTATAGTGACTTGGCTACCCGTATCCGTAACGACAAGTCTATCCTGATCCCTGAAGAATTTAATGCAACCAGAACCTGGACGGAGTATATTAACCGTTTATTAGGAGCTCTTTCAGGCTTGTTCCTGTTATTTACTGCTGTATATTCCTTCAGTTATTTCAGGTATAGCATGATGATACCTATTTTAAGCATTTTTAACTTAATATTAGTAGGTTTCCAGGCTTGGTTAGGAGGCATCGTAGTTTCTACTAATTTGGTTGCGGGTATTGTAACGGTGCACATGCTGTTAGCGTTAGCCATATTAGCCATAGCCATTAGTACCTACTTTATGGCGAAGGTTTATGACAAGTACCGCATTAAAACCAGCCCGCTAGTATACGTTATTACACTTATTGCCTTGGTAGTAAGTGTAATTCAGATTATATTGGGCACTGAAACCCGCGAAAAGATTGATGAAGTATCAAGCCATTTTCAAGGTGCTTACCGTGGCGACTGGATAACTGATGCAGGCAGTATTTTTATTGATCACCGTTCTTTAGCTATATTGGTATTAATAGTAAATGTGGTGTTATATGCATTAATCAGGCGTACATTTACGCGCCATTCTATTCAGCAGCAATTAATGAGCTTTACATTTTTAATGATCATGCTGCAGATAGTAACCGGTATATTGTTATCATATTTATCATTACCGCCATATGCGCAGGCATTACACATTGTGTTGGCGAGTTTAATATTTGGGGCACAGTTTTATCTACTGCTCAATTTTCACAAATCAGTTAGTTTACAGGGAGCAAGCAAATGAAGTTGAGCGATTTTTCGAAACTGATTAAAACCAGGCTTACATTTTTAGTGGTGTTTTCAGCATCTATATCATTTTTGATCGGTGGAATGGCAAACCCTGCAACTCATGGTGTCATCAACTGGAAACATTGGGTAATGCTGATCGTTGGTGGGTTTTTAGTTACCGCGGCGGCAAATTGTTTTAACGAGATCATCGAAAAGGACTACGACAAATTGATGAAGCGTACTATGGACCGCCCAATTCCTACCGGACGCATGACAACCGGGCAGGCATTGGTATTAGGTTTATTTATGGCGATAGCGGGCACATACCTGTTAGGTAGCTTAAATTTAACTACAGGGTTACTATCTGTATTCTCTATAATACTTTATGCTTTTGCATATACGCCGTTAAAACGTAAATCGCCCATAGCGGTTTTTGTGGGTGCTATTCCCGGCGCGTTGCCTCCTCTAATTGGTTATGTTGCAGGTTATGGAACAATAGATCAGGTAGCTTTAATATTATTCGGTATACAATTCGTTTGGCAGTTTACCCACTTTTGGGCTATTGCCTGGGTTTTGGATGATGACTATAAACTGGCAGGTTTCAGGCTATTGCCTACCGGCAAACGTGATTTTACCAGCGCGCTGATTGTATTTGTGATCACCATATTTTTAATACCGGTAAGCTGGCTGCCAACTTATTACCATTTTGGTGGTTACTATGTAGGTGTTGTGTCGTTAATTTGCAGTTTAGTATTTTTGTACCAGGCTTTCACGCTGTTGCGTACACGCACAATTAAGTCGGCAAAACAACTCATGTATGGGTCGTTTTTATACCTGCCCATAGTGCAGCTTATGTTTTTATTTGATTTTATAGGAAAAGCGAAATGATGGCACAGATTCAGGAAGATAAATATAACCTCGCCCCCAAAAAATTCAATATGTGGATTTTTATATTCACATCGTTTATGTTTTTCGCGGCGCTTACCAGCGGCTTTATAGTTTATACTGGCGGCCGCGAACATGCTATTAACATTATACTGCCAAAGGCGTTTATGTATAGCACTACGGTAATTATCATCAGCAGTATTACCATGTTTATTGCCTCAAGGGCGGCAAAACGCCTGGAGTTTGCCAAACAACGCCTGTTTTTATGGCTTACATTGGCATTGGGCATATTGTTTTTTGCAATACAGATTTACGGTTGGAGCATTTTAATTAAAATGGGTGTATATTTTATAAACCCAAATGCATCTCAATCGTTCATATATGTGTTTACCGGTATGCACCTGATACACATTTTTGCAGGTTTATTACTGATAATTAACACCCTATGGCGCAGTTACAGAAACGTGCCACAGGCGAAGAATTTGTTTGGAATGGAGATGTCCGGTATTTTTTGGCATTTTGTCGATATTATATGGATATATCTGTATGTTTTTTTACTTTTGAACCAATATTAACAACCCATAATAAGTACAGATGAGTACAGCAGCAGTATCAAAAATTGATGAGGTAAAATCAACACCATGGTCGGGGGGAAGGTCTCCGTACAATGTTGAATACGGAAAGATGATGATGTGGTTTTTCCTTCTATCGGATGCATTCACATTTTCATCATTATTAATTGCTTACGGTGCTTTGCGTTTCAGCGCATATGCATGGCCATCAGCTGCATTGGTTTTCCAATCAGTACCGGGCTTAATTGAGCATGGTGCACCATTGGTGTTTGTAGGGTTAATGACTTTTATACTAATCATGAGCTCTGTTACAATGGTATTGGCTGTTGAGGCCGGTCACCGTAACGCCCGTAAAGAGGTTATCATGTGGATGATATTCACTGTAATTGGTGGTTTAATGTTCTTAGGATGCCAGGCTTTGGAGTGGAACCACTTACATAGTGAGGGCTTTTGGTGGAGCAGTATACCAACAAGTCCTGAAAAACTACAAGAGTTTTTCGCGGCAGGAGTGCCTTATGCGGCGCAGGCAGCTTCAGCTCACCAGTTTGCTAACTTATTTTTTACCATAACAGGTTTCCACGGTTTCCACGTATTTACAGGGGTGTTGATCAATATCATCATTACTGTTAATGTTTTAATGGGTACTTACGAAAAACGCGGTAGCTATTTAATGATCGAAAAAGTTGGCCTTTACTGGCACTTTGTGGATTTGGTATGGGTATTCGTATTTACATTCTTTTATTTAGTTTGATCTTTTAATCACAAATCATATGTCATCACACGCTACAGACACGCATGCAGAGCATGGCGAAGAACATGAATCAATGACCAAAGGCAAAATATGGAAAGTGTTTTTCATATTGCTGGCCATTACATGTGTTGAATTTATTATAGCGCTTATTTTAGTACCTAAAGGAATTATCCCGGGTCACATCGCAAATCCTTTATACATAGTTTTAACATTATTTAAGGCGTTTTACATTATTGCATATTTTATGCACTTAAAGTTTGAAAAAACAGGGCTTATCATATCAATAGTTGTTCCTGTTCTGTTTATTATCGGTTTGATCCTGGTACTTACTAACGAGAGCCACCACTGGATTACCCTGAGGATGTAATGAACAAAAGTAACGTTCTGAAAAAAATAGTAATCCTGGCTTTGATTTTAGCATTGCCGGGATTTTTATATTATTTACTTACCGCTAAAGGCAAAAACAGGTACGATCCATTGCCGTATTTCGGCCCTAAGGAACTTGCTAAAACCAGCCATTTGGTTAATGGTAAATCAATCCCGGATACCATCTACCATAATATTTCTGATTTTAATTTGCAAGATCAGAATGGCAAGCAGGTATCTTTAAAAACGCTGACCAACAAAATACTGATCGTTAATTTTTTTTACACCAATTGCCCTAACCTATGCAATCAGGTAAATCAAAACATCAGTAAATTGGCTGCGGAATATGCACATAATAAGATCACTAAGTTTATTTCGATTACGGTAGATCCGCAGCGAGATGGTATTGCTGCTTTAAAGCAATACAGCAACAAGTTTAATGCAGATAGTACCCGCCGATTATTTTTAACCGGTGATACGTCTGTTATTTATCCGCTTGCGCGACAAGGCTTTTTAGTAAATGCCTTGGATGAAGGCAGCGGCAATTTTGTGTACAGCGATAAAATTATGCTGATAGATGAGGGTCACCATATTCGTGGCTATTACTCTGGTACATCTGATGATGATATGTTGAGGCTGGATAACGAGATTAAGGTACAGATAGCCGAAGAAATACGTAAGAACGATCACTCTTTATATTAATAGAGTCAAACGAGATTCAAGAAACAAGATTCAAGAATCGAGATATAGTAAATTTTAAATATAATTGAGGTAGATAATCAGTCTTGACTCCTGATTCTTGACTCCTGACTCTTTACATTATGACTGATAAATTTATATTCCGTTTTGTAGCAGCAGTATCTGTTTTTGTATTTGTTGTTGTGTTTATTTTAAGCCTTAAGGTTATACCCAAGCCGGCTCAGATGCCTGCATTTATGCCTTTTTTGCCCAAGCTTAATGCTATTTTAAATGGTACCTGCAGTGTGCTATTGTTAATATCGTTATACTACATCAAAAAGCTAAACATTACTATGCACAAGCGCATTAATATTTTGGCTTTTATATTGTCGTCGCTTTTCCTGGTATCTTATATTTTATTCCACTGGTTAGCACCTGAAACCAAATATGGGGACCTTAATGGTGATGGGATTGTGTCCCCGGCAGAGAAAGCAGAAGCAGGTAGCGTACGATATATTTACTATGTAATATTAATAACCCATATTATACTTGCTGCCGGTGTTTTGCCGTTGATATTATTGAGCTTTTACCGAGGCCTGCAAATGCAGGTGGAAAAGCACAAAAAGCTGGTTCGTTGGGCATTCCCGATATGGTTATATGTTACGGTAACCGGGGTTATTGTTTATTTAATGATATCGCCTTACTACCATTTCTAAGTTATAATTAAGTAAATTTGCAGCATGAAAAAGGGCTTAAAAATATTTTTGTTTGTTACTGCCTTCGCCTTTACCGCACTGAGCTATCAGCCTGTAAAAGCACAATGTGCAATATGCGCGGCTAACGTTGCCTCAAACGTAAAAGATGGCCGTAAAACAGCAGACGGATTGAATCACGGCATTATGTATTTGCTAGGTGCGCCGTACATTGCTATTGCAGCTTTGGGCATCATCTGGTACAAAAAATATCGCCGCAAAAACGTCGACCTGAATATGCGCAGCGAAAAGTTGCATTTGAATTAATAACAATCGGCTTTAAACCGTTAATACGTAATTATGGCCACCACACCCAAAGCATGGGCAATGCTGCATGCCAAATGCCCCCGTTGTCGCCGAGGCAATATGTTTAACGGCGGCACTTATAGCTTTGGTAAAATAAATCTGAATTGCCCCCATTGTAATTTATACTTTGAGATTGAACCGGGCTACTTTTATGCAGCGATGTATGTAAGCTACGCCATGAATGTTGCTGAATCGGTAGCATTAGCACTGGCAACACGCGTTATCACCCAAAATACTACATCACCCTGGTTATATTTAGGCGTTATTTTTAGCGGATGCTTATTGCTTTCACCGTTGAATTTCCGATATTCAAGGGTTATTTTATTATACTGGTTATCACCCAAAATACATTACTATCCACATTTAGATACTGATGATAAACCCGCAAACCGTTGATTTTTTAAAAGAACTTATTGATAATAATAACCGCGAATGGTTCCAAGCCCGAAAAGCAGACTATGATAAGGCCCGCGAAAATGTAATTGATTTTGCCGGCAAGCTTATCAAGGAAATACAAAAGATAGACCCGGCGATTGATGAAAACCTTGATCCGAAAAAATGTGTAATGCGCATTTACCGCGATATTAGGTTTAGCAAAAATAAAGCTCCATATAAAAATAACTTCGGTATCAGCATTCCAACCATTGGCTCAAAACTTGGTGGGGTTGAATATTATTTTCAACTGACTCCCGGTGCATCCTTTATTGCGGGTGGTTACTGGATGCCGGAAGCAGGGCATTTAAAGGCCATAAGGCAGGAGATTGATTACAACGCCCACGATTTAAAATCGATTATTGATGACCCGGGATTTGTGAAACTTTTTGGTAACTTCCGTGAGCAGGATAGATTAAAGACCGTACCCAAAGGCTATGATGCTGATAATGAAAATATCGACTTGTTAAAACTAAAAAGTTTTATAGTTTCACATAAAATAAAAGATAAGGATTTGTTTAAAGCCGATGCGGTGGATTATGTGGCGCAGGTTTGTGCTAAACTATACCCGTTAACTGTTTTCTTAAGAAATGCGATTGCATAATTAAAAACTCACCATACAATGAAAATACAACACTATTTTTTTGCTGCCATTTTGTGCACAACATTGCACTCTTGCGTGGTGCTATCCCCTAAAAAATATAAAGCGCTGGTTGCCGATCGCGATTCACTACAAAATCGTACGGTTAACCTGGATGCTGAAGTATCAAGTTTACAGGGAGACACCGCCCGCCTGCATCATGAAATTGCAGACCTGAAAGGCCAGTTAGCGGCATTAAACGACAGATACAACACCCTTAACAGCAACTATAATACCTTAAACGATAACTACAATGCTACTTCATCCAAGGTAACCAAGTTATCGGGCGATTTGCAGGCGCGTGAGGCCCGCTTGAAAGAGGTTGAAGATATTTTGCATAAACAGGATGCCGCTAGTCAGGCTTTGAAAGATAAGTTGCAACAGGCTTTATTAGGCTTTCAGCAAAATGGTTTATCGGTTGATATACGCAACGGTAAAGTATATGTATCCTTAACTGATAAATTGTTATTCCCTTCAGGTAGCATCACTATCGATGAAAAAGGAAAACAGGCATTAAAACAATTAGCTGCTGTACTAAACAAAGAACCGGATATTAATATAGCTGTAGAAGGCCATACCGACGACAAAAAAGTAATTAACCTTGGCCAGATAAAAGATAACTGGGATTTGAGCGTATTGCGCGCAACATCGGTAACCCGTTATTTAAGCGAGACTGAAGGTGTTGACCCGCATAGGTTAACCGCAACCGGCAAAAGCCAGTACCAACCTATCGACCCAAGCAATGCGCCGGAGGCTTTAGCCAAAAACAGGCGCATAGAGATAGTGCTTACGCCAAAGCTGGATGAGTTGTATAACTTAATTACTAAATAGTTGAAAAAGCTTCCTGACATTCAGGAAGCTTTTTTGTTATTAAAAGATATTATTGTTACTTACCTATTTTGTCAAAGGAGCGCAGCGAAGAATCTTCTTCGATATACAAAGCGAACTATGCCTGTTGTAGAAGATTCTTCCCTCCGCTCAGAATGACAAGGGAGTTTAAAAAGAATACCATGAAACAATACGCCATCATATCAGACATTCACGGAAATGCGTTAGCACTTATTGCCGTACTTAAGGATATTAAAGCCAGGAATATTGAAACGATCATTAATCTTGGTGATTACTTTTTTGGCGCTTTAGAACCTGAAGATACTGCCGACTTGTTGCGTGCTGTACCAATGATATGCATTAGCGGCAATACTGACAGGGAGATACTGGAAAGCTTTACTAAAAAGTCTGAAAAGGCAGATATGGAAAGGGTAGTGGCCGATCTGTCGGATTTAAGTATTGGCTGGCTAAAAACGTTACCAAATACTACTACTGTTGACGATCTTATCTTCGTTTGTCATGGCACGCCTGAGAGCGACAATGAATACTTACTAGAGAAAGTAACCCAGCACGGCGTGTTTGTTTATAACGATGAAGAATTGATCGCGAAAACGGCACACATCAATGAGCGCATAATTCTTTGTGGTCATTCACATGTTAACCGTGTAGTCTATCTATCAAACAACAAAATAATCCTGAATCCGGGCAGTGTGGGCTTGCCAGCGTATTTAGGTAACGGCGAATACCGATTCGCTATGGAATCCATGACACCGCATGCTAAGTATGCCATTATCACTGTTAATGGTGATAATATTAATATTGAACAAATAAACTGTGCTTATGACTGGAACGCCGCGTCACAACAAGCCAAAGCTCACGGTAATACGAGTGCTGCTAAATTCTTACTATACGGCCGTATGCCAAAAGATCTGAGAATAAACTAATCGATAGTTTCCATTAACGTGGTATACAGCACAAACTTGCCTTCGTAGCGCTGGTTGTGGATGATGTGCAGGCCCTGCAAATGCTGCTCATAAAATTGTCCGAATTTTTCTTCGCTATCGGTATTGTACTGTATGCAGGCTGTTATTCCCTCGTTTGGAGAGTCGATTACATTTAATATGCGGTAACTTTCAAAATATCCGGTAGCCATTACCGCGGGGATATGTACTTCTTTCATCCAGCTTAACCATTCAGGATAAGTGCCCTCTTCAACAATAAGTGTTTCGTTGTATACGATCATAATGCAAAAGTACGAAAAAGCCCGCTCTAAATTTTCCCGTCAGTATTACTTTATAGCATACGCTTTAGGTTGCCCAGTGGTAACTAATTTTGTTTAACCTGCCGGTTCAAGCGTCCACGCTTGAACTTTACTTTTCATAAGCGTCCACGCTTATTTGCAATGTTTTAAATTGATTTTAAGCGTGGACGCTTAAAATGATTACTTCCAAGCGTTGACGCTTGGAAGGGCGATACAGGCCATAATGGAGATATATCAACTCGTCGGCGAATCCCCTCTTATCACCCTAAATCTTTTCCGGGCATCATTTATCCATAAACTGCCGGGGTAATCAGTGATGATCTTTTGGTAATAAATTTTTGCCTGCGTCTTATCATTTAGCTGATTGTCGTAAATATCACCCAGCATAAACACAGCATCATCGGCCCAGAGATTAGTTGGGCTATCTTCGTAAATCTTCTTTAACAATGGTATCGCGTCGGTATAATTTTTTTGCTGGATCAGTATTCGGGCCTTTGCCATCAATATATCGTTACTCAATGCATTGCCCGGATATTTTTTATCGATACTATCCAAAGTTTTTACCGCTTTCTCCGGCTCTTCTGCAAAAATGAGCAGATCGGCGCGGGCATAAATTTTTAATGCATTACCGCTGCTATCCGCAGTCAAATTATCACCAATTAATAACGACAGGTTCAGCGCGTCATTAGCTATTAATTGCGAAGTAGCCGCTTTAAGCACATCCAATTGTCTTTTGGCCCAATAAAAATCGCCGGTATAATAAGCCAGTTTGGCATTGCGAAATTTCGCATCCTGCCCAATGTCAGTAGCAGGGAAATCTTTTTCAACCTGACTGTATAGCAGTGTAGCATCCCATTGTCTGCCGGTAATTAAATAAACATCTCCCAAATCAATCTTGCATTGCGCTAATAGCTCAGGGCGTACACCGGGTATTGTAATCACATGCTCAAGTAACTGCTCGGCCTCATCAAATTTATGTAATTTGAATGCCTGTAATTTTGCCAGTTGTTCTACTGCGAAAGCGGTATTGCTAATGTCTCCAAATTCGGCTAATAGGTCTTTGTAATCTTTTTCCAGCTCAATCAGATCGGCCTGTTTATATTTTCCGGCAGTAATTTTAATGTTTTTTGTGTTAATGAGCTCAATTTTGGCGGGGATATAGTAAGGCGCATCTTTACCCTTATCAATTAAAAATTGGTAGCCACGGATAGCGGCATCATAAGCATTGTTGGCTACAAGCGTGTGGCATAGTGAATAAATATTGCTGCCATCGTCATTAGTGCGCCTGTTTAAGGCAATTGATTGGTTTAGTGCCTGGTCAAAATCTTTTTGTTGCAGGCATTGCCATATCAACAACTCGGTATATACGGTTTGTTCGGGTTCTTTTTGTATCCTTTTTAATAATGCTATTTTTAGCAGATCATAACCATCATTATCCTCAAACATGTTTGATAGGGTATTTTCGGCTTGTGCCTGGTAACCTGGGTTTAAGGGTAAAAAGTTCAGGTATTCATTTATAATCGCAGTTTTATCACCCTTATACTTATAAAGCATAATGAGCTCAAACGAAAAAACTTTATCGTTACCCAAAGTTTTGCGCCCTTGTTCAAGCGTTTTAATGGCATAATCAATATTGGCATTTTGGTAGAATTGCCCGGCCAAAGTACTAATGGCGGTTTGGTCTGCCGGGAGTTTTTTTAGCAGTTCATTATATAAGGCATCGGCTTTATCATTATTACCGTTCTGCGTGTAAATATTACCAAGGCTGATGAGATAGGTATTATCGCCGGGATATTTGCGCGTCATTTTTTTAGTGACACTTTCGGCATCATCAAATTTCTTAAGCGCCAAAAGGCATTTAATATAATATGGATAATAAGTTTCGTTATCGTTTTTAAATAAGTTTTGATAAATATCAAGCGCCTTTAGCTGTTCGCCGTTAGCAAAGTATTGATTGGCTAGCGGTAAATCATCGCTCTGCGCATAAGCCTTTGAGTATGAGCCAATAAAAACAATAAAAATAATTGTGCAGAACCACTTCATCTATCCAAAAATACCTATTTTAAATTGATCGAATTTCAAGTATTATTTAATATTTAACATAAATTTACGGGTAAAATTATGGTGACATTACTTATTACCTAAACTAAATTGCATAATTTAAGCGTCTATAGTTTTTTAAGATGTTAAAAAGGGGTTGTTTCTGTTTATTTATGGTGATGGCAATGGCATTCAGTTCGTGTATGCGGAATGGTGCTGTGCAAATACCTGTAAATGAGTTTTTCAAAACTCCTCAAAAAAGCGCGTTCAAAATATCGCCCGATGGGAAATTTATATCCTATTTAAAACCTTATAAAGATCATTTAAATCTGTTTGTAGAATCATTGGCCGATGGTAAGGAGCGTATGGCAACATCTTTTACCGATTATTCTCTGCATGATTACTATTGGACATATAACGATCAAATTGTTTTTAGTCAGGATGTAATCGCGACCGACCATCTGAAAATATTCGCGTTGGATATAGCCACCATGAAACTCCATTTGTTGATGACAGGGAATAAGGTGCGGATGAAAGTGATTGGCAGGATAAAAGAAGATCCGAATATCATCAACGTGGCGATGAATAAAGATGACCCAACCCGCACGGATGTATACAGGCTAAATATTAAAACAGGAGAGATGAAGTCGTACTTGGTTAATCCGGGTAATTTTACTGAATGGTTTCCGGATCCGGATGGCAAGATAAGATTGGTAAAGGCGTCGGATGGTGTGAATGAAACAATATTGTACCGTGCTGATGATAATAGTCCGTTTAAGCAAATCATCACAAATAACTTTAAAACCCGTGTTGAGCCAATTGCATTCACCGGGATAAAAAAAGATTTTTACGCGCTATCAAATGTTAACCGTGATAAAACGGCATTGGTTGAAATTGACGCGGAAACAGGCAAAGAAGTAAAAGAAATATATGCCAATAACAACGCTGATATTATGAGCGTTGAATATTCAAAAAACAGGCACAAGGTTGAATATGCCTCGTGGGAAGAAGCTTATCCGCAAAAACATTTTCTGGATAAGTGTATGGCAGGCATCTATAAAAATTTTGAGACTCGGCTCAAAGGATACGAAATAAGGATTGTTGACAAGGATAGCTCCGAAAATAAATTTATTATTAATAGTTATACTGACCGTGATCCAGGGTCATTTTATTTGTTTGAACGGAAGAAGTGTAAATTAACTAAGCTTGGCGATATTAATTCATCCATTAAACCCGATGAATTATGTGCCATGAAGCCAATATCCTACAAAGCAAGTGATGGTACGCTCATTAATGGATATTTAACCTTTCCTCAAGGTAGGGATTCAACAAATTTACCGGTTGTGGTTATGCCCCATGATTGGCCTTACGGGGCCATGAGCCGTAACTCCTGGGGGTACAACCCCGAAGTTCAGTTTTTAGCGAATAGGGGTTACGCGGTTTTCCAGGTTAATTATCGTGGTTCCACGGGTTATGGCAAAGCTTTCCATAGCGCGGGTTTTAAGCAGGTAGGCGGTAAAATACAGCAGGACATAACTGATGGTGTAAACTGGCTAATTGCAAATAAAACGGCCAACCCTAAAAAAATAGCCATTTTCGGTGGTGGTTTTGGTGGTTTCTCGGCTCTGTATGGTGTCTCTTTTCATCCGGGTTTGTATAACTGCGCTATTGTACAATATGGTGTCATCAATTTCTTTACCTATATAAAAGATGTGCCACCTTTTTTCAAACCATCATTGCAAATGATGTATGAGATGGTAGGTAACCCCGAAACGGATGCCGACCAGCTAAGAGCTATATCTCCGGTTTTTCATACGGATAGGATCAAAGCACCGTTACTCATTTTTCAGGGGGCTAAAGACCCCAGAGCCAACATAAGCGAATTAAATCAGTTTGTAATAGAGTTGCATAAACGAAACGTACCGGTTTCTTATTTTTTAAAGGAGAATGAACGTGCATTTTTCAGAAGTGAGCGTAACCGGATGCAGATGTATACCGAAATTGAAAAGTTTTTAGATACTAACATGCGGGTTAAACAATAATCCATTTGTTAATGAACTCACAGAGCAACGTTTACCGAAAGAATTTTTCATTGATCATCATCTTTATGGTGTTGATTTCGGTATCGTTTGTTGTAGCGCTTATTGTGGCTTACAACCTAACTTCGGCCTATGTACTGGATGAGTTCGCCTCAAAAAAAATTGATGTATCTGAAGAAACCATCAAACCATATAATGATTTCTTCCTGAATAAAATTCCTGAAATAACATCCTATCAGGGCTATCTGACCTATAATTCAGCAGCTGATTATTCTGCATCTGTTTTTAATGATTATCCGTTTGTGAGGCATATCATTTTTTACGAACTGGCTATAGGCAGTACAGTAAAATTGCGCGAAAAAGAACATAAATTGTCGATAGATATTGAATCTGTGCATCAATTTACAAGGCGCAAAAATATAATTAAAGGCGCACCCCAAAAAAGGCTTGCCGCTGAAGCGGATTTTAATAATATGGCTGACAAGCTGAATGATTTTATAGCATTCTCTGATACATCGCGCGAAGCCACCCAGGATGAGATCTTCAAAACTTTTTATGACGTTAAGCCCGAAAAAATAAGTTACCTGAACATATTAAGACGCGAAGATGTAAAAATATATCGCGGTTTACAGGATCATGTACAACCGGGCGTAGTTTACCGCCAAAACATGATGACTTTTTTGCTTGATGCCTATCACTTAAAAGTTAATAATACCCATAAGGAGCTTTATCAAAGTGTAACTATAAAGCCGGTTGTATACTATCCGCTTGAAAATGATGCCAGTAATAATATGATAACAGAAGTTGCCCTGCCGGGAGCTCTTTCTGATTACAAACTGTTTTTTAAATCGGCCAAGGGGTATTTGATTGATGAAACTAACCGCAGGTTTATGCCTATTGGCGGTATTGTATTGTTGATTTATATTTTTTTGATTTTGATAGGCTACCTTATCTATCGTAACCTTAAAATAAATATGCAGTTGTTTAAATTGCAATATGATTTTATAAACAATTTTACCCATGAGTTTAAAACGCCGGTTAGCGTAATTAAAATAGCGGGATCAAATTTGCGCGGCGAAGGTGGCTTGTCTGAACGGCAACTGAAACATTATGGTAAAATTTTGGATGAAGAAGCAGATAAGCTAAACGATTTGATGAACAAGTTGTTATCCTTTACTCAGCTCGAAAATAAATCCATCAACATAAAAATTGAAGAGATAGTATTAAACGATTTTGTTGACAAGTATATAGCCAGCTTCAGGATTAAATACCCTGATTTTAAGCTGAGTTGCAAAATTAAGGATGTGGACACCATATATACTGACCCGGTATTATTGGGTAGCTTATTCCAGAATTTAATGGAGAATGCTTACAAGTATTCGCACCCCGAAAAAAAGGAATTGTATATAAATATTAGCCGGGATAAGCGAAACGTTATTTTTTCGTTTAAGGACAAAGGAATTGGCATCCCCAAAAATGAGTTGACCAATGTTTTTAATAAATTTTACCGAATAGAGAATAAATATAATCAAAATGGCAGCGTTGGGCTTGGGCTGGCATTTTGTAAAGAATTAGTTAATTTTATGCACGGAGAGATAATAGTGAACAGCCAGGTTGACCAAGGATCTGAGTTTGTTGTTACGCTTCCGTATGATAATTAAAAGATGAATAAGGAAATAAAAATTGTATTAGCCGAAGACGATGAAAACCTACGTTTTTTGGTGGCAGAACGTTTACACTCTGAAGGTTATAAAGTGTTAGAAGCTAGTAATGGCGATGATGCCGAAACCGTAATATTAAACCAGCAGCCTGATATTGTTTTGCTCGACTGGATGATGCCGGGCAAGCCGGGCTCGGAAGTATGTGACAATGTACGCGCAAAAGGGTTTGATAAACTTATTATTATGATGACTGCCAAAAGCCAGGATATTGATAAGATAGAGGCTTATAACTTTGGCGTGTCTGATTACATTACCAAGCCATTCAATATGGATGTTTTGGTGGCGATGATTGATAACAAGATCAAGTTTTCGTTAAATAATGAGAAAACAGAATCGTACAAATTTGCCAATATTGAGCATTTGCCTAACACACATTTGCTGGTAAAAGATGGTCGTAAAATTGAGCTGACTATATTGGAGAACAGGATATTGCTTTACTTCCTTAAAAATCAAAACAAAGTAATTAACCGCGAGGAACTGATGATGGAGGTTTGGGGTTATAACGCTGATGTAAATACCCGTACGTTGGATATGCACATCGTCCGCCTGCGTAAAAAAATAGAAAGCAACCCGGATTCACCGCAATACCTGCAAACGGTTAGAGGAATTGGGTATAAGTTTGTTTACCAGGGGTAAATTATATTATATTGTCATTGCGAGCAATCGCACGTAGAAAAGCAGTTTTGCAAAGTTCGCGATTGCTTCGTTCCTCGCAATGACAATAGTCTAATTACGACAAATACTTCCCTACAATAGGCATCCTTCTACCCATGCCGAATGCCTTGTTAGACACCCTTAGTATCGGTGGGGTTTGATACCTTTTATGCTCAGCAAGGTTAATTAAGCGGATGGTTCGCCTTACGGTTGGCTCATCATAACCCATTTTAATGATCTCGGCAGATGAGCAACGGTGTTCTACATATTCGGCGATGATCTTATCTAAAATATCGTATTCAGGCAGGGAGTCACTGTCTTTTTGATCCGGCCTTAACTCTGCCGATGGTGGTTTGATGATAGAGTTTTCCGGGATGATCTCGCGTTCACGGTTAATGTAACGGGCCAATTCAAATACCTGTGTTTTGTAAACATCGCCAATTACGGATATACCGCCACACATATCGCCATACAGGGTACCGTAACCTACCGCGGCCTCACTTTTGTTGGAGGTATTCAGTAGGATATAGCCAAATTTATTGCACATCGCCATTAGTAAAATAGCTCTGCTGCGCGATTGTATATTCTCTTCGGCTATGTTAAATGGCAGATTTTGAAATTGTGGCGATAAAGCGGTCTCAAAAGCTTCTGTCACATTTTTAATGGGGATAGTTTCACTTTTACAGCCTAAATTAGTTACCAAATCTTCCGCATCTTTTAAGGAGTGATCTGAAGAAAAACGAGAGGGTAATAAAACCGCCATCACATTTTCAGGCCCTAAAGCCTCGGCAGCCAAAGCGCAAACCACGGCAGAATCAATCCCGCCGGATAAACCCAGTATCGCTTTGCTAAAGCCTGATTTATAAAAGTAATCTCTTATCCCCAATATCACCGCCAGGTAAATCTGTTCAATATCGGCAGGGCGTTCAGCTTTTAAAGTTGCGGGTTGCTCTAAAGCTATGGTTGCATCATCATCCAAAGTATAGTAAGCAAGGCTCTCCTCAAAATAAGGCAACTCATCAACCAATTTGCCGGTTTTATCATAAACTAATGATCCACCATCAAAAATTAATTCTGTTTGCGCGCCAACCTGGTTTACATAAAATAAGGGCAAATTATACCTGCTGGCATTGTCCCGCAAAATGTCGATACGTTCATCATCATGCTTAACCGCAAACGGCGATGCCGCGATATTGATCATCACATCAGGTTTTTGTTTGATGAGTATGTCCATTGGCCGGGTAACGTATAATGGATTTTCGATATTATTCCACAAGTCTTCACAAATGGTTAGCGCAATGCGGTGGCCTTTAAATTCAATGCAATTAAATACGGTTGATGGTTCAAAGTAGCGGTACTCATCAAAAATGTCGTAGTTTGGTAGCAGGGCTTTGTTAACCACTGCTTTTACTTTACCGTTCTCAATAAAATAGGCGGAATTGTTCAGATCTTTTCCTTCGGTATTGTTGTTAAAGGTGGGGATCCCAATAATACAGGCCATATCGGTACATGCAGCAGCTATTTTTTGTGCCGATGCTTCACATAACTCAATAAATTCGTCGAACTCTAAAAAATCGCGGGATGGGTAGCCACATACACATAGCTCAGCAAAAACTACCAGGTCGGCACCGTTTTGGCGCGCCTTGTTAATGTTATCGATGATTTTAGCGGTATTCGATTCAAAATTTCCGATATGATAGTTGAGTTGCGCTAATGCAATTTTCATAGTATGAACAGATATGAAGAAAAAAACTAATTTTGCTCAAAGTATAAAAATGATGGCTACTCCCAACAAAACAAAGCAAATTTATTTATTTTTTTTCATCAGCCTGCTATTAACAGCCTGTAGCCACAGTAAAAAAGTTGATGTTAGCAATATTGACGTTAATATTACCGTTGAGCGCTTTGATAAAGATTTTGATGCTATCCGCACAAAACCAACCGCTCAGGAGGCAGCCATCCTCCAAAATAAATATGGCGTTTTTTATAAGGATTTTATTGAACAGATATTACAAGCCGGAACCATTACCGATACTGCCTATTATAACGTGATCCGCCAAATTGTAAATGCCCAGCCATATAAGGATCTGGAGCATGATGTGGATTCCGTTTACCCTAATATGGATAAGCAAAATGCTGAATTAACCGATGCTTTTCGCCGGGTTAAATATTACTATCCGCAACAGCAAATTCCTAAGATTTATGCCTATTTCTCCGGATTTGAAGCGCAACGTTCTATTGGTGATGGCTACTTTGCTATTGGGCTGGATTTGTTTTTGGGCGCCAATTCAAGATTTTATCCTTCATTAACCAAGGCATTCCCGCATTATTTGTCGCAGTTTTTTACGCCTGATAACATCACCCCACGTGTAATTGAGGGTTTTGCCCGCGATGGGATGTTCCCTGAAAAGGATGTAGACCAATCGTTGCTGACTAAAATGATCTATAATGGTAAAATATTATACTTTATGGATCAGGTATTGCCTGATGTGCCGGACTCAACTAAAATAGGCTACACCGCTAAACAACTGGATTGGTGCAAAAAATATGAACCGAGCATTTGGGGATATTTGCTGGATGAAAATTTATTGTACGAAACGGATTACAATAAAATTAAGAAGTTTATTGATGTAGCGCCATTTACATCGGGCATTGGCGAAAATAATGAGGCCGCGCCAAGATTAGGCTTATACGAGGGGTGGCAAATAGTAAAAAGCTACATGGACAAACATCCGGACGTTACTTTGCCGCAATTAATGGCTAATACAGATCCGCAGCAGATCCTTACGGATTCTAAATATCATCCGAAGTAAGTGATTAGAGTTTAGTTAATTGGGGATTAGTTTTTTGAAGTTTCTCTAATCTCTATCCCCTGTAAGTACCAAATAATTTATTGACCTCTTTAGTGCGATAATCAAATATTTTATTGATTTGTTTGGCTACTAATATTTTATTAGCTAAACGGCCTATTATGCCATAAGGTATGGCATAATTTAACAGGTCTGTCATCAGCACACCGCCTTTTACTTCTTTAAAATGGTGTTGGTGATGCCATAGCGCATATGGGCCGAAGCGTTGTTCATCCACAAAATATTCGTTTTCTTTTACGTGGGTGATCTCTGTCATCCAGTTCATTTTGATGCCCAATAGGGGAGTGATCTTATAAGTGATGATCATACCAGGATACATCTTTGTTTTTTCATCGTAATCACTGGTCACCACAAACTTCATTTCAGGAGGGGTGATCTTTGAAAGATTATATGGTGATGAAAAAAAGTCCCAGGCTTCGGCTAAAGGAATGGGTAGATATTGTTCAAATTTTAACTCGTATGTCTTCACTACAGTGATAAGCCGATACAGGCCTAATTGTTTTGATTATTTATGTTAAATCAATCGTTTGCAGATCTCATTTTTATCATCAGTTTACTAAAGCCTATTTTCTCATAAGCTTTAATGGCCGGCAGATTATCATAGTAAACCTGCAACCTGCATTCGGTTACATTTCGTGCTGCCGCCCATGCCTTAAGCGACTCAATAATTTTTTGATTAACCCCCTTACCCCTATGTTCCGGTTCAACATACATAAAACCTAAATAGGCATGTTTTGGATGTTTCAGGTAAATTTTTGATTCCTCGATACGCGCATAGCCCGATCCGATTAACTCACCAGCTAATTCAGCAACTAATAGTTCAACATCATTGCTTTCTATCAAACCTACTAAATCGTAATAATTGATGTGTTCATCTTTTAACGTTGGGTCAAACGGGCGCTCGGCAATAATTACACCTTGTTCAAAGCGTAAAAGAGTATCCATATCCGCTAAAGTAGCAGGCCTTATAATGATGTTTTCCATAACGCTATTTTAATTTATCTGCCAATAAAGAAAGCAACTCGCTAAAATCCTTTTCGGTGTAACCAATGGATTGATAAATGATCTTACCCTTCTCGTCAATAACAATTAAGCGCGGAATAGATTGTGAGGCATAGAGGCTGAATATTACCCGGCCCATATCAGGCACCATAGGGAAGGTGAAATGATTTTTTTGCTTGAAAGGTAATACTTTATTCCAGTTCTCTTCACGGTCGAAGGCAAATAAGGCAAATTTAGGGTTGGCCTTATATTTCTCCCATATCTCTTTTTGTACCCGTGGCAGTTCCAGCCGGCATGGCGGGCACCAGGTGGCAAAAAAATCAAGTACCACAATTTTTCCCCTGTAATCCGAAAGACTTACAACTTTGTCCTTACTAATGTTAAAACTAAAGTTTGGCGATAAGTCGCCTACCTTAGTACGGGTAGTGGTATCGGCTTGCTGCGCGTTACTGAACAATGTCGCAAAGCAAAGCAGCAAAATAGAAGAGAGCTTTTTCATAGCAATGTTTTTCGCAAGATAAAAACATCACCGAAAAATTATGCCATTATTGTACCATTTTATTGGCGCAATACGAGCTGGCAAATGCTTCTGGCTTAGCTTTAAATACAAAGCCCATACCCAATATGTAACCCATTGCCTCGTGTAAAGCCTGGTTTGATTTAAACATGGGGTTGGTATTAATATCAGCATGCACTTCCAGATCCACATCATATAAATCAAGCAGGTCACAAAGTTTGTAGGCGATGTCGATTGATTTTTGGACTTCGCAAAGCATGCGCTCTTTAATGCTCATTTTTTGCGAGGTACGCTCCTGATGAATAAACATGAATGCGCCGCGGGCTTCACGTATAAACACAATTACAGTAGCGAAATCGGTAACCAGCCCTTTTACCTGCGAGTCTGTTCCGATACAAACTTTAAGTTTATTGCCCAGCAGGTGTTCCCGTTCAATAGCCCTTTCAACTTCCTCCATAATGGGCGATTGGATGATCTCGCCGCTGAATTTTCTCCAGGTCATAAAAATTTGGTTTAGTTAATTTGTTATAACCTGATTTTCAGGTTTCTAAAAATAAGCGATACACTTTCATACTAACGTTAAAAGCATGTGATTTATTTGTTAACATTTATTTGATTATTAACAAGTTAGCTCTTTTTGTGAGATTTTGTATATAAATCATCATTAATATGTGCTTTATCAATACTTTTATGGTATCAAATACTAACATGAAACCATTAAAAAAGTTGATCCCCGCATTTTTATGCGCTGCCATTTTAGGTGCGGTTTGCCTGTCGTTTATCAGCTATAAATCATCACCCCCGCTACCTAAATACAAACATGTTATTGTTGTGATTGAAGAAAATCATGATTATGACGCGCTTATTGGTTCCAAAAATTCGCCCTACATCACCTCGCTTTCAGAGAATGGAGCTTTATTTACTGATTCTCATGGAATAGGGCATCCAAGCCAGCCGAATTACCTGGCTTTGTTTTCCGGCAATACGCAGGGTGTTGTGGACGATAAATGTTTAATGGGCGAAACGCCTTATACTGCGCCAAATCTTGGTGCGGCTTTATTAAGCAATGGTTATACCTTTAAAGGTTTCGCCGAAACTATGCCAACAGCAGGCTATTTAACCTGTTATTATAAAACCAGCACCATAACCGGGCAATCATTATATGCCCGCAAACATGCGCCATGGGTAAATTGGATCGGGACTAAAAAGAATGATATTCCGGCTTCGCTAAGTTTGCCGTTAACAGAATTTCCATCGGATTTTAAAGATTTGCCCACTGTTGCCTTTGTTATACCTAACATGGATAACGACATGCATAATATTGGCGCACCGGGTGATGACGCTGCCATACAACGCGGGGATAAATGGCTAAAAGAGAATATTGCCAAATATGCAGAATGGGCCAAAACCCATGACAGCCTGTTAATTGTAACTTTTGATGAAGATGACAGTCGTACAGATGTAAATCAAATACCCACTATATTTTATGGAGCGCATGTTAAAACAGGTAAATATAACGAGCATATTACCCATTATAATGTGTTGCATACTTTAGAGGCTATGTATAAGCTACCCGCCGATGATAATCAAAGCGCAGGTGTGATTGGAGATGTTTGGAAATAAGGTTTTGCTTTTGGTGAAATAGAGTCGCACATTTACATAATGAAAAATCTGTTTAATGCTTGGCTATTAATGATTTTGTTTGATGCGTATTCTTGCCATTCTAATTCTCGAAAGGTAGTTAGCGTAAGTAAAATAGAATTAAATCAAAAGCTAAAAACAGTTTCTGACGGTAATAAAAACGATAGTTTGGCTATGGCACAAATTGAAATGTTATCGGAATACAAGCATCTTTTGAAGTGGTATGATAAGACTAATAAGGATACTAGCAGGCATATAGCTGTGCTTGTTGACGAACGTCCTACACATAGATTTAATTATTACCAGATCACTGTAGGAGAGGATATGCCGGATCACTTTTTTGATATGATGCATTTTTATGTAGATGCTAAAAACCAATCCGTAAAGTTCTTAGATGTAGAAACAGATAGCCTAATGACATTGAGTCAATGGCGAAATAGTGGAAAAGATGAATGGAAGTAATATTTTCCTGAACTTTGCCTAATTACTAATGCTTATTAAATGAGATATATTTTAAAAGCTATATACGTGGTTCCTATGTTAATTGCAGCTTATTCCTGCAATTCAACCACAAAGAAAATAGCGGCGCCTGCCAAAATAGAACTAAATCAAAGTCCTAAGACTGCTGCGGATAGCAATAAGAACGATAGCATTGCCATAGCCCAGGTTACCGCCTTGCCTGAGTTTAACAATATCTTAAAGTGGTTTCAAAAGAATAATAAGGACACTACCCAGCATATAGGCGTAGTAATTGGGCAAGAACCGGTAAAAGGCTTTAATTACTTTTGGGTGAAAGTTGGGGTGAATGATAATAATGACCAGTTTAAAGATATGGAGCACTTTTATGTTAACTCCAAAGACCAAACCGTGCATTATTTAGATATTAAGACGGATTCGTTAATGAGTTTAGAGCAATGGCGGGGGAGTGGGAAGGATAGTTGGAAAAATTGATAGGTAAATAATTTCTCATCGATTTTAGCAGCAGGGTTGCGTACCTACGGAACGAAGAATTTTGGATTGCTATTATTTCTACCAACATTTGATCCCTACGGGATTATTTGGAAATTATTAAAGCTCCGAAGGAGCTAAATGTTGGTAGAAATAATTACACAATAAATGTCTTTGCCCCGTAGGGGCAACACATTCTGCAATTAATTATTCAAGCACTTTGAAAATATATTGTTCATCATATTCTATTTCAAAAGCCTTCAGAAAATCTTCGTATTCTTCCGTAAATGTTTTCTTTCTGTGGTGTTCTTCCTGATTTAATATATAACTATTAACGGTTTGCACCTGTGAACGTGAATAGGAAAATGCACCATATCCTTCCTGCCATCTAAAAACTGATGAATTGAACTTCTGCGAATTAATCCATTCAGAAGATTCGCTTTTTACAATTCTCATCAGATCGGCGATAGATTGATTAGGTCTTAATCCAAAAAACATGTGTAAATGATCGGGCATACTATTAATGGAAAGCATTTTGTGCCCATGATTTTGTACGATACCGGTAATATATTTATGTAATATTTCTTTCCATTCTTTATGGATAAGTGATTGACGATATTTTACCGCCATTACACATTGAATATGTATTTGAGTGTAGGTATTAGCCATGAAGTGATAAGGGTTTGTTTGTGATATCGAAATAGATTTACGAAGTTTTTAAAACTTCGTAAATCTTAAAATGCATTTTGTTGAAAGTATAAAATTTACACCGTCAATTTCTTATACTTAATCCTCTTCGGTGCAATATCGCCTAAACGCTTTTTGCGGTTCTCCTCATAATCTGAGTAATTACCTTCGAAGAAATAAACCTGCGAATTACCTTCAAATGCCAGGATGTGCGTACAAATTCTATCTAAAAACCATCTATCGTGACTAATCACTACCGCGCAGCCGCCGAAATCTTCTAAAGCTTCTTCTAAGGCACGCAGGGTGTTTACGTCAATATCATTGGTAGGCTCATCCAGCAATAAAACATTGGAGCCTTTTTTTAGGGTGATGGATAAATGAACGCGGTTACGCTCACCGCCTGATAGTACGCCAACTTTTTTCTGCTGATCAGCACCATTAAAATTAAAGCGGGATACATAAGCCCTTGAATTTAGCGGACGGTTACCTACCATAATGGTTTCCAAACCGCCGGTAACATTCTCCCAAACCGATTTATTCGGGTCAAGATCGTCGTGAAGTTGGTCGACATAACCTAAGGCAACAGTTTCGCCAACACGGAATGTGCCGGTGTCCGGTTGATCCTGGCCTGTAATTAACCTGAATAAGGTTGTTTTACCGGCACCGTTAGGGCCGATAATACCAACAATTCCAGCTGGGGGTAAGGAGAAGTTCAGGTTGTCAAACAATAATTTATCGCCATAAGACTTACTTACACCATTGGCTTCAATCACTATATTACCCAAACGCGGGCCCGGTGGAATGAAGAGTTCCAATTTTTCTTCACGGTCCTTTGTTTCTTCGGATGCTAATTTGTCGTAATTGGATAAACGCGCCTTTGATTTGGTATGCCTGCCTTTTGGCCCCATACGTACCCACTCCAGCTCACGCTCCAATGCTTTCTGGCGTTTGCTTTCGGTTTTATCCTCCTGTGCCAAACGTTTCGCTTTTTGGTCCAGCCATGAGGAATAATTACCCTTCCATGGTATACCCTCACCACGGTCAAGCTCTAATATCCAGCCGGCAACATTATCCAGGAAGTAACGGTCGTGGGTTACGGCTATAACAGTGCCTTTATATTGTTTAAGATGTTGTTCCAGCCAATCTATGGATTCAGCATCCAGGTGGTTGGTAGGCTCATCCAGTAATAAAACATCAGGTTCTTTTAATAATAACCTACAAAGTGCCACCCTGCGGCGCTCGCCGCCTGACAGTACCGCTATTTTGGTATCAGGTTCAGGACAGCGCAGTGCATCCATCGCGCGTTCTAATTTGGTATCCAGTTCCCAGGCGTTAACCGCATCAATTTTATCCTGCAATTCACCCTGACGGGTCATCAGCTTATCCATTTTATCGGCATCGCTGTAATATTCCTCTAAACCAAATTTTTCGTTGATCTCTTCGTATTCTTTAAGCAGGGCAGTTATCTCGCTAACTCCCTCTTCAACAACTTCGCGTACTGTTTTTTCAGGATCAAGCTCAGGTTCCTGGCTTAAATAGCCTACGGTATATCCCGGAGAAAAAACCACCTCGCCAATATTGGTTTTATCAATACCGGCAATAATTTTTAATAGGGATGATTTACCCGATCCATTTAAACCAATAACGCCGATCTTGGCGCCATAGAAAAAGGATAGGTATATATTTTTTAAAACTGTTTTCTGCGGGGGATAAACTTTGCTCACCCCGGCCATTGAAAATATGATCTTTTCGTCTGCCATTTATAATTTTATTAAAAAGAATGTAAATATCTGTGAAAATTCGCAGTTGGCAAATCACTTTATTAGTATTTGTCGTATATTTAATAATAATGGTTGACAGTGCCACGTTTATATGTCGTAATGTCATTAACAATTTCCCGAATATTCCACATTTGGCATAATTGCGAAATAAAAAGAGTTAGCAGGTTAAACTAATTGAGCAGGTAGCTATCTAAAAATTATTAACAATTGATATACTGTCATTTATAGCTAATAATATCAGTTTTTATAAATTAAATTCTTTGTGCTATGCGTAAATTAATAGATTGCGCATCATAACAATGTCTGTTTTTAACGGGTTTAAAAACTTGGCAATAATATTGTTGATAAGTGTATAAACAACTAGTTCCTTTTGATAGAAACAATTTATAAATTAGGAACGTACAAAATCAGAAAGGTATAATATGGAAGCTAAATTTTCGCCAAGGGTTAAGGATGTGATCCAGTATAGTAGGGAAGAGGCATTACGCCTTGGCCATGATTATATTGGTACAGAACACCTTTTACTTGGATTAATTCGCGACGGGGACGGAGTAGCTATTAAATTACTTAAGGAGCTTACTGTTGATACCGCCAAATTGCGCCGTGCCGTTGAGGATGCCGTAAAAGGTACCGTTGGCACTAATGTACACATAGGCAGCATTCCTTTAACTAAACAAGCAGAAAAAGTATTGAAGATAACTTACCTTGAAGCTAAAATATTTAAAAGTGATGTGATTGGTACAGAGCATTTACTGCTATCGATTTTACGTGATGAGGATAATATCGCATCGCAGATATTAATGCAGTTTAATGTCAACTACGAGATATTTAAAGGTGAAGTTGAGTCGCATAAAAACGATGTGACCGACGAAATGCCGGGATCGCCAACTGGGGGTGAGGATGAATTTAAGGATGATGACTCTTTTAGCCAGCCTAAAAAAGTATCTGACATAAAATCAAAAACACCGGTACTTGATAACTTTGGCCGGGATTTAACTAAAGCAGCTGAAGATGGCCGCCTTGATCCGATCGTAGGCCGTGAGAAAGAAATTGAGCGTGTATCGCAGATCTTATCCCGTCGTAAAAAGAATAACCCTATTTTGATAGGTGAACCGGGTGTAGGTAAATCAGCAATTGCTGAGGGGCTTGCATTGCGTATAGTTCAGCGTAAAGTATCGCGTGTGTTGTTTAACAAACGCGTGGTAACGCTTGATCTTGCTTCATTAGTGGCGGGTACTAAATATCGCGGCCAGTTTGAAGAGCGCATGAAAGCGGTAATGAATGAATTGGAAAAATCTCCGGATGTAATTTTATTTATTGATGAGATCCATACCATAGTTGGCGCAGGTGGTGCTTCAGGTTCGCTTGATGCTTCCAACATGTTTAAACCAGCTTTGGCACGTGGAGAAATTCAATGCATTGGCGCTACAACTTTAGATGAGTATCGCCAATATATTGAGAAAGATGGCGCTTTAGACCGTCGTTTCCAAAAAGTAATGGTTGAGCCTGCTACTCCTGATGAAACCATAGAGATATTAAACAGGATCAAAGAGAAATACGAAGAGCATCACGGTGTAACTTACACTCCTGAAGCTATTAACGCTTGCGTTACCTTAACCACCCGTTATATTACCGACAGGTTTTTACCGGATAAGGCTATTGATGCTTTGGATGAATCAGGCTCACGTGTTCACTTAACTAATATCCATGTTCCGCAGAATATTTTGGATATTGAGCAAAAGATCGAGTTGATCAAAGTTGAAAAGAACAAAGTTGTTCGCAGCCAAAAATATGAAGAAGCAGCTAAGCTTCGTGATACTGAAAAACATTTGCTTGAAGAACTAGAGCAGGCAAAGTCAGTATGGGAAGCTGAAACAAAATCAAAACGTTACACTGTAACCGAAGATAATGTTGCTGAAGTTGTTTCTATGATGACTGGTATCCCGGTACAAAAAGTTGGACAAGCTGACAGCTTAAAGCTGTTGAACATGTCTGATACCATTGCCGGTAAGATCATTGGTCAGGAAGATGCTATCAAAAAATTAACCCGTGCCATACAACGTACCCGTGCCGGACTTAAAGATCCTAAAAAACCAATTGGTTCATTTATTTTCTTAGGCCCAACAGGTGTTGGTAAAACTGAGCTTGCTAAAGAGCTTGCCCGCTTTATGTTTGATACCGAAGACGCGCTGATACAAATTGATATGAGCGAGTACATGGAGAAATTCGCGGTATCACGTTTAGTGGGAGCGCCTCCGGGTTATGTTGGTTACGAAGAAGGTGGGCAACTTACCGAAAAAGTACGTCGTAAACCTTATGCGGTAGTACTATTGGATGAGATTGAAAAGGCTCACCCGGATGTATTTAACATATTGTTACAGGTATTGGACGAAGGACAGTTAACTGATTCATTAGGACGTAAGGTTGATTTCAGGAATACCATCATTATCATGACCTCAAATATCGGCGCACGCCAGTTGAAAGATTTCGGTCAAGGCGTAGGTTTCAATACTAATGCAAAAACTACCCAGGCAGATTCACACTCACGTGGTGTAATTGAGAACGCTTTAAAACGTGCTTTTGCCCCTGAGTTCCTGAACCGTGTTGATGATGTGATCGTGTTTAACTCTTTGGGTAAAGACGAGATCTTCAAAATTATCGACATCGAATTGGCTTCATTGTTTGGCCGTGTTAACAGCTTAGGGTATAAAATTGAGCTTACACTTGCGGCAAAGGAATTCATAGCTGAAAAAGGATATGATTCGCAATTTGGTGCACGCCCGTTAAAACGTGCCATCCAGAAATATTTGGAAGACCCGATTGCCGAAGAAATACTGAAAGGCGAATTGAGTGAAGGTGATGTGATGGAAGTGGATTTTAACAAAGAAACCAGCGAAATCATCATAGTTGACCGTAAGGGCGAAAACAAAAAGCCTGAAGAGGAAGAAGAACAGAAATAATAATTCTAACTTAAAGTACAAAGTCCCCATACTAAATGAGTATGCTTAAATAATTGTGTCAAGTTATAAAATTAGTAACTTGATATAATTATAATAATGAAAGAAGAGAAGTTTGATTTCGAAGAGTTCAGCCGCAAAGCGGGAGAATTATTAAGGCAAGGAAA
>Ga0302197_10000454_pt1 | contig 41130 bp, 33 predicted proteins | sample II_Bog_N2_1_FD_193526 | JGI IMG/M metagenome (GOLD analysis project Ga0302197, IMG submission 193526) | Peat permafrost microbial communities from Stordalen Mire near Abisko, Sweden - II_Bog_N2_1 | ecosystem: Environmental > Terrestrial > Soil > Wetlands > Peat | place: Sweden: Abisko... | reverse complement strand
TTCCTGCCCCATCGATGCCATTTTAAGGTGTTTGCAATGAATCGATTATAAGGAGGAACGCCGGCCTTCTGTGGCGCCGTGGAAGCCCCCATTCACACCCGCCCCATTCGCTATCAATAGATGTGTGCATGTCCTGCCCTGTGAACCCTGAGACCTAAGTTGCATTGACGCACCAACGTGCGCTGCCTAGTCTTGCCATTGAATATCAATGACCCTTGTCTCAATGCTCTTGCCGCACGAATCTGTGCGGCGCTGTGAGTTTTTGAAGTGTACCGAATCGAGACACTTGTTACGGGTACCGCTTCATTTGCATTACCAATGTTGCATAAAGATGACGCAAAACAGGGATTGGCTGATTTATTGCCGATAAGGAAGATGGAAATACTTCACCGATCCACCTCGGTCAGGTATCGCTGCTCAAATTGGGAAAGGTCGCCCATCAATGATCAAAATCGGATTGTATTCGGAAGATCGCACGCTGCACCCTTTGCTTTCCTCTGCGCTTGGCAAGGAATTCCAGGTCCTTCTGCAGTCGGACCAACAGGGAATGAATGACCTCGTGTCCGCTGGGGAATGCGATGTCATGATTCTGGATCTGAACTCCAACCATGAGTCGCTGCAGGAACGCATTGGATTCTCGCGTCAACTGATCGCGTCCAGGGTTCCCTCGGTTGTTATGGCCGACGACGGCCTGCGATCCACTGCATTCGAACTGGTCCGGACTGGCGCGTTCGGCTATTGCCGCCGTCCCCCATCCATCCGCGACCTCAAGACCATGCTCAGCCGCGCCTATGAGAACTCATTGCTCAAGCGCCAGGTGGAAGCAAAACAGCAGCGCATGGAAGATCCCGGCGCCTGCGATCGGCTGATCGGATCGAGCCGGCCCATGCAGCAGGTTTACCAGATGGTTCACCGCGTAACCAATCTGAATGCTGCCGTGCTGGTAACGGGCGAAAGCGGCACCGGTAAAGAATTGATCGCCCGCGCCATTCACAATATGGGCACTCGCTCCAAGCGGCCCTTTGTTGCGGTTTCCTGCGGCGCAATTCCCGAGACATTGATTGAAGCCGAGTTATTCGGACATGAAAAGGGCGCCTTCACCGGTACGGTAGGCGCGCGCGAAGGCTATTTCGAGCAGGCCGCCGACGGCACGCTTTTCCTGGACGAAATCGGCGACCTGAGCCTGTTCACGCAGGTCAAGCTGCTCCGCGTTTTACAGCAGATGGAATTCAACCGCCTGGGGAGCAACAAACTCATCCCGCTGCGCGCCCGGCTGATCTTTGCTACACACCGCGACCTGGCTCAACTGGTGGCGGAAGGGAAGTTTCGCCAGGATCTCTTCTACCGCATCAACGTCATGCGCATTGAATCGCCCGCGCTGCAGGAGCATCCGGAAGATGTTCCTCAGATTGCCGAGCATTTCCTCCGTCATTACGCGCAGATGTTCCAGAAGCCCATGGAAAAGATCGAGCCGGAAGCGATGCGCATGTTGCAGAGTTATCCATGGCCCGGCAATGTGCGCGAGCTGGAAAATGTGATCCAGCGGGCAATTGTCCTCGCCCCCGGCATGGCGATCCGCGCTGAAGATTTGAATCTGACCATTGCGGAAGACGAAGGGCTCGATAACGAAGACGTTGTCGATATCGCCGATTATCATCCTGCCGGTTCATTTGAACGCCAGCTTCGCGACTACAAAGTCAAGCTGGCAGTAACAGCGGTTCGTGAGAACAATGGCAACAAGACCCTGGCTGCACGCAGCCTTTCAATTTCCCGCGCCTATCTGCATCGGCTGATCAGGCTCGCCGATCCCGATCCAATGTTCGACCAGGACCTGCGCGAAACAGTGAACGCCTAGGGGTGCCTTCAGCGTTTTTTGTAGCTAGTGCCGAGACCGCTTGATTATGTAATGCCTGGAATGTAGCGCCGGTCTCCAGACCGGCTGTCGTGCGGGCGTCCACGCCCGCACTTGTTGAGGAGCGATTACCAAATCACACGGTCTAGACACTAGTGTCCCGAGTCTGAAATACGCAACACAAAACTGGCTGTCATTCTGAGCAGCCAAACTCGCCGCCTGCAAGTTACGCCAGGAATGAACCCGCGCCGGTTGCGCCAAAACTGTTCCGTGCCCCGTTCTTGCGATTTTTTTCTATCGCAAGGGCGGGAAACCTAAACCCTAAACCAGCCTTGTTCATAGGGAGCGAACCGGGCCCCGAACGTCTTTCAGTTCGGGGGTGGTGAGTCGAAGAATCAGCGGTTATTCTTCAGACTCACCACACTAGGTGTGCGCATTGTATTCGGCCGGTCCCGCCGGAACCAGCGCGCTCTTTTGCCGTCCGTGGATATACCAGCAGCACCAATTGGACGCGTGAGCCTCCTTGCCGGCTGGCGCAATCAGGTCGTTGTACGTAACCTTGCCCAGCAGAAAGAGCCTCTCCTCCCAGTTTTCAATACGCGCAAACTTCTCGTCCGACTCGCAAAACCCTCTTGCATCCTCGCGGCTGAAAGTCTTCAATGTGGCGCTCTCGCCTGGAAGCAGAACGATCGGGACAAAGCGCGCTGTAGACTCAACCTGCCGGAATTCAGGCACCCCCGGCAGGTGCGCTTCGTCGGCTGCAAACAGCACAAGGTCCAGAGCTGAAGTAATCGTCGCAGGGGAGCGTCCGCGATTGGTCGCAGTGATGTCAAAGCTGCTGTCGACGCCGCGCGTGGCTTCGGCGGTAACCAGCACCCATGGCCGTTCCGCATTCACGATTGCCTGGGCCTGCAGCAACGCCGCCTGGGCTGCGTCGGCCGCGGCTGTGGCAGCCGTCGTCGCCGCATTTGCCGTGGCCTGGGCGGCAGCGAGGCTGTCCTCAATGGCAGCGGTGCTGCGCTCAATCTTTTTCAGCGTGGAAACGGCCAGCATGATACCGATGTATCCCAGGAAGGCGAGAACCAGATAAGCTGCCCATGCAATCTTTTCGTGCAGGGACCAGGGTGTGGGAATCGGGGCAGGAAGAGTGACCGTGAAGTGTGGCATCTGCTCTTCGCACGGAACGCCGTTGCAATCGGGCTTGGCCGGCCCCTGAGCCGCTGCGTCGGGACGATTGGTAGCCTGAGCGGAGAGCAATCCCGGCGTCAGCGCCAGCATCACCGCGAATATCGCCAAACCCTTGAAGATCATGGCGTCAATGTAACACACGTGGGTGGCTGTCCGATGCAGGGCATCGGCACGAGGGATCACGCCCTTCGAGCTTCGGCTTCCGCCAGCCATCCCCGTCGCAACCGTTCCGCGGGGATGCTCGACAGGTAGGGCTTGATGTCGAGAATCGGCGTTCCATCGAGCATGTCGATGCCGCGAACATGCAGCAGATTCCCATCGCGCCCGAGCAGTTCGACAACGGTCAGTCCAATCGGGTTGGGCCTGCGCGGCGAGCGCGTGGCAAACACGCCGTGCGGCCGATCGTCGGTCGGCGGCGCGCCAACTAATTCGAAGCCGTCAGCACAGTCGAATTCCCAGATCACGAACAGGTGCGAGAATCCCTCGATGCTGGTAAGCCCTGGCTCGAACTCCGGGAGGATATTCAGCACGCCTTCCGCGTCGTGCCGCGCGCCCAGCCCCTTGGGAATAGCGGCCGCATCTTTGTATGGGCTGCCGACGAAACCAATTGGGTGCGCGGTAAACATGCAAAGTGCCTCTTCGCGAAACAAGACCGGTGATGCAGCGGGATGAAGGCGAAGCTCAGGCTGCCGCTGCCGTGAGGTGAGCCTCGAGTACATCGAGAAACTTCGCCAGCCAGGCCGGATGAGCCGTCCACGCTGGGCCGGTTACCAGCTTGCCGTCGACCACCGCGTCGGAAAAGTCGACTGCGACAAACGTTCCTCCGGCCAATTCAACCTCCGGCGCGCAAGCCGGGTAGGAATTCAGCCTGCGCCCTTTCAGCACGCCCGCCGCGGCCAGCAGTTGTGGCCCGTGGCACAGCGCGGCAATCGGTTTGTCCGCCTCGTCGAAATACCGCACAATGTCGAGCACCTTCGCATTGAGCCGCAGATACTCCGGTGCGCGCCCTCCGGGAACCACCAGCGCGTCGTAGTCGGCGGGATTCACTTCATCGAATGTCGCATTCAGCGTGAAGTTGTGTCCGCGCTTCTCCGTGTAGGTCTGGTCGCCTTCAAAGTCATGGATGGCTGTGCGGACCTGGTCGCCCTTCTTCTTGCCGGGGCAAATTGCGTCGACAGTGTGTCCCACCATTTGCAGCGCCTGAAACGGAACCATGATCTCGTAGTCCTCAACGAAATCGCCGGCCAGCAGCAAAAGCTTTGCGGATTTCATTTGAAATTCCTCCGTGACAAGTGTGACCTGTCTTCGAGACGCATTTACTCCTCAACCGGGCTCGGGAAAATGAAAAGGCCCAGTCATTGCCTGAGTGCCGAACAGACGTTCCTCTCCGCCGGATAGATTCCTTATCGCTTTCCGCTTTTCCACTCCTCATACGAGATGCGTGGAATCGTCATGAATGCATCGTGTGTGCGTACATAGTTTCCCAGCCCGTTCATGCGGCCGATTGCATGCAACTCGTCGGCTTTGATGTAAGGCCCCGTTGGGTCCACATACCGGTCCTCAACGTAAATGGCGACAACGCGACCCAGGATGATCCGGGAACGGCCAATCTCCATAGTCGTGTATTCGCGACACTCGAGTGCGGCGTGCGCCTCGGCCAGTCTCGGCGGCTTCACGGCCTGCGACGGTGCGGTAGTGAACCCGGCAAGGTCCACCTCGCTCATCTCGGCCGGGAAGTCGGTTGCGCAAATGTTCATTTTTTCGGCGATGTCCTCGGTGACCACGTTGACCACAAACTCGCCGGTGCGCCGGATGTTGCGGGCCGTGTCCTTGGGAACAAACTGCTGCCCCGGCCGGTTGGTTACGCCCACGCCGATGATGGGTGGGTCGGTACAAAGGTAGTTGTAGGCGCTGAAGGGCGCTGCATTCAGTTGACCATCCTCATCCATGCTGGTGATCAGCGCAATAGGCCGCGGCGCCACCAGGCCCACCAGCAGCTTGTAGGCCTGTCCGGCAGGACCCCGTTCGAGATCGAAATTCATCGGTTGGAGGACTCCTAAAAGGGTATGTCGTCGTCGGAGATCTCGGCGGATTGCGCGTAGTCGTCGTGCCCGCCTGCTGCTGCCGCCTGCGGCCGCTGATCGAAGCTGGCCGCCGAACTGGATGTGCTCGCGGCGCGGCTGTATCCGCCTTGGCCGCCGCCTGCTCCATCTTCACGGCCAGAGAGAAGAACCAACTCGTTGACCAGGATCTCAGTTCTGTAGCGCTTCTGGCCAGACTCCTTATCGTCCCAACTGTTGGTCGTGATCTTGCCCTCGATGTAAAGCTTGGAGCCCTTCTTCACATAGTCGCGGACAATTTCGGCGGTGCGATTGAAGGCTTTCAGGTTGTGCCACTCGGTGCGGTCCTGCCAGTTTCCCTGTGCGTCCTTCTGGCGGTCGCTGGTGGCCAGGGTGAAGCTCGCCACCATGACTCCGCTTGGGGTAGAACGAATCTCGGGGTCTTTCCCAACGTTGCCCAAAAGGGTGACTTTGTTTACGCTTCTTGCCATGTTTCCGCGCTCCTGTCGATTGCCAAAACTCGGTGTTGCTTTGCCTGTGCCTGCGGTCCTGGACCGGCCATGTATTCGGTAAAAAACGCATTCAAAATGCCGGGAATGCAAGCCAAATCATACTATAAACGTGCGACCCGCCCCCTCCTCTGCCCTGCGGAACCCGGCACTTGTCACCCGTTCAATGCAATCAAGAAGGTACACACCGCCGGCCTTTAAAACTGATACCCTGAAGGTATGAAATTTGGGGTACTGGTCTTTCCCGGTTCCAACTGCGACCACGATACATTCAACGTGATTGCCGAAGTGGCCCATCAGCCTGTCACCTTTCTCTGGCATGACTCTGAAGATCTGGGTGGAGTGGATGCCGTCCTGGTTCCCGGCGGGTTTGCCTACGGAGACTACCTGCGCACCGGCGCCATCGCCCGCTTTTCCCCGGTAATGCAGGCAGTGCAGCGCTTTGCATCCGGTGGTGGACTGGTGCTCGGCATATGCAATGGCTTCCAGATACTCACCGAATCCGGCCTGCTGCCCGGTGCGCTGATGCGCAATGCGGGACTCAAGTACATCTGCAAACAGGTTCATATCCGCGTGGAAACTGCCGATAGTCCATTTACCAACCAGCTTGCCAAGGGAGACGTTCTCCAGATCCCCATTGGCCACATGGAAGGCAATTACTTTTGCACCCCTGAAGAACTGCATGCGCTTGAAGCTGAAGACAGAATCGCATTCCGCTACACGACCACCAAGGGAGAAGTCACAGCGGAAGCTAACCCCAATGGTTCGTTGAGCAATATTGCTGGAATCATGAATGCGGGCAGAAACGTTCTGGGCATGATGCCTCACCCCGACCGGTCAAGCGAGAAGATTCTCGGATCGGCCGAAGGCTGGAAGATCTTCGCATCGATGATTGAAACCCTGGCGGCTCATTGAGTTTTTTTACTCAGGCAGAAACGGGTCTGCATGATCGACATTCACCACCACCTGATCTACGGCGTTGACGACGGATCGCCTGATTTGGCGACCTCTCTGGCCATGGCCCGCGAAGCCGCCGCGGAAGGTGTGACCCACATCGTCTGTACCCCCCACGCCAGCGATCGGTTCCCATATCGGCCGGCCGTCAATCAGGAGCGCCTGGCCGAGTTGCAGCGCCTGCTCAAAGACCAGATTGAGCTTTCCCTCGCCTGCGACTTCCACCTCAACGCAGAGAACATCCTGGACGCGCTCGAACATCCGCTGCGCTATTCCATCCGCGGCAAGGGATACCTGCTCATTGAGTTCCCCGATATGGTCATTCCGCCGCAACTGACCGATGCCATGCGCCGATTGCAGGCGGTGGGCTACACACTCGTCGTCACCCATCCGGAACGCAACCAGGAACTGCAGCGCCGGCCCGAGCTGCTGGCTGAATGGATGCGCGAGGGATGCCTGGTCCAGGTCACCTCCAGTTCGTTATATGGCCGCTTCGGCAATCTGGCTGAAGCCTTTTCCAACGAGCTTCTGGAGCGTAATTGGATCCATTTCGTCGCCACGGACGCGCACAACCCCAAATGGCGTCCGCCGCATCTGAAGAAGTCCTTTGATTACGTGTCCGGCAAGGCCGGCGAAGAGACTGCACACCGCCTGTTCGTTACCAATCCACAGGCCGCGCTGGAAGGATTGCGGAATCCAGCCCAGCCCGAGCCCATCGGCCTTTGGGACCATGTGCCCCTGAAGTTCGATCCTCGCCGCGTTCCCGCCGGCCCCAAAAGGACCCCAGCGCGGAATTCTCCATCGAAGGAGAACTCTGAAGCCTCATCTACAGCCCCCAAGGGCTTTTGGAACCGCCTATTCGCCCGCTAGGTTTAAAACTGAGAATCAAAGATATCAAACATCGCGACTTGCGTTTCAAGTAACATCTGCAACGAACAGATGCAGAGATTGGGACTGTCAACGAAACCCGCTGACTCGCTAACTTGCTATCTCCGCGAAGCGGAGGCTGACCTGCTACATGTTTGAAATCCGAGCGCCATCCAGCTTCCATGTTCATGAGAAGCAGCCCGACTCGCCGCGTCGAGTTAAGACCAGCCGATGAACCCGCGTAGGTCGTGCCAAAACTGCTCCGTGCCCCGTTCTTGCGATTTTTTTATCGCAAGGGCGGGAAACATCAACCCTAAACCAGCCTTGTTCATGAGGAGCAACCCGAGGCGCGATGCGAGTTACATCTGCAATGAACAGATTCAGGGTTGGGATAGTCAGCAAAACCAGCTGACTTGCTAACTTGCCATCTCCGCGAAGCGGAGGCTGACTTGCTAAATGTATCGAAACCTCTGCCCCTCCAAATTCCTTGTTCATAGGGAGCGGAGCAAAGCGAACCCGAAGAACCTGCGATTGCCGTTTTCGCCCGCCGCCACCACGATTGCATCTCCCACCGTTGCATACTGTCCGGTTAGCCGGTGACTCTCCCGGAATGCCGTGAATGAGCGCATCGACGATTTTTTCAGGTAGTGGTGCTTTAGCGTGGAGACGCCACAATCCGAATAGAAAAGTGGCGAAATTGTTTATGTAGGGCGACTCCCAACACACACACTTGCACTGGAACCAGTATCAGAACGCCACTCACAGATAACAATAGGTGGTTTCCTCCCAGACCAGCCAATCCTTCGAGGAAGCTGATGACGAGGACGGCAACCCCACCATAGAGCATGTGTCGCCAGAAATATGCCCACCAAATGCACATTACGCGCCTAAAGGTTAATTCTAGGTACGCAGGCTCAGAAGCAATTGAAGGCGATGCAAGATCGCTCATGGTCATATTCTCCGAAGCTAGATTTGTGAGCAGATTCAGCCGATTATCTCAGATTCCAGACGGCTGTTCTTCCGTTGCGAGCAGATCGTTGCCTATTCGGAAGTCAAGATCGAGAGCTAGATCCCAAGTTGCCATTCCTCAATGTCAATCATTGAACTGTCTGTTCTATCCTTAATCCCCTGAATAGGTTAGCGATTCCATTCGAATTTCCCGGAACTTCTTCAATCGTTTGCAGTTCATTTCCATCTCTTCCCGCATAATGTCTGTATGCCAGCTCCCGCCCTCGCCGTCCGCCGCCCTGATTCTTTCCCGGCACGGGAATCCGCGGGCGCCAAATACCCCACCCCACCCCACTTTTTGCCCCACGCATATGAAATTAATGAGGTTACGTCAAAAAAACCCGAAAGCACCTGCGAAAACAAAGCACTTACCGACGGCCAGCCGACTCGAGCTTACCGCAGCCGCGCCAACCGCCGATTGCGAAACCACTTGGCCACGCCGAGGCCAAGCAGCAAGCCTCCGAACGGAAGACACATCAGGGTTACAATCAGTGCGAACCAGCCCGTGTTCGTGCTCGCTCCAGTGGGCGAAAAACCGCCCAGCAGCGTGACCAGCAGAATCCCCGCCACAATCCCCGATCCCAGAATCGACGCGCCCCATTGCAGCAGTTGCCGCGTCCCATCGTCAGGTTGTGCCGGGTGCTTTTCGATCGTGCCGCGCTTTGGGGGACTTGCAGACATTGGCATTCCTAACCTTGCGCCAGTCGCAGCATCACGTACGTAATGACGCCGGTCACCGAGACGTAGAGCCACAACGGAAAGGTCCAGCGAGCCACCTTGCGGTGCTGCCGGATGCGTCCGGTGAGGGAGAAGAAGAATGTGACCAGCACCAGCGGCAGCGCCACAATAGCCAGGACGATGTGACTGGCCAGCAGCGGCAGGTAAACCGAGCGCAGAGCAGCATGGAGCGGGTAACGCACATCCCCATGCATCGCGTGGTGGGCGATGTAGCTGATCAAAAACAGCGTGGAAAAGAGGAAGGCCGTGATCATCGCCGCTCGGTGGGCCTTGATTTTGCGCGCCCGGATGAAGGTGTATCCGATCAGGAGTGCCGTGGCGCTGAGACCATTGAGAATTGCGTTCAGTGCGGGAAGAAATGCGTATTGCGTGCTCAAAGCCGCAGCAGGGTGAACGTAGATAAGCCAGAAGAGAAAGAGCGTGGCCGCCGCGCTGAGGACAAGAATGGCGGCGATGGCGGGGCGAGTGCTCGATTGCGGTGAGACTGTGGTCGTCATTGTATTCAAATTCCTTAGTGTTTCTGCTTGGCGCAGAGCATGAGCGTCGTGAATAAAAGGGGTAGATAGAGAACACTCACCTTGAGCAGATCGCGGGCCAGCATGCGGCTTTCCGTCTCATCCCTGGCGCGCAGGATTCCGGCAAAACGGACGGTATAAGCCAGGTAAAGCACGCCTAGCAGCACAGCCAGACCGGCATAAAAGCTGTTGGCCACGCCGAGAAACCATGGCGCCAGGCTCACGGGAATCATGACCACCGCGAAGAACAGTGCCTCGGCCACAGTAGACCATCCGTCCGGCTGGACAACCGGCAACATGCGGATTCCGGCGCGCGCGTAGTCGTCGCGATACAGCCAGGAGATGGCCATGAAGTGCGGAAATTGCCAGACAAAGAGAATCGCAAACAGGGCGACGGCCGGCCACTCGATATGCGGCCGCGCAGCGGTCCAGCCGAGAAGCGGCCCCATTGCTCCGGGAAACGCTCCGATGAACGTAGCCAGCGAGGTGAAGCGCTTCAGCGGGGTGTAGATGGCCACGTAGCAGAACGCAGTAAGCAGCGCCAGCGAAACAGTCAGCAGGTTGGTCCGCAGCAGCAGCCAGACAGCGCCAAGCGTGAGTGCGCCCAGGCCGGCAATAATCCCTTCGGCCAGCGAAAAGCGCCCACGCGCCAGCGGTCTTTGCGCAGTGCGGATCATGCGTGCGTCGGACTTGCGTTCGAGAGCTTCGTTCAGCGCCCCCGCTCCGGCGGAGACCAGGCCGATGCCGAACAGCGCGTCCAAAAGGCCAGGTTGCACGCTGGAGATGCCGGACTGCATCGAGCCGAGGTAAAACCCTCCCCAACCCGTAACCAGCACCATTCCCACCACTTTTACCTTGAACAGTTCTCGCAGGTCATGGATGAGTGTGGCCGTTGCACCGGGGCTGGGCGCGTGCAGATGGCCCGGTACATTGGGCAAGCCATCAACGGGGCTTAGAGCAGGTTCTGCCGGAACTGCGGCCTGGGAGGCTGGTGTCATGAGAAAGGTAAAGACCTCGGAAAGAACCCCGGCTTGCGTAGTTGCCGGGCGCCTCTCTCGATGATAGCAAGCGTAGATGTCTTGGGAAGCTCTGAGCAAGTCGACGTTTTGAAAGGGCCCGGCTTCAGCCGTGCCGCAAATCTAGCAAAATGAGCTCGGGCTTTAGCCCCTGAGGGAAGGTTGGCGCGGCCCTTGGACTTGACCAGAGCTTCCTTTCCATGCCGTAGCGTGGTCAAGCCAACCGCGCAGCCTTTAGAATCGCGCCTACAACCTCGTCGGGCGTAAGCGCGTCTACACGAATCGAAACATGCGCGGTCCGATAGAGCGGCAGCCGCCGGTCATAACGATTGGCGAGGTTGGCCTGGTCGGCGAGGATGGGCCGGATGTGCTCCGTGCCCGCACAGCGAGCCAGTGTCGTGGCCAGTTCCACTTCCAGATGCACAAGCAGGGTTCTTGGGGCGGATAACAGCAGGTCGCGAGTCTCCGCCTTCTCGATTGCGCCGCCACCAAGAGCCAGAACCAGCGCGCCTGCGGCAGCCAGTCGAGCGATGGTCGCGTGTTCGCGTTCGCGGAATGGAGCTTCACCGTGGCGCGCGAAGAGTTCGGCAATTGTGACGCCGGCCTCCGCCTCAATCACGTCATCGACATCGAGGAAACTCCAGCCAAGCCGGCCGGCCAGCAACGGCCCCACAGTGCTCTTGCCTGAGCCCATGAAGCCCGTGAGCACGATGCTGCGCGGCTGCATTGAGACGGGTTGATTGGGGGAATAGATGGTCATCTTAGGAAACCTCTGAACAACTAGATGTTTTGAAAGGGCCGGCCCTCACCGCAACGGTTCCACCTGTTTTGAAAGGGCACGGCTTTAGCCGTGCCGCAAATGCAGCAAAATGTGTTCGGGCTTTAGCCCCTGAGGAAAGGCTGGCGCGGCCATTGGACTCGATCGGAGCTTCCTTAGCTCTTACATCCGCATTCGTACTTCTCAGTATAAGGAACCAGCGCTCGCCCGCCGCGAGGTCAGGCCAGAACCATGACGATGGCCCCGGCAGTGATGAGCAGTCCCCCAGCAACTGTGGGTAGAGTGAGCTTCTCCCCAAGCAGCAGCCATGCCAGCACCATCACCAGCGGTACTGAGAGCTTGTCCAGCGGAGCTACGCGCGAGGCTGGCCCCAGTTGCAGCGCGCGGAAATAGCACAGCCACGACAGGCCCGTCGCCAAGCCGGAGAGAGTGAGAAAGAGCACAGTGCGCCGGTCCAGCGTACGGATCTCGCCCAACAGCCCACCGCCAGGCCGTGCCAGCGCCAACGCAATGCCCCAGGCAAACACCAGCACAACGCTGGTGCGCAATGCCATGGCCAGGTTTGAATCCACATGCGCCACACCCACCTTGGCCAGGAGTGCGGTGGCGGCGGCAAAGGCCGCGGAGAGCAGTGCCCATCCAATCCAGCTCATGGGGACTATGGTACGCGGCGTTCGCCGGTCCGTCAGATTTTGCCCATCGTTTACACTGCAATGGATGAAGCCAGGCCGTGCCAGCAAGACCGCACTTCGCGTAGCCATTCGCCGCGCCGCCCACCAGGTGATGGACCAGCCTCCCGTTCTGGACGATCCCATCGCCATTCGCCTGATCGGCCCGGAATTCGCCCGCGACATGGAGCGCGCCCAGCACAAGGTCGCCCGGGACTTCCGTGCATTCATGGCCGCGCGCAGCCGCTTTGTCGAAGACCAGTTGGCCGCCGCTGTTGCGCAAGGTGTTTCGCAGTATGTTGTTCTCGGCGCTGGCCTCGACACATTTGCCTGGCGCAATCCGTTTCCGGCGTTGCACGTTTTCGAAGTGGACTTCCCCGCCACCCAGGAGTGGAAACGTGCTCTGCTCGAAGAAGCTGGGCTTGCACAACCAGGGAACCTGACGTTTGTCCCGCTGGATTTTGAACATAAGACGCTGGCCGCGGGGCTGGTTGAAGCAGGATTCGATGCCGCCAAGCCCGCTTTCTTTGGATGGCTGGGGGTGGTTCCGTACCTCACGCGCGAAGCCTTTCGCGCCACCATCCGCGACATAGCGCGCATGGCGCCCGGCAGCGGTGTTGGCTTCGACTATGGACTGTCCCCTGAGGTTCTGACACCCATCCGGCGTCTGGCCCTGAAGGCGCTCTCGGAGCGCGTCGCATCCGCGGGTGAACCGTTCAAGCTGCTCTTCACTCCCGACGATCTGGAGCGCGAGCTGCGCCAGGCCGGATTTACCCGCATCGGCCAGTTGGATTCAAAGCATCTGAACGCCCTTTATTTCACCGGACGCGCCGACGGCTTGAAGCTTTCGGACGCCGGACTGGGCATGCTGGTCACTGCCTGGGTCTGAGCTCGGGCGGGAGGCGGCCTTCCTCTCGCTAAGCCGAAAACTGTATCGTGAATTATAGAGCCGGGAGAGTCCATGCAGCCTGCAAAACCGAGCAACCAGGTCCGGGATGTCGCGCCCGAGGAATTGCTTGGGCGGCCGCAGGTCCATCTCGACCAGGAAGTTGTTCGCCAGCGCATCCACGGCAGAGTGGTAATGCTGACCGGCGCAGCGGGGTCAATTGGATCGGAACTCTGCCGTCAGATCGCCGGCTTCCGTCCGCGTGCGCTGGTGGGCTTCGACCAGGCGGAGAAGCCTCTCTTTGAACTTGCAAGAGAGCTCGGGCAGAGTTTCCCCGGACTTGTCTTTCACCCTCAGATTGGCAACATCACCCGGAGCGACGATGTGAATCGGGCGATGCGGCAATACCGGCCGTCGATTGTCTATCACGCAGCGGCCTGCAAGCACGTTCCCCTGATGGAGAAGCACCCGTTTGCCGCCGTTGAAAACAACGTCTTCGGCACATGGCAGGTTGCCGCCTCCGCAGCTGCCCATGGAGTGGAATACTTTGTGCTTATCTCCACCGACAAGGCGGTACGGCCTGCCAGCATCATGGGCGCCACCAAGCGCGTTGCGGAATTGGTGATTCGCTCGCTCCGTAAGAATCACGGCACAAGGTTTGTTGCGGTCCGCTTTGGCAACGTACTGGGGAGCAGCGGAAGCGTAGTCCCCATATTCAAGGAGCAGATCGCGGCGGGCGGCCCGGTAACCGTCACCCATCCCGATATGCAGCGCTATTTCATGACCGCGTCCGAAGCCGGCCAGCTAGTCCTGCAAGCCTTTGCGTTAGGCCAAGGCGGAGAGGTTTTCGTTCTCGACATGGGAGCCCCGGTCAGGATCGTGGACCTGGCAAACAATCTCATCCGGCTCTCCGGCCTGGAGGCTGGACGCAATATCAAGATCGAGATCACAGGCGTGCGTCCGGGGGAGAAGCTGTTTGAGGAGTTGAAACTCCAGACGGAAAAGATCTCCCCGACTCTTCACCCCATGATTGGCAGCGTCGTCTCGACAGAGCAGGTGGATGCAGCGCGAATCGGGGTTTTCCTGGAAGAACTGCAACAGGCAGTCACTGCTCGCGATGCCGTCCGCCTGATCCTGTCGATGAAGAAACTTGTTCCCGACTACCAGCCATCTTCTCAGCTCCTGAACGATGTCGGCCTGTCTACAGACACCCGCGCGGAACCAGCTTCCGGTTGGCGGAGCGATGAGGCGTCGCTTGTCTGCCCCGCTACAATAGCGACAGCATGAATCGCCTCTTTCTAGCTGTCTGTCTCGCCGCTCCCATGGCCGTCCTCACCGGTTGCGGGTACCATACGGTGGGCGCGGCCACCCATCTGCCGCCCGATGTGCGCTCGCTCTCAGTGCCCGTCTTTGCCACACGCACTGAGACCTATCACACTGAAACAGTGATGACCAATGCGGTGATCCGCGAGCTTGCCACGCGCACCCGGTTCCGTGTAACGCCAGAAGCAAACCCTGAAGCCGACGCGGTGCTCCACGGAACCATCCTCAAGGAATCGGTGACGCCGCTGACCTACAACGCCTCCACGCAAGAGTCGTCCAGCTTCCTGCTCACCATGGTGGTTTCAGTCACGCTCAACGGCCGCGACGGCAAGGTCCTCTACGAGAATAAGAACTACGTCTTCCGCCAGCAGTACCAATCCACTACCGACCTGCCCACCTTTCTGCAGGAGAACCCGGCGGCTCTTGACCGCCTCAGCCGCGACTTTGCCCATGCACTCGTGGCAGACCTGCTGGAAGGTTTCTGAGTCTGGGAAGGGAACCTCCCAGAACGCGGATTCCCCCTATCGCCCCGTTGCAGTTCTGGTCACTTTCGATCTTGGGGCTGGCCTCGCGGCGCGGAGGAAGGTATTCTGGAATCGTATGATCGAAACCATCCCAACCCCCAGTAAATCCAAGCGGAGACCAGTCCATTGACCGCCGGACGATGGGGCGCGGGTTTTGCCGCCACCGCGCGCTTTGTGGCTGAAATTGAGGCGGCCGCAGCCGGCAAGGGCCAATTGCGGCCGGGCTATGTGCTGGCCGGCGATGAGGCCTTTCTGTTGGACCGGTGCCGTGCCGCCGTTCTCAAAGGCTTTGTGCCGCCGGACCTGAAAGATTTCTGCCTTTCCGACCTCGACCTGAGCGGGACATCGATCTTCGAGGTGCTTGATCGGGCCCAGACCCCCTCGCTGATGGCGCCATTCCAGGTAGTTTTCATTCGCAACGTGCGCCAGCTTTACACCCGCGGCGCCAAGAAGGAAGAGTTCGCGGCCCTGGACCGCTACTTTCGCTCGCCCAATCCCCAGGCGCTGCTGATTTTCGTCGCCGACTTTCTCCGCATCCCTTCCGACATCCGGCGCATGGATATGGATGACAAGAACCGCTTCGACCGCCTTAAAGAAACACTCGGTGAGCACTGCGGCATGGTGGAATTGGCGCGCGTGAACGAGGAAGACGCCATGCGCTGGACCGTGGCCACCGCGCAGGAAACCGGCGTCCGCGTGGAGCCCGACGCGGCCCGCGAGCTTGTAGACGCCCTGGGCGCGGACATGCTGATGATTTCCTCGGAGATTGAAAAGCTGCTGCTCTACACGATGGGCCGGGGCCGCATCACCCTCGGCGACGTAGAGACCATGGTGCTCGGCGCCAAGCAGCGTTCGCTCTACGAGCTGACCGATGCCATTAGCGCCCACGATCGGGCGCGCGCAATCGCCGTGCTGCACGGACTCCTGAACAGTTCCGACGCCGGCGAAGACTCGGCTATCGGCCATCTCTACATGCTCGCCCGCACCTTCCGCCAGATGCTGGTAATTCTGGAGAAGAACGTACGCGACTCACGCGCCATCTGGCAGGCGCTTTGGCAGGGCTTTCGCATGCCGCCCTTCGCAGCCGAGGACCTGATCCGCCAGGCCCGCCGCTACAAAAGCCGCCGCGAACTGACCCGCGCGCTCAGGCTGGTAGCACGCGCCGATCTGGAGTTACGTTCGTCCCCGCCAGACAAACGACTGGTGCTGGAGCGGCTGGTCTACGAGCTTGCCTCCGAACCAAAGCCCGTGCCGCCATTGTTTGCCGCACAGCTTTCGTTCGAAGGGTAATTGCTCCAGTGTCCTCAGTCCAGGGTTCGTGCAAAAAACCTGACATTGGGGCAGCCAAACAAACCAGCTGACTCGCTAACTTGCTATCTCCGCGAAGCGGAGGCTGACTTGCTAAACGTTTCGAAAAATGCAACGAACGTCAGATGCAACACGCTAGTTCCCAGTCTTATCCAAAATCGCGCGTGCCACAAACGGCAAGCTTGGATTCGCCTGTCCATTCAGATCAAAAACAACAATTTCGTTCAGACCTTTCTTCAGCCATGGACCCGGCAGATAAAGCGTTCCCTGCGGACCGATGTTCCAGAACCGCCCCAGCGGCTGCCCGTTCACAAATGCCTCTCCCTTGCCGAGCGATCGAGTATCGACGAAAGTGTCAGCTACCTCGTTTACCTGGAAGGTAGCCTGGTAGAAACATGCACCCGAGCACTGCCGCGACTGATACGCGAGCTCGCTCACATTCTGCATGGGTAACGGATATATCTGCCAACCCGTCAGCGGGGTATCAGCCAGCGTAACCTGGTGAGTTATCCCGGCGCGCTCGTGCGGAAACACGCCACTAAAGTTCACCCGGCCTGTATTCTCCACCAGAATGTCGAGCCGCGTGTTGTCGTGGGTGGTGCGAATCGGCAGCGAGGACTGGCTCAGACGCCGGTCGAGAGTCCCCACGAATACACCGTCCAGATAGACCTGCGCATAACTGCGTAACTCGTCTATGCGCAGTTCTCCGCTCTGTGCGTTTGTAATCGACGTGCGGTACAGGATGTATCCATAACTCTGTCCCACGTCCTCCATGGAACGAATCTCCCGGGATTCGATGGGCTGAGGAAGTGTTAGCCAGATGGAAGCTGTGCGCGTGAACTGGATAGAATCAAGCGTCCGCACAGGCAGCGGCGCAGGAGGTGCGGGTGGTGTGATACCGGTAACCTTGCCGATAACATCGCGGAAGAGAAAAAACTTTGGCTTCAGCTCTCCGCTTTCACTTACCGGCACATCGTAGTCGTAACTGGTGACATCCGGCTCATACTTTCCGCCGTCGATGTTAGCGCCGTTCATCCAGCCAAAACTTGTCCCGCCGTGAAACATGTATAAGTTGACCGAGTAGCCCTGCTCCAGCATCCACCGCAGCTCTTCGGCATCGGCGGCCGCGTTCGTCGTGTGATGTTTTCCTCCCCAGTGGTCGAACCATCCATCCCAGTATTCCCCGCACATGCGCGGCGAGTTTGGGCGAACCTTTGCAAGCTTGGCAAACTCGGCCTTTGCGCTGCCGCTGCCGAAGTTGATTACCGCCGGCAATTCGGGAAGCGATCCATTGGGTAACTCATCGGCGCCATCTGCGGTGTATAGCATCGCCCGATCGAAGCCGGAGTCAATCAGCAGATGATGAATCTGCTCCATGTAGTTATGATCCGAACCGAAGGAGCCGTACTCGTTCTCAACCTGCACAGCTATAATCGGACCGCCATTGCCGCTTTGCAGTGGCGCAAGCTCCTGGCCCAGCCGGTGGAACCAACGCGTGGCAGCAGCCATGAATGCGGGATTCGATGTGCGCACTTCCATGTCCGGCTCATGCAGAAGCCACGCCGGGTAGCCGCCAAAATCCCACTCCGCACAGACGTACGGACCCGGCCGCAGAATGACAAACAGCCCCTCCTGCTGCGCCTCGCGAATGAATTCGGCGATGTCGTTCTGTCCCGCAAAATCGAACTGCCCCGGCGAAGGCTCATGCAGGTCCCAGAAGACATATGTCTCCACGGTGTTGAGGCCCATTGCGCGCGCCTTGCGCAGCCGGTCGCGCCAGTAAGCGCGGGGCACGCGTGCATAGTGAAGAGCGCCGGAGACGATCTGAAATGGCTTTCCATCGAGTTCGAAATGGTCACCGATGGCGCGCAGAGTATGGGCGGCGGGTGTTGCGGCCGATTGTGCGTGAAGCGGCCCATTCGCAAGGCAGAACACAAGAGCCACCAACGCTGCAAAAAATATAAGAGACCGTTTGTCCATCTTCGACCTGTCTTTCTTTAAAACCAGTTGAGTAATGGTTCGCGCCGGATCATTGTTGCGGAACAGCTTCCAGCGTGAGCACTTGAAATGGCGCAAGCTTGAAAGTATACGGCTTGCCTGCTACGAGTTCGATTGCAGGCTGTGCGGCATCGGCGAACCACGGACTGTGTGCGCGGAATCTCCGCGGCGCGCCTGCGGGGAGCTCGAATGCCTGTCCCACATCGACAGTAAACTCCTGCGCCTGGGCGCTCGGATTGCGCAAGGTAAGAACTGCATTTTGAGGAGACCAAGCGCCCCATCCATAGACCTGCAACCATCTTGGATCGCCGCCAACCCAATGCGTATCAACTAGGGTGGCCGCATTGCCGCGCGACCATTTTGCAGTCTCCGCCAGCACATTCCAGTCGGCCTCCGTCAGCAGCGATGGAGTGATATACATCTCCTGTAACTGCGTGCCAGTGCCGAAGTAAGAGCGCACTTCATTCGCGAAATCGCCCCCTGGATCGGTAGAAAGATGCGGCGCCTTCTGTGCAAATACAATGCCATGCAGCATGAGAGAGTTCAGCGGATAAAGCCTGCCTCTCTTGACGATATTGTCATAAGTGTCGCCGTCGCGATAAGTAATCCAGCGCTCGCGGTCTGTGCCCACTCCGGCAAACTCTGTATCGTCGCCGCCACGCCAAATCGAGTCCGAAAAAAAAAGCCAGAACGGCGAGGGCCATGTTCCCGTAGTGAGGTTGATATAGAGATCGGGCTTCAACTGGCGCAGGTCGCCTATGAGGTGAATGGCCGCATCGAAGTCCGAGCTGAATGCGCTGCCTTTCACCACCTGGTCTGCGTTGCCCGTGCCGTCAAATTTGAATTGATTCACCCCGTACTTCGAAACCATCCCAGTGACCGCATTGTGAAACAGCGTGTAATAGCGTGGCCCGGAAAGAGCCATTCCGCCGTCGACAATTTCGTAGCCATCTTTTCTTGCGGTGGCCACGCGCGCCTGTTTGGCCGGTCCATAGCCGCCCCAGGGTGAGAGCCATACGCCCGGAGCAGTGCCGTATTCCGCGGCGGCTTCTTTCAGCGGCTCAAAGCCATCCTTGAAGTCAGCGCGAATCTTCCACAGATCGCCAGTGTCGTCCCATCCGTCGTCGAAAAGAAAAGAGTCAAGCGTTACGCCGCGCTTCTTGTATAGCTCGTCGCCGAAAGCATGAATGCGATTCAATGCCTCCTGCTGCGTGTAGGGATTGAAGAAGCCAAGATCGAACCAGCTGTTGTAATGCAGGAAAGTACGGTAAGGGTGCGCGCGCTCCCTTTCGATATAAGTGAGAAAGGCGCGGCGCATCTGCCCTGCGGGCGCAACACCAATCACCGACGAAAACTGCGCCGATTGACCAGCGCCAATGGGCACCCCGCTGTGCAGCTCGCTCACGCCGCGATCGCCCACCACGCTGCTTTCCGAGAGTGGTGACTCGAAGCCCAGAAAGAAGTTGCCCGCGGTCATCGGGGACCCCTTCGCAATTCCCGCCACGGCGATGCCCGGAGAGCGCACATCGATCATCACCAGGCTGCTGAGTGGAAGCGGCTTGCTGCCGGCGGTGATAGTCAGTAGCTGGCGAATGTAGCTTGAGCCCTGGCGAAGTGTGAGCGCCCAGTCGGCTTGAAAGCGCCCTTCGGGATCGCCAAGCGGATAATGGACCGTTACGCCGGGCAGCCGATCGGAGGCCCGAGAGGCGGTGGGATTAGGGCTCAGCTTTTCCACTTTCGGCCGCCCGGTGATCGGCATGTCGGCCGCCCACAACACGCCGATGTCTTTCAACTCGATCGCGAATGGACCACCCAGAAGAAGCGAGGGATCCGTGTTCGTATCACCCTGAATATCACGAATCTCTAAAGCGCCAAGGTGCGCCCCTGGGAGGATTCTCCACGTGGCCGCTATGCGGTTGTTGTGAAGCGAACCGCCGGTTTGATCGAGCAACGAGACGACCGGATCGCCAGCCGAGTTGTCCTGAAACCCCATTGAATAGGCGGTGCCCAGGTTCACCGCACACAAGCCTGCAACAACTGCCACTATTCTGAATGCAGCCAAGACTGCAAGGGACTGCGTCAAGCGGACTTTCACTGACCCCTCCTCGTTCAGGGAACAGTGTATCCGAGTTGGGCCGGCAACTGGCACCGGCCAGGTCCGCTTTTAAGCCTTCTTCAGCGGCCATCCCTTTGCAACGGCTCAATGCGTGCCGTGCTCATTGAGCCACGGGCCGTACTCATGGTCCACTTTCTTGATATGGTTGGTAAGCCAGTCGCTCAGAAAGTTGAGCAGCTTCAGGTTCAGTGTTATTTCGCCGCGCTCAAAGCGGGCAGAGTAGTCCTCCACTTGCTTCATCAGGTCGCGGTGCAGAATCCGGTGATTGGCCAGCCCTGGGTAGCTTGAGGCCGTCAGCATTTTTTCCTCGGCGGAAAAGTGAGTCCGCGTATAGTCCACAAGCTTGCGGAGAAGCGGGCCGGTCATGGCCTGCGCCTGGCCCTTTATCATCGCGCTGTGAAGATCGTTCAGAATGTCAAACAGAACTGTGTGCTGACTATCGAGAGCCTTAACCCCCACGGAGTAACTGCTGTTCCAGGTCATTAGAGCCATATCTTTCTCCTGCAGGAGCATGCCTGCGTCTAAGTCATCGGAAAGATATGGGAAAAGATGAGCGGAATTCTTGGCCGGCTACGGTACATGCTGTGCAATGCAACCAGAACCTCGTGTCTAAAACAAGCCCCGCTCATTCAACCACGGCCCGTACTGCTGGTCCAGATCCGCGATGTGTTCGATGAACCAGCTTCGCAAAAAGTCCAGCAAAGAGGACATTTCAACTCCTTCTCCATATTGCAGACGATGTGCTGCCTGCAGGACCTCTGCAAGGAGCCGATGGTGCTGGGCGCGGTGTTCGGCCAGGCCGGCGAATTCCGTTTGCTCCATCAGCCGCTCCTCGCTGGCAAAGTGCATGCGCGTAAACTCGATCAGTTGGTCAAATAGCTGGCACACCTGCTCGCGGCCGCTCCCTCGCACCACGGCCAGGCGCACCTCATTCATGGCATCCATCAGGATGCCGTGCTGGTCGTCCATGGCTCTTACACCGACGGCGCAGGTATGGTTCCAAGTTAGAAGAGTCACATGTGCCTCCACTAATCACTGTGGAAGCTATCGGCTGGGATGAAATCTCCATCACCGGTAATTGCCTGCTGCCGGTGACCAAGGTTTGCCGCGGTAGAGCACAATGGAGGGGACGCTCATGATCACGCCAGCAAACGCGATTGCCGCCCTCCTCACGCTGACGCCGCTTCTGGCGGCGGCCATGTTTCCGCAGTTCGTGGCCGGCTTTGCTCGCCGGCTGCCTGTTTGGGCGCAGACTCTTTTTCCTGCTGCGTTGAGTGTGCCGTATGTTCTGGTGACCGGCGCTGCCGGCCAATTCCGCTGGGGGTGGTTTGCGCTCTATGCCATGCTTCCCGTTGCAGTGGCAGCCCTGCTTCACCAGGCGGCCCTCGCCGACCCAGCCCAACACGGCAACTGGAGGGATTTCCTGATCCTGGCAACTCTGGGCCTGGCGGTCGATCTGCGGTGGTTTGAGAGCGCGTGGCCGCCCCACATGTCCATCTTCAGCAAAATGCTCTTGCTGGATGCGGGCATTTACGGCTTCATTGCTTTGCGGCAACTCGAGGGAACCGGCCTCGACCTGCGCCTGCGTCTGCGCGATGCGGGGATCGGTCTGCGGGAAGTGACTCTCTATACGCCGCTCGCACTGGCTCTCGGCCTCGGCCTCGGCTTCCTCCATCTGCACCCGGGGTGGCCGGGCCTGGCGCCCATCGCAGGCGCATGGATGTTTACCTTTTTCTTCATTGCAATTCCCGAGGAACTCTTCTTTCGCGGATGGATGCAGAATCTTCTCGAGCGCCGCATCGGGCGTACCCCGGCTCTGCTCCTGACCGCGGCCCTGTTTGGCCTATCCCACTTCAACAAGCGCGCAGTCCTCTTCAACTGGCGCTATGTGTTGTTAGCTGCTGTGGCAGGCGTCTTTTATGGCCGCGCATGGCGCCAGGATCGACGCGTCGGCGCATCCGCAATCACCCACGCCACGGTGGACACAATCTGGTCCCTATGGCTGCGATGATCGAATCGGAATTTGCCTAGGGTGGCCATAAGTCAGATAGCCGAGACCGACACGCATGTTATGGTCCACCGGGCCCGGTATCGTGATCGCGATCGCAATCCCGAAGATAGCGTGCGCCATGGCCAGCGGATAAAGATTGCGATAGCGCAGAAAAAGCAGGCAGGCAGCAAAGCCCCAGACCAATGTGACCGGGGTAAGAATCGGGTTCGGCAAGTGTGCCAGCGCGAACAGCCCCGCCGCCAGCAGCGACGCGGCTCTACCGCCTTTCATCAGCCCCAGAAACCGCGGCAGAAAGAACCCCTGCAGCAGCAGTTGCTGAAAGCAAGCCCACAATGCGTATGCCCAATACGTCTTGATGAACCCGGCAACCCCGCCATTCGGCAGTCGCAAAGTATTCAATTGCACGGCAACCACAACAGCAATCGCCGCCAGCAGCAAGGCCGCCCCAACCACCCATACCGACTGCAGGAAGTTCTCCCTCCGTAGTCCCATTGCCCGCAGGCCCTTGAACGAGAGCCCCGCGATCGCCACCACAGCCCCAGCCGCAAACCACCACAACACTTTCTGCCAAGGCCGTGGCGTCCAAATAACAAGCATGATCAGCGCATACGTCAGCCCAAGCTCAAAGAGAATGCGCGCCCCGCCACCCGCGGAGGCGAGATCTTCATTCGTCGTTGCCGAGGTCATGCAAGTGATGGTACGGCACTGGACTGCGCCTATTCCAGAATCACCGCTGGCTCGGTCATCGATCCCGGCGCGTGTCCACGTGTCGTCAGCGTAATGGCCGCCGTCAGAATCAGCGCTCCGCCCACCCATGCGTAGGGGCCAAGGTGCTCGCCCAGCAACCGCACGCCGAGCCACGATCCGAGCGCCGGCTCAATGTTGAGGAACACGCCCGCGCGCGAAGCCGGAACGTGATGAATGCCCCAGTTCCAAAGCAGCGTAGTCGTAGCTGTGCAGAGCAGCCCGCTGATCGCCAGTGCCACCCAGGCGGTCGCGCTCACATGCGCAAACGGCAGCGGTGTTGTCTTCAAGTGAGTGAGCGGGCTCAGCACCCACGGCCCCAGCACCACCACGGCCAGCATCGCAGTTCCAACCAGAATGGAGTACGACGTCACCACCGGCGGGCTATGGGTCTCCATCAGTTTCTTGCTCAGCAGAACCCAGGCCAGCGCAGTGATCAGCGAGGCCACTACCATCAGGTCGCCGGTCAGGGTCGGCTCTCCGCGCGCCGCCGGCCCGCGGCTGCCGCCCAGGACAATCAGCGCCGCTCCTGCCGTCGACCCAGCCAGCGCCAGCCAGCCAATCCAGTCAAGCCGTTCGCCGGCAAACAGCGCCGCGGCGGCCGCCAACAGCACCGGCATCGAGCCCACCATCAGCGAAGCATGGCTTACTGTGGTCAGCGCCAGCCCATGAAATTGAAGCAAGAATTGGATAGGAATCCCGAACGCCGCGGAGATCAGCAGGGTGCGCGTTTCCCCCGCCGTCAGGTGAAAGCGTTTGCGATTCGCAATCGCCAGCGGCAGCATCGCCAGGCTAGCGAACAGGAAGCGATAGAGCACCATGTGTTCCACGCTCATCTCGTTCATCGCCAGCCTGCCCCAGTAGAAGCCAGTGCCCCACAAGCCCCCCGCCAGCGCACAAGCCCCGTACCCGAGAAACGCGATTCTGCGACTGATATTTGGCTGCGATCCCATCCCTCTTTAATGTCGCACACCGAACAGGAAGCAGGTCTACGTTCGTCGTTACAGAAACCATCCAGTCGACATCGGCGTTTACCGTTACCGATTTCCCATTCGCTGGGATGCACGAAAATCTGTTTTCATCGCCAATACGCCGGGAGGCGCACATTTTTCGCCGTCTATAGCAAAACCAGGGAAGATGTATCCCGAAACCAACCAACTCAAGTCGACGCGACCAACAGAGAGCGGCGACCTTCAACGATGCTCATCGGGCTACAGTATCCCTGGTTTTGCTCTAGTGCTTGGTCTCGAGAGCGCAGAATCCTTCCCACGTTGACTGGCGGGGCAGCACGCGGCGGTTCTCGACCTCGTTTACAGACTACCGGCAAATGCCGGTGATGGTGGCCAGGTGCGCTTGCGACAAGTGAGTCCTTTGGCGCAGGGTCTTGAAACGTCCGGCAGTTGCATCCCTGTCATCCAGTCTAGAATCCATTTTCTCTCCTTTCCCTTCGGCAATTCTGTGTCACCGACCGGAGAAACGCAATCCCCGCCGCCAAGTCGGCGGAATTTGGAAGAGTAGGCCTCCCTTGGCATTTGGGACGCACTTGGGATCTGGCGCCTATGACCTTGAATGGCACTCGGCGCATAGTTGCCCCCATGGTGGCGAGGACATCCTCAATAAAAACGCCACTACGATTTCAGATTCAGCCCGGCCAGGAGGAAAGATTCTTCCATCTTGACATGCAATACACTGCACAATGACCTAGCGGGATTGAAGTAACCCATTTAATATCAATAGCTCCACTTGGCCTTCGAAATGCTTATACAGCCTCTAAAAGGCTAGGTGATTACCTTCGGCAGAGGCGTGGATACACTCCACTCGAATCGCCAGTTGAGTGCGCAGTCCTTCCGTCCGGTTCCCACCGCCCCAGATCCGCAGAACGCCGCGGAGGAAAAAGAAGACCAAACGGGATATTGCGCTGTCGTTTAGGACTGCCCGAATTCGCCGACGGCGGTCAATTGGCGTCATTTCTCATGGGCCCCCATCATTCAGGGTAACTTGCAGTAACAACCCGAGAAAAGGAGATTTGCGGTGAAACCACTGAGATGCATAGCTTTGATTTGTGTGGTTTTGTCATTCCTGCTGATACCTCCGCCATCCTCTGCCCAACAGACGATCAGTAACGGCACGGTGACGGTCGGCATTGGCCCAAACGGTGAATTGTTTGACAACACCAGCTACATCGGAATCAAGAGGCTTTCCGACGGCTATGATCCGCTAGCGCCGGGCACTCCCCGGGATTCTTGGGGCCTCTCCGCTAACGGCAGCAGCGTCTGGGCGGACCAGGCCTATTACGGTGCAAACGGCGTGATTTCAATTTCCAACATTGGGCCCAGTAGCGCGGTGGTGACCACCACCGGGGCAAACGGCATGAACCTAACACAGGCCTACAGCTTCGCAGCTGCCAACATCTTGAAAATATCTGAGACCCTGACCAACACGAGCACGGGCCCTGAGGTGGTGCTGTTCCAACGCGATGTAGATTGGGATGTCTCTCCGACTGAATTCAACGAGAACTCTTTCGCTGGACAGGTCTCCGGCAACGTAATCGACAGTTCCTACTACGGTTTCGAAAGCCCGAATCCAACAACTGCTTATGGCTCCAGTTGCGCTGCAGGATGCAACCAAACGGGTGACTTAGGCGGCGGAATCAAATTGGATCTCGGAACTCTTCTCGCAAACGAGTCCGAGACGGTTACCTTCCTTTACGGAATCAATCAGGTTGGCGAAACCGCCAATGAACTGGACGCCCAATTGAAATCCCTGGGTGCCTATTACTACGTCACGACGCAAAGCAGTGAGAACGGCGCCTATCCGAGTCTTGGAGCAAACTCTGCGGCAATTGCCGTGTCGGCGACTCCCGAACCCTCCAGCCTTCTCCTCTTGGCCACGGGTCTTCTTGGCATGTTTGTTGCATTCGGCCGGAAGTTGATGGCCTAACTAAATCGGCCAGAGTTGTAAAACTTGCTCCCGCTTGCTATGAATCTCACCTTCAGCAAAAAGGCCATCCGAATGGATGGCCTTTTCCCTTGGTGCGCCCGGCAGGGCGCACTCACTTGAGGGTGCAAGTCCCCTACCCGACCTGACGGAGGTCAACGGTTAGCGAAGCGCAAGTGTATCGTCGCGAGGCGGGGTCTGAAGGAAGCGCAAAGCAAAGACGCGAGCCGACAGAAAAGAATCGGATATGAGTCCTACGGCCGGGTGCCCCATCCTTCGCGCATTTTGCGAAGGGTGGGATACCACGAAGCCCCCACGATCTCCGCTTAAGACCTCTACCTAGGCTCGAACGCCACGGGAACTGGAGAACCGCTCTACCCCGGCCCTCCTCACCACTTTCCAGCTCTCTGCCAAAAATTATGGACTCAACCAGTTCCGTTACGATCTGCGCAAGCTGAAAGGCCAAGCGCTGCCGCAGCGAGACGGCAGCCGCTACGTTTACCGCTTGACGGCCAACGGCGTTGACGTAGCGCTGCTCTTTTTGTTCTCCCACAAGCGCCTGCGCGGACGGCTTGCCAACATCCGCTTGCATCACAAACCGGACCCGGCGAGCAGACCAAACAGCAAACTCGAAACCGCCTATCACAAAGCCGACAAGGCTATTGAGAACATCGTTAACCTGTTAAAGGCCGCCTGATGTTACTGCGCGTTTGTTGAAGCATTCTTGTTTACGATCTTCGATCCAAGAATCTGGTGCGTCTGCCAATTCCGCCACTTTCGCACGTTGAAACTAAATAGCTCACCTGACCTTGGCACTTCAGAAGAAACTGCCGGTGTCAGTTCCTTGGTGTCAGTTTTCGACCCTGGATAGTAACTCATCACGGCCGCAATCGCCCTTGCTACGTTCTCGGGTTGCAGATGTGCATACACCATAGTCTGGTTCACCGAGGAGTGACCGAGGTAGCGCGAAACAAACGCGATCGGAACACCATTCATCACCCACCTGGACGCGGCCGTGTGCCTCAGACAGTGCCAAGTCAGGTCGGTTATTCCGGCCTCTTCGACAGCCGGATCAAACCAGTACCTTGCCTCATATAATTCCTCGCCCTCAGTGTTGGTGCAGACCGGCTCGTCCTCAGTCCTCCCGGCGATAAGCAGGTTGTAAGCTTCTACCGCTATTGGGGTGAGCGGGACGTAATGAGTGGAGATTTTCCGCCCTGTGCCAGAATCGGATTCCGTTCTGTCATTCCTCTCGCGTCTGGAGGGTCACTGAAGGTATTTGGAGACTGGCGATCCGCTTCTCAGCCGCTGCCGCCTCAATCTCGCTGTTGATCTCGGCGCCCAGAAGAAGCATGAGTCCGGTAATGTAAAACCACGTGAGCAAGATGATTACAGCACCGAGGGAACCGTATGTGATGGAGAAGTTATTGAAGAAATGAATATAGACACGGAGACCTAGAGATGCGATGAGCCATCCCAGAATTCCGATGGTGCAACCTGGAGTCAGCCAATGCCAGCGACGGTTTCGAACGTCAGGAGCCCAGTAGTAAATTACCGCGAAGCTCAAGGCAAGGAGAGCGGTTGCAATGGTCCAGGCAATGAGTCTGGCCGCTGTGGCGCCGGCGATGGCCACGAGATGAAAAGGAATGAACCGGTGAGCCAATGCAGCCACAACATCTCCGCTCAACAGACAGGCAAGTCCCAGAGTAACAATGATGGTGAGCAGGATGGTAAGTCCAATGGCGTAAATGCGTGCTTTGATGAATGAGCGCGTGTTCTTGACCTTGTAAACGACATTCAATGTGTCTTGGATCGCTGAAATGCCAACGGACGCGGACCAGATTGCGGCGATGAGACCAAAGGTGATCTTCCCGGAAGTAGCCGCGATTGTCGTTTCGTTAAAGGTCTTGAGAACAGCGCCGAGGGCGGCGGTGGGAATAAGAATAGCCAGGTAGTCGAGAAGCCTATCGTAGATCTGATACGCAGACCGAGCCGCCAAGCCGAGAATCGAACTGGCACTCAAGAGCGTGGGAAAGAGCGCGAAGAGGAAGTAGAAACCAAGTTCCGCGGCGTGTCCGAAAAGCCGGTCGGCAATCATCGACTTCCACGTTCGCACTGCCACTACCCGAATGGGCACATCTTGCAGATTCCACAGCGAGCGCAATGGGGAAAAGGACACAAGCGCGCGGACTCGCTGCTCATAGCGGCTAAGTCGGCCATCGCTGGAAGAAGGCGCGCCGGTAATCGAGGAAACGCTGCCATTCATGAGTTGCCCGCGAACGGATTGCCCCACTTAGATAGATGCGGTAAACCCCACAAGTGGTCGTCTGTCTAACCGATTGTCTGTGCCCGGACCAAGGGCAAAGCAGATTCCGGCGCACTGTCAAACCCACGAGCTATATTGCGCATCAGAGCACACAGTGGAATGGACCGCCTTCAGATACCTGACCTTCAGTCATCGCAGCTCGCGCCCCAGGGTCAAACAGCGCCGGGACCGCTGGACGTTTGTCTCCACCATCGGCTTGCTGTGCCTGCTTTGGCTATCGACCGTGCAGGCTCTTGCTCAGACAGCGGAGCCGGCCTCCAAACCGGCCCCAACAACCGCGTCAAACGCCGCGCAAATCCTTTCATCCTATGAGGGACAAAACGTCACTGCCGTTGAGGTTGCCGGCCGGCCGGAATCGACTTCCTCCCAGTTCGCATCGCTCTTTGAGCAGCAAGCTGGTCAGCCGTTTTCAAAAGAGAAAATCGATCGGACGGCGGCCGCACTCAAAGCTGCGGCCAACTGCGATGCTGTGCGGGTCCAGGTTGAAGCAGAGGCGAATGGAGCCCGCGTTCTGTTCGTGCTGGAGCCGGCCGTATACTTCGGGATTTTCCAATTCCCAGGGGCCGGGCGATTCAACTATTCCAGGCTGGTGCAGGTTGCTAATTATCCAACCGAAACGCCTTTCAATGCTGACGATGTGGAACAGGACCGGCAAGCCCTGGCTGCGTTCTTTCAACAGCAGGGATACTTCCAGTCCGATGTGAAAACGGAAGTCAAAGTCGACTCTGAACATGGCCTAGCCAATATCGTCTACCACGTCACTTTAAGCCACCCGGCCAAGTTCGGCGCGATTGAAATCGCAGACAGCAAGCCCGAGCAAACTGAGGCGCTGGCCCATAGCTTGCAGACGCTATCGGCGCGTTTACGGGACTCGGCAATCCGTCCAGGGCACACTTATCATTACTCCACACTTACAAAGGCGGATCAATACCTGCAGTCCCAATTGCAGAAGCAAGGGTTTCTGGGCGCGCAGGTGAAGCTGACCGGGGCTCAATATCACGCGAATACAAATCGGGCGGACATTCATTTCAACGTTGACCCCGGCGCCTCGACGGCTGTCGCGATTGAAGGTGCGCATGTGTGGAGTTGGACCCGCAAGTCATTGCTGCCCGTCTATCAGGGAATCGGCGTTGACGAAGAATCGGTGGAAGAAGGCCGCCAGGCGCTTATGTCCTATTTTCAAGCCAAGGGATTCTTTGACGCGAAGGTTGACGCCCAACTGAAAACAGACAAGACAAGCAAGTCTATCGTCTATCAAGTTACGAAGGAGAACAAGCACAAGGTATCCCAGGTCACCGTATCGGGAAACACTCAGTTACCTAGTTCGGATTTGACTCCGCACCTCAGTGTGGAGAAATCGCACTTGTTCTCTCCTGGGAAGTTCAGCGATCGGCTGGTGAGAACCAGTGTCAAGAATCTTACTGCTGTGTATAACTCGGAAGGTTTCAGCAGCGTTAAGGTTGTGTCGAAAGTGGTCAACGCAGGCGGCGACGTACAAGTGTCCTTCAGCGTGACCGAGGGGCCGCGCGACATTGTGAGTTCAATAAATATAGAGGGTGCTGACACATTCCCCGAATCGAAATTTGCGCCCGATGGCTTGAAGCTGGCCGCTGGTCAGCCGTATTCCCAGACTCATGTCCAGGCAGATCGTGCCAATATCATCGTGCATTATCTGGAAGCGGGATATCTCACATCCAGCTTTCGCAAAACTGCTACAAAGGTCTCAAAGGCCGACCCTCATCACATCGATGTTGTGTACCACATCTATGAAGGGCCGAAGGTCGACGCTGGGGACATAGTTACTCTTGGACGAGCCCATACACTGCAACGTTTGATCGATACAGACGTATCTAGAATCAAGACTGGCAAGCCACTTACCGAATCGGAACTCCTTGTCGCCGGGAGTAAACTCTACGATCATCCCGGCGTATTCGATTGGGCAGAGGTCGATCCCAAACGGGAGATCACGACACAAACCAATGAAGACGTACTGATCAAAGTGCATGAGGCAAGCAGGAACGAACTCACTTATGGCTTTGGATTTGAAGTTATCAATCGCGGCGGAGGCATCCCGAGCGGGACAGTCGCATTTCCGAACCTTCCTCCAGTGGGGCTCCCGCCCGGCTTTACTACCAGCCAGACGACTTTCTTCGGGCCCAGGGGAACAATTCAATACACACGCAACAACGTAGGCGGAAAAGGCGACTCGCTTTCCTTTACCGGGTTCGCGGGGAGGCTCGATCAGCGCGGCGCGGCTTACTACATCGTTCCAAATTTCCTATGGTCGCCTTGGAGGGCGACGACCTCTGTCTCCGCAGAGCGCGATGAAGAGAATCCTATTTTCTCCTCTCAGGAAGAACTTGCCAGCACTCAGATTCAGCGAACCATCGACAAGGCAAAAAAAGACACTCTGTTTCTGCGTTACAGCTTCAGCCAGACAGATCTGACCCGAGTCCTCATTGCAGCGCTTGTGCCCACACAGGATCGAAATGTGCGCCTCTCGACCCTGTCTGCAAATGTCACCCGCGATACTCGCGACAGCGCCATGGATGAACACAAAGGCGTGCTGGAGTCCATTGAAGTGGACTTCAATAGCACAAAGCTTGGATCGAGTGTCGACTTTGCAAAGCTTACCGGGCAGGCAGCCTATTACAAGCAGGGTCTTAGAAATATTGTATGGGCGAATAGCATCCGAATCGGCTTGGCGCAGCCCTTTTCGAACAGCTTTGTGCCACTCAGCGAGGAGTTTTTCACCGGGGGCGGAAACTCCTTGCGCGGTTTTCCACTGGACGGCGCGGGACCGCAGCGGCCGGTTCAAGTGTGCAGCAGCGGAACCAGCACGGATTGCACCAAAATCCAGGTTCCCAGTGGCGGCAATGAGTTACTGCTTATAAACTCCGAAGCCCGTATCCCTCTAACATTCAAGAAGGGGCTAGGGCTCGTCGTCTTTTACGATGGGGGCAACGTATTCCCAAACGTGGGGTTTCACGACTTTACTTCGCTCTATAGCAACAATGTCGGCCTTGGTTTACGGTATTCAACGCCGGTGGGCCCCATTCGACTGGATTTTGGCCACAACCTGAATCCAATTCCAGGGATTAATTCGACGCAATACTTCATAAGCATAGGACAAGCATTTTGAGTGAGGTTGATTATGAGCGTCTCCTTCTTACCACCTGATTGGCGGGATCGGCTCAACAAGCTTCGGCAGGCTCCACGGCCTCTATGGTTGCGGGTAGCCGCATGGACTTGGGTCGCCTTCACCACAGTAACTCTATTGGCCGCAATCACCCTTGCGATCCTTGTCAATAATCCGCGCTTTCATAGCTACCTTATTCGCACCGTAGAATCGAAAGCGAGTGAGAGCCTTGGCGTTCGAGTGCAGATACAAGACTTTGCCTTGCACTTATCGACACTGAGCGTTGACCTCTATGGCATTACCGTAGATGGAGCAAATCCGTATCCAAATCCGCCGCTTCTCCAGATCGATCATATTCAAGCTGGGGTGCGCGTTGTCTCCATCCTGCACAGAGCGTGGTATTTTGACAACCTGCGAATAGATCGCCCCATTGCGCGCGTCTTCGTCGACGACCGTGGCATTTCGAATATTCCCACGCTGAAAAGCAATGACAACAGTAGCAGCACCAGCGTCTTCGATCTTGGCATCCGGCATGCCATACTCGACCACGGCGAAATGTATTACAACGACCGGCCAAGTGCTCTTGCAGCCGACCTGCGGAACCTCGAGTTCCGATCCTCTTTCAACAGTCTCGTCAAAAAGTACTCCGGAGAGTTGACATATTCTGACGGCCATCTCGTCTTCGGGACATTTGAGCCGCTAACTCACAATCTGGAGGCCCAATTCTCAGCAACTCCCGACACATTCGAGCTGATTCGGAGCAAACTCACCGTCGGCACCTCGCAGGTCGTTCTTGCTGCAACGCTGCGCAACTATAGTAGCCCTGACTTGCAAGCGAATTACGATGTCACAGTCGACGGCAAACAGGTCGCTTCTATGCTCCATAACCCATTGGTCCCTGCCGGGACCATCCAGGCTTCTGGTACCGCACAGTACCACGAGACTGCAAATCGCTCCATGATTGAAGCGTGGGTTGTGAACGGAACCTTGGCCAGCCGCCGCCTTGACGTGAAGACAAATGCAATCCGGACTGAGATCGCGAATGTGGCGGGACAGTATTCTCTTGCAAACGGCGACGTCACGCTGCAAGGATTTCACGCAGATCTGCTTGGAGGTGGAATCACAGCCCAGGGAACGATGAAGAATGTGGCCGGTAACTCAAACACCAAAGTGACCGCGGCATTGCGCGGGGTATCGTTGGGCGACCTAGCGGGAGCCTTGGGAACTTCCGCATCGGACCTCAACGTTGCGGTATCGGGAAAGTTGAATGCGGACGCGACAGCGGCGTGGGGAAAGACTCTTGACGATCTCGTCGCCCACGCGGACGCGACGATCAATGGTCAGGTCTCGGACGGTCACACCAAGGGCAGTCAGCATCCCGGCCCAGCGGCCTCGAGCGGTAACAGTACAAACGCCGCACCTACTACTATTCCAGTGGAGAGTGCGCTCCACGCGACCTATGCCGCGAAGAATGGGGAGTTAGCACTGGAGCAGAGCTATGTACGATCGCCACAAACTAATCTGACCATGATTGGCGCCGTGAGCACACGCTCCAATTTGAATTTGCGGCTCCAGTCAGGCGATCTTCGCGAAGTTGAAACCATCGCGGATTTGTTCCGCCCGCATTCGCCCGATCATCCCTTGCAGCCGCTCGGCCTTGCCGGGACGGCATCGTTTCAAGGCGCCCTTCAGGGTTCGACGACAGCTCCGCATTTGACTGGCCAGCTGACGGCTCAGAATCTGCAATTCAACGGGACGGCGTGGAAGGTGTTCCACTCCAATGTTGATATGAGCCCGTCGTGGGCTAGCCTTCAACATGCGGATCTTGAGCCGGCGTCGGGTGGCCGCATCTCATTCAGCGCCAGCACTGGGCTTTCGAAATGGTCATTCACAAATACAAGTCCGATTCAGATCGAGCTTCAAGCCTCGCAACTGAATATCTCCGATCTTACCAAGCTCGCGAACCAGCAGATCCCAATCACCGGCACGCTCGACGCCGCCTTGACGCTGCATGGCACGGAGTTGAATCCAGTAGGAAGCGGCAGTGTGGCCTTGACGAATGTCAACGCTTACGAGCAGCCTGTCCGCTCGGCAAAGCTCACCTTCTCAGGGGACGGTCAGGAAGTCAAAGGCGAGTTATCGATCCAACTGCCGGCCGGGAGTCTTCAAGGGAAAGGCACCGTCCGGCCTGGACAGAAGACTTACACCGCCGAAGTTACTGCCAATGGAATTCAACTGGATAAGCTGCAAGCTCTGAAAGCCAGAAATGTGGATCTATCGGGCACACTCGCTCTCAATGCCAAGGGGCAAGGGTCCTTCGATAATCCGCAGGTGGACGCTACGGTACAGATTCCGACGCTTGTCGCTCAATCTCAGACCATAACCGCGATTCAATTGCAACTGCACGTGGCCGACCACGCCGCCAACGCAGCATTGACATCTTCAGTCGTGAACACGTCCATACAAGCGCGGGCGAAGATCGACTTGACGGGAGATTATCTTGCGGATGCAACAATGGACACGCAGAGCATTCCGCTGCAGCCTCTCCTGGCAATCTACGCCCCCGATCAAGCCGCCGATGTTACAGGGCAGACTGAAATTCATGCAACCTTGCACGGCCCGCTCAAGAAAAAGGACCTGCTCGAAGCACACGTGAACATTCCGGTCTTCAAAGTATCCTACGGCAATAGCATCCAGTTAGCTGCGGCCTCTCCTATTCGCGCCGACTACAAGAATGGAATCGTGGATATTCAGCGGTCTTCCATTCGCGGTACAGATACCGACCTACAGTTTCAGGGTTCCATTCCCACCACAGGCAATGGGCCGATGTCCTTGTATCTGGTCGGCACGGTGAATTTGCAGTTGGCGCAACTGTTCGATCCGGATGTCAGAAGCTCTGGTCAACTTAAGCTCGACATCGACTCTCATGGCCCCGCGGACAGGTATGAACTTGGGGGCGAGATCAATATCGTAGACGCTAACTTCGCTTCCCCCGATTTACCTACAAGCTTGCAACATGCCAACGGTGTTCTGAAAGTAACAAGGGATCGCATTAACATCGACAATTTTCAGGCCACCGTCGGGGGAGGAACGCTGACCGCGCAGGGCGGGATTGCGTACAGGCCTGGCATTCAATTCGATCTTGGGTTAGCCGCGAAGGGCGTTCGCATCCTTTACCCGCAGGGGATGCGGGAGAGTGTGGAGGCTAATCTGAGACTCGCCGGGTCACCGGACAACGCAATCCTTGGCGGTTCAGTGAACCTCTCCGATCTGTCCTTTACGCCGGCATTCGATCTCACCAGCTTCATCGACCAGTTTTCATCAGGTGTGGCCGCACCGCCGACGCAGGGTCTGGCTCAGAATTTGCGGCTGAATATTGCGTTGCATTCGACAAACGATGTGAACCTTGTCAGCAGAACTCTGAGCATCGGCGGCGCGGCAAATCTTCAAGTGCGCGGTACAGCGGCGGAACCTGTGATCCTTGGGCGGGTGAATCTCAATAGTGGAGACATCATCCTCAACGGCAACAGATTTGTCTTGAAGGGCGGCACCATTCAATTCATCAATCCCTCTGAGACGCAACCGGTGGTTAATCTGGCCTTGAACACCAGCATCCAGCAGTACAGCATCGACCTTCGGTTCAACGGTCCAGTTAGCCAGCTCCGCACAGAGTACAGTTCCGACCCTGCGTTGCCCGCCGCGGATATCATCAATCTCCTGGCTTTTGGGGAGACTACAGAGGCCAGCGCCGCCGCGGCTACGCCGACAAACCAGGCAGCTGAATCGCTGGTTGCGTCGCAGGTTTCCAGTCAAGTAACAAGCCGGGTTTCGAGGGTCGCCGGTATTTCGCAACTTTCTATAAGTCCGGTATTGGCAGGCAGCAACAGCCAGGGACCACCAGGGGCGACCATTACAATCCAGCAGCGGGTAACAGGAAATCTGTTTGTGAATTTCTCGACCAACGTCGCTTCCACGCAGAGTCAGACGATCCAGGGCCAGTACCGGATTTCACCGCGGGTGTCATTGAGTGCAACGCGCGATCCGAATGGAGGCTTTGCATTCGACGCACTCATCAAGAAGCGGTGGTGACATTCAACGTCTTCGGTGGCGTTGCGAATGCTGCCATTCAAGTCACCGCAGCGGCGGAAGGCAGGCCACTGAGATTCGAAGGCCCGGGTGGAAACTGAGTTCCTTCATCGCTTGGAGGCAACGGCCTGACAGCCGCTTGAAAGCTTGTCTGAGCGATAGCCTTTAAGAGTTGCTTCATAGACCCGCCGCACCCGGCCTGAGTCATTTCCAGCGGAGGGGGCTGCGATCAGCGACAGCGCCTGTTCAATCGATTTCTCGGCATTGTCCCTGTCGCGATTGATCCAGTAGGCTTGACCCAACGTTTCCAGCACGACATAGTCTTTGCCGGCGGCGGCCGTGTTGGCTCGCTGCGCAAGTTCCAATCCCAGGGGAGCATTGCAAAACTCAGGGAGGTCCCGAGTCGTTAGAAAGCGGGCGGCAAGATTTAACTCGGCAGCAGAAGCATCCTTCTGTAATGCGGTCTGCTTCAGCACCGGCACACTGTCTCGCGCTAATTGAACCGCTTCCGCATGGTGTCCCATCTTGGCGCTGATTTGAGCCGCGTTAGCTTCGAGGTCGGCGAGCGAGGTGCGATTGTACGGACTGTTGGGGTTCGCTTTGAGCAACTGTTGCAGGATCGAGATCGCGGTTTTATACGCATCGAGCGCCGCGGCTGAGTGTCCGGCATAATCCTCAATGACACCGAGATTGCGATAGATGCTGGCGCGAGCCTGGGGATAAACGCGGTTCTGAGGATCCTGCTCGGCTAATTGCTCCATGGTGGCGCGCGCCTCATTGATGGCCGCAATCCCTTGATCGAAGTCCCCCATGCTACCCAGATTCCAGCCCATCCCCAGCAGGGTTGAGGCCCGCTTGCTGCGAATGGTTGCCGATGCTTTCTGCTCGTCCGGCAGGTCATCCAGCGCGGCAAGCGCCTGTTGGAAATAGCCGGCGGCTGCAGGGCGATCGTGGGTTTGCGTGAGCAGCGCAAGGTGGTTGTAACTGGATGCGAGTTGGGAGATGGTGTCAGGATCTCCGGCCTTCACATTCAAGGCCTCCTTGGCGTAGTCGACAGATTTTTTCAGATCGCTGGCAGCTTCGTCGCTCCCGCCCGTCGTGTACCCGTCGCGCTGACTGATGGTCATTGCCAGAGATTCGAGAGATGCCGCGGCTTGCGTGAGAATCTCGAAATCCCTGGGCGACTCATTGGCCATCTGCACTAGATCGTGCGCGGCGGTTCCGACAAGCTTTCCGCCCTTTTCCCATTGCCGGTAGAAAGTAAAGCTCATGCCCAGCATGAGCCGTGCGCGCGCCAGCGCTCGCTTTGCGCGTTGACTCTGCGGATCGCGCGCAACCACCGGCTCCAGGAGGGCGATGGCTTTGGCATAGGTGTCGCGCGCTTCGGCAGCCTGGCCCAGGTTCGGCCGCAATGGATGCCCAAGTACGTCCGCAAGTTCGGAGTAGCCCTCGGCAATATCCATACGCAGCGAATCGTCGTTGTTCTTTTCCGCCGCTAGGCGATCCAGGTAGTCCAGTGAATGCTTCACCATGTCGGCCTTGATGGGCGTTGAGCCAGGAAGCTTTTGAATTGAATTCTGCAACTCGAACATCATGTAGCGCGTCAGTTCACGTGCTTCCTGGAAGCGGCGTTCAGCCGCGGCGCGCTGCAGGCGAGCCTCGTTTGCTTCCACAAGTGTGGCCACAATGCCTGCCGTGATTGACAACAGAATCAGCAACACGGCTGCTGCCGGCGCCCTATGACGGGCTACGAATTTCCGCACCCGGTAGAGTCCGCCACCGGCCACCGCACGGACTGGCCGCCCCTCAAGATAATGAGTCACATCCGCGGCTAACTCCGCAACAGAAGAGTACCGGTCCGCGGCAGAGGGTGCGACAGACTTGAGTGCAATCGCGTTCAAGTCGCCTTCCAACGTGCGCCGCAGGCTGGGCACGGTTTCGCCGCGTACTGCCGCAACAGCCGATGCTTCAGTGGATTCCATTCCATTGATGACTGCGCTGGCCTTGCGCGGTTCTGTGTGTAAAACCGACTCGACAATCTCCGCGGGAGTTGTTCCCGCAGAGGCGAACGGCCGGCGGTCGATGAGAAGCTTGTACAGTAGAATTCCAAGCGAATACACGTCGTCCGTGACAGCAGCCGGCTTCCCTCGCAGGAGTTCCGGGCTGGCGTAGAGCGGCGTAAAGTAGAGCGTCGGATTATCCTGCTGCGGACTGGTCAACTCCATTGAACGAGCCAGCCCGAAATCGAGCAGCTTTGGCTCTCCCGATGAATTCACCAGAATATTGCTGGGCTTGATGTCGCGATGCACGATGAATTGCCGATGCGCAAAATCGACCGCGGTGCATACTTCCAAAAAGATCTCCAGGCGCCTCCGAACCGTCAGCCGCTGCAGGTCGCAATAACGGTCGATGGTCTCTCCCACGACCAGTTCCATCACCAGGTAAGGCAGCCCATCTTCGCCCAGTCCCCCATCGAGAAATGCGGCGATGTTTGGATGCCTCAGTTGCGCCAGAATCTGCCGCTCGCGCCGGAACCGCTCGTCCAGAATCGACGACCATATGGGAGATGAAATGGATTTGACGGCGACTTCCAGGTTCACCTCGCCGTCTTCGCGGGTGGCGCGGTAAACCGTGCCCATCCCACCGCGGCCAATCGCTTCTCGCGCATGATACGGCCCAAATCGGGGAAGCAGTCGAGCGCTGCAACTGGCCCCTTCGCGCACAAGCTTGTCCCGCTCCAGCAAGCGGTAAACATCCTGCACAAGTTCGGGGTCCGAGCCGCTCGCTCCCTTAAGGAACTCATCCCGCTCGTCGCCCGCGGGAAGATCCACCGCCTCCTGGAAGAGGCGATCCAGCCGCGCGAAATATTCCTGCGAGGTAGGGCTCATATGAAGTACGGCGTAAACCGGGCTTGAAATGCGTCAGGGCGCGGGGTGCAGTCTCTCGTGCAGCCACGCCAGCGAAAAGCGGATGTCGCGGTCGATGCTGGATGGGGAAACGCCGAGCAGCCCGGCAGCTTCCTCCACCGTGCATCCCAGAAAGTAGCGAAGCTCCACTGCCTGTGCCTTCCCCGCGTTCAGTTCCTGCAACTCGTCCAGCGCGCGCGAAAGGTCGATTGAACTCTCATTGAGTGGGCCAATCCAGGCCAGTTCGGCTTCCAGCGGAACCTGCGTAAAAGCTGTTCCCCGCTTGGCGGCATTGTATTGCCGGGCGTGGTCTACCAGAAGCCGGCGCATCAGTTTGGCAGAGAAGGTATAGAAATGCGCGCGGTCCTTCATGCTGACTTTGCGCTGCTTCAACAGTTGCCCAAACATCTCGTTTACCAGGCCTGTGCATTCCAGCGTATGGTCCACGCGCTCGTTCCGCATGAGAGATTGGGCCAGATGGCGAAGCTGATCGTAGACCAGCGGGAGCAACTGGTCTACCGCGCCCGGTTTGCCGTGCGCCCAGTCCTCCAACAGCAGCGTAATTTCGCCAGGTTCCTGCTGCTTTTCCATAACTCCTCTCAATCTAGCACGATGCCTGACGTGCTTTTCCGTTGGATTGCGCCGTATTGAGCAAGCCAGGTTGCAGGTGCCGCAACCTAGCGACGGCAGGAGGCATTCCATGATCCCACGAAACCCACTCCGGATCCCGCGACTGGTCCGCTGGTTGGACAGATGCGAGCGGCAATCTCTGGCTTGTTGGGGGCGGCGGGCTGGATGGGACCGATACTTCTGGCTACCTCAACGACGTTTGGCGATATCAAATTGGCACAACCGGCACATCGGGCCTCGTCACCCCAACGGTTACGGTGACGCCTCCTCCGTCGAGTATTACCACATAGCAAGCACTCCCAGTGACAGTTACTGTGAGTGGCGGCAGCGTATATCCGACACCGACCGGCTTAGTAATCCTCCCGAGTGGCGGGTACACCTCCGCAGCGACAACTCTCAACAGCGGCAGTGCCATGATCGACATTCCCGCCGGATCGCTGGCAACCGGTTCTGACACCCTGACGGCCAGTTACACATCCGACTCCGCAAGTTCCTTAACCTATAACAGAGCGACCGGATCGAACACCGTAACGGTGACTGCCGCAAGCGTGCAGGTATGCTTTTCGCCTCACTGGGCGCAATCGCAGCGCTGTCTGGATGTGTAGGTGGATTCGCTCTGACAGCAGCAACGCGCCGCCGGCCAGTTGCACCTGCTTCAACCTTAACGGCGGGACCGCTACTTTCGCATGGCCCGTCAAGCAAGCGGAATCGGCACCAGCGACCTCGGCCTCAAGCTGGCCACTCTCACCGCCGGTGCAGCCTTCGCCGCGAACTTCGGTGGTGGCCTGGACATGCGCGTCAACCGCCGGTTCTCGCTGCGCCTTGCAGAAGTAGATTACCTGCTCACCACCAGAACAACCTCCGCATCAGCACCGGCCTGGTCCTGCATTTCAGATAAGAAACAAGAACTCAAGTTAAACAAAACAAAGGATAGTCCCGAGGTGTGTGCTAGTCCACCCTTTCGACAGAAACAAGGACATCGCAAGGATGGGGCACGGAGGTCGTCTTTATCTTAGAGCCTGTCTAAAGCCGAAACCTATTTCGTTATTTAATGTACGGGATGAATCCCGTACCCTTCAATGTGCTTGTTTTGTAGTCGTCCATCGGCGTTGCCGACCCATGGGGGGATAAAACGTTTGCCCGCCAATGCCACCGCTGACTCGCTAACTTGCTATGTCCGCGAAGCGGACGCTAACTCGCTGAATTCACTCGAACAATTCGCGCCGTCCTCGCGTTCCAACTATTCAAAATCCAACTCAATCGCAACCCTGTTTCTTTGTAGTCGTCCACCGGCTTCGCCGACCCCAATGGGTGAAACAGCCGGCACCCATTCTCCCGGAGGGAGAAAGCGAAAATAGCCCAGGACAAGCGCAGCGCAGTCCTGGGTTGGCGTTGAACAAAGGACCTCCGTCCCGTAGGGACGGACCGAAATTCGCCCCAAAATAGTTTTTCTCGTGGAATCAACAACTTGCACCATCCACGGAAAGTAGTTTCTTTTTAGTTCCCCACCGGCGTTGCCGACCCACAGGAGATGAAACGGATGTTTCGCGGTTTTCCTTTGTTTTGTTGAACTTGCATCTTTGTTTCTTGTTAGTTCCCCACCGGCGTCGCCGACCCACGGTGGATGAAACTGTGCCCCATCCATCGGACGTCTTTTTGTCCGATGGGTGGGATCGCTGAACTCATCCTTTGTTTTGCTGAACTTGCGTTTTTTGTTTCTTCCTAGTTCCCAACCTGCGGCACCTGGTTTGTTGAACGCTCGAATCAGTTACGATTCGAGCATTCGGAATCTCAGTGATGCGAACTTCCGCCACCGCCGCCAGCATGGGAAGCACCGCCACCACCACCACCACCGCCTCCACTAAATCCGCCACCACCACTCGATGCGTGGCTCGCGGAAGAACCACCACCGCCGCTCGACACGCTATGTTGGCTGCCGGACGAACTCCTTGCGCTGCTAGAGGTGGACGCGCTCGCGGGGCGGCTGGCGCCAAAGGTCGGACCCGCCGAACGCATATTCCCAGTTGCCGGTACTCCTCCGCC
>Ga0302197_10000444_pt1 | contig 41411 bp, 45 predicted proteins | sample II_Bog_N2_1_FD_193526 | JGI IMG/M metagenome (GOLD analysis project Ga0302197, IMG submission 193526) | Peat permafrost microbial communities from Stordalen Mire near Abisko, Sweden - II_Bog_N2_1 | ecosystem: Environmental > Terrestrial > Soil > Wetlands > Peat | place: Sweden: Abisko... | reverse complement strand
GAGATACCCATCTATCTCACCGTTTAAATCAACGATCATAAAGTTAGCCAACTCTGCTATCGCACGAGAAGACATCGACACTGGATCTCTGTTCTATGCGGTTGAGAAAATTCACGGTGTTAACTTCTGTTTGTATAAAAAGGGTGATGTGATGCGACCCTACTCTCGCAACCTACCTCTGAATCCGACCGATGTGTTTCAAGATTGGCAGTCACGCTTTGCGGAACAGAAAAAGATGATGATTCACTTACAAGAAGTACTAGCCTCTGACTTTGACACTATCACAGACGAGTTACAAGTGTATGGTGAGTTATTCGGTGGTGGATTTCACAACAATAAAGAAATGAAAGAGATGGACGCCGTAGTGCGCAGCAAATATGGTGTAGGTGTCGAACAACAAGCAAAAGCTGCTCCTCCTCATACGATCTTTCCTCAGATGTCCTACAGCAGCATAGCGGAGTTTGCTGTCTTCGACATCTACGTGCCTGGTCGTGGTTATTTGGATTACAACATTGTGATAAAAGCAAGTCGTATGGCTGGGTTTCGCACCCCTCCTATCGTCGCAGTCGGTGCATTCGAAGAGTGTTGCAATTTTAACGTAGTGGACATGATGTCACGCGCGGCCATGACGGCCGAAACAGTAACTTATCCACTTCCATGCACCAACAGTACGTGTTTAGCAGAAGGTATCGTCATCCGACCAGACAAGTCGTGTATGATGGGGATGCATAGTCGTTTCATCATCAAGAAGAAACAGAAACACTTTGGTGAACGTCACTTGGTGGAAAAACAACAAGCACTTGAAGCTGCAGCTAAGAACAAACATACACAGAAGAAGAAGAAGAAGAAGAAGAATAACAATAAAGCAGATGGCGATGATGATGATGACAGTGATGAAGATAGTTCGTCCTCTTCGTCATCCGACACAAGTGCGTCCCAGCAACAACAAGAAGAAGAAGAAATAGACGAATTGACACCACAACAATTGAAACAAGCGAGAAAAAAACAAGAAGCAGCTGCAGCAGAACAAGCAATGTCACCAGGAGAAGCACGTGTGTTGATAGAGGAATTTGTTACAACACAGATGTTAGAATCGGTCATTTCGAAGAAAGGCTTGCATCACTACCAATCAGTAGGATTGTCTGGTAACCACGCAGAGTTAAAGCAGGATTTCATCGCTGAATGCGTAGCAGAAATCACACAAGATGTGCTAGACGGTGACAGAAGCCCCAAGTCCGGTGCATGGTACAACAAAGCCAAGCAGTTGTTGGGTCGTCATGGTGGCATATTCACTGAAGACTACATGAAACGCGTTGTCTCTGCACAACAAACCACAGACCAGGAATGAGTTTTTGTTTGGTGGTACACCCGAATTCTAACACTCGTTTTAGTCGTTTTTGCTTCGACCAAAACACACACATAGTATTTTATCAATAAAAAAAAATATGTTGTTAGTGTTACGAAACGTCGTTTGGATTTGCTTCTTTGCTGCAACCAAGTTAACTTCGTGGAATGTTCTACTCCCAATCGTGTATGCATTCATGAACCAGGTTGTGTTTCGTGGTGGTCGTACTCCTGTGTTGCACACCATACCAATCATGCCTTACATCAGCATGAACGTGTTGTTGCGTCGAGGATTGCTGCAACCGCTGTTTTATCTATCACGGTATGCGACAGTTGCTACTACTGTATTGTTCTACTTCTTCTATTTTTTCAATTACGATGCGATCAAGCCAAGGTACCCGAGTGATTATATCATCGTGAGACTGGTAGCAGAACAGCTAACTCATATTATACCAAGTCTGTACATGGTCATGACACGCCCCCCTGTTTTCACAAACAATACACCAGAGGAAGTGAATGCTAGACGTTCCAGCACCATTTGGTGGATAACATGGTTCACGATCCTGTTACCATTGTATCAGTTTGTATTTTATGTTGAAACACGTGTTCCAGCATACCCGTTTATGAAATACTTGTATGATGAGTATCTACCAGTCATACAAACACTTTGGATTGATTTTGATTCAGCACTGTATATGGAATATTTTAAGCGAGTTTAACACATACTCATATATAACATAAAAAAACATGAATTGACTTATTTTTTTTTACTTGGACTATTTAGTTGATTTGGATGATGAAGACGTAGATGAAGACGTAGATGACGACACTTTAGTGTGTTTGTATCTCTCCTTGTTTTCTGCAATGAGTTCCAATGCTTCTGCAATCTCTCTTTGTTTGTGTTCCAAAATCGATTGTGTTAGTGCTAATTGATCGTTGTCCATGCTGCAGTAGGTGTGGTCACCCATCTCAATTTTAGCCTCTGTGTGATATTTCACTTTGCATTCAGCACAATACTTTAAGCAATCATCACAGCGAAGCTCTGGAAATCTGTCATCTTCGTCAAATTCAACGAGTGTGAAATCTTTTTCTGTATCCAATTCACCGTGACAATTCCCACACATGAATGCGGCATCCATAAACCATTTAAATGCACAACGTTGCTCTTGTGTCATGAGGCGACGCGCATCAATCAACGCACGTTTATCAATTGGTGTCGTGGTGTGTGTGATCGTTTTAGCCAAATTCGCGATACATATACGAGCAGACGAGAAAGAAGAAGACATCACGTGCACACACACACACTATAGATATGAATCTAATCGATTAAGGATTGGTTTTTATCATCACACTTAGGAGATGTACCACTTGCCGGCCATACAAACCTCAGTGTTTCTGTTTGATTGATTTCTTGGCAACTTCTAACTTGCGTTTCTTGTCTTTGATTTGTCGGAGCTTTGCTTCTGCTTCTATCTCTTCATCATCCAGTGTTTCTTCTTCCTCTCCTATATCGTCTTCGTTCACAGTACAGTAAGTATGATCACCAGTCGATTCGATAGCATCTGTGCTGAAGTACACGTTGCATTTGCTGCAATGTTGCATACATGCACTACATATAATCTCTTCTTGTCCGTCATCAAACACAATAGGCATGAGAATTATGTTGCATTCGCCTGGTTGGGCGCGACAGTCGAAACACGCCATTGTTTTGTATATCATTTTCTGTAGCTCTGTCACTTGTTTACCAGTAATGTGCTTGTGAACATTCAGATAATCTCCAGTGTTGTTGATCAATGCAACAGCATCCATTAATGCAGCAACATTTGCTTTGTGTTTAACTTCTAAAGATAACGACGACGACGAGGAGGAGGAGGGTGAGGATGACGCCATCAGACTTTTGAAAAATTGACAAAATACTATGTGTTGTTCTTTATGATGAATTGGCGGGGGGTGAATCATGACGTATGCAGCATGTGGTATGTCACATTAGTTACAACTATGCACATCTGCCCATTATACGTTTTCTGCGCTTCTTCAGAGATAAAACGAAACAACGAGCCTGAATCGCATTGGATTGCCTTGGATGTGTTGATGAGTGTAATACACACGAAACCGTGTGTTTCTGTCAACATAAGATGTGATGGATAGACAACAGATCGAGGGAACAATGCGGATATCTTCGTTCTAATCTGTTGTATCACATGGTATTCACGCGTTGTTAATTGAATAGACGTATTTTTTTATATTTTGTTAACTATACTACACACGCATACACACATATACTTTGTAAAAGCTACGCATGCTTAGCACTTTTCATCACACGTGCTTTGCGTTTCTTCAATGAAGCAAGATATTTGTTTGCTTCGTCTTCCTCTGCCTGTAGTGATTCGACTGATCTGCCACAGTCTTCATGTGACCCAGTTGATTTGATTGCGTCCAAATGATAATGCTTTTTACATACATCACAGTATTCCATACACTGCTCGCATCTAAAATCCTGGTCTTCATCTTCCTCATCGTCGTATTCTTCTTCGTCTTCTTCCTCGTCTTCGTCATCTCTGTATTTGGAAGATGTATCAAACTTGACTCTCATCAACTTTTCACCGTGTTCCATCACTTTATCACAGTCGCCACACTTCATGGTTTGCGACAAGAATTTGGTGATGATTTTGAAATCAGATTCTGTAGCATACTCTCTGAATCGTGCATAATCAGACGCATCTAACGTGTCGATAGCATCCAAAATATTTCGAAGAGCTGCGTTCAGCATATTAAATGACATTTTTTTTGTTTCGACAGAACAAGGTGAGTGTACACGAAGAACAAATGCTGTTTTATACAGATGTGCTACATACTAAGACGAGAGCATACGGCCTTCGTACATAGGTGTTCGGCCTCTTGTTAACACACGCAACACTCCGTCTTTTGTCTCTTCTGTCCATATACTCGAATAAGGAGCTGTTATCAACATACCTTCTCCCAACTGAAACACTTTATTATACAGCAATCCACTTGATATCATGAGTTTGATCAGCCATGCAAGTGTCGCAAAAATCATATTTTTTTGTATAGATGGTGATCCATCCACCGTCCTGAAAAAAAAGTTGGGTTCTATCGCGACAAAAACTCCAAAAACCCAGACAAAATCCAGATGTACCACAAATCACATATGATAAAAAAAACGCTGAATGTGAACTTTTGCAACACAAAAAAATACCATTTATTCTTCGTATTGACTCGAGTCACGCATCTATCCCCAGTGATGAGCAGCAGTAGTACAGAAACAGCTACTCTTTTGAGAGAATCTATACTGGATGAGAACGAGAACAACTGTTTCACAATAGATGTGACACTAAAAGACATGATAACACCAATGGAAGGTGATAAGCGACTGAAGAAGCTAGAGAAGTTTGTTCGCCATGTGATGAAAGTGCTCAAGACATCCCCTAACTCGCAAGATCTGTTCAGAAATCACACAATGCTAGCTATCAATTGCACAAAGCGATCACAGGTGAACATAGTGTGCTGGACAAAGAACTTACAAGAAAACATGAAAACATTCTTACTCGCTGGATGTCCAGACAAAGAACTAAGCAGACAAATATCTGTGATGGATAATAACATCAAAGTAGCAGACATCAACAAGAAAGTGTTGACATTCGTCCGTCTTCAACTCAGAGGCAAGCTAAACCAAGCGATCATGCTCATATTGGTCGATTCAGCCACTGCCAGTGGTCCCTCTGATGCGACGCAATCTGTGGTACACCCGTAAAAAAATGGATTTTTCAGTTTGCTGTTTTTGGTTGGTTGAATAAATAACACATACAAGATGAGCTTTTCAACTGTGTTACGCGATATGCCTCCACCTCCAGACGTTATAGATTCTAGCATTGAAAGCCAAACCAGTTTAACGACTTATGTCAGCAACATCATATCATGTGTCAGAGATGGGATAAACAAAGATTATGTTGGTGCATTCGAGCAACAGTCGTTGATGTATATCGTCTGTGATAAAGTGCACTCAGCGATCAGGGTTACAGTATATCGTGAAAACTTAGTCTGTAATATGCGTCGTATACTCGTAGATGCGTCAGAGAATGTTGTCGCCATAGAACTCATCACCAACGATATGCACAATGGATTGGAAACAAACAAGGAACCACTTATATACTGTGCGTTTCGAGCTGGAGACAAGGAACCAGTAGTTGGGTTGTTGATCAAACCAGTGTGATACACTTACTTAGTACCACATCCGATTATAAAGAACGACATGTTTCACATACATATATATATATATAAGTAAACAGAAGACAAAAACATGAGTGTGTTTGTAGCAATAGCAAAGGATGTATGTGATAAACTCATCCGTGACTATCATGTCAACAACAAGAAGAATATAGTCGAAGGATGGCCTGGCATTCATTGGTTGCGCAGTATCTTTACTCCAACACCAGATACCAGAATTCCTACGTGGCAACAGTACATAGAGGACGCGTATCTATCCAATCTTAATATGATACACAACAAAGCTGCCACAGAAGACTTGGATCACATCATTCGACACAAACGCTTTATATTCACATTCATGTTAGCCACAGAACGTGAGTATGAACTAATAAACATACCGTTCGTAAACCAGCTACAGGATCAAGTAGTACAGATGAGGCATCAGATAGAAGAGCTCAAGACTGTTGATCAGACGTCTAAGCAAGTGCAGCTATGTGTCAAACAAACACAACGACAAATACAACAGACAGAGCGCACGATAGAGATACAACAAGGGATACACGCACAGCTTCGTGCTATGTTTTACTTGATGCATGCAATAGACACCAACCCACAATAACCACACACGCATGTATAAAACAATCTGTTATGGTAACTTTGTATACAGATGTCTTCGTCTTCTTCTTCTTCTTCTTTGTCATCTCCACCCAAAAAGAGTGGCAAATTTAAAGTAACTCATGGTGATGGCATCAAACGTATCACAGAAGAGCCATATTATAGAATAAGCACAGATTGCAAAGGTCATGCGTTGATGTTATCTGTGTTGGACGACAACGGGAAATACCTGCACGACGTGGTGCTAGTAGATGCATTGATTGACACGCCACAGGAGGTGTTATGGGCAAATGCACGCATTGCAATCAACAATTTGATCAAAACCAAATAAAAACGGCATATACCTTTACCTTCTAGTGCCAGTGGTCTTATCAGTTCTTTCATCAATGAAGTGAGTGACATAGTTTGTACATAAACAGAGAAAAAAAATATAATTTTTTAAATTTTTGAACTTTTTTTTGTATGTGTGTGTGTGCATGACGAGATTTTGCTGCGACAAATCTCGAAAAAATCACTTTTTCACAGGATGTGGCAAGTGGTACTTCTGGATTTGAGGACTGTATTTGCGTGTTTCATGCACGCATTACGTCTTGATTTTTTTGAGTTGATCAACAGTCATACATGTAGCAGAGGAGTTGCATGTCTACTAAATCCAAACAAAGCAACACTAACTCTTCTTCTTCGTCATCATCATCATCGTCTACACCAGCTACAAAGCCAAAGAGAGGGAAGAGACAACCTAAAACAGTCGAGCAAAAGATCAGTAGTTTATCCAACGCTATCCCATTGAAAACATCTCCTCCTGTTGATTTATCCATATTGAACTTTAACTGGGAAGACTCGCTTTTCGATCTACAAAAGAATATCAAGAAAGCAACCAAAGTTAACTGTAGTACACAGGCATCTAAGTGCATCCAATTACGCAAACAAGCATTGAACTCGTTGCAGAACTGTGGGTTGAACATACAACAGGTGATACAGGAATCCAGATCCAAGTTATTCGAATCGTTTAATCTGAGTGATTGGACAGACTGGGCTCATACGAACATAACACAAGGCGATCCAGAGAAGCTAATTGCTTTACATCTACTCACTATCACCTCATCATCTAATACACCTAACACACCTAGGAATGCTAACGCAATCGTTTCAAAACAGCAACAATCGAGTAGCAACAGTAGTAGCATTGATACCAAAGATAGAGTACAACAATCAAGCAGTGACAATCAGAGAACAGGAACAGCTAAGCGAAGCAGACCTACTTCTACTACACGAGTCGTTCGTACGCCAACTACCTCGTCAAAGTCGGAATCTCCTGTCAGCAAACGCTCCAAACAACAAACTACCACCGCCACCACCGCCACCAACAACAACAACAATGAATAACAAACGCAAAAAAGACATAGAATTTGAACGCTTATTATCATACAACAACAAACATATAGATGATGATGATGGTGCTGCGTCTAGTTCTGGTGTGATGAATACAAAAGAATCAGCATTCGATTGCAGAGTGTCTGGTGTGTGCAATAGTGGTTGTTCTTTTTACCAGCCACGATCCTTGAATGAGAACATCTTCATTTGTACAAAAACTGGTCGATTGCATCAATGTACTGCTTCATCGTGTGAGTTCTTGGATGTAGATACCGAAAACAGAGTATGCAAACTCACATGTCTGAGTTATCCACTGGATACACCAGTAATACCTCACGACTACCACGAGCATGCAGACACAGGCAAGAGTAACACTCAGCCGCTGGTCGAATCACAAGCCAAAGTAGAAAAACGAGAGAAGAAACGACTAAAACTGCAACAAGAGCAACGAGCGTTAGAAGAAGCTACGATCAGTAACCAAGCACTGTTGCAACTGATGCCAGCAACAGCAACTATACAAGACAGCGAAACGAGTTTGACAACGATAACAACAACAACAATGACAACAAACACTACTACTGCTACTACTGCTGCTACTAGTAGTAGTAGTAGTAGTAGTTCAGCACTAGTGGCTAATACAGCAACCACGAGTATGACGACGACTACGATGACAACAACGACAATGAGTGTACCCAAACGCAAAACTAAACCCAAACGCCCTAAACCCATACCATACGTTGACCCGTTGATTGAAAAGCGAGAGAAAGAAAGGCGCAATGAGTCAGTTGTACCATCCACTGAACAAGCGAAGTATACACAAGAACAGATGGTGTGTATAGCAGTCAAATTCATCAAAAAGCTGATTCCGAGTCTGCGAGAAAAGGAACAGATGCGACTGGCGTTGATATGTACGAACTTGTGGACAAAGCTCACAGAAACGAAGTATTACAAGAAAGTACAACACCGATACAAATTTCATGTGCATTGTGCTGTTGTGTTGTACAACACACTCGATGGAATAGAAGCAGAAGGCACTGTGTTGATTGCACAGGAACCCAAATTGCATGAATTGCTGCCTGCAGCAATACGTCTGAATGAGCATGGCATCCGAGCCAGGTCATACACAGATCATGACAACTACTTGGCTGAAATGTGCAAAGAGCTCATTTGATACACATATATATATATAAAAAAAATTGTAATGTATTTTTTTTTATTGTTATCAATATAACATTTTTAAGCGCGACCTAAACGACGAAGAACATCGCGTATCTCGTCTGTGAGCAGTTCAGCTTCAACAAATAAATCTTCCATGTGATCCAGTGTGCGTTTCACTTCTTCTTTCACTTCTGCTATCATTCGCTGCATCTTCTTTTGTTGCACAAATGCAGTGTACGCATCTGTTGATAAATCATCCAGTGGTGACGATGACACTGTTACTGTGTCTGGTTTTGTGAGTATATTGTTCACCATGTTGTCATATTCTATGTCTTGTGCGTGGATGTAACCACCGTTGTACAACAGTATCACCGACACCAACAGCATTAAACGTGCAAGCAACTTCATCTCTCTCAAAAAAGATGTATGATAAAAATAAGAGTGGTTTATAAAATGTGTATTTTATGTTAGTCATCATCAGCATCATCCGAGCCTGAGTCTGAATCGGAGTGATGTTCGCCAGTCACTGCTTTGCATACAAAGGAAGAAGATGGACTCAACGACTTAGGTGGTTTAGATATACTCACACCCTCTTGTTGCTGATTTATATGTTCTTGGTACGATGGAGGTGCATCTACACATGGTAACGAAGAAGATGATGAGGATGAGGATGAGGATGAGGATGAAGAAGCAGACGCTGGCGACAACAGTGTGACAGATGAAGGTATAGACATCATCATCAACGATTGTTTGAACTCAGACATCTTGCGTTCTAATTCATCTTCGATGATCTGTTTCATCTTAGCATGGTGGTCTTCTGTTGTGATGACCACCGGTGTATGTGACAGAGGCACTCTTTTCAGTTCTGCTGTTAATGCTGCATTGGCTTCAATCGCTTTTTGCAATTCTCGTTGAACTTGTGTCAAGTATTGCCCTTGTACTGTTCCAATCTGTGCTTGTTTGAGTAAGTCTGTGTTCTCTTTCGAGAGTGTTTGATTGATTCGTTGTTGGTTGGTAAAGTCACGAGCACTTGCATCTAACTTAGATTGCATCGCTTTCACATCAGCTGCTGCTTTCTTCTTGGTGTCACTCAACAATGTATTCACACGTTTCAAATCTGCTTCTACGATGGCGTTGTGTCTTTGCTCATCCCCGAGTTGTGCCATCAAGTGTTTGCTTGATTTAGTCAATGCAATGGCACCATTTTCGTGTGTTTTAGACACAGCTTCGATACGTTTGATGTGTTCCTCTTGTTCTTTCACTCGTTTTTCTAGTTCATCTATCTTGGCCTGTGTTTCGTCTGATGGTGATGATGACTTAGAATAGTTGTGCTTTGCTTCTAATGTTTTGATTTTAGAGTTAGCAGCTTTGAGATCTTTCCTGAGTTCATCTCTTTCTGCGCGCATCACAAACACATCGCTTTCCATCTGTGTCATCTTTTTGACATCCTTCGTGTGTAATTCGTCTATCCGTTTGATAAACTCGCTTCCCTTTTTGACCACACCTTCTGCCATGCGATGTAGTATACGATGCATCATCAGGAATAATAAGATAAACAGATGATTCAGTTGACTGATCTGCGACGCAGTCAAAACAGACGAGAGATCGTCAAGATAAAACTGTGTCTGTACCACGAAATCGATTGGATCGGATGGGTGGTTCAATATGAGAAAGGATGTCTTGTTGTATTCATCCAATGCCAACAAATCATGCACAAACGTGGCGAACTTGCCTTCCTGGCTATTTGATAATATACTGGCATGCTGTGCTATTAGCCTAAACGGAGTGTTAACCTCGCCATACAACGCACTCACGCGCTTGGACACCTCCAATATATACTCATCAAACTGGCTGGTGTCTCGTTGTAACAGATAACGATGTGTCTTACAGTGTTTGGCTGGAATCGGAGAATCATCATCAATGGAATTATCGGTGTAACTACCACTGAGTAATTCTGTTTCTGCTTGGTGTATCGCCTTGTCTGTGTCTTGCTGAGCTTTACTTCGCTGTGGCTGTTTCTTGGATGACGATGACGATGACGACGATGCTTTAGATTTGGTATCAATCCCTAGTTTCGTATTGGCCAAGTTTTGGTTGTATGTGTTGATCACACGCCTGTGTAATTCTGATAATTTCGCCACAGCAAGTCGGTCGTGTATATTAAACGGACTCGCATTCACACCCAATGTATTCCCGACAATCGTTGTAGTTTCTTCTTCTTCTTCGTCATCATCATCAGCAGCACCCGCGTCGTCTTCGTTGTCTCCATCTGATTCATCTGTTGTTGTAGTTATCGTGGACTTAGATGACCCACAGCATTTACACACAGTCATAGCCTTAGCCTCAGCCGTAGCCGCAGCTTTTTGTAGCATCGCATGCGTCCCATCCTTGTACTCGTATACGCGTGGTTCTGCATCTGGATCTGCTTCGTCTCTGACAACAATACCAGTATTGCGTCGCACACTCGCTGGCATTTTTTTGATCGTGTTAGCAACATCTTGCATCGTGTCGCAGTGTATGATGACTGCTTCGTCGCCATACTTACTCAGTTCAATGGCCATGTGCTTTGTCTGTTTGAGAGCTTCTACGTCATCGTTCGTGAGCATATTTTTAGCTCGTTTATCCTTTGCAACGCCCACTTGTCTGTTCCTCATGGTGCCAAAAGCGATCAGTATTTTCATTTTGATGTCAGTTGGTGTGTCGACATTGGCAGCAGAAATTTTTGTAAACACATACAATGCCATTCGGATCACATCTGTTGACATGTTCTCAGACATTTTCTCAAACTGATCATACGTGATGTAATCTTTGAACATGGATGTATCCAGCAATTTTTTGATACTCTTCATATACGAGGCGCGTTTGAGGACATGCAATGGAGGGGATGGAGACGACGAAGAAGTCGTGTTGATGTCTACGAGTGAAGCTTCTTCTTCTTCTTCTTCTGTATCTTTCACATCTGCTGGACACAAAAACATCGACATCAGCTGCTCTGCTGTATGCTTTTCGATAGTATCTAAATTCTTCTTCTTGTGGTAAGCTAACGCGTCTGCAAACTTATCGTATGCTTTGTGAACGATATCACCGGCTACGTTCACAGTATACTGTTGGAACTGTTCGTAGTTGATGATGTTGTAAAACATCGAATCGTTCAATACTTGTTTCATAGCTTCTGGTTCATATGAACGTGCTGGTGGTACTATACGAGTAGTAGCAGTGGTGGGACAAGATTTAGACATGCTCAACATCATAATTGAGTGTGACGTCAGAGACTGAATGTAGAAATCGATACCAAGAGAAAATGTGACTCAAAAACAACTAAAACAAGCCTACAATATGGGATGCACCACAGATCACATACGAATACAAAAACGCGTATACTAGAGTTTTTAACAAACGTATGAACTCGGTGGTGCATCTCATAAAAGTCACTTGTTATACACACTTTTGCGCTGCATTTTCTCTCTCATTCTCTCTCTCTCTAACGATGGCATCAGCTGAGCAAGATATACCAAGCCAATCACAGAAAGACGTGAATGTACCAACTGATACATCCGACCCAGAGTTCGTACGTATACTCCTCAATCCATCTCTGTTGAGTGAAGACCAGCGCAAGAAGGATGTATACAGACAAATGATCAATCAGCTTAAAGATGTTGGTTCATCTGAGAAGACTTCGCTGTTTGACGAAGACGATGACAACGACGACGACAAAGAAAACGAAGACTTATCTGACATACAAGTGACAGAGAATGCATTATTGAGTATGAGCAAGTTGACGATTGACGAACAAAGAGACCCGACTGAGGATGGACTCATTGATTCTACGTCTTCTTCTTCATCATCATCATCGTCGTCAACTAGTTTGAGTCCAACACAGCTAGATAACAAGGAACAACACCCACTTAACTCGGTGGCTGCTAACCTAATGGAGTTAACAAAGAGAGCTGCTGAGTTGTTCGACTCGGTATACAATCCACCGCCACCAACATCTAAAGTATCCGTGATGGATGAAACAGATGCAGACAGAGCACAAGAACGAAGAGAAGAGGCAGCCAGAGAAGAGTTAAACAACAAGCAAAAAGAATCAGGTATCAATGAAATGGAAGCATCTGCACTACCACTCATATTATCGCCGTTCTTGTTCAGCGAAGCTGGTATGAAACATGCTGAGACTCATTTGGGCAACGACAAAGCAGTGATTGACATCTTCTGGAAACGTACTGGTTTGTTTATGGAGTTAGATAACGTCATGTTGTTTTACTGGAAGTTTTATCTGAAACACATCCAAGAAGTCGCGACGAAACGTCCAACTCGTAGTAACAATGTCTTGTGTGTAACCTTTGAAGGTCCATTCGAAGATTGGATCAAGCATGGTGGCGAAACTTACTCGAATGAGTTGAAGATCACACAAGTAGAATGGCGCAGACACACTTCGTTTGGAAAAGGAAGCAAGTCAATCATGAACACATTACAACAGCTACACAAGAATCGCGATAAAGTAGCTATCATGATATCCAGTGTCATCGGAACAAAAGTCATGCAACACACCGGCAGCGTGTTCAATCGGGTCGAGTTACTGCTCGCTCCAAAGTTTGGAGTGACGCAAGCATTGTATGGGAATTACCCCAATCACTGGACAACTGAAGAACGCAGAGCTTTGTTACAGCTTGAACTCAAAGCAAACATCAAATAAAACACACTAGTATATTACTTTTTTTTGTTGTTGTGTATATCACAGAGTAAAAAAAAATGGGCTCGACTGGTTCGTCGTTGCTACAGCATGTACAAACTCAGACAATAAGCTGGGGTACACATGAGCGTATAGGATATGCAAACCCTGGATGCCATATACCAGATGTCACATATGCAGATAAGACCGATTTTACATTCACATTTGAAGTGGATCCATGGACAGACATACCCACCACAGATTGCCAATTTACAACAGCTGTGGCAAAGTACATCCGTGTCACATTTCTACAAGGTGTGCTCAAAGCTGCGGCTGAATATGGAAGTCATGTTGTGTGTATACATTACACTGCAGTGCGCAACATCACTGCCAAATCCATCTCAGTGTCTGTGACTTATGAGATCAAACGAGACGAAGATGAAACCACCAACAGAAAGCATGCGTATCGACCACGAAGTCAGAGCGAGTAAAAAAAACAAAACAAACATTTATTTTCAACAATCTACGCGTATACAATGAGTATAAGCAAGAGAAAGACAAAGAAGAGCAAGACAACAATGCACCACATTCGACAGCGGATTGGATTCTTCTTTACTAGTAGTGCATCTACTTTGCCTACAGCACGACGAAGACTAGACTGGCCTTCGTCTATACCGTCTTGTAACTGGTTGAGATCGATGGTGTGTTGATCCATCTCCGAGTCGATTTCGTGACCAATGAGTGCAAGGCGTGCAAGAGACTCTGACATACTACCCAGTATCTCATTCTGCTTGGCTTCATAGTCGGTCCCTACTTCTTCTATTTTCTCTTCTGATTTGGAAGTAGTAGTAGTAGTAGTAGTAGTAGTGGCATACTTGTGTTTGTACATACCTTCTACTACTTTGATCTGTTCGATAACTACTTCTAAGCGAGTGGAAGCAAGTTCTACAAGCTGCTTGCGCTTGATCAACTCATCATCCGATATCGAATGAAACTTAGATCTGTGTGATTCAACGACATGGATGGTATGATCCAGTTGTCCTACTTGTTCTTTTGTTGCTTTGACTTTGCTGTGCAACTGTTCATATCTTGGGTTGAACTCAGTAGAGCTGGTGAACGATACAGCATGCACACGCGCATCTAACAGCATCTCATCCAATGTGTTTAGTTCATCATCGACTTTGCCTTGTACGACATAGAAAGGATCACGCTTAGGCTCTACTAGTATCACATGACCTACTCTATCTATAGTGTTCATCTAAAGACTTAGTAAAAAAAAATATTTTTTTTCTAGACTTAGACTTTTTCAGACTTAGGATTTTTTTTGTATGGAGACTGGGGTTTTGCGTCGCAAAAACTCTCAAACCCACTAGTGGATTCAGGATGTACTACGTGGCACATCCTGGGAAAAAATCTCATATGGAGAATTTTGCGACGCAAAAACCCAAACTTTCTCACAAAATATTTTCTAAGACAAAACCAAAAAAAAAGTTATCATAACATGCATGTATGTATGTGACAATGGTACTATTTAATCACACATTACTATTTGCATACAACGTTGAATCTCATGCTTTATATACATGTGTCACATATACACACACGAAAGAGATAGATAGATAGATATAACTCGTTTGTGTGCGTGTGTTTGTTGTTGTTGTACGAGTGCATACGCGCGTGTGTGTGTGGCGAGGGCGTGGGTGTATGTCTGGCGAACAAGTACTTGGTACATCCGTCTTAAGCAGCAGCAGCAGTAGCAGTAGCAGCGAGATTCAGGAACAAGAGCGTACTATCTGTGAATATTGTCAACACAATCGACGTCATCCATTGTTTCTATACTTGATATCCGACAGACGTGTCAGTTCACTCTTCAAATTAAACAAGCATCAGTATTACGTTGGTTTGTCTTCTCAGCCATCTGAAAACGTCAAGTGTGACAATCGTGAACGTGGATTTCGTGCCGGCAAGAAAGTAACCAAGTCGATCTCGCCTTATTGGCAACTGCAACTCGTGTTTCAGATCAAGAGTCACGCTCGTGACCACAAAGCAGCATACAAAACCATTCAACAATCGAATCGACTCTCTTTCTTCATCCAGTACGTGTGTTCCTTGTCTGTTATTCAACACACTTCCATCTTTGTCAGAGATCCTGATTTTTTCAATTCGTTTGTACGTCAAGCTCATACTCATCCTCGTGTGAATGCATTCTCATCCTTTGTCTCACCATCCAAAGCAGTGGAGTGCGCTGGTGGGGAGCAAATCGCAACCATCGACAACAAAACCAAAGCTAAGTGTGAATACAAACGTGTCGCAAGACACACAATCAATGCCACCTCTTGTTCTTCCTCCTCCTCATCCTCATCCTCGAGTTATGTATCCACCTCAGCAGATGCCTCCGCATAATCATCATCAACCATCGATGATCACTCCTCATACTAATACTAATTCCATTTCCAGTATGCCTCCGACTTACTCCTACAAACATCATGCGAATCAATTTAGTTTTGATGGCAAGTCAGTTGCTTACAAGTTCTTGCTGATACAAGGAGCAGATGGAATGTGGCATGGCGGTCGTAAGAATGGTACCATCTTGGTAGATGCACAGACAGTGCCAGGAATTCCATCTATTCGGTGTGTTCGTGCAGTTGTTCGTTCGTTTGGTGGCCAGGTGTTTCAGCGTGACTACGAGTTGATCTCCGACAACTGGTTCCTAGAGATACAACTAGCCAATGTGTTTATTGAACGTATGAACACCTACGATGGTGTGAGATGGAACGACTATCGCACCGTAAAGATGACCGACACAGGTGAACTCGCTACTCAGATGATGGTAGAATATCCACACACATCTGTCGTGTTTGATACCAAATACTTGCAAGCAGTGTCGCAGCATACTTGGGTAGTGAACTATGCGCTGTCTGGCAACTTTGTGTTTACACATGTGTTTGACCCCACGTTCAAGACGTATTATGTGTTAACACTGATCGAATTCTTGAAGAAGAAGATGTATCAAGACATGGGTCAAACGCCCAACGCTATCTCTATTCGATTCAACAACGAGGATGTGTATGATCATCGTTACATCAACATCATGATGCCATACAATAACATTAATCATAATCCATCTTTTACACTTACAAACAATGATACTGTATCACATACAACAACAATCTCTGACACAGAAAGCGATGAATATGAAGAAGATGGCGTGGTCATTATCCAAAACACGATCCCAAAGGATCCACGATCACCATCACCAGAAATCAAACGCACACCCATGCAACAATTATGCGATGCTTTGTTTGTTACTATATCACCTTCATCTTCATCATCGTTGTCATCATCATCCTCTACTCAACCTGTAGCAATAGCACCTCCGCCACCAAGTCCAGCAATGTCAAGTTAAAAAAATCTCTTTTTTTTGTTTTCAAAATGTCTCATTCGTATACAGTCACGTGTGTATGACACTTCCAACCCACTTGCTGCTTTTTTTTGTCGGATATAACATAAAAAAAACCTTATGGTGTTATACTTTCTGTTTTATGTCGTAACACTGTTATCTGTGTTATCGCTTACGTGCGCACAACTCAACTTTCAGTCGTTGAATGCAACATGGCTTCCATACATAACGTCTGCTTCTGTGTCCAACACTGCGTTATTCAATGCTTCTGCTCTCACATTCATAACACCTGCTCAGTCTGTTCAGACTAACTCGGATGGCACTGCATGGAATGTGACAGGAACAGGATTGTCTGGAACATGCACTGTCCAGACATGTGTTGGGTCGTGTTATGCAGTGTACGCAGTGGATTGGAGTAACACCCAACCAATGGACGCTTCCATTTCTCCTGGGTTCAGCGCAGCATCACTCGGCACTAACAACGAAGCTGGGTTTAACTTTCAGAACACATTTACCACGACTGTGTCGTTGTCTGGCACCAATGGGAATCAACAATCATACAATATATTGAATATTCCTGCTCAGACCACCTACTATCTGGTCATACTGTATCAGCAAGTGTTCAACTACTACGTGTCCCAGTCTCCTTCTATGTTCAACTTGACTAATCCAGTGTATACACAGTCAGCATCGGTGATACCACCCATTGGATTGAACAACTCGACTCCATTGAAGTTCTGTGTTTATTCGTCTGGTAACACGCATACAGCCTTGTATGGTGTGCAATATGGTGGGTTTGTGTATCCGACTACGAATCCTACGACTGCTGCGCCGACAACAGCTGCTCCTACGACTGTTGCTCCCACCACTGCTGCTCCACCTACAACTATACCAGTCACGACACCAGTGCCTACTAACACAACTAACACAACTAACACAGTGACAGCATCAAGTGGATCCACCAGTTTGTTATGGTTGTATCTGATATTTGTGGGTATTGGTGCAGTCCTGCTTGTGTATGCCATGTACACTGTTATTAGATATTACAATGAGGTGTATCCATTGAGACAGATGCAAGATATGCAAGAAATGCCAATCTCACGATAGACTTTACCAAAAAAAAAATAAAAAAAACTGCGTTTGTGTGACATGTAGTACATCCGACTTTTTAGCCTGTTTTTGTCAGTTTTACACGCGATGATACCACCCACACAGAAAAAAAAGATGTCAACATCGTCTGACAAATGTTTCAACTGTGGTGCAGTCGGACACAAGCGACGGGATTGTACTCGATCTTCTTCGAGCAGCAGTAGTAGTAGTACCAATAACAACAAGTGTTACAGGTGTGGAGGTAGTGACCACAAGCAGCGCGATTGCAATGCAAATCAAGTAGATCGGATGATTGCATCGTATACAAGTACACCTAGTGTGTTTTCGTCGTTGAGACCAGCTGAGCCACTTATAGCGAATAAAGTAGTGACTAACACTACGTACACTATTGGTGTCAAGCTCAGTGGTATGTGGGGTGCAAAGAGTGCATTGCTTGATTCTAGTTGTGATGCATACGCGATCAAGACAGAGTTTATCAAACAGTTAATCAGTTGTGGGTATGCATCTTCTCAAGACATCGACACTCGTAACTATACACCTCATATGGAAGTATGTCGTCGATCCAGATATGAGTCTGGTGATGTCAACGTACACCAGACGATGCAACAGATCAACTCAAAGAAGCAGTTTGATGTTACTGTCAGAATAACACCAAACAATATTGAACTGGCATTAGATGGGTATCACATCACCTTGTTCTACAAAGAAAACTTGTTTGCATCCATGGATGTTGGTATTCTCAACAGCATCTTGCATGATGTACTATCGAAGTATGAGAAACGTGTCGTGTCGATATCTAATCAATCCAACACGAGTAGTAGTAGTGTGTCTTCGCCGCATGACGTTGATCCAACAACGACAACACTTAGTAATGATGCAAAGCCATGTGATGTATGCTTCGACAAGCCTAAAACAAGCATACTGGTGCCATGTGGTCACAGAACGGTGTGTGTTGATTGCGGAAACAAGCTGCAAGTATGCCCTGTGTGCAGAACAAACATCAATGTGGTTGTTCGTATCTTTGAAACATAGCATACCAAGTAGTACATCTGTATTCTATGTGTACGTTTTGAAGTTTTTGCGTTGAGTAAACACATACCTTTTTTTCGCTGTTTTTAACCCCACTGAACATGGATGTCACATCGTCTCAGTCTTCTTCTTTGTCGTTAATCAGAGAGAACAAACTACACTTTGTGTTTGCTAGACTACCAGTCAGTGCGCTGAATTGCAAGATATTGAACGAGTATCTGACATCGAAAGAATGCAAAGATATAGGAAGAATGTCTCGTGGTCATTATTGGTATATGAAACGTGATTTCCCTATGATCAAAGCGGAAATTACGCTAAACAAGGATTTTATGGGGGTGAACATCAAGCCAACAATCAAACATCTAGACATACTTCTTAATGGTGCTTACGTGTATGAGTATAACATGAATGTGTTGTACATAAACAAGCACATCAGGTCGCTGTGTTTTAAAGCTGTTGCTACGTCGCGCAATGGTATAATTCGAGCGATCTTTGCTCCAGATTATCCAAACCCACAAGTACAAGAGTTGTCGTTGGTGGGGCATAAATCGTGTCGTTTGGGGATACAAATGAGTTCGAAACTCGCGTCGGATGAAATGGAACCATTTCCTTGTCTTAAGAGATTGGATCTGTGCCGTGCTTGTGTGACCGATGTCAAAACACTATGCAATGTATCCATATTATCTGATCTGGTTTTGCACGCAGAAAAAAAACACGCGCATACTGTGCTTGGTTATCTCGCGTCTGGTGTATTTGTGTCACTCAAGCGATTAGTTTTGTATTCCTTCGTGCATGGCTACTCACACAAATCCATACTTCTTCGACCTATTGGACCTGTTTACACAGGACTGTTTTCGCGGTTAGACTTGCTTATCGTGACACAGAATCTCACAGAAGTGCGCGATTCACCAACTGCATCCCCGTTCCAGCTGTTGCGATTGATACCCCGTGTCTGTGTTGTGTGTTTCAACGATAACATCTTCCAGTATTTGGAACAGATGAATTTCGATGATCCCATGTCCTCTCATCCAAATGACACACGACTCCATTCGCTGTATATAACGTTTGGTCCCACCAAAGAAACATACGAAGACGCAGAAGAATCCGATTTTCACACGGAAAGTTTTGTGTATAAACCAGACTGGGTCGCTGTTTACATGTCAAAGACTTATACACACGTCAGAGATTTGTTGGATCGATTTGAGTTTGTGTTTGATGAATCTACACGGTTGGATGTACACGAGTACGAGTGGGAACTGGAAATGGATGAAGATGAAGAAAGTGGTGACAGCAGCAAGAGTAGTGATGGAGATGACGAAGACGTAGATGTAGAAGAACAAGAATAAAACAAACAAAAATAAATTTAAAACCAAGTGTTTGTATCCACGCTTTTGTGTGTCTTACTTTTTTTTCTTTTTTATACGAATGGTGTGCTTGGATGGTAATCAAGCCATTTTCGTGCGTGTCATCATGCTAGTCAATTTCTTGGTTTATTTTGCATATGCGTTCAAACCAAGATACAAGCCAGTGAAGTTGTTCATCACGTTTTTACTCAATGTAGACATGATGACAGTGTTCTTGGTATCATTCATGGTGTTTACTGGCACCCCTATTGAATTCAGTGTTCAACTAGCTGGGTTGGGGTTGGCTGCTATCATCAGTTGTATGCAGCTGTATGCTATATTCAGTGTGTTGTGTGAGATCTTGGTCATCAGCATCTTGTTGGTTGCAGCACAGCTGAGTAATGTCTATTTACCTGCATTGCTGAGCAACAACCTAGACATGAGTATGACAACAGCGACAAGTATCGTCTTGGTGATACCAGTCATCGTCTTTGTATTGAGTCGATTCTCTATAGGCAGTGCATTCTTCTATGCTATGCTACTCTGTTTCTTACTCAGCTGGCTCGCAGTGTTGGCTGTAGTGGTACTGGCTCAGAATATTCAACCAAACGTGTTAGACGGTGAAGTGTGTTGTGACTTGTCTGCAGACTGTCCTATGTGGATGAAGCCATACCAGCTCTATATCGCACTTGGATTAACCGTGGTGTTGTGGGGCTTCACGATCAAAGGATGGTGCAGAGAACGTAAGACGCGGAAAAAGAATGAAGCTATCATAGCAACTTATAATAAGACTGAAAAAGATAAGAAAGAAGGAACAGGAGAGTATACCTCGTTGTTGGGCGAGGAAGAAGAAGAAGAAGAAGAAGAAGAAGAAGAAAGTGTACAAATTGATTCGATACACACAGACATGGATCCAGATGTGGGTGAATCCACTGTTATATACAGCGACAAGTTGTCCACTATGTAGTACCAAAATCGGATGAGGTTTGTGGTGCATCTGGATTTTGGACCCTATTTTGGAGGTTTTTGCGTCGCAAAATCCAAACTTTTCTCATAAATCTTAGTCTAAGTCTAAGTCGGGGAAATTTTTAAATTTTATTTTTATTTTTTTGTTTGAATGTCTTCGTCTTCTTCTTCTTCTTCTTCTTCGTCTTGCACTAGTAGTAGTATTACAAGCAAACGAAAACGGTTTATTCATGGCCAGACAGATGCATCCCAAGCGACACTGTCGTGTTTAAACAACATCAAACGACGGCAGGTGTGTACATCGATAACAGGCCAGCGTCAATCCGCATATACACTGCGTCTGTTTGATCTGAAATCTCGTGAGTCGGCATTGTCAGTGATTCAATCCATATTTCCTTTGTTGCAGACATCTGCGCTAGTGGACGTGATTCTTGGTGAGTATTTGACTTACGATGATCGTGACGCGTTAAAGCAAGTATCGTGTCAGTATTACAGATACATGCACAAGCATTACGTATTCAACAAACTGACTATCGGATATAAAATGGCTAAAACAGACAATGATTTGAGTCGTGATATCACTGAATTACACATAAGAACATCCTTTTTGGATGAGCGTCATATATACAATTTCAGTGATCAAAGCATAAGACTCAGGGCTGACATCAGTACACGCATTTTAAAGTGTAATCCACACATTAAGAAATTGATAATAGAGACACAGACTAAACTACAAGCGCCGTGGACTGATGTGCATGGTACAGCACTGGAGCGTTCTAGTTCGTTTCGTGTTTTATCTGGCGTTTGTAGTGTATACCCACACATAGAAGAAATCAAAATAATAGGTAACGGAGATACGAAAATACTATCCGGTATAAACACTAGTTATCCATTCCCGAACGCACGTCGTATATCTGCATTTCATGTATCCGTGGGTCTGTTAGCTGATCTATCAAACACGAAAAGATGTGAAGAGCTGGCTTTATTTTTTGATACCAGCTCGTCCGGAATCCTGTTGAAAAGAGCAACTGAATTGAAGAGACTCGTTTTAATGAGAAACAACGCGACAGGTTGGGATGATGCCGCTGCCTTACGGGAACATATGGTGATGGAGATAGTAGGTAGTTGTTTACACACTTTTGATAAGCTACAATTATTGGTTGTGTCGTGCCCGCTTGTGTTTACGTGTGATACATTCACTCTATTCAACAAAATCCCAAACGTGTCTGTCGTATGCAACGACGATGGATTCTTTAATCACCTAGCAGATGTGGCACAAGATGATCATCATCAACACCAACACCAACACCAACACAAATTGACATCCATCTATATCCAGTTTGGACATACTCGACAACAATACGACATTGCAGAAGAGAATAACTTTTATCTGGATGCATATACAGCAAAGCCGAGTCATATAAGAAATGTATACATCGCGAAGACGTTTGTGCATCCATACAATCAACTAGAAGAGTTCGACTCTGCTTTCGAAGGTGTTGAACCAATCGAACCAGATGCATCACTCGTCAGAGTGGATGCGTATCTCTGTGAAGAATGACACACGTAGTACATCTGTATAATAAAAACCACCCCCTTGGACTTTGTGTTTGGTTGCAGTCAAACTCTTGTACTGATATACTAAACGTGTTACACATTTCATACTCAAACAGCACCACAGAACAAATGAGTCGTTTACCACTTGCGAAGCGCTTCAGTGCTCCATTCTTTGCATCGCCTGATTCATCGTCTTCGTCTGACAACATAGTACCAGAACACGAAGAAGAGCTCAGACAAACAGAGAGATGCTTCGAGAATGCTCCATCTGACGTGTCTTACTCGTCTCGTGATCCTTATCCTTCGTCTTCGTCTTCGTCATCCTCGTGTTCGTCATACAGATCGGTGCCAACATCATCGACACCATTGTCTTCATCACTATCTTATATGTCACAGCCGAATAAGAGACAGATGGCACGAATGCCTACAACCCAAACACCGCCATCACCACAGGTTGTCGGTTCTGTGACAAACAACAACGGCAGTAATGAGTTTTACAACGTAGTATGTGAACTCGGACATGAGTCAGATCCAGAGATATTCAATGCATCATTTAGTGACTTCATGTTCTGTAAAGAAAAGGATCACCGATGTCTTGCATTGATGCATCATTATACTCTGCCTCGGAGAACAGGTGGCGGTGCTAGTAGTAGTAGCAGCAGCGGGGGTGGCGCAGGAGATACGCTATCGTGTGGTATGTGTTTGAAACCGGAATTCCGAATCGAGTACGATATCAACAAAGCACTACAACAACCTGCTATTTCGCTACAAGAAGCAAAGATTGGATGGATGAAGTCGATGGGGTTTGTAGATGTCAAAGGTGTGATGCAACACAAACCTGTTGTCACCGCTTCAGAAGAAGAGCACACAGCGCAGCGAGTTGCAGAAAGAGCAGCGTGGATTCAATACCTGATGGCAGCTTATGCACAAAGTGAACAACGCAAACAAGCATATCTGATGTCTCAGACATCCACTCAGAATACTACTGCTAGTAGTAGTAGCAGTACCAACAACGGACAACGAAGATCGAATGAGTTTGAGCAGTTCGACGACGACTTGTTGTTTTTTTACAACAAAGCACAAGAGCGATCAAAAGTGCATTCACTTGATTCAGACAGTGATAGAAAACACGACAAGATCTGTGTTCGTTACTGTCCTGTTCACGAGACAACTGCTTGTCTGATCGCATACAAACCAATGAAGATGTACCGACCAGAATGCATGATATGCACCAAACCACGTACCAATCAACGCAAAGCAGTACAACGTGATCGTGTATCACAGGCTGGGCTTATGTCGATGTCGTCATCTTCTTCTTCTTCGTCTTAGTCATACGTTAAAAAAAATAGATTTATTCTGTTTGCATTTGTTTGAATTGATATCTCAGTGTATCCAATTCAGCGTTAAGTTGTCTCAGTTTGTCATCTCTATTGGTGATTCGTATGCGCATCATAAGTATAGTTTCATCTTTTTTGTTGATTTCAGTATCACGATAAGCTATCTCTGCTTCTAGTTCTTTGATATGCATTGCTTGTTCTTCGATGAATGGATCAGGCTGGCCTTTGTTCAACTCACTCAGACGCTTCTCTAAGTCTTTGATCTGCGCCACATACGGACTCACTTTCGTGTGATCTGACTTTTGTAGCTCTTTGATCAACGACCTCAATCGTGTCACTTCTTGTGCTAGCGTCTGATTATGTAGCAACACACTGATGAGTTGATCAGGAGTCGAAGACGTTGGAGGCGGTGTCGGACTTCGAGAATACACACTCATGTTTTTTCCCCTTCACCAGATAACTGGTACAACAAAAAAAACACAAAAACACATATGACTGTGTTTGTGTGTATATATAACAACACACAGGTTAAAAAAACGTCATGTACACATGCGTCGTATTTTTTTATATCATTTAATCGTCTAATTTGTGCTGTAAGCGCAACTTGTTGTATTCCTCCCACTCTTTCGCAAATGAGAAGTCGATGCCATGCACTTGTTGTTGGTTGTTGTTGTTGTTGTCTACTTCTGGGTGTGGCGACTGGTTGAGTAAATTAGACTTGATATTCACATGCTCAAGTAGATGTTTGTATGGTTTTCTCTTTTCAGAAAAATTAAGTGTGCATGCAGCTGTGTAGACAGCACCAACAGCACACGGGAAAGAAATCACAGCAAATGGTGCTGTCATCACTGCTCCAATCGTAAAAGCCACTGATGACATACCACACAACACTGCTCTAGTGCTGTGCACTGATATCTCTTGTTGTAGCTTGCATCTCAGTAGAGATGCATCTATACTCTTGGCAATACACAGCAATGATCTATTCATTCTTCTGGTAAAAACTAAACAACAACAGTAATAAAAAAATTTGTGGTTTTATTGTATGTGATCTGTGTGTACGTGTGCTAAAACGAGATGTACCACCTTGTTGCTACAAGTCTTCGTGTGCCATCAACAGTCTGTTGTACTGCTGACATTCATCATATAGTGTAAGATCAATCTCTCCAATTTCTGACAGTGGAACATCTGGTTTGCTGATAGACTGTCTTATGATATCCTCGTTCTTGTCTTCCTTTGTGTTGATATCCGCCAACAAAGATCTGTATGCTGCTACCGCGTCTGAGTGTTTGTTTGAAGTTGACCAAGGTCGTCGCCATGCTAACACACTTAATCCGATTGTGGCGATAAATGAAGGAACCACAAACATCGGATCGCCATATGTCAATGGTGCAAACACCCCAGCAGTCACAACAGATGAAACAGATGTCGCTCCGATTGATTCGTTGTATTGCTCTAGCGTGTTATGATATGCTATCTTCTCTGTCACACGATGTCTCAGCCAATGCTTTCCCAGTACGATGGCTGCCACTGGTTTAGTTACTTGACTCATTCTTGTGTGAAAAAAAGCTCGTGTGTTTTATTCGTACACAGACGCACCAATGCGTTAACTAGCATGGTTTTTATACGCGTATCTACCATATGATACTCCAGTGCTTTTCCTCAAATACTTCGAATGACATCATCGCTCCAACAGTGGATATGGATCCTTGTTGGATCGCTGAACGCAGTTGACTATAGCTTGATAATGCAGCATTGTGCGTCACAACCTCATTGATTAATACGATACAACACAGCATCGTAACGAATAACACAGATGCAGCGTAAGGGAGTAATCCGATGTCTTGGATGGAGTCAGCATACAGTGCCACTAGAGAACACCCGACAGCTAGTGCTCCGTATAACAGCATCCAAAAGCATGTATCACGACACTTACGGTGATGCAAAATGCGTTGATTCGTTCTCGACAAAACCGATGATTCTTGTTCTTTCATTTTCTGTGTTGTGTACGAGTGTATGCGTATGTGTAGTAAACTAGTTTGCTTTTTTTACATCGAATAAATTCGTATGAAACACGCAGTATATTTCGACTAGTTGTGCTTGTTAATCTTTTTCGTAGTGGTTGTAGTGGTAGTCGTCATGACTTCGTCTGATCCATTGATCTCTTGTTCATAAAACCCAGCATCGTTTTTGCGTCTTAGTTCAAAGTATTGACGCCATTGTTCTTTGAATGTGACAACACCAGAACCAAGTGGTTCGTATGCATCCACAAAGTGTGCTTCGTCCTTGTCGTCATTACTCACCTGTAACATTAGTGGGATGTCATGCTTAAACTCCAACTTGACGCGAGCTTGGTCTGCCAATATGCGATATTTTGAATGTGTTGTTGTGTGAAATAAGTAATTCACGACAGACCCGAACAACATAATGGCAGATGACAAAAGCATGCCTAAAAACCATAAACCGTGTGTGTCCCGACCTCTTTTATATTCATTTTCGATGTAAGCACCAGTGTAACACAGTGTAATCAGTATAACTGCTGCTTTGATCAACATGAACATACGCATGCGCTTTTCATCATGATGCTTGATTCGTTCGTTGATATCTGCTCTGAGTACTTCATATTCTCTGTTACTACTAATGTTGTCCATATTTGATTTTTGATCAAAAAAGTCGAATGATGAAATTCACAAAAAAAAACTTCGGTGTTGCAAGAACTGATCAATTGTGTGTGTGTTTATGTTACGCATGTACCACCAAGTCTAGAACAATAATCGCATGTTGCAAGAAGTAGCACCAGCAACAATGTCTGACACTTCTAGTGTCTTGCGTTGTCTACTATTCTTGTATTCAGCTGCTTGTCGCAACAAGACTTCCAACATCGTCATGTACATGGCACGGGAGACAACAGCACCAGCTGCGCTGATACGAGGCACGCCTGCTTTGTACTTCAAGCGTTGGATGGCACTATCTGTGACGAGTGTCAAAGCTGCTCTGTGACTCTTGTTATGGTGTGCATGTCGCTTAGCTGTTGTTGTTGTTGTTGTTGTTGCTTTCGTCTTCAACTGACGCTGTCTTGCTTGTTTTAATAATGGTGGTACTGGTGCTCGTTTGCGTTGTTGTTTCTTCTTCTTCGTCGTTGTCATAGTCTCTGTCTTGGTCTCAGGTTCACTTGATGGAATACTCGTTGCCACGAGTGTCTCTGTTTCTTGTATGGTGTTAGACACGGTCTGAGTTTCATCTGTACCACTCTCGTTGCATTCAACAGTGGGTCCGAATATCACATCCAACTCCTCCTGGTGAGGTGCTGGTTGTGATGATGATGATGATGATGATGATGACTGCGTACTTGTTGTTTCTGGTGGTGTTGGTATTACATCCACCTGGTTGGAGTTTACTGGTGATGACACTCGTGATTGAGTTATCGGTGATGCTGGTTTAGCAGGCCATAACACTTTACTTGCAGCATTCGTACCACGTTGGAACAACGACTTCGATGCATGAAACGGACGAGGAGACAACGGCATCTTTGTAGGTGTTGTATGCGGACTATTATGCTTGGATGTATTGTGATTAGCAGCTGGGATTGCAAGAGATGCACTGAACTTGCTCTTGAATAAGTTCATTCTCCTCCTCCTGGTGATTGAAACACACGATATAACACAGAATATAAACAAATTATTCATTTTATCAAAGGGTCTGTGACCATATCATACTCGTCATCGCATCCATAACAGTTTCCCATCTCTACAGTGGTTTTGTGGATTAAATCGTAATCACCGCTTCCATCTTCTCTCAGTTTACATGTTTGTTGATAAAATCCATGACTGATGCATATACCCCCAGTCTCTCTGTGTCTTTTCATGACTTGGTATGGATGCGTAGGCTCGATTCCATTTCTACACAGCTCGTTTATGTTGTGTTGTGGGTTATGCATCAGTATAGCCCATATGAGAATCAGTATACTGATAAATGTCGTAAACACACAACATTGATTTTCTGATAACATATTTTTTTTTCACGTGAAAAAGTTTGATTTTGCGATGCAAAAACTCTAAAAACTGGTTCAAGAATCCTATGTGGTTGGTGGCACTTCCTGTGACGTGTGATGCATATCATGGCATCGATCGTGATCTATCACATGCGTGATGTCCAACTCGGTGATTGTATCGTAATCACCACTTCCATCTTCTTTCAGTATACATTTCGTATAACGCCATCCACTTTTCATATATCTGCAGTCTTTCTCGTATACCACCATGGTGAAAGGATACACTTTACCATTGTACAAACCGTGTTCACACCAAACATTTATCCTGTGTTGATCATCGAGTGGTATCATCAGATAAGATATAAACACAGCAAACATGAGGATGACGATTGTACAAGCAGCTGTAAGAAGTCGATCTTCTGACACCATTGATGAAAACAAAATATTTTTTTTCTGTGAAAACTTGGATTTTGCGACGCAAAAACTCAGAAACCAGCAGTCAAGAATCGTATGGGGTCTGTGGTACATCCCGTATTTTTTGTCTGGTTCAGTGAAAAGATCGACGATCTTTCCTTCGATTAACTCACTCGCTCACTCTCTCATGTCATCATCGTCGTCATCATCTTCTTCTTCTTCTTATTCGTGTGTGTATGATGAATACAGACCACCATCACCACCATACAACGATGATCCATTCGAAGACAATGAGACGGATCCACCACCACCACTAAAACAACAACAACAACAACAACAGGTGCCAGTGTGTACTGTCACCATGCTTGGTATGAAGTGTGAACTCGGGTTTGATGTCAACCTAAAGTTTATGGCTATGAAGATGTGTGTACCACCACCAGGATTATTCAACTCAATCGTGATACAGTCCAAACAAGCGTATCGCATCACACTCGACAGTGATGGTGTTATTCGTTATGGAGGCAAAGCAGACGCGGTGCAAGCAGAGTATGAAATCGAAACGTGTGCGTTTTATGTCAGACGTCACGCTGGTGTTAGTACACACACAAAGTGTATCATCCAGACAACGTGTTACACGGCCGAGTATCAGTTTGTCATGCCGCCAGACTGCACACACCTCAACTTGGCAGCATACAGACAACATTTTAAAGCAAACATGACACATAACACTCGATGCGTCGACCAAGAGCTGATCACATGCAGCGATGGTCAAGGCACTGGTGTGATCGATGCCAACCTAGTATACGAACCACGCAATCCGTTGTATCCTGGTCTCCGGTTCATACTGTTTGACACCGGCTTGTTGATTATCACTGGTATGACAAGTGCTAGACTAACAGAACAAGCGTTTAGGCACTATTATCATGATATCAACATGACACAGACACTAACGCCATCCGTCAAACACAAGTGGAAACGACTAAGACAGAATAAGATGGATTAGACCAAGTGGTACACCCCCAGTGCTTAGTATCATACTTGCGCACATGTTTGTATACAATAAAGATGTTTTTTATGTTTTAACAACAAGATGGCGGATGTGATCGACTCGACGACAAGAGAATGCTGTGAAGAAGCAAAAGAAAAGGGTGATATTCAAACGTGTAGCGGATGTGATCTGGAAACATGTACGATGTGTTGGAGTGAGTGTGGTGTGTGTCGCCAACCCAACTGTCCTGATTGCACTGAGCAGTGTGGTATATGCTCTGATGATTATTGCTCAAACAACAACTGTGGTATGTTATGCATGGCGTGTGATAACGAAGTTTGTCTCAAGTGTGGCGACACATGCAACAAATGCGATAAGCCGACATGCAATATATGTCGTGAAACCCACACAACGACATGCATCCAAACCAACGCGATGGTACAGTCTTAGACTGATGTACAGCATACTAGATCTGTTAAAGTGGACATATTTTTTTTATTCGTTTGTATATCGACTCTAAAAACAAAAACATAGAGTGAGACTATGGATCGAGTTTGCACACACTGTGACGCTTCGTCTAAAACACGATGCGCTCGATGTTCCATCTCCATCTGCACGACGCATACACACAGGTGTACGATATGCTTACATGATACGTGCGATGCATGCTGTAACATATGTGATACGTGCAAAGAAGTTATGTGTGATGATACACAATGCAATATCGATTGTGTAGATTGTATACGATCAACATGTGCTGATTGTGCATCAGTGTGCTTAACGTGCGAAGGATACTACTGTAACTTCTGCTTGGTAAATCACGAAACAGTGTGCAACAAAAAATAGAGAGAGAGAATGAGTCGTTTAACAAAGCAGTGTTGTAAAGATGCATACGAAAACGACGATGATGCATACTGTAAGATATGCGAAGAAGAATACTGTACAACATGTGGTCTTACGTGTAATGTATGCGACCACGTTGTATGCGATCAATGTAGTCGACGATGTGAAGCATGCCGAGAAACATACTGCGACGATGCATGCGGTACTGATTGTTCAGAGTGTTCTATGTCACACTGTAACAACTGTTTAGAAGAAGGAGAAGGAATATGCAAAGCTTGCCCTCAATAAAGTAGATGTATATTAAATGTAAAAAATGTAGGTTTACGTGTAATCCGTGTATCTAGCCCACCTCAGTCTTTTTTTTGTGAAAAAAGATGGTTAAAGGTGAGTCTAAACAGTCTAAGACGAGCATGAAAGAGCTAGCAGATAAGAAACAGCCAAAGAAGCGTAGATACAAAGCCATTACTTATTTTATCAGAAACACGGAGTTTTATCAAAAGTCCAAAGCGTTGTGTGTGCCGTTCACGCCATCTAAGATCATGATAGAGCAGATGCTTCGTGAAATCGATCCAAACACATGGTTGCGTCCTTCTACGATCCAAGCTGCGATCGAAACAGTCGAATCCAACCACATACGCGTGATGGCAGATGCACTAGAATGGCGTATCTCTGCATTGACGCCGAAAGAAACACAAGAAGGCGGTCGGGTCATCGAAGTTGACGAGAAGCACATCAAAGGTGCGTTCAAGTGTTGGGCAAGAGACAGAACTGGTGCATTTCAATCCATGTTTGAGAAAAACGAAACATTGTTAAAGGAGAGTGTAGACGAACAAAGAATTTCTCGTAAATCATAAAAATGTGTGTTTTATACTTTTATTTTTGTTTTTGTGTGTTTTTATCATCATCCGAGTCGAGTTCAAATTTGATCATAAGCACACCATATACCTCTTGTGTTCTATCACTGACAAACTGTTTGTATACCTCGATACCTTCTGACTCCGACTTGATTCCTGGCAGCACTTGCTCGAGTGGGAGTGTCATCAACGCGTGCTTGAAGTTGACAAACTGATGAATCTCAGTGATACGAGCACTCAGCTCAAACGAAGAATCGGTGTCGAGTGTCACTTCTCGTATCAACAGAGTGTCTCCGACACGATAGGTCGCTGCTTTCTTCCAGTTGCATCTACCTTCGTAGATCTTAGTTCGTTCTTGGATGTGATCAAACCATGGCTGGCTCACACTAATCGTATGCGTTTGAGCCTTTTCGCATATGCGTCTACGCTTCTTGCTCTCGCATTCATGGACATGATGGTAGCACAATACGATGAATACAACAAATGCCAAGAATAGTAAGTTAACACACATCTGGTAGTCGATCATTGCTGGTATCATGTGGTGGTAGAGCCAGTATGAAAAATTCTCGGTTCACATCGACGCAAAATCTCCCCTTTCGAATTTTTTTATTCGGATGTACCACAAACTCCATACGATTTTTGGGCCAGTTTTCCAGAAATTTGCGACGCAAAACCCCAAACTCTCCACAAAAATATTTTTTCCTAAGTCAAAAAAAAGAAAAAAAAAAATTTAAAAAATTCTAAGTCTTTTTTCCTCGTTATTAGTATCAACATGAGTTCTGAAACCAGTGTAAACATGTGTGCAAAGCAGTTAGAAGCAGATTTGACTCAAGAACTGTCGTTTGATGTAGATAAACTCATCACCGCGACGGAATCATTATACGAAACAGCTAGAAGTGTGGTATCAAAGTTGAGTGATAAGTTGGACTCCTTGCGTGAGATAAAAAGGATAAGAGATGATGATATCAAGAACAAGAAGAAGCGCAAACAAACTGATTCAGTCATAGACGACAGTGCAGCTGTGCTGTCAACGATTGACGAGGAAGCCGACGAGGAAGCCGGTGTAACAGAAGACCAAGAACACATGATCAAGCAGTTCATGTTGTTTCGACAAAACAATGCATTGGATCGCATTCATCAAGAAATAAACGAAGCATACAGTTGCTTTGGCGATGATGAGGTCGCTGGATTGCTCAAACAAGCACAGCTGGATACAGTATTTCAATTGCTTCGTAGATACAAACAGTTATAGTTTTTATTTTATTTTATTTTTTTTTGGTGTGCGTGAGAGAGACTACTGTTTGAGCATGAGCATAAACCCATTGCCTGTATCAGCGCTTGACAACGCAGTGCCGACGAAGAAGTCGATCAAATAGGAGTTCATTTGCGACAACACACGTGTGTTGAGTTCTAATAACGTAGTAAACAAGTCCTTTTGTGACACATCTAACTTATCCAACAAGCCATATAGTGTCCCGATACTCTTGCTAGACAATCCATGGTTTAGATTGTATGCATCGCGTTCACGTCTCATTGGACCCACAATATACAAGAGGATTGCTTGTGTTATCAACGAACGCTGATCTTGCATATGACCGAGATGGAACAATGCATTCTGTAAGACGAACACCCAACAGATGCGTCGCAGAGGGAAAGATGGAGGTTTGTTCAAGCAGATTTCATCAATTGCAGCAGTAGCATCTGTGATCAATTGACCAAAGTCTATTTTCATCAAACCAGATGATAATGAAGACTTTGATGATGGCACAGGAGTAGATGTGAATGCTGATGATGATGATGTCGACACTTCTTCATCCATGTCAGAGGAAGATACATTGAAGCGGAATGGTTTGCCTTGTGGGAACAACTTGAAGCCTGGTTTGTTGTTTTCTGTGGCAGACGCACTACTAGTAGCTGTAGCAGAGAGTGAAGGAGTGTTAGAGTTGGATGCGAGAGAACCATCGAAGCGATTTTTGTTACCAAAGTGTTTGGATAGCTTGAAGTTGAGGGTATCTTGTGCGCGAATGACGATGCTTGATGCATTGCTGTCTGCCATACAATACAACGCAGGTCGGAACTTTTGTGGGTTCTTTGTGTTTCTTGTCTCTGAACCAGGTTGACCCACTTCAAATAGACCGGGAACTTGTTGACCATCATTATACAACGAGAATGGATTGGGGTCGAAATACACACGGGTCATGGCGATGATACGATCAGGACCAGTGTTCACCGCTGCACACGAACCTAGTGTCTGCACTGTACCATAACGATCTGCTGTATCTTTCTGGTTGGCATCGATCGCTGCCCATCCAACAAATTTAAGTTGAGTGTCTGCTGGCAGACCGTTGACTGTTTCAAACGCGTGAATGTTGGTGACGACAGATGGTGTGCCAGCAATAGAGGATTGCACATCTGGTGCGTTCTTCAGTGCATAGACAAGTGCACCTTGTTGCACGTCGAAGCATTCGGGTGTACCCAGCGGAGCTAGTAGTTCTGCATTGCCGTTGGATGTGTTGCTCAAGATACCACATGCACGACGACGACGCTCGTATTCACCTTTGGGGAATGCTGCTACGACGACTATCGCTCCTTGTGGTGCTTCTGGATTCTCTACACCATGACCTAGCACTGCTCGACGACGTTTGGCCACTCCGTTTCTGTCTTTGAGCTTGAGCATACGCCCAATTCCTCTAGAAAATCGAGATGATACCATCGTAGACATTTCTCCCCTTCTTGTTACACTACAGCGGAAGCAAAAAACGTTAAACCATAGTATACGATACAAAGTGGTTATAAATAAGTAGATTTATTCTGCGGTTGAAGTCTCTTGTACTGACGCAACGTCTGTCATGTCTACTACGTCGTTGTCTTCTGGTATTTTACCTGTTGCCACAATTACAGTAGACTGGGCCTGGCTTGTGTTGGCATAAGCCATAAGCTTAGCGTGTTGTGTTCCTGGTATCTCGTTTGAATTATCTGCCAACACCAGGTGTTTCTTGTCGAGTGATACAGTCGGGTGACCCCTGTAGAAATACTTCCATGTGCGCATGCACACAGATGATGAATCAAAAGTGTATACCATGGGGTTGGATGTGTTGAATGTATTAGTTGGCGCAATCCATACTAATGCTTTTCTAAACTCATCTATGCGCTTTTCATCCAGTCCAAAATACATGATGTGATAGTTGGAGCGTGTTAGCATGAGCCCGACTACGATAGCAGCAAGAGTAGTGGTAGTTCCATCCAGATTGTGTATGATCATGGTGTTGCTTGGTTTAATCTCCATCGCAGATGTGTCAAGATAGACACGATCGACAACGCGTCTGAGTGCTGCGAGTTGATCGGGGCGCAGCTGTGGTCCAAGCTCAACAAAGTGCACAGCAGCTCGTACCAATTCTGATTGCTTTGCTCCTATTGTCGAAGACGACGATGAAGATGACGAAGAGGAACTCATTAGAGTATCAAGTGATTTTTGTGATGATGACAGAATAACATATTTTAAACGTATGTAGTTTGTGGCACATCTCGATAAAAAGTCAGTTTTTGAGATTTTTGCGTCGCAAAAGCACACATTTTCGCACAACAGAGGAGGAGGAGGAGAGAGAGAGATGTCTTCATGTATGACTGGATGTTGTTGCCCTCAAGTCGACGCGGAACAGCGTGATCCAAACACAATATACCACCCAGATTACGCTCCTATATTTCTCCAGTTCCCTCTAGTCGAGTATGAACGTCGCTTAAATGAGTGGGAATACGAAGCAGATGGTGTCACACGTCGTTCGATCCATGTTCTGCTCAGCACGCTACACACAGTGCTGTGGAAAGAGAGTGGATTGAAACCATTTGAGTTGATTGACGCGACGACTGGTGATGAATACACTCAGTGGTTTTACATCACAAGAGATATACGTAAAGCTGACATCACCACTGATCCAGAAAACTACAGATACGCCAACCCAATTAAAGTAAAGTTTGCATCCAGATTGCACAATGCACTGCATGCGGAGTTTGATCAGCTGATGCAAAAAACACAGAAGTCGCATCAAAAACAAACAACTATACAACGATAATAATAAAAGTTAGAAGTTTATTCGTTGCAACGCTTGTAGTGAATTATCTAAGATTTTGTGTGTGTGTGTGATTGTCGAAACTGTATGCTATCGATCATGCATGCTTAAACTGGATATCATGCCTTCTATCGTTGTGTGTTCACTGTCATCTTCTTCTTCTTCTGTCATAGATGATGAATCAACAGCAATAGTAATAGCTTGTTGCTGTAGTTGTCTCTGTCTAGCAAATTTAGCACATGCATGCTTGTTTTGAAAATAGATGTTGTTATGCCAGTTCATGGTATCGTCTTGATAGAATAGCAAGTAGACCCACTCTAGATCACGCGCCCCGTACTGAAACTCGCCTGCTCTTGTTTGTGAGTCTTGTTTCTGTTCCTCTTCGATGCGTGTATACGAGACATCTATAAATGCTGCGTTTGAACACCCACACTCTTTGTATGTTTCACACTCTAGTGTGTTCATGTAACGAGAATCGAGTATAACACCACAATGGAGACACTTGATGCGCTCAAAATGTATCGTAGTCGTCGTCTGAGACATCTCTCTCTCTATCTGTGTGTGTTTAATACGTAAAAGACTAGAATGATAAGAGTCAGAATGTTTTGTTTTTTTAATAGAACAAAAAAGGAACAAAAGAACAGCATTAAAACAGATGTACCACCCAGTTAGGTGTTCATCACAAGATCGATGCTTGGCAGTAACACCGACAGTGTTTTGTAGTCGTTGTCGGTTGTGATAGCATTGTGTCGCCCATCCAAGCTTTGTCTCGCTCTCTGTGTCATTTTGGGATCAGCTGTGTTGTTTTCAGCAAAGTCGTTGACGGTACCAATCTTACGACAGCTTCCGATTGACTCATCATCGATGTACAACCAATCTGGAGGAGCTCCGCCAGCTGGATCGACGAATATACACTTATCCCAATATGTCTCTTCTCTTCCGTTTGTCTTTGTATTGTTGTTGTTGTTGTAAGCAGACGCATCAGCAGCTATGTTGGATGAGGATGTGATCGAGGATGCGATAGGCAAGAAGTCTCTTTCGATGAGTTCACGACGAACATTCAAGCAGTAGACACTGCTTAGCATATTATCTGCTGTCTTGCTTTTTTTATCAGAGAACGCACGTGTGAAAGCACGCAGACGAGCACGGCGACCAACGATCAATGCACACTCTGTACCACCGTCTCTGCGCTTGTAACCAGGGATGGTTGCGTTGAATGAGCCTGCGAATCCATAGGCTTCGTCTAGTCGTTCACTGGTGACATCTCTGCCGAATGTCAGACGGCCTTCGGTTGCTACCAGATAGCGATTGAGTGCAGGCCAGCTGGCTACTTCGTATTCATACTTCAATCCGAGTTCTTTGGAGTTCTTTAGCCGTTCGATGAAAACTGGCATTTCTGCACATGCGTTGTCTGCTGGGAAGTTAGCAGTAAACTTTTGAAGTACAGTAGCAGTGATTGGAGCAAAATTTGATGTGTTGACACCTGTACCAAAGTTACGAGCTTGTGCATCAAACACTGCCATCTTATCTGGTCCCATGAACTGTGGCAACGAAGGGAATGAGCCATTGAACGTGCTTGGTCCTATCATCGTTGGAAACCCGAAGCTGGTTGGATGACCATCGTTCTCGTGACCGATGGTGGCGAACGCATTACTCATAACAGACGACATTTAAGAAGAAGAAGAATACACACACACACACGAATGTGACTCAAAATAGCAAATATCACTCCTGTTTTATTGTCTGTGTGTTTTTTTTGTTTGGTTGTACACACACACGAGTGAGATAATAAAGCATTGTTTATATATTTGCAACATGTAAGATGTGTTTCTTGTTTATTATCATCGTCGTCATAACAACAACAATAACAACAAAATAACAATGTCTGCGATTGACATACCGGCGTTGAAAAATACATTAGATGATGCAATCATTGTCGCAGAAGCAGAGAAGACAACACGTCATTTCTTGCGTATAGTGACTGCGTTGAACATAGCCTTGTTCGTGTCCAGTTTGTATTATGCTATCAACAATATGGGGAACTCGTGTCAGGCATCGAGTGGACAGATGATATCGTATCCATTGACAACCATGGTGATCATACTCAGCAGTTACCTGTTCGTGTTTGTCACGTATCTGACCATGTTGATGGTGAGTGCATACGATAGTCGTATTCAGAGATCGGCAGGATGGGCTGTGCCAGTATTCAGTGCTATCTTACTCACGATATGGATAGTCTCTGCCATTTCACTGTTTCACGATGGGCTTGATTGTTCTTCCAACGGGCTGGGAGTGGTTGCATTGCTGCAATTCTCACTTGAACCAGGGATTGTTGTATTGTGGATAATCGCCAGTTGCATCTACTACTTCTTGGCATGATGATGACGATCACGTGCTACATCCGCGAAACTTGTGTATAAAAACTATATTTTTTGTTGTTTTTTTACTTCATTTTTTTCATACCAACAACAACAACAGCAACAACAAAAAAGATGCAATTCTTTGATGCTGATAGCTTGAACATACTACCACCATTGCCTCCACTTCCACCACTATTCCAGACAACGATGTTGAATCCATTGATACAGCCATTACCTATTATGCCTGCGTTGGTGATCGAAACAGCAACAACAGCACCGACACGTGACATACGTAAACCAGTTAAAACTACAGGTCGGATGCTGATCCAGTCTCCTTCGTTGGTCAAGATTAAAAACAACAAGAAACGACCAAAACGAGACATCGATCTGATTACTCCATTTCATATGAATGTGTCACTACAGGAAAAGGAGTTCAATCTGACTTCTAATTCAAATGGTCGTGGTACATGTCATGACTTCATTCAATCGTTTCGTGTATCACCTCAGTGTGCTGATCGCATTGACGCATACACAGATGAAATCACAAAACACGTCAAGTCCAACATGAATACTACTTGGTTCCCTGCTCTTTCGACATCAGCGGTATACAATGCATTACACAGTTTTGCATCAGAACAAGATGCACGCACAGCAAGAGACTTGCATGCTGCAACGTTGACAGACACCAAACGCGCATGCATGGAACATTTTGCTGATTTACACAATCGATCCGTGCAACGAATAGAAAAGCTATCGTATGAACTAGCTACGGCTTCGTTTGCGAACAAAGAACTGCAAGCACAAGTAGATCGATTGCAACGCGAAAACCATGTACTAAAAGAAACGCTTCAATTCATGCCATCCAATCAAGAAGAAGACTTGTTGTTTACTAGCACCAATTAAACACACACACATACGTACGTACGTAAAAAAATATTGTTTTTTATTACATTTTTTTAATATACAAAAAAAATCAAACTTCGTCTTTGCCGTTTGGAAGTGGCAGTGACGACGAAGACGAAGAAGAGGCTAGTATCTTACTGCTTTGCAAAATTGGATCGTGGTCGTATACATTCAATAGTATCTCCAATACCGAGCTGTACGCTGGTACTACCGTTTGTATATGTTCCGTGTTCATGTATGGAAGAGGCTGTGGTTCTTCTTCTTGTACTTGTTCTATCGAGTGTGGCTCTATCTTGGTTTCGTGTTGATCGTCTATAAGTATGGAATTAGCAATATCTTGTGTTGTTCGTGTCAGCCATTCTGCTTCTTCGTCGGTGGCGTAACACACAGGTGGAGCAGTCATTGAGCTCACATGAGCGTTTGGCGTGGCGAGTACTTGTTGTTGTTGCTGTTGATGTTGATCAAACTTAGCACAGATTGAGTGAATCGACTTCATGTGTCTTCCATTCATGATACATGTTTGTCGCAGTAGAGTAACAAACGGCGTGTTGATGCTTTGGTTGGACTCGATACCAGTCATGAAGTCTAATCGTGTTCGAGTCAGATTGGCATCTACTTCCTCCATCATCAACAACGATGTGAGTTTGTCTACAAACGTAGCATCTTTCTTGAAACGTGTGAGCAGCAACAGGAACTCATTGGACGGTATCTCGCGTCTGTCAAGTGATGCATGTAATCTAGCACACAGGTCTCGTCGATGCTGTTCCGAGTTGTCGATCAACAGATGCTGTACGTTGGACACGCCGCCACACAGAGAAGCTATGTGATTTGTAGCTGCATTCACTGGGTTTCCGATGAATGCAGAAAACATGTTGAGTGTGTGCAGCATAGCGTTGTATCTTGGGTCGGCATAGTACACAGATGCACCGATCTCAACTGCTTTCTCTAATGCTTTCTCGAATCGACTGTCCGTGGTCAAACACTTGACCAATTGGTTATGCATATCCAACAGCGGGAGCATAGCAGCATTGGTGGATTGAAAATTACGAGCACGTTGTATCATCGCTGGTATGTTGGCTAGCAAGCAAAACGTTCTGATTTTGTCGGCATACTTCTCATACAGGAAAGCACAAAATCGCATGAGCATGAACTGCAGACGCTCCTGGCACCAAAACACACGAGATGAGTTGTCGCGACACATAGATGCGAGCAGCTGGAGTATCACAGTATTGCTATTAACATCCAACCGATTACGAGGTGTTACGACAAACAATCCGTGATTTGGACGACTTGCATCAACGACATACTCTGGATATCGAACAATGAATGCATTGACGATGGCCACAAGTGTTTTCTCAGAGAAGAGTGTATTGCCATCGTTTCCTGGTGATGATGATGATGACGACGACGAGTCATTCCATAGCAAGCGTAAGTCATCTGCGTTGTGCATCTTGACACTAATCAAACTATTGTATATCAATCGCTCTGCGCATGTTGTATCTTCTTCTTCCCTGTCTATGGTGTCATTATCATCACCATCATCAGTATCATCGTGTTTTCTTAAGTTGGATTTAGTTGTTGTTGTTTCTTCTTCGTCACAATCGTCTGGTATAAATCCAGAAATAGTAGCTTGCCATTCAGCTAATTGTTTTTTTTGAAAGATGCATTGATCAATGAACAAGCGTGAAATGACTGGATGTAGTATAACCTTATCTGTGTGTTCTTTTTGGTGATGATGCGACACAGAACCAAAAGGAAGCAAGTAAAAGAAGTCGTTACGCTTGAGTGATTGAAAGACCTCTCGCTTGAGACAAAGATAAGCAGCAGTCGCATAGATGTCTTGTTCGCAGTTGCTGATGCACATGAGTATATACAACACAGTGGAAAAGGGTAGATTGGTGATAGGATCTTCAAACAACCCACAGCTACTGTTTGTTTCGAACATCAACAGCTTCGTGTCGTCTTCTAGCTTCTTGAATTCAGCTAACGACAGAAACGACACTGCTTCATGGGATAAAAAGCTCTTGTATACTTCACCAGTTCCACCACACACAATATCATTCGATGTACGATAAAAGTCAAAGTCTTCTGATAGTCCCAACTCAGACAACGGGAAACAACGACTCATCTGCTTATGCGTACCACCAACATCTTTCAAACATAGTATATCACCAGTTCTCAGCAAAGATATAAACGGCTCGATGTTGTACATCAGAGGCAGACTAAATATGTTACGACGATAGAGTGAATCAGGAGGCAAGACCAACTGTTTGGACTCAGTGAAGTGTGTATACATCAAACTGAGCTGATCGATCTTGGGACGCAGTTTCGTGTCTCGATAAAAGAGTGGACGAGTACGGGGTTGTGACACAATCTGCAGTGCTTCTGCATGCGTGCGCTTGCGTTGAGCACGAGACTGAATCGCTTTCTCTATTGCTCTCGCATCTGCTGCTTCTGTGTCTTCTTCTTCTTCTGATTCAGATGACGACGACGAAGGCGAGGACGGAGATCCAGATCGCGTCATACATTTATCAATGTATTGCTTCTGACAACCAGCATCACAAAATACACGTTTTTGTAGACCTGTGCCTATGATGATAACACCTGGTATTGTGATGTCAACCTGTTTCAAGCAAGCTATACACACTGGCTTTTTGATAGTAGTAGTAGTAGTAGTAGTAGTAATAGAACCAGATGTTGATGATTTTTTGGGGGTTGGTTTGGTCTTTTTATGTGATGATGATGAAGATGCTTTAGTTGTTGCTGTGAGCAATGCATCTTCTTCTTTGATTCGCTGTTTCTCACGCCTGATAGCAGCAGCTGAAGTAGTAACACGTCTTTGTTGTGTGGATATACTCGAAC
>Ga0302197_10000442_pt1 | contig 41517 bp, 50 predicted proteins | sample II_Bog_N2_1_FD_193526 | JGI IMG/M metagenome (GOLD analysis project Ga0302197, IMG submission 193526) | Peat permafrost microbial communities from Stordalen Mire near Abisko, Sweden - II_Bog_N2_1 | ecosystem: Environmental > Terrestrial > Soil > Wetlands > Peat | place: Sweden: Abisko... | reverse complement strand
GAACTGATACCGGGAAAAGTATGGGGTCAAAGAATCCGCACATCTATTACAGTAGCTGCCATGACAGTAGTAGCTATCGCATCTGGTGTAGACAGTTCAGCGCAAGCGCCAACACCAGCGCAATTCAATACATGGGTCAACAGCCAACGGGCTACGGTGGACGCAAACATCACAACGCAGACCGCACCAAACAGTGTAGGTCCATTCGTAGTGGGGGGCGCAACCGATAGCGCAATGCACATAGCAGATAGCGGATACGATGCTATTTACAGCGCAATTACAAGCGGATGTACTTGCTTATTTCAGAATGTATTGAACAATGGTAATACTGCGTCTAATTCAGGGGGTGGAACAAACTATTTTCAGTTGCTAAATTCATCAGGTTATAGTGGTGCCATGGGTGCTGATTATTGGGATTACCGTGACGATGGCGGCCGCCTATTGATGTCTGCAAGTTCAGGTAATGGGTCTGCCCAACCAGATATTGAGTTAGCGGACATAAGTAGCTCTTACTCAGCATCAATACAAGATAACCCACTTACCGGTAACCGCAACTACTATCTGCCTGACGAAACAAATACTGCGTCAGCATTCAATAACTCATTCGTAACGCATACAACAATCAATCCCATAAATGTAGGCAATCTTTCGAGTATATATACAGAATATGAACCAGCCGCAATTCAGATGTTTAACAGTGGCTTTGTTGTCGGGAATTTTAACAGATATGGCGCGAACTGGGCCAACTCATCCGGTAACATGATTGGGGGTATATTTTGTTCTGGTTACCCGTCAACGTTCGGTGGTTTGGAACTGATAGACGGCACTTCAAACCATAATAATATACTTATAACAAACCCGCACAGCGGTTCTGATGTGACAGACACATTTCCTCAACGGTCCGGCATAGTAGAAATTATAGGCGACCTACAACCCCCTACCATAACGTTAGGGATTGCCGCCGGTACCGGTGGAACATACGTACTATTGCCGGGATCGGATGATCGGAGCGGGGTGATACAGATTACGACCGGAGCAGTGTCAACTACGGGCAGTATTTTTCATCTGGCTTACACCCAAAGTTACCCGAATAATTCGCATGTGGTTTTATTTCCGAATAACATTGCAGCTGCAAATGTTGGAATAACCGTAGGTTTTTTTGCCACAAGTACTGCGTCAGGATTTAATTACCAAGATATAACAAATCTTGGATCAACATCCGTTTACGAATGGTCTTATATTGTAGAGTATAACTAATAGTGATGGCATGATTTATAACATCATTTATGCGTTGGATATACCTTTAAAAGGTTAAAAATATGTAGCCGGGGTTTATTCCCGGCTTTCTTGCTTAAATAACTAACTTAATAAACGTGTTGACATAGTACAATTTCAACCGGTCAATCATACATTTGTTCACCTCTAGCCGTTCAATTTGCCACTTACAGGCATCGGCATTTCTTAATTCAAAGTGAAATTTTGCAGATCGCTCATGCCCGTTTATCCGGTCTTCACAGGTCTTTATCATTTCTTGTATCTTGATGCACTTCTCATGTAGTGCTATAAGTGTGCTGTTGCTTTTCATTTTGTTTTAGTTGGTTAAAACTTTAAAATATGCGGTCTTGGTTTATTCCCGGCTTTCTTTTTGTTCCTTGCATTCTCCGCTATATGTAGGTACATATAGAATGCGGTAAGTAATGTGTGCTTTCTTTCTTTGCGTGTCATATCTCCTTATCATTTTCAAAATTAATAAAAGCATCATCTATCATTTTGTTGTATCTCGACTGCCAAAAAATATCGGGTTTTGTAGCCCATAGGTTCATCGCATAGGTATTCCCAAAGTTAAAATTTGGAGATTTCAATCCCCAATTCGGTGCGGTATTTTTTAGATACGCAATATGCAACCTGAAGTACTCCATGCTAATATTTTTCACCGCACCACGGTAAACAATATCGACATGCTCAATCATGTTATTTTCAACCTCCGTGCATCGGCGATTAAATTCTTGCCCGATCCGTACCACGTAGTTATCGTGCGGCACTAAATGAGGTATCACACCCCATAGCGTACGTGCCTTTTCATCAAAACGTTTTGCTAATGGCGCAATAAGTTCGGTGATTTGCTCCACCAAATGAGGCGTTATTTCTATCGCAATGCCCAATTCGTCATAAAGTAGATCATTAACTGTTGTGAGCGCTTCGTTGGCGGCAATGGCGAGATTGACGTTATCTTGTATTGCGGCGGCGTAGTTATCGGGGATGGTTATTTGCATGATTTAAGCGTTTTCTATTTTCCAGCAATCAAGATTGACCATGTAATTTGCTTTCCCATCTTTTTGCCATGAATTACCCTTAATATTAAATGAGCATTTGATGTTTGCGCCAATTGGCACCAAATCCACCAAAGAGCATCTGTTATTCACCAACTGCATTTTAATGGGGTTGGGATAAACATTTCCATTAACTTCTTCCGATACTTCAATGACAAATTCTTGTTTTTTAAACTTGTCATTTACCGTTAATGTCCCTAATTTGGCAATCAGTTTGCCGGTTATTGCGTATGTCATTTGCTTGTTTTTTTTTACCGCCAAACCCCGCCGTGTTATGGCAGGGTGGCGTAATCGTGTCTTGATATGCTAAACGGTCTTTGTTACTCTTGCTTTCATCCAATCTGTATATCCTAATTCTTTTAGTAATGGGATTACGTAGTTTCGGAAATCGGCATCGTATTCGGGTTTGGGATTTACGCTGCCGATGTAATTGGCATTATCCATCATAAATTTAAGCATCGGTTCAAATTTAAACGCCCCAGTTATTTCATCCTCCGTCAACTCCGTTTTTATGGCATCAAATTGCACGTACAGCGCATCATTTTTGCGGGCTGGTAAATCGTTTTTTTGTGTTTCGGTTTCCGGCTCAACGGGTGGAATACTGCCCTTGATCGTACCCAAGTCGCCATTTGGCAATATTTCGGCAGTGGCTTTGGTTATTGCAACTGGCCGATTCATTTTATCCCGCATCTCAATGTAATGAGCCAATGTCGCCTTCAAAAACGGCTCATTATCTTTTTGCCGTAAATCGTCAAGTTCCTCGGGCGTGGTGCAAGCCTGCAATTTAGCAGTGTACTCCACTAATTTTTCCGCAAACTCTTTTTCCTCGCGCGCTTTTCTCTCTTTTGCGGTTTCCTTTTTCGTCTTTTCAGGCGCAGGGGCAGCATCCATGTTTACCTGCAATCCAGCATGTTCCATTTCCATTTTGCCGGGTTCGTCAACCCTGATACCAATCGGGACCAATTTTGTTTTTTCGATACCTAGCACTTTTGCAACGTCAAGTGCTTTGCCGTCTATGAGCTCACTTGACGCATATTCTTGATAATATGCCCATGCTTTTTTAAGCTGCATCAAAAGCAATTCTATCGCTTCGTCCCGGCGGTTGAATACACACATTACAATATCCGTGTCAAGATTTAAACCGGCAGATGTATCATGGTAAGACATAAATATACATTTTTTGGTTCCATCCATATACATTTCCATCTGCGTCTGCCAAAATAATTCAGGATATTTTTTTACCCAAACACTATCCATCCAATGGTTTGTTTCGTTTTTGTAAGATATGCAGATTTCCCTGTTTTCGCGGTGGCTCCGGCCTGTGGACGGGCATTTGATTTCCGCGCTGTGAATTTCGCCATTATACATTACCGGCTTTGTATCAGGGGTGCATCCGAAAAAACCCAACTCGTGCCTTAAAAAAGTGCCGCGCTCAATAGGTTGGCCTACAACGCCGCTAAGTGCCGCTAACGCTATTGGCTCATGGTCTATGCCATATTGCAGGCTTGATGCCTTTACGTCCGGTGAAAATCCATCCGCAAGCATCCAAAAACGCTCTTCAATATAGGTTTTTGCACCTACTGATAATTCCGATTCCGGTGTTATCTTACCCAATGCAGCAGGCATAAGTTTCCACACTTCCGATCCAGTAATAAGACCAAGCCCGGTTTCTATTTTGTTGTGTATGTTGCTCATATTATTGTTACTTTTTTGGAAGGCTGATTAATATTGGATTCATTAGGTTCTTTAGATTCCGGCATACGTTCCGTCTCTTCGTCATTCATCCCTAATCCGCAAATATCCAAAGTGGCGCGGCGTTTTGCTTGGGTTTCCGCTTTTTTAATGGCATTGGCATACGTTTCGCCAAACATAAGGCCGATTTCTTTATCTTGTGCATCCCGTCGGGTAATGTTGACAATACCAATAGATTCAGTAACACGGCCGTCCGGCAGTAAAGCGCGAACCTCAACGCAATAACATCCATTTTCCACGTATCTTTTTAAAACCTCGTGGGAAACGCAGTAAAGTTTATTCAATTGCGCTGCGGTTTCGCGTCCGGCATAAAGGATTTTTTTGCCTTGAAAAGTTAAAACCGTAAATGGTTTTGTCGTCGGATTAAGCCCCAATGCATGGCAATACTGTATATAGTATTGCGTCATTTGCGCGGGGGTAAGACCCGACAAATCGCCTTTGGTAACTATGCTCTCCATAATTTCCGGCGGTAATGAATCTTGCCTTGCAAGTTGCTGGTTTTGTTCCATACTCTATTTTGTTGTTTAGTTATAAAATAAGTTTTTAATAGTCAATGCAAAAACCAATATTGCAATTGCAATCAGGATGGATTTGCTTACCGGGTCAAAATCTGTTTCTTTTTCGGAATGCATGTTATCCGGCGTTAAAAGAGGTTAAAATAATAATCGAAATTTCCTTTTATACCGCAAAATTAAACAACTTTTCCTTATTTCCAAATTTTTGTAAAAAGTTTTTTTTATTCAGAAATTTTTGTAGCTTTGTCGAAAATTATAAGAGATGGTACTAACGGATATTCCAAATGACATGCGCAAAAGAAGGCTTAAGGCGCATAACAACTATCTAACGCATAACGAAAAGATATTGCTTTCGGAAAGGCTGCGGTCGGATTACGATATAACCCTTAAATACGCCGCATTGCAGGGCTACCTCGCCGGGAGCGGTAACGACAAATGGAAGGAAATAGCCATCGTGCAATGCGCTGATGGTATTATTAACGAACGCACTAATATAGATGCTTTATGAGCGATAACAAAGAATATCTCCAACTTTTAGCCGCCAAAGAAAAAAAACATATCCCGTGCGGTTTTGTTTGCGAAAATAATTGGCCATGGCTGTATCCATTTCAATCGTTTTGTGTCAAAAAAGCACTCGAATACGGCCGTTTCGCATTATTCGAGGATTGTGGTTTAGGCAAAACCCGCCAACAACTAACGTGGGCAAATGAAGTAGTACGCCATACGGGCAACCCGGTTATAATATTTGCGCCATTAGCCGTGATTGGGCAGACTATTGCAGAGGGGGCGGCAATAGGGATAAATGTTACGGAATATAACCCGGATTACCCTGTAATTTCCGGTATATACATAACTAACTATGAACAAATAGACAACATAAAAACTGATTTATTTTCCGGCATCGTATTGGATGAATCCAGCATTATTAAATCTTTTGACGGGGTTTATAAAGAGAAACTTATAAATGGTTTTAAAAACACCGCCTATAAATTATGCTGCACCGCCACCCCATCACCTAACGACCCAACGGAATTAGGTAGCCACAGCGAATTTTTGGGCATTTTGCAGCATAATGTAATGCTGGCCATGTTCTTTGTCCATGACAGCGGCGATACGGGTGTTTGGCGGATTAAAGGCCACGGGAAAAAACGCTTTTGGGCGTGGGTATCCAGTTGGGCAATAATGTTAAGCAAACCTTCCGATATTGGATTTTCAGATGACGGTTATGCCTTGCCGCCATTAGAGTATATCGAAAAATTAATTATCACCCCAAAAAAAGAAAATGCCAAATTGTTTAACGATAACACCGTTTCTGCAACCACTCATAATGCTGAATTGAGGTTGACGAAAATACAACGGATGGACGAAGTTGTAAATATCGTGAAAGAAAGCAAAGAATCTTTTATTATTTGGGTTAAGCAAAATGAGGAAGGGGAAACATTACGCAAAATGTTTGCGGCATCCGGAATTGATGAAAAAGAATACTTTGAAGTAACCGGGTCGGACACACCCGAATTTAAAAAAGAAATCCTTTTGGGATTTTCAAAAAGTAATTTCCGCATCCTGATAACGAAAATAAAAATTGCCGGGATGGGGTTGAATTACCAAAATTGCCGGAATATGATTTTTGCAAGCCCTGATTTTTCATTCGAGGGGCTTTACCAAGCCATCCGCAGGGAATGGCGGTTTGGGCAAAAATTAACCGTAAACGCTTATATTATCAGTACCGACACAATGGAAAATATTGTTGTTTCACTCAGGGAAAAACAAAGAAAATTCACAGAAATGCAACACGAAATGCAAATAGCAATGTCGGAAATTTTTAAAACAGACCACTTGCCGGCGCGGGAAATAAGGATTGAGAAAACGGAAAATTGGACAGGTTATTTGGGTGACTGCATCCAATGCGTTGACCAACTGGCTGATAAAAGCATCGGGTTCTCTATGTTTTCGCCGCCATTCCCTGAGCTGTATGTTTACAGCTCCGAACCCGAAGATTTGGGCAACTGCAAGGATTATGACGAATTTAATAAATTCTTTTCCTTTATCCCGCCCAAGCTATTGAGGGTTATGCAACCAGGGCGAAATGTGGCAATACATTGCATGGATACGCCTATAATGAAGGGCAAAGAAGGCTTTATCGGATTGCGGGACTGGTCGGGCATGTTGGTTAAACAAATGACAGACGCAGGGTTTATTTACCATTGCCGCGTAACGATATGGAAAGACCCCGTAACCGAAATGCAGCGGACTAAAGCATTAGGTTTGCTGCATAAGCAGGTGAAAAAAGACAGCTCTATGAGCCGAGTGGGGATGCCCGATTATTTATTAGTTTTCCGGGCACCCGGCAATAATGAAAATCCCGTGGTAAACCAAGACACCAACCCGACACTGCCGAATTACATACCTGTTGCAAAATGGCAGCAAATAGCATCGCCCGTATGGATGGATGTTAACCAAACCAAAACCCTGAACGGGCGTAAAGCGCGGGAAAACGACGACGAAAAGCACATTTGCCCATTGCAATTGGAAACAATAGAACGCGCCACGATGCTTTGGACAAACCATGGCGATACGTGCCTCAGCATGTTTGGCGGCATCGGGTCAGAAAGTTACACATGGGTTAAAATGGGGCGCAAGGCTATTAGTTTTGAGCTAAAAACTTCGTACTTCAATGAGTCGATAAAAAATATCCGCGACGCTGAAATGGATTTAAAAACACCTAAACTAATATTTAGCGAACAAATACAAGAACCTGTTGACGATAACGATAATGACTTAATACTTTACTAAATGCTATATACACACAAGTGCCACAAATGCAACTACGAAGGGTCGGGTAATTTTTACTTCGCCGGCCCACACTTAAAACAAGTGTGCGGGAAGTGCGGTTTTTATATAAAATTCGCAGACAAATTAACAGGGTTGTACGCTAAATTAGCTTATTATAAATTATACCTAAATGTTTTAAAATTTGTAAAATGAAAAAACGATACCACGTGCCGACAATAACGCCAGATGATGTGGAATTATCTGATTTTGAAATAGAAGATATAATAGAATATATCAGGGAGATAAAACCCTTTATTAACCCCATGGTTTATATTATAATGAGCAGTGACCTTTCTATTGTTGACGAAGATAAAATAAATACTTTTTCGGAAAAATTCCGAAACATCCCAATCGCGGATTTTGATAACTTTTTTAATAAATACAAATGAAACCACCACGCAAAATATTCGATTGGGCTGACTACCCAACCGGGGTTATAGCCGGAGAACTAAACGGAGACACACCCGAAAAGAAACATCGGGATATTGATAACAAAAAACGTCGCAGGGCGAAAAAGGAGAAGCAAAATGGATAAACTCACAAATAGAGAAACAGAATTTCGGAACGATCTGAGACGGACTTTATATTTCCAAGAAATACTTAAGCGGCAGTTAGATTGGCTGGCGGCATCGGAGATTTGCCCTTCGTGGATGAAGGTAGATATTCAAAATCAGAAAAATGGTGTTAATAGGTTTTTCAACAATATAGTGTCTAAGTCGCCTCATACAGCAAAAATATTGCGCCAAGAAATACAATCCGACAGAGCCTATGATCTGGCTATTTTGTTTGAAAAAGTGAACCAGATTGAGAATTTGTCCGATGTCAATGACTGGATAGACGATATGACCGAAAAAGCAAAAAAAGAGTAATTTTTTAATTTTTTAAAACAATAATAATATGAACTTTAGCAGACTTGAAGTCGCCCGTGATTATGAAGTAGAAAAGTGGTTTGAAGAACTACTTAAAGAGTATAATGTATCGGCTTATCACATAAGTAGATTTAAAGAACAAGAAGTAATTCGTTTTGCGCCATTTCAATTTTATAAACGAAGGAAAATAATAAAAAATAATTTCCTGTGGAGATTGACCGCTCCGGTGTTTATAATATATTGTACCTGCATGATAATGGCGCTTCCTTTTAAGTGGCTATTTACCGGCAATCGCTACTTACCTCAGTCTTTTTTAATTAAATTTCATTACAGATGGATAGAAAAAATGAACTGGTAATAAACATCGGGATATTGATAACAAAAAACGCCGCAGGGCGAAAAAGGAGAAGCAAAATGGATAGGATAATGGATTTAATAATGAAATTATGTTTGGTAGTAGCGACTTGCTGCCTTACGGTTTTTTTGGTTTTTTGTATTATAAAAATGATGCATATTAAGTAAATGTACACACTTTCGCCAAATTTCCAACCCCGTTACTGGCAAACTGACGGATGTAACGCCACTATCCGCACTCTGTATGTAGAGAACTACTCTACAGCCGTTTTATGTCGCCCGACGGGCGCAGGGAAGACCTTCGAGGCCGCTATGATAATCCAGCGATTCTTAGCGGCAAATCCCACAAAATCAGTCCTGACCGTATTTCACAGGGATAAATTGGTAGAGGGTATGCGTAACAGCATCCGCACCGCAATTATAGATACCAACGGAAACGAACTAATTGCAACGGTCATTGACGCAAACGCCAAAAAAATACGCCCCAGCCGGGTTTATGTGGCCATGGTACGGACGGTTATGAACCGTATCAAAAAAGCAAATTCATTAAGAGATAGCCACGGACTTGCATCACTTTACGATAATATCGGTTTAGTTATCATTGACGAATGTCACAGAGGCGAGCATGTGGCTTTTGAAAACCAAATGAAAGATCGCGGTATTAAAATTATCGGCTTCACCGCTACGCCAAAAAGCGCAACTAAAAAACTGCCGCTAAAATCGCGATATCAAACTATTGTAACATACAAGCAAAATAGGATTGGCGTACCGAATTATGGGCAGATCATTACAGGTCCTCAAATTAGTGAATTGCAGGCATGGCATAAAAAAAATCAGAGAGAAGGGCTGGTGGATTGTGTTTCCGTAATCCCCGACGACGGATTAGACGCATTGGATAAAAAAACAATTGTAGGATCCGGCAAAATTGACCTCGCGCACGAAGGGCGTATATTAAAAAAACCAAAATTTATTAAAGCGGTTTTGAGGGAAGCGGAAAAATTTCGTGGCCAACAAATCGGATGCTATAATTCGAGCATTGAACACTCATTAGCCATGACTGCTGCATTTGTGGCCGACGGTTACAACGCGCGGCACCTGGATGGCGATAATTGGCCAGGTGATGAAAAAAGCGAAATGTACGACCCTGAATGGCGCACTGATGCAGATGGTAAGTGGAATGATTACGAATCGTACCGTAAATGGTTTTGGCAATGGTGGGAGCATTACCCTGGCGCGGTGGGCAATTTCGGCGGCGACCTTGCCACTACTGGTATAGATATACCATCACTGCAAGTATGCATATTAAACAGGTACGTGAATAGTTGGCCTCTTATGATGCAGATTGCGGGGCGTTTCTCACGCACGTTTCAGGGAAAAGAATATTTTATATTTCTTGATATGCACAATAGTACTGCATTGCTTGGGGATTGGGACGCAGATCGTGATTTGGCAGAAATATTTTGGAATCCCGGCAAGCCGGGTAACGGAATTGCGCCTACTAAGTTTTGCCCTCAATGCAAGGGCATAAACCACGCCGCCGCCCGGATATGCACCCAAAACAAATGCCTGCCATCTTGCCCCTTCTGTGGGGCTGCAAACGCAAATGAAGATACATCATGCGATAATATCATTGATGATACTTTATTTCTGCCTTGCAACCAGCCGCTAATGGTTCCGTGTGGATATGTTTTCCCCGTCAAGCTCGTAGAAGAGCCTGATTTTGTGGCTTTCAAACTGAAAAAGGAAAAAATAGACCAAAATATTTTGGTGAAGTTGCTGGATCTTTTTGAATCAAAAAGCATGACCCCTTTTGAAGCGCTGAAATCGGAAACGCAAAAACTGGTACAGGACTGGCACGATGTAAATTCCGGCGGTATGGATATGGAATTATTTTTGCAACTTTGGGAGATCGGGAAAGAAATTGGCAAAAAATGGAAGGCGATCCAAAATCAAAACCCCGACAAAACAAAACATATCGGGGTTTGGCGTGGCATGAATGAAAAGATAAAAGAATACATGGCGCAGCGCGCACGGAAACTTTATCCTGATTTTAAAGTTGAATTACTCACTGATAAATTACAAACGGTATGACCCAGCAAGACAAAGAAAAACTTATTAATATGTTGATAAGGATTAACCCGGAATCAACAATCAAAGATTATTTGGCAGAGATAAAAACTATTGCGATCGCGCAATGTTCTGTATGTGATTAACCACCATACACCGACGAGGCAGGTAAGCCGAAAACATTTATGAAGCATCAATTTAAAAAAGAAGAAGTAGATTTTGGATGTTATTTTGAGCCTGAAAATTGCGTTGACCGGCGCCACGAATTTCCTGAAAGCATGGAAATTCAGGAAATACTAAATCTTGAAATACCGGTGGAGCATAAGTTTTGGTTTGTATTCAAAAATTGCGATTTGACAACAAAAGAAAAACAAATATTGAATTTGAATTGCGCAAAAGTGAATTTATTCCAGTACAAATCCGAGTGCAAAAAAAATGGATGGTTTGAAAAAAAGGAAGTTGCAGAATTGATCGGCATATGTGAACAATATACCAACGGTGTAATAAGCTTGAGTGAATTCAATGAAAAAAGAAACGCCAACACCCACGCCTACGCCAACGACTACGACTACGCCTACGCCTACGCCAACACCCACGCCTACGCCATCGCCATCGCCAACGACTACGACTACGCCAACGCCTACGCCATCGCCAACGCCTACGCCTACGCCTACGCCAACACCCACGCCTACGCCAACGACTACGACTACGCCTTATTGGATATGTTGAAAAAATTCATTGAAAAGCCGGAAATTATACAGATATGATGGCGCGGGAGAAACTCCAATTATGATAAAGAAAATTAAAGTCCTAAATCTCTATGCCGGTATCGGCGCAAAATGATGATGATCTTATTTTATGGTAATTATCAGGCTTCGCGTTGCCGTTTTTGTCTAAAAAATCTATCTGATTGATCACACCCTCAAATCATCTCCCACAAAGGTTTGTAGGTTATTTGCATCTATAAAAGAGGGCAATTTCCCCCCTTCTTGATCAGCCTCATGCCTGGACCCCCTCATAGGTCGCCCAAACGCTTTAAAGACGGCTGTTTGTGTTATTATTCTGTTGCCGTTTTCAAGCTTCGCCTTGCATTTACCTAACAAATTCCCGCACCATGCGGCCCCACCGGCGTACTTGTAATAACCAATCCCCGTGTTCCGCGTCCCATTCGGGGAAAAGAATGTATATTGGTATTCTTGCTGACGTTTTTTCATACGTCGCGTGCCATGCTTTTTGTGCCGCGCTCAGATACGATTTCGCGGAAATCCTGCTTTCCTTTATTTTTTGCAACTCCAATACTACTTCCACATAATTAGTGAAATCCTTTCCGTAATCGTTGCTTTTTTTATTCTTGTTGAATTTTATAGATTTCAACATTTTTAGCTCTGCATAAAATGTATGGCAACAAAAAGGCAATGATAAATCAGGTGGCCCAGGTATCACGCCCTGTGTGGCAAGAAATAACCGCGCCGATTCGCTTAGATTCTCGTTGGGGATGTGGTGGACTAATCCGCGAAATCTGATAAACTCGTCTTCATTATTCAGGCACTTAAATGCCGCTGCCTGAAACTGCTTCTCTGTCGCAAATACGCTGCTGATTACATTCATTTGTCTATTGTATTTTTAATTTCTTTTGATAATTCTTTCAAAACTTCTGTTATTTTTTCTACTTCGCCGTCCGTGAACTTATAATGGGGCTTACCTGCAAGTTTCATTTTAAAAGTGTAGGCATTGATGCCGCACTTAGCAGCCAAGGCTACCTTATTTAATTTCCATCTCATTATTAAATTCTGTATTGCGGTGTGTTGGGGGTGTTGTTCCATTTTCGATTATTTTTTTTTTAAGGTAATGTCATAGCAATATTGCTAAGTGTGGGCAAACCCCATGTTTTAATCGAACTGGCAAACTTCACATGCCTTTACCTCATAATCTTGTTTGCCGAATGTGGTATAATATTGGTCTGCACTTCTACCCCAGTAAGCATTTAACCTATCCGATAGTTCATTTGCCGCTTTCATGTATTCAGGGTAGAAGTATTCAACCGCTAACATATCATCTATGTTCATGTTCTTACATGGTAGGCAGTTGTTATGCTTGAAAACACGCTTATCTGTGCCTATTTTCTTCAATAACTTACGCTGTATATCTTCCGTGAACCTATGCAGATTAGCGGTTACATACAAGATAAAACCTGCATTATTCCATCTTAAATCATATATAGCAGGATACCAACATAACCACTTTTTTACTATTGTAAAACATTGTTCTTCGTCAAGGTCTGCAACGGGGTAGCCCTTTGATAGAAACATATCATTTCCGCCTCTCTTTTCCTGATTAACGATACGCTTTTGCTCTGTGCGTATATACCCTATCAAATCAATTTCTATCCTGTTTTCTACGTTGTATTCAGTTACTGGTATTATCTTCAACTTTCTACTGCAAGGTGATGAAATAGGGTGTGGTATCATTTTTTCACGCTCAAAAAATTCCAATACGCTGTTATAGGTGATTTTTGATTTTACAACAGGAAAGTTATTTTTTGCCAGTTCAATTAGTGCCTCTACAAATTCAAGCGAACCGGGGCTATGTTCTGTAAAGTGAGCATAGAATATATGTAGTTCCTTTGGCTTAATTCCCGCCTCTATTAACCGACATAATGCAGCAGCGGAATTTATACCAGCAGATTGAGGGCAACCAATAATTTTGCCATTTAGGTCTATAAGGTTCATTTTACAAGTGCTTTTAAAGCGTCATTAAAATCAATATCCGTTACGCTGTCAATATCCTTGCTCATTTTCCGCAATACCCCTATCAGCTTAATGTTTTCCTCATTGCTGAAATTAGAGGCATGTGTGGGGTTCAGTTTGTTGTTGAATGTGCCTTTCGGCATACCCATTTTAAAAGCCAAGTGACCCCTGTTTAACTTCCATTTATCTATCACCCATTTTATGAATTTTATACATTGCTGCTTCATAATCTTTGTTTTTGGTAGTGGATAAACTGTATAGGTTTATATTTCTAATAATGTTCCTGGTGGCAATATTTCAATTAGACAATCGTCGGAAGTAATTTTATCAGCATTTTTGAAACTATGCTTCCAGTTTTTACCCAAAGTAATTAATTTATCATTTTCAAATTTTTGAACTATATCCCCAATATAAGCAAGAGTGTAAGACCATTTTCTAATAACTCCAATGTCTCCGTCCTTCATTTGAGCAGGAGTTAATAATTTTCTATTTCTATTTTTATTTGCAAGTTTCATTTTGTTTTGTTTTTTATGTGAATTAATATTTATTGAAATCAATATGTTTTTTCTAATCTGAATCAATTTCCCGACCAATCAACTACCCATAACTAATGGATAATCTATCTAGGTAGAGGTGACGGACAGTTTTAATTTTTTGTGGTTTTTATTAATAGTATAAAAAAGAACCGCTGCCATATATTCAATGTTTGGGCTGCACTTAAGATAGCTTGGGTCGAATTTTATTGCATGAAGAACACTTAATCACAAAGATATAAGAATTCTACACCCGGACTTTTAAGCTCTTTTAATGCTTCTAAACAGATATTAGCTGATATAAGTAGATACTTATCAGCAGCAGCATCAGCAGCATCAGCAGCAGCATAAGCATACAAATAAGAGTCATCATAATTTACAGACTGCCTACTTCCGTTTCCGTGTACTTCACATTCATCGCTATTTTGTTCTAATTCGCTCGAATGTGCCTGTAAAAATTCAATTGCCCTTTCTTTGATTTCCGATAATTCAGATCCATTATCAAACTGCGAAAAATCAAATCCTAAAACAGTAAGAACTTCTATTGTTTTTGCTTTCAAAGCAGTGTGAATTTTCACCTGTGTTTTTATCCACTCCCTTACTTCTGTTGGAAGGTCATACATGGACGTGGTAGCTACTTCGTCCTGGTCCTCAAATCCTTCATAGCCTATGATTATTTCAGTAATTCCAAATCCTGGGAACTGAATGTTAGCGGCTGCAACTAATTCGGTAAACTTCTTTGCTTGGTTCATAATTTTGGTTGTTTTAATTGTTATGATTTGATTTCAGAACAAAGATACAACCATTTTGTTTTAAACCAAATTTATTTTAAAAAATTTTCAAACTATTTTTGCGCTTTTAAAATGGTAAGTCGGAACCGTTGCCAAAATTATTATTAGACGGGGTTTGGTATCCGGTGTTTGCAGGCGGGATTATACCGCCGTAATCACTTATTTCCTCAACGACAAAACCAGGGGACCGGTTGGGGAATAAATTTACATAATAAGGAAATCCAGCCCCTTGAACCTCCGCCCGGCTCAATGATATTTTCAATGACGTTTTACTCGCCAAATATGATTTTATATCGGTCAATGTCATTTTCTTTGCCCAGCTGTCTTGCGGATTTCCTGGTTTGAAATACTTTTTAAGCAGGTTCACACCATCCCCATATTCGTGAAACTCCCGAGTATGCAAATCCAATTCGTTAATGTCTTCTCCCAATATCTGCCAAACATATCCTTCTTTATGCAACTGATAGCAAGCCATCAGCAATTCTGTTTTGTTGCATGAATTATAAATGGACTGCTGCATAGGTCCGGTAATTGAACATGGCACATAACGCCTGTTTATAGACGGATCATGTACTATATTATAAATGTTAGCATTTCCACAAAGCACGGCCAGCCGCTTGCGCTTTTCGGATGTTTCCGCATAGGCTAACCGGCCCTCGAATATCCGGCTGTCCGTCAGTGATTTGTTTTGTGAAATTTTACGCAAAAAAGATTCGTCTATGTCGTTCATGATCAACAAAAGATTGTCAATCAATAATTTTTCCGTATCCACTTTCTTTTTATTGAGGTCCGCCAAATTATCTTCAGTGACATAAGGCAAAAGATATTCAGGCAATAAATACCTGTGAAAATGCGTCTTTCCAGTTCCGGGATCGCCGCATAAAATATGAAATAGAGGCGAATAGCCGCCTTGCATTGCTTGAATGATAGAAACCATCCATTTCGTGGTAAATTTTTCAAGGTATGCCCGGTTGTCGGTATTGAGGCATTTCAAAAATGAGTGTATAAATTTTTCCGGGTTCTGTGGGATTTTGCCCTCATTGTCAGAAAAAAATCTTTGAAATGGATTGTATGTTTTCACGAAATTACTATGCAAGATCTCTTTTATAGCTATTGTTTTCGCCTTTTCAATCGTCCGCTTCACATCGACGTACATACTGTTTAAATCCTTTGTCGTCAAAACCTTTCCTTCAATTTCCAGTTTATTTGTAATGTAATTTTCCTCAATCTCATAATTCATTTTAAGAAAATTCATTATCTCATCTTCGGTACTTTCTGTTTCGTCTTTTAAAACAAATTGGTTATTGATTACCTCATTTATGACCGGCAGACTTATTTCTTTTGCAATCCCTTCTTTTTTAAACAGTTGAGTCGCGATTGCGTCCGGCGTAAGCCCTGATTTCCGCAGGTTGGACGTTGCGCGGATTATATTGGTTGTTTCCGGGGAATATATTTCAATGCCTGCTTTTTTTACGTAATAATAAAGCGACCCCATTGTAACGCCATTGCCTTTTGCTTTCAGGCAAGATGTGTATCTTTTATCAGCGGTACGCGGGGAGTACCCTTTGTTTAGATGGCATAATGAGTGCCAATAATTACGGCCCGATTCGCCAAATTTATCAGCCAGCGCAAAACCGCATCGTAATAAATTCTTATACCCATCCGCGTCATCCGGGATTATCTGTATATGTTTTTGCTGAATTTCTTGTATAATACGCTCAAAATCGCTTTGTACGTAAATTATTTTTTCTATTTTTTGTACCTTTTCTTTTTTCGGGTACTGTTTAAAAACAGGCACTTCGTATGGATCGTGCCTTTCAAATAAATGGGGGTCGAAGCTAACAAACCTCGCGCGGCTTTCATTGAGGCAGCTGCTGTCGAGGTTGGGAGAAAATTCTGGATATTTTTCGTAAATATATTGCTGGATGCCCTCAAAGCTTTCGCGGTGTTTTTTGCCGTCGATCCTGAATAGAACACACACCCCAACCCCGCGTATAGTCGTCCAGCTCGCGTAAGTGTACGGATCTGCATTTATGAGCGATTTAAACAACTCAACGTCATTTCCTAAATCGTCAAAATCCAGAGCTATAAATCCGCTATGCTTCGTTAATGAACCATCTGTGCGCTCGCTTGCGAAATGGCCGGAAATTGTAACAGACGGACACATTTTTTTTGCGGCCCGCTGTTTTACTTTATCTTTTTCCAGCCTTATTTTATTTACAAAATCCTCCCACTTGCCGGTTTTTATGTCGGACAAAAAGTATTGTAAAATATATTCTTTTTTAGACTTCGTATCGTGAATATCACTATAAAAGCTAATGACGGTATCGGGCATATTTTTGACGAAAAAAAAGTTATGAAACGCGCTTTACACGCCAGTTCGTGTTGCCGAGATGCTCGAATCGGAAAATATAGGCAAGTTTGTTTGCCGCTAAATAACGGTAGTGCGCTGATTTAAAAGATGCAATATTATCGCATTCAAACGTATGCCAATCTCCAATGTATTTGAAAACGTAAGCCCTGATGATTTCAGCGCGGGATTCGTCAACGTACCCGCGTCCACCCCTTATAAGTGTCTGTTCCATATTTTATAAATGATACGCAATAATACTATTTATTTCTTGAAAACCAAATATACTGATTATATATTTTTAACCTTTACGTAATACCCAGCACTGCGGTTGGGCAATAGATTTTTTATTAACGTAAATCCAGCTAAGTGCATAGATGTAGTGGTTATTTTTCTATAAGGTTGTTTTTTATTTAGCAAATATTCCTTGACCTCGCGCAATATCATCGGTGTTCCGTCTGCTTTCGTCCCCGGTTCAAAAAAAAGAAGAATTATATCCGATGGCTGTAATTCTTCTTTTTCATAACCATAAAAACCTATTTTTAAAAAACCTTCGTCAAGGAATGTTTTAATTCCTAAATCCACGCTTCCGAATTTAGCCGTAAGTGCTTTTATTTCCCCGGCAGTTAAATTGATAACTGCCCTTTGATGCACGTATAATTTTAAAGTTGCCATTTTGTTTTTTTTACAAAAGTAGTAGTATTATTTTACATCAAAGAATATACTTTACTATAATACATGTTCCTCAAACCCTACTCACTGAAAAACCGCGCCCAGGGCTGTTATGCGAAAGTAGTTAAGATTTCGCGCCAAACAGGGCCTAATTATTTTTTGTATTTTCTCAAATAAACAGTTATAATCAGTATTTTATATTATTATTACGCTTTATAACTGTTTATTTGTCCTTTTTTGCTTTTTTTATTTTTCTTATTCCAATTTCCCCTTATTTTAACTATTTTATACTTAAAGTATTGGAAATCAATTGAGTAAGACAATAGTTAACACTGAGTAAGGTATGAGTATAGTAGTAACTGTAATATAAGAAAACAGCATTAATATATCTGAATTTTATAATAAATGCACAATATATAAAGTAGTAAGTTAATATATTTCTCCATCCGCATCCTTCATTTTATGCCCCGTAAACAGTTATAGCGATTTTTCACATAAAAAATACGGCCCCGTTTCCAGTCGGCCGTTACGAAAAGGTAGGGCAAGAAATTAATCAAATAAAAGTACGTACTCCCATGTGCTGTTTCTCCCGCACCCCTCGTTAGCCTTTAACACTCCATTTGAAGCCATCCAGAATACGCCCTCTTTTGTTTATTGGTCAGACGTGCCTTATATATTTTAGCCCTTAACTCAAACGAATATTCGCACTGCAAAATATTAGAGCCACTTGCATTTGGAAGATCAAAGCATATTTCGGTATCCATTCTTACTTTATTTGAAATACCATGATTCGAGAATCTACATTTTAGGCCATTTATTTCAAAATATAAAGATACTGAGCTACCGGAAGCGCTTAAAAAGTAAATATCCCATCCGCTAAATGTCTTTAATATTAGTTCCTTGCAGCTCTTTTGTTGATCGGTCATCTTGTTTTGGTTTTGTGGTTAAGAAATTCCGGCAACTTATTCAGTTTCGATTTTTTCTATTCGTGCAGAAACTGCATCAATGCGTAACACGCCATACATGCGTATAGCTCTTTTTGCTTTCTTCAAAGATTTTTCATCTTCAAAATAGTATTCAGCACGTGTTACAAGAAATTCTTTTGCTTCCTTCATTGTATCGAAGGTCATTGACGCGGAATAGCGACCATTGCCATTTGCGTTGCATCCCATACCGAAGTGACGAAGTGATGGCGTCTGGTAAGATTTTGGAACGGTTGCATTGATTATTACTTTCATTTTGTTTTGTTTTAAGTGGTTAAGTATATTATTTCATGTTCTTTATTGCGTTTTCCCTATTCTTTTCAGCCAGCCAGTCACTTGCACCCCTGTTGCTTGCTGCTATTTTATCAGCCTCTACATTTGCATTATAGATAGCGGTCATTGTTTCGGCGCTATCTTTAACGTCAAATGATGCTTCCGCCTCTTCAATGGTAGCATACATTACAGGTCCATAAGCAACAGGATATTTAGTCGTCTTATCTGTTTCAGAAAAATAAACAGTTATGATATTTACATCCCGTGCTATCACTTCACCTATTCCGTTTACTTTGTTTGCTGTGTACATTTTGTTTTTTTTTTAAACAAGAAACCATTTCCTGATTTGTTACACAAAGATAGTAAACTTTAGTTTACCAAACAAACTATTTTTAGTTAAAATAATGTTAAAGAAAACGCTTATCGTAATTATTATTAACTTCGCAAATGAACTGTAAAAAACTGTATTATGTTATCTGACAAGCAAAAAGTGTTCATACGCGAATATTTGGTTGATTTAAACGGGTCCGCTGCCGTAATTAGAGCTGGGTACCAGTCGGCGCACCCAGACGCATTATCAAACCAACTAATGTTAAAGCCAGAAGTTGCCGGCGCGATCCAGTCTGCGATGGATGCCCGGGCTGCGCGGGTGGAACTGAAGTCGGACGAGGTAGTTTCAGAGCTGCGAGATATTGCTTTTGATGATATTAGTAATTATTTGGAATTTAACAATGTAGAATATAATGTTATTGATGCTATTACTAAAGAAGTGGTATTGTTAAATACCGTATCTGTAAAGATCAAAGACAGCGCAAGCATGAAAACAAAAAATATTAAAAAAATAAAAATATGTAAAAACGGTGAATTTGAATTTGAATTGTATAGCCGTGATTTCGCACTTGACAAGCTAATGAAGCACACTGGGGCGTACGAGAAAGACAAGCCACTTCCAAATACAAATACTATTATTATTGGATATGATACCGGCGAAGAATAATGAAATGATATAATGAAAATGAAAATGATATAATGAAAGCGATATAATGAAAATGAAATCGATATAATGAAAGCGATAATAGACAGGCGAAATTATAACCCACTTTATTGGCATTTAAAGCCACTATTGAAAGACAAATCAATAAGATATATATATATAGAGGGAGGGAGCAGCGCCAGTAAGACATATACCATCTGCCAAGTACTCACGGAGCTCCTTTTAGAATGTGCCTGGTCAACATATGTCGTCAGAAAGCAGAACGTAGATATAAAAGACACTATATATAAATCATTCAAACTTGCTGCAAAGAAATTAAAATTATTGCCATTCCTGCAAACAATTGAAGGCTGCATCAGAAAAGCCGACAAAACTGCTGAAATAAGGTTTGACGGACTGGACGGCGAGGAAAACGTCAAGGGCCTTGAGGATATAATGTTTGTGTATATGAATGAGTTTAGCCAGTTTATGGAGCTGGAAAATGATCAAATGCGCAAACGTTTGCGCGGGAAAGAAAACCAGAAATTTATATACGACTGGAACCCGATTTCCAGCGAACTTTGGATTTATAAAAATCTCATAGATATTGATATATGGACCGATCTGCCGCTGAAAGTGCAAGATTGCCCATCCATTTTTAGTGGTTTGGACCCTGAATATTCATTCAAACGAATAAACGCCGCCGGGGATTCCATTTGGATCAAAACTACTTATAGAGACAACTGGTGGATCATGGGCCGGCCGGACGGGAAAGCCGGCTTTAAAGACACACACACATTAGCGGCTTACGAATTTGATCGAATTCATAAGCCAAATTATTACCGGATATATGCAAACGGAGATCGCGGGGTAATTCGCACTGGTGGCGAATTTTGGAAACATTTTAACGAAATAAAACACGTTGCCGCATTTGGTTATGAGCCTGGTTTTCCAATACACGTTTCATTAGATAACAACGTTATACCATACGTAACGCAATCGTTGTGGCAAACGGACGGCAAAACAATCCGGCAAATTATGGAACTGCCATGCGAAAGCCCGTATAACAATGCAGTGAAGGCTGCGATTAAACTTGCGGCCTACTTGCGATCCATATCATATGCTGATATTGTTTACATATACGGAGATCCTTCGGCGCAGAGCCGTACAACAATCGATGTAAACAATTCTTCTTTTTTTGATAAGTTTATTGAAACATTGCGCAGCTGCGGGTTTCTCGTTGTTTCGCGCGTGGAGCGTAGCGCACCCAGGGTGGCCATGTCTGCAAGTTTTATAAACGACATTTACGAATTTGAATATCAGGGATTTTCAATACAAATTTCAGATAAATGCAAAACTTCAATCAATGATTATGTTTCTGTACAGGAAGACAGCCGGCCTGGTAATGTTGGGGGAATGGTTAAATTTAAAGTAACTGATAAGGTCACAAAGAAAACATACGAACCTATAGGGCATTTCTCAGATGCAAAACGATACTTTATATGCAAATTATTAAAAAACGAATTCGATAAGTATTGCGCAAAAGGAAACGGGCGGAACGCCACGGTTGGAGGCCGGTAAATAAAAATACGTCGGCGTAAAATAATTATTTATACATTTGTGAAATGAATACACCACTTGGCAATAATGCAGCAGCACCACTTGGCAATAATGCAGCAGCCACGCAACAATACAGGAATCAATTCTTGAACCACCCGGATTTCATGCCTAAATTTAGTGAGGCTATGCGCGGCGTAACATATCCGCAAAAAGAAATACATAAGGATATGCGCGGATGGCTGTTGCTGGCTTTAATGAAAAGAAGTTTCCCGTCAATTCAATGCCCACTTTCCCAATATCAGGAAATGGTAGAAATGGATCCAAAAAATATGTCATTTCCAACACTACAAAAAGCATGCAACATAATATTAAACCACGAACCAGGCGACGCAATATGCGAATGGGCGAATGTCGTTATTCCAGAAATGGAAAAAATGAGGGTTAATATAGATCAAATAATATCCCCGAAACGCGAAAAGGTGATTGACGAATTAGTCAAGCTTCAAAAAGAAATAGATGCGCAGGAACGCGCTAAAAAATCTATAATCCACTAACCCGATAAGATATGATATTGCAATTAACAGACATAGAAAACATAATTAATAAAAAAGCATATAGATCACAATTCCAAAAGATGCGTGATCAATATGCTATTATGTATATGTTTGTTACCGGTGTTGGCATAGAAGATTATGTGATGGATAAGCCAGAGTTTATGAGACCAGGGCAGATAGATACGCTTATAAACATGATGCACAGCCTTTCGGACACAATACATCGCGTTATGCAGCCCATAGGGGCAATATATACCGCAAAGGGAGGCATGGAACATTACAACCTGCCGGAGGAATTGCAATCTGAATTTATCACATTTATTTCAAATATCACGGAAGGAATTTCGTTGTCGGAATGGATACGTCAATGCGTGCAGAACGAATATTTCATTAACCCCAACGGTTTGGTATATATTGATGTTAACGAATATGGAGAACCATATCCTGAAGTCCGTAATATTTTTGATATTGAATGCTATAAACCAAATGGCCGCGCGCTGGAATATGTGATATTCATAGCAACTGATGAAGAGCGTGCGGAATATGAAGCAAACGGATGGATACCGGCCAATACGCCTGCTAAAACCCCTGTTTACAGGGTTATTGACGACACCACGGATCGAATTGTAATAATGAAAGGCAAATCAGCGCAACTATGTGATGAAGCGCCTAATCAATGGCAATACGTTCCGGCTCAAATTATAAGCGACATCCGGGGATATGACAAGCAGTTGAGGGATAGCCCGCTAACTTGCATCATCAATTTGCTGTTAGATTTACTAAACGATGCCGGATTGTTTAAGTGGGCCTATTGGCGCGAATCTTTTCCTAAAGAGTGGAGTCAACTATTCACATGCCCAACGTGTGACGGCGAAAAACAAATAAATGGCAAAAGTTGCCCCGAATGCAAGGGGAGTGGTAACCTGCCATTTCTTAGAGTCGCAGACGTGGCAAAAGTTGATTGGGCGAAGGACGGGGCAAATAATATACCTACGCCACCGATTGGCCGCATAGCGTCGGACGTGGAAGCCCTTTCGTTTATGAAAGAGCATAACATGGGGTTAGAAGAATGGATGGAATATACAATGTGGGGGGTGAAGCCGCAATTAGGGGTTGGCAATCAAGGACCACAAGGGGGCAAAGGCGGCGATATTGAAAAAACCGCTTATGAAACACAAAAAAATGAAGAACCCCGGATTAAGCGTTTGCGCTTATTTGCAAAATGGAAAGTATCAGTTCAGTCTTTTGTCACAGATTGCTGCGGTCAAATTATTTACCCAGAAGATTACGAAGGTTGCGCCATTACGCCTGGCGACAGGTATTTGATTGAAAGCCCGGATGCAAGTATCGACAGGTATGCCAAGGCTACTAATTTAGCCAACCCGTTACCGATGTACATGCTCGATGGTATATTGCGCGGGATGAATGAAAACCTTTACCAAGACAATCCAATAGAACTGCGCAAGGCGGAATTGCTAAGACAGGTTGAGCCCTTTGTACATGAATCGGTTGCGGTTATATGGCCAGACCCTGAATTGCCTCTGGTTAGCCGCCTGATGAAAAAATATTTTGACGAATGGACAAACACAATTTCCGATGAAGATATAGCCAATACCCCAGAACAAGGTGGCGCGGAAATATTGCGGGGTTTATTGCAGCAATACGTGTTAGGCAGGTATGTTTCTGAAAAAAACATGGAATCCCTAATCCTTAATGCTGCCGGCCAAGTATTGGCAATCGGAGATGATGTGAAGATAATTTGGGGCAAGGAAAAAAAACCACAGCACAGCGGTAAGCAATATAAAATTGCAGATATTACAGATGGTGAGGCTACACTATCCGGCCAAGGTATGGACGGCGTATTTGGATATAGCGTAGGGGATTTATATAAAGTACCTACCGGGCAGAATTTAATTGAAAACAACCAGTAACATGAACATTTCATTAACCAATAAATTACAGTTATGGCAAAAGCAAGAAAAGCAGCGGAGTTCCCCGTAAACGACAAAAATGAACCGTTATATCTTGACGGAGAAACCAAGGTATTATATTTTGACCATTTCTTTTGCGGCATATCGCGGCAGCAAGGGGCAAAACCTACGCCGGTAATCAGCACTGCCGTTACGGTAAAAAAACTAATACGTTCTAAAATACCGATGGAACAGGAATTGGTTGATTCGCTAAATGGCGGGGCCGGATATACCCAAGTAATGGACGATGGGGAATTTACCACCAGCATGTATTTTCCGCACGGAAAAGCAAAGGAAAATGACGTATTCAAAGCAAACGACACATACCGGGAAATAACAATGCCGGACCCGGACGGGGATGATATGTTAGTGAAAGCCACAGACGGTTTAGGCAACTACCTTATAACGGGACTGGAGGTACATTTGGACAAAAAAGGATATATCAGCGATGAAGGAAAGCGGAAATTCACAAAACCGGAATCTAAGGAAACTAAGACAAAAGCATTTTCTAAACCAATCTAACAAATTATGGCACTAAAAAAAGATTTGCTTATAAAGCAACTAAAAGCACTGCATTGGACAGAAGACATGATAACAAAATATGTGGAAAGCACTGACGAAGTGGATGTTCCAGAAGCGGAATTACCTGCCGTGACTGTTTACGATACGGCAGGGCGAACGACGCTGGAAACAAATCTTAAAGATAAATACGAGCGCGAAACGCGGGAGGCAACATTGCGCACCTTGACAGATGATTTTGAACTTGGGTTATCCGCAAAAGACGCGAAGGATAAAGACAAGGTAAAAGCAGCATTAAAAGCAAAGATTGCGCCGGGTTCAACGCCCAAAGATTGGGAGGATAAATTTAAGACACTCCAGGATGCGGCAACAACTCACGAAACAACGGCTAATGATTATAAAACCAAATATGAAACATTGGTTGGCGAACGCGAATACCGGCAACTGTTTTGGCCGGAAATGTCGGATTCATTGGATGACGAGGAGTGGATTGTACGGCTAAAAAAGAACTTCCAAATAAAAGCAGACTCAAAAGGTATTGTGGGTTTGTTTGATAATGCAACCCAGAAGTTTATAGAAGACGACAAAGCCAATACAATACCAGTAAAAGAAGCATGGGCGGCAGAGCGCAAGAAAGATAAATACAAGAATTGGCACAAGCAAGATAAACCAGATCCGACCCTGGACGATAAAAAGAAAACCCACGCAGTTAAAAACTCCGCTAACGGCGGCGGTAAGCCAAAATATGCGGATTTTGACGCGATAATGGCAGAGGTAGATAAAAAATATCCAAAAGACAAAACACCCGGCCGCGATAAGCAACGCCGGGATTATGTACGGACATTGCAGTCGCAGATGGCGTAAATTTTTGTGTGTTTATAAAGTACCGATGGCGTTTCTACGTTGTCGGTTTTTTGTTTTTTTGTATCTTTGCAGTATCTTTGCATCGCGGGATAGCGCAGTTGGTTAGCGCGAGGGACTCATAATCCTTAGGTCGTGGGTTCAAATCCCACTCCCGCAACATTTAAGAAGTGTGAGCATAGCCACAGTAATAAATATGCATAAACGAACCGCTTCACGGCGGTTTTTTTATTTTTAAAATAAATTTGGCAATATCAATACTTTATTTATACCTTTATGCCGCGTTAAGCAATTGCGCTTCCTTCTTAACGCCGGGATTGTTGCCCGTGGGATTGTCGCCCAATAAGCAAGGATAACAGGATGGTTTCCTGCAACTCCGACAAACAATATCCATTTCCTGTTTTTATCCCAATTCTTGCCTAATGGCACAGCAATCAAACTACTACGATGCGGCACTCCTTGCATTTCAGGGGCCAGTTGAAGAAGAATTTAACGCCGCTGAATTACGCGAACTCCCCGAGCAAATGCTTTACTACGGGTTGCAAAACCAAAACTTTTTACAGGTAAGCAATATTACCAAAATAAAAGAAAGCGTTAACCGGCCGGTATATGCTTACGTTAAAGTGCGCAAACCATCAACGAACGGCACCGCTATGACAGCCTTCCATACAGGCATAGGCGGCACGGCGGCACAACAGGTAATCCAGTGGATAGCATTTACGGAAGAATTCTATATCAATGAGACAGAAGCAATGGATTCCGCTTTATTTCCGGGCAATGATAAATACTCATTGTTTAAAAATGAAATGAGCCAAGCCCAGCGCAATCTCCGCGAACGCATTTATACATGGACGTTGCAGCAAACATACAATGCCCGTACGGGTGCGACATATAACGGCAATACCGTTTTACCATTAGCATCACTAAATACGGCATACAATACTTGGGAAATATCAGGAAGCGCAGCCACGACCCCATGGTCAAGCATCACATCCACGATGCGCACCAATAAGTATGGTTATTCAGGGTATGAAATATTTGCCGACAGCCTTCTTCATGCAACATCTTACGAATACCAGCAGGCCCAAGGTGTTGAGAACGCGCAAAACCTTGCCTACCAATTCACTAAAGACCCAGTAATGGGCAATAAAGCCGGACGGTTGGGCGGTATATATGAAGATGTGCTTTTAGGCCAACCCGGCGGGGTGCCTTACGTTGGCGGGTACAGTGCAGGAGGCGCAATAGCATTACCAAAAAACTCATTCGCATTTATACCATGGATGCCCCGTATTTACATGGATGGATCGGGAAACATGGAGGATTATGCAGGTGGATATGGCACTGTGGCAGATGAAATGATGCCCGGAATGGAATATATGGTACACGGATGGAGAACCCAGGCTGATACCACTTTAAGCGGAGGCCACGGGTACACGCAGGATAGCGTGGTTCAGATTCAGGTAGGGTATTATATAGCTTATGTGCAGCAATATATCAGCAACACAAACGAAAGCCCCATTTATTTCTTTGCGCTGAAACCATAATCATTTGCGCTGAAACCATAATCATTTGCGCTGAAACCATAATCATTACTTATTAATTTTAAAAAACCAAAATGAAAAACACAATTTTAATATTATTAATTTTTGCAGGAGTATCTTTGCGGGCGCAGACTTTCCCGGCATATACCACGAACGTAACCAAATCGGCCACGCGGGGAACAGGCGGGGTAACCGTGGCGGGTTCATACCTGCCTATTGGGTATAGCCAATCCGTAACGACTTACGTTATTACAGGAGGTGTTGTTACCCCAACAACGCGACCGGACACGATGCAAAGCCCTGGGCAAACAAACGGCGGCTACGATTCTACTATCGGATATGCCCAATTTAGTTATAACAGCCGGGTTACTAAGGGATTTGACCTATCAATAAAATCCCTTACCGGTACGCTGGCGGGTACTGCAATATTACAAGGCAGCTACGACGGGCAAACGTGGTACACAATTACGGGAAACACTACATACGCAACCGGAAGCGTCGGTGCATCAGCAACGCTTACCGGGTCGGGCACCACCCATTACCAGTGGTTTTTGCCTCTTGATGCAGATGTTTATCCTATCCACCAAATCAAATTGACGGCTACGGGTACTTGTACATTTACGTATTCATTAACACCTTACGTTGCATACTAATGCCAGTAAACCCCATACAAGGAGCGGCCATATTAAACGTTGGTTCTGTTTCCGCTTATACGGATTCAACCCCAGGCGGCATATGGTCAACAACTAACGGGGCAATTGCCACAGTTGATGCAAGTGGAAATGTTACGGCAGTCGCGCCGGGGTTTACGCAGGTGGTTTATACGGTATCAGGGAATAATACGGCACTTAATTTAACGGTGCAATCCCAAAACGGGTTAACAAGCGGTTTAAACTTCAACTATGTTTACCCCGCATTGCAGAACAGAGTATTATGGCAATCGCAGGGCGCAATAAGCGATAGTAACCAGTATTTTGAAGATTTTCACGAAATCAACAATACCACTATAATAACCGCAATTGCAAATCTTGAAGGAAGTTCTTTGACAACATTTTTAGACAACAAACAAAGGGCGGTGGTTATGCAGGTTATAAGCAGTGCATATACAGAACCTGCTTTGATTGACGAACCTAAACTAGTTTTTTGGAGAGGTGACGTACCGTCATTGCCTTTCCAAAACGCACAGAACCAAAACCAGTTTGTGGGTATGAGGATGTATGTAGGTAAAGGAGACCACGCCATCAAGGTTAATAGCTTGATTGCAATATTCACCTGCGCCACAACTATAAATCTTTATCTATACAATGATTTTTTCATTAACCCGATAATGACGATACCGATAGTATGCAATGCCGGCGAAGAAACGATTATTGACTTTGGGGAAACTTTGATACTAAATAACTTAGTGCCAAAAGCTTACAAATCGGGCATGTGGTATTTTGGATATTACCAAGAAGACATGGTTAATCCCGAATTAGGAAACAACCCAAACAACATAGCAATATATTATCCCGGAGAATACGACAGCTTCCACCCATGCAGCATTATGTCTTTTGCTTCACAAATGACAATAGATATTAATAATAACCGGAACTTTTCAAGGAATAATGTAGGAGCAAACAACCTTATGTATGGTTTGAATATGGAAGTGTCAACGTTCAAGGATGGTTCAAATAGGATTGTCCAAAACAAATCATTATTTGATGAGCCAATAGGGTTGGTGATGACGGCGAAGATTATGGAAATGTGCGTGAACAGCTACCAGTCAAACAGCATACAGCGCAGCATAATGGGGTCATGGACGGTAGAAAAATTAAACGTGGCACTCAATGGAGACCCCGGAAATTGGCAAGAAGGAAAGCCGAAAATACCGGGTTTGTATGACAGGATTAAAAAATCATTGGCTCAATTAAAAGGCTCATTTGAAAAAACAACAATAACGCAAATATAATGGAAAACCAAGAAGAAGTTGCGCCAGAAGTTGCGCCAGAAGTTGCGCCGGAAGTTGCGCCAGAAGTTGCGCCAGAAGAAAGTACCGAATCCAAGATCGCCGCACTCAAGAAACGTATCGAGGCGATCGAATCGAAATTCAATAACCCGGCATTAGCCCACTTATTCATATAAAATGAACTACCTGCAACCAAACACGTATGGACTTGATGCGATAATAACGCAACTGCAAACTATGTGGTATGGTAAGGCACTGTTAATATGGAACCCGGAAAATGAATATAATTTGTTTGGAAGGTCGAATAGGAATAAAGCAGTGGGGCAAGGGTATTACCCGGAGGTTTATTACAACGGCGGCAATACTACACCGGAGGGGACGCAGAATAATGGCGGCATGTTTTTTTCTGATAGCGTTTCCGGATTTTCGTTCTTTGACGAAATATCTACGAAATACCACCAAGGGCGCGATGTAAGAAGCGTTATCAGGATGGTAACATCTCTGCGACTTGACCAGATAACGCCTGCTGGAATAGCAAACGCATATCCGGAGTCAAGGCTTGATGATATTGCAATGTGGGATTTAGTGAACTGGTTTAATGTAACCAAAGCATCAAATTTCAATGTTATCAGCAATGAAAAAAGTATTGATAAAGTGTACGATCGTTATTCAGGCCCCTTCAAGCAAGACGCGCTGACAAAAAATGTTGGCAACAGATTTTCTTTTTCCGTGGATTTTGAATTGATTTGGAATCCGCTATTATATCAAAACATTAAAAACTAAATATCATGGCAGAATTAACATCAAACGTAAATGCCGTGTTTGGCGCAAACAGCGGACAGACCGGATATCAGTCTAAATACAAGGAGCCGGGTGTTCCTATCGCAATCGTGTTAGTGCCAAAGTCCTTTACCGGCATACCCGCTGCGGACATAGTGAGCCAAGCGGCTTTCTCGACATACGTAAACGCGTTCTTTAATGGAACGGGTGCGGCCACAAGGCAGACGCAATGGTTTTTACTTGCCGCCGGCGGGTTGGGGATGGATGATTTCAAGGATGACACGAAGAAACCAGCCACAGAAGACACGGGGCGTTTTGCGCTGACTATTTTTGAATATCCCACAAAATGGACATGGCGTAATATGATAAACATGGGGATGTTTATCGAAACGAGAGCATTCAACCAGCAGCAGAATTACTATAATGCCTATGTTATCGACAGTAATTTTGTGTGGAACGGACAGATAGATCCATCCGGATCAGGGATGCTTTGCCCTTATACGTTCGCAGAACTTCAGATCGATAACGTTACGCGGCGTAATGCTAAAAGCAACAATAACCAGTACATGGTTAGCGCGTCATTTAGCAACTACCAGCAGTTGAACAGCAAGTTTGCTTACTTCGATGCCGGGATTGACCCCACGTCAATAAATGGACTGCAAAATGCAGTGTTGTTGGATGTGTCTTCAATCATCGGCGCGTCAATCGGTGGCAGCTATACATATGCGGCTACTACTGACATAATTGTAACCTGCAAAGCAGGAGAAGGGTCTGACGATATAATTCAGGACTATGGCGCACTGGGGACGAACACACTCACGGCAGCATGTTTCACGGCGTATAATTTATCCACCGGGGCAACGGCTACAATTGCGTCAATACCAACTGGCGGAAATGGGATGATACAGGTTGCGGGTCAAACCTATTATTTCATTGCTTTGCGCCTTAGCGCTGCGCCTACTGCCACAAATTTAGTTCAGGTATCATTGGCTGCTCCTGCTGCATTAAATGCGATAGTTGCTCTTTCAAACCTGATTACCGCAGTTATACAGGCAGGCGTAAATGGTGCCAATTGCGCGGTGAAAACATTTTAATTAACGAGGTAGCCCTGCAAATGTGGGGCTACCTTTAATATTTTTGCAATGGCACAAAAAGCGTCATATAACGAAATGTGGGTTAAATCCATCACGTTCAAGGAGTTTCTGCAATGGGGTTTGGGCTTCGGTATGCCCCATGCAGAAATAATCGAAGACTACGAATCAATCACCGGTAAGAATGTTGAGGCCGATGAACTTGAAGAAGGGCTTACCGATGTTGATGATGCCGTGTATTTGTTTATAAAAAATGAGGCTGCGGCAAAAGAACGTATAAAGCGTAAGTAACGCCATGTGTACCATCTCCGAAATGCAAGCGCGCTTAATGCAGTTGGCAAGTGGTTTGCCGGAAATTGTAGGCAATGCTATGATGGAAAACAAGTCTGAAATTATCGGGCTTGTAATCGGGCAACATGAAATAGATCATGTTGATAGCAACAATGAACCGCTTCGCCGTTATAGCCATCAATATGCACTTGCAAAAGAGTTGTATGGCATGTCTGGTGAAACCACTTTAGATTTGACTGGGCAATTCCACGGAGAAATGAATTTACGAGTTGACGTGGCGGCAGGGGAATTTGAGATTAACAGCCCTGCGCAAACGGCGCAAGGCGAATTAAAATCGGAATGGCTTACCAAATGGAACGGCAGCGAAATAATGGGGCTTACACCCGATAGCAAGGAAATCACAAATGAAATCGTAACACCCATTATCATAGGATTGGCACGGGAAATGTTACAGGTTTAAAATATACTATATAACCATGAGCGAATTAGAAAAAGAAAAAGCATGGAAGCGGACTTTTGACGTTCTAAAAGTACTGCTATTGTCGGGTGGAGTGGGTACGGGCATTAAAGGTACAATGTTGCTAATACAACTTACGGCAGCATTTACTACTTTGCAAAATAACGTATCTCAATTGCAGGTAGAAACGCAGGAGTTATGGAAAAAATCAGATCATGACATAGTTGAGCATCAGGATATGGTTCGGGATATAAATACGTTGCGGGTGGAATTTGCGAACATTCCGAAAAAGTAGTTAACTTAGCAGCAACTTAGCAACTTACCAACTTAGCAACTTACCAACTTACCAACGATGAACGATCCCATCAGCATACAAAGGATACAGCAATTACACCCGCAGGTGCGGCAGCGTTTTACCGACTTCATTACGGAGTGCGAAAATACGTTGGGCATAACCTTGCGTATTATGTTGCCTGTTTTACGCACAATAGCGGAGCAAGACGCATTATATGCCCAAGGGCGTACCACTCCCGGTAATATAGTAACAAATGCTCCGGGAGGCACGTCTTACCATAATTTCGGATTGGCGGTTGATTTGTGTGTCATCGCCAATGGCGGGGTCGACTGGAATTACGATAATGCTACGTTAGTCCCCATTGCGCAAAAATACGGTTTGGAGTGGGGTGGTAGCTGGGTGCATTTAATCGATAAGCCGCATTTTGAGTTCAGGAATGGCCACCCTGAAAACCCTACTGATTTGCTTGCCGCTTACAAAGCTGGCGAGATTGATAACGATGGTTATTTGCTGGGGATATGATGCCACATAATTTGGATAAAGATGGTAACGTTAACTAACATGAAAAAAAAAACTTACAAATACAAATTTTCACCACTATTGCCATAATTGGCGTGGTGTTTTCACTCCTATTGCATCTTCGCCCATGGATGGGCTTTTCCTTTCTTGTTTTGTGCCTTATTCCTAACCCCAATACGTGGCGTAGGGCATTTGTACTAATCAGGCGTAAAAAGCCCGAAGTTGTACCACCAATAGCCATACAGCCGTTTACGCCGCCCACAATTACCACGCTGTTAATGAGGGATTTCATAACCTGCTATGCCGGTAACCTTTCAGCGCTATCCACAACAGCCACGCCCGATCAATTAAATGAGGCATGGGGCAAAATACTTTCTGATTATTACCGCGCATGCAGTGACGACAATGTAAAATCAGAGGTAAAACTACGCGCCGATATAAAATACATGGAGTACCGATGGCAAGCCGTAGAAAATTTGGCGGCTATACTCAATGCCCGGTACAATGAACATGCGGCAAAAATTCTGCAAAAATTCTATGCACAGCATAAATTACTATTCACGCCCGAAAGCTGGAATCAGGACACTAAACATGCACAAAACATAGAGGTTGCCAACCGGCGCAAGTATAAGGGGTGGATTAAGGAATTAGAAGCGGCGCAAACCACACCGGGACGCAAGAAAACAGTACGGGAAATATTTGCCAATATGTTTATGGACATAAACAAAAACGAGGGGCATTTTACAGACTGGAACAATCAAATGGTAGAAACATATTGTGTCGCCGTAGTGCGGTTGCGTGATTATATAAAAATGATTAAAGAACAAAACGCGGAACATGGCAGACCAAATAAATAGTGTATTTGACCAGCAGGCGGTACTTGACCAGATATCGGCAATAAGCGGCAAGCTATCCGACCTGGATGCGCAGCTAAAAACCATGTCCCAAAACGGTATTGATTTGAAGGTTAATAATCCAGAAAGCATAAATGACTTGAATGATGCGGCAAAGCAATACGCCAACACCATAAAATCACTTTCGGGAATCCAAAAGGATTATTCTGACAATACCAACCAATTAACTGTACTTGTTGACCAGTATGGCAGTGCTTTGCGAAAAAATGCAGAGTATGTACAAAAATCAAATGATGTGGCATTATTGACAAGCACATCACTTGGCAAAATAAAGCAGGCAATGATTGACCTTATAGCCCAAGGTCAAATAAATTCTGATATGTACGCCAAATTATCAGACCGGGCAAAGTCATTGTCAGATGCGCAAGTCATTGTGAAAAATACGCTTAATGCTGAAACCACAGCTCGTAAAGAATCTGTGCAAATGCAGAAATTAGCAGATGCACAAACACAAAAAAATATAAAGTCAAAGCAAGATGAAATAGAAATAGATCAAAAGTTAGCCGAATCGCAAAAAAACGCTTATATGTCTATTTATAATTCTCTTTCGGGGGTAAGGGCTGAAATGGTGCGGTTAGAATTGGCAGGAGAATCCACTGGTGAAATGTATGCTTTTCTTACGGAAAGAGCGTTGGGTTTTGTGGCTGCGCAAGATAAAGTAAGGTTGTCTACTACGCCGGGTCAGTCTCCGGTTACGGCAGGATCGGACGATGCCGCAAAATCATACAAAGAACAATATTATGCACAGGGATTACAAAATGCACCCATAAGTACATCCGGTGCAAGTGGTGAAGAAACGCCGGAGCAGCAATTAGAAAATCTGAGAAAGAGAATCAGTGCACAAGTTGATTTGGCGGCGGCAACGGCATTGGGTACAACCGCGACAAATGAAAACAGTGCGGCAAACGTAAAAAATGAAGAAAGTATAGATAAGGTAAACGCCCAAATCAGGAGCCTGGAAGACAGGCTTATAGGGTTAAATGCCCTTATGAAATCAGGCGGTGGCGGTGCAATAGGGGCGCAAGCTATCGCTGACACAGAAAAAAAAATAGCGGCATTAAAAGCAGAAAATGGGATTATAGCAGAACAAAACAGCCTGATACAAATAACAGCGGCGCAGGAAAGGCAACTTATCGCAGCGCAAAGCAGGGAAATAGCGCAAGTAAATGCCGCGACTATCGCTGCGGAAAAAAACACGTACGCGTATAAGGCAATGGAAGCAGCAAAGCGCATGGCTTATAGATTGCCGGGGCAGCTTATTGAGTTGGCTTTGTTTACTTTGGCATTTGAGGCTATCGGTAAATTAACCGAAGCGTGGAAAGCGGATGCCAAAGCAGCGAAAGAATACGCAAAAGCCATGAAAGATATTGACGACAAAACTGCATCCTCGTTTATTTCAGAAAAAGCAAACGCAAGTGAATTGGTGGCGATTGCCACAAGTACAAGTACGGCCATGAATTTGCGGTTAGAGGCCGTAAAAGAGTTGCAAACCACATATCCCGAATACTTTAAAAACATGACCGCTGAAAAAATATTGGCCGGGGATATTACAAAAGCGTACAATGATTTGACAGATGCACTTTACGCAAAGGTAATGATGCAAGCCAATGAATCAAAAGCCCAAAAATCAGCCGATACAAAAGCGGATTTAGAAGATAAATTAAAAGATGCCTATAAAGAAAGAGAATCCCTGAAAAAAGAATTAGCCCAAGTGCAACAAAGAATGAAAGCCGATTATGGGCAAATAAAACAGGGGAGTGAGAACGAGGGAATTGTTAATGAATCCAAAACCGCACTTGACCAAAATGAAGCACAAATAAAAAAGATAGCAGCGCAAATATTGGCGGCAGATGCGGATGTAAATAAATATCTTGATAAATCTAAAAAATATGCGGTAGATGCAGCCGGGGTACTTGTAGTGCCTGATAAAAAAAGCCAACACGTAAAAAAAGAAAACAACAAAAACCTTGACGAGCAACTACGTGCGATAAAAGAGTTCCGCGAACAAAAAGATGCGGAAAGCAAACTTGAATATGAACAGAGCGCAAAAGATTACGACGATGAATATAAATTGCTTGACGAAAAGATAAACCATGAAAAAAAGGCTTACGCAGATAGCAAAGCATTATTGGACGACTACTTTAAACACCATTCGGATTTTGCTGATGAGTATAAGGCAAAACTCGGCGAACTGAATAAAGATGAATTTGCTTTGCTTGCCGCAAGTGCGGCAACAAAACGGCAGGTAGATGATGAAATTGCCGCCGAAAATAAAAAGGGTGAAAAGGCAAACGAAGAATATTTAAACAAGCTATACCAGTCGCAACAAAAAATAGCTGAAATACAAAGCGATTTACAGAGCCGTTTAGTTATCGGGCAAATAACCCGCAACCGCGCCCATCTGCCGGACCGCAAAACGCAATACGACCAGGCTAATGCCGTGAGAAGTATCGATGAGGATAAAGTACGCGTAGATAATGAACGCACCAATACTGCAAAAGACAGATTGGACACGGCAAATTTCGCAGTCCAAAGCGATAACGTAACAGGCCCTACGTCTGCAAAAAAGCGGGATGAGGATATAGCGAAACAGAAAACGGCACAGGATGAATATAACAAATGGCTGGCTCAGTCGGCGCAAGACAGCGCAACGGCAACTGGGGATGCTGATGCGCTGAAAACGCAAAAGGTATTAGATAATATCGCCAAAGAAAAACAAGCCCGTGAAGAAGTCGCTAATCTTGCCGTAAACCTTGCCCAAGAAACGGCGAGTGCGATAATCGCTATCACTAATAACCAATTTGCGGTAGAGGAGCAAAATTTGCAAATTAAAGCGCGTGAGCAGCAGGTGCAAAACCAACAGCAGATCGAGGCTATAAACGCCACTTCTGGTTATGCCATCACGAAGGATAATTTATTGGCGAAGCAGGCGGCAAGTAATGCGGCTCAACAAAACGCAATACAGAACCAGCAAAACCAGTTAGCGTTAAAGCAGGCTATTTTCCAAAAAGAGGCGGCAGAAGCCGGAATTATAATGAATACAGCATTGGCGATTACTAAGACACTACCTATGTTAGCCGATCCTGTTACAGCTCCATTTGCCGCAGCGGAAATAGCGATTATTACGGGTATTGGGGCGGTGCAATATGCCGCCGCCGCATCAACTCCATTGCCGCAGTTTGAATTTGGGGGTACTACGACTACGGCACTATTCAGGGCTGGGGAATCGGGACCAGAAAAAATGACAACGCCGGCAGGGCAAACATTTATTGCCCCGCGTGATGCCGTTTACAGTGCGCCAATCGGAACACATATTGATACCGCCGCAGAAACGGCGCAATGGGCAATGAAATATATAGGTGTAATGCCCCGCTATATCGAAAAGGAATCCAATACGGCGGCAATGACAGACGGGCGTATAGTTGATACCCTCAAAGATTTGATAGACGTAAGCGCAAGGAAACAGCCTATAATCGTTAATGTAAAATCAGGCGACGGTAAGGGTTTTGTTTATAGGGTTAATGGGAGGAGGTAAAAATATTATTTGCTTAGTAAGTTTTTGTTTACTATCTTTGCGGTGTAAAAACACGGAAGGTGGTAAGTATTTGGAAACAACTTGTCCGAAATGCGAAGGAAAAGGATTTATCAAACAAAATTAATAATGAAAAACTCCACAATAGTATCAGCAAAAACCGCTAAGGGCATACGGGAGGGACGGATAACGGCTTTTATAGAGCCTGTGAAGCATAAACTTTCTTTTGAGGCAAATGACCCTAAACGTACTGATTTAGATGCGTATGGCGTACTCGATAAAAATGGCAATTATTTTTTTAATAGGGATCATGAACCTATAACAGCAAGAGATATTTGCCCCTTTCGTATCGGGCAAGAGACATACTTTCTAGAGCTGTGGTGGTCAGGATATGAGTTAGATGATAGCGACATCGTAGATTATGCAAAGCCTATGACACTATACAAGGCAGACACTATGGATGGTAGGCCATGCGATATGAGTGATAGTCATTGCTACTTATTATTTGGACATGATAAAAGGGTTTGGCCTTCATGGAGAAGTGCTACTACGATGCCCAAATCCGCAGCCCGTTTATTTGCTACTATTGAAGATGTTAAGTGTATGAGGGTGCAAGACGTAGATGCAAGGATATTGGGCTACAACACACCATCAATGATAGAATGCGTACAACAGTATTACAAGTATATTATAGACAAATTCGGTCAGAAAGCATGGGACAACAACATATTTGTTTGGTTGTTTAAATTCAACCTGAAAAAGTAAAAAAAATGACCACTAAAACATTAAAGTACTTTCATTTAAAACTTGTCATCATTCTCGCCTCTGAAAATAGAAAGAGAATGTCCAGATTTTTTAATTGGCATAAAATAATCAGAAGAAGAAGTGAAATTACAAGCCTTAAAAGTTTGAAAAGATTTGAAAACAAAAGCCGATATAAAAAAATATTATTTCTTTCAAAAAAAAGCTAAATAAAACACATGAAATCAGGAGAAAACAGATTAATCGGTCCATGGCGATAATGATTATGGTAGCATGTAACTCATAAAACCAAGCTGTTTTTTTTATTTATATTTGCCTTATGTTAACAGCGTGGCGATCTTCATACTTAGTGACATTACAGGATTCCGACAACAACTATTATCAGGCTACCAAGAGCCAATATGGAATATGGACTGTAACGCACGATACATCTTTGTTTTCGCCCATAAAAAACCTGCCCGACGGATGGGATAAGGTAGCAATCCAATGGATTCGGGATTTAAACTACATGGGCATATTTCGTAGCAGCACAAGTGATGCTTTATCGTTTTCGGCAGATGGGAGGGCTATACTGCAATCCATCAGGGACACGCAAGGATTACAAGGTTATTGCCTGATGACCATGTGGCAATGGAGCGACGAGCATAACTTTTACGTTGTTTTTTACCAATGTCAAGTGGACTTCAGTACGTTCGACGATGACATGATCAGGTATAAATTATCTACGCAACTTTTAGAAACATACCTGAAAAGATACTGGGACGCATTTGGCAGCACACAAGTAAATATACCGTGTTTTATTGATACATCGGGTGACGCGGGTACGTCATTTGTTGCCGATCCTGATTTGAAGTGGATAGTGGATGATGGGATAAAAACGAGATACCAGCAACTTTGGACGGGGCAAGCTACGGCTACGAACCCGATAAATTACTTATTGTTTGGAAATGCAGGGGGACAGTTTGGCCCAGGCCAAGGAAATCATTCCGTACTCGAAATGAACCCATTCAACCAAGTGGCAAATAATGGGGCAACTACATTTATCGCCAATGATTTAATGACAAATGTCATTTTACCGCAGGCGCAGCAACCGGGCACGTCTATAAGTTCAATAGGTTTCACGTCACCACAAATTACTAACGTCAATGAGGTTCATTTCGCGGGCGCAAACACAGCGCAACCATATACCCGCGCAAATAATATTATAACAAATAATTTAAAGTCGGTAAATGGTACGCCCGTGCCGTTTTCGGTCGGTGCGTCCATGTCGGTTACGACCGTGGCAACCCCAACGGGTTTTATAGGTGTAGTACCTGACCTATTTAATGCAAGCATTTCGTCAATGGTTACGTTTGCATTGTTTGAAGTAGGCCCAAATGTGCCGCTCCCGGCATTTCCGACACCAGAAAACGGATGGACGGATGCGATTTCCACAACTGCATTTGGTACAGGCCAAACCTCGTTTAATTATATTCCTATATTGCAATTAATGGGAACTAATTATACCGGAGAAATATACCCTACCTTGGTGGGGAATACATTAATATTTATAGCGGCAGGCACAACGTTACCCGTGGAGTTGCCAAATTTTACGTACATAGGGCCTGGAACGTACTACTTAAAAAACCCGCCAATAGTAGAAATCAAATCAACCGGGGTTTGCTACGTATTGGCAATGCTATTTGACAGTAATATATTTACTTTGGGAAGAATTGCATCCACTGACCCAACTAATTCATTATTGTTTTGTGTATCCGACACAACCCTTACATTCCAATCCACCTACAACGAAAGCGCAGGCGGCACGGCCACAATGCCCGTGGCGGCTCCGGTATTACCAGCCACCGTTTACCCGGCATTTGACGGGTTTACGCTATTTAGTAAGCTCATACAAGCATTACCGACCATTACCACAAACGCTTATGGTTTTCCCGTTGCTGTTGATAACCCGTTCACAACCGTTTCAAACTTCCTGACTGATCCGACCGTAAATGTACAAGACTTATGCCCTAAGCAAATATTATTCACATCTGATTACATGATCCATGATTTGGAAGGGCAATCGTACATCACAATGGCGGCTACTGATTTGTTTGACTTCTTCAAAAAAGTTGCTGGGTGCGGATGCGCGATTGAAAATGACACGGATAATAACCCGACAGTTTTCAGGGTGGAAAATTTAGGGTACTTCTTTGATAATACCACCAAAATACTGGACCTCGGAAACACCGTTACTGATTTCAAGATCAGCCCATTAAAGGATGGTGTAGGGGCGCAAATGAAATTCGGCTACCAGCAAGAGGACTTAAATAGCGATTTCGGTACAAATAACCCCAACACGGAATTATTTTTTAACACGCCCATGACGCAATGCCCCGGTGTGATTATGGATTTTGAACACGACGTTATAATCACAAACCAGTTTGCGAAGGAAAAAGCGCGCGCCCAAATCACAAATCAACCCGTGGGACAGGCGTATAACCCGGCGCAGCCCTCGCAAACAAATAACTGCTATGCCTGCTATGTACAGGGGGCCACAACACAAAATCTGCCAAATGCAACTTACGGTTTACTGCAACCTTATGATCCGCTAAATAATGCGTTATCTGTAATGGCTTACCAGTGGGTAACATACCCTGCGGCACAGCAATCCGATCCGACAGCAAGAATAGCTCCATTTATCGTTTGCAGTCCATATCCCGATACTGATCAGAATTGGAATTTATCACCAAAACGCGCCTGTTTTCGCGATACGGGGGCTTTAATACGGTCATATATGTATTTACAGGATGATGCATATCTGACATTCAGGAACACTTACATAATGCAGTTTAATAATAGCGTTTCGCCGGAAAACCCATCTTTTGCATCAAATCTCGCAGTAGCTGAAGGTAAGCAACCTATTTACGAGCAAACGGATATTCCCATAAACACATTGCCCGATGCGTTATTTTCAGGAAATATATTTACGATTACGGCGCGAACAAACCAATTAAACAGCGCGTTCGGCGATACGCTGTTTGAAATCCTGAATACCAATAACCGGGGTTACGTGCAATTTACTTGGCAGTCCGAGGGTTATGTGCGACCTATTTACAGGGGATTTGTGGTTAATGCGAAACAGATTGCCAATAATTCAGCCGTAGAAATGACGCTATGGGGTACGCCGGATGATTACGGATCAGGCGGTGGTTATATTGCACCTACTGTTACTTATTTAGGCACGGAAGATGGTGGCACGGTAGAAACAGAGTCAGGCGGTACGGCGATTGGTGGGTAGATTAGTTGGATTTGATAAATTTGTTTATTTTTCATTACATTTGCCACATGAGATATATACTCATTATTTTAGTATTTTTATCAACTCCGGCTACGGCGCAACTGCAAAAATTGTCCTCGTTTCCGCTGGTAAGCCCCGGAAGTTCAACATGGATTGTTGCCTTGCAGCCTGGATGCGGGGGATATTGCAATGTGAATGTTCCATACACCGCATTTGGCGGGACGGGTACGGTGACATCAATCACTACCAGCGCACCGTTGACTGGTGGGACAATCACTACCAGCGGCACTATTGGTATTTCATTGGCCACAACTTCAACAAATGGCTATTTATCCTCAACCGATTGGAATACGTTTAATGGCAAGTCCCCGGCATTTACTGTAACATCTCCAATAACATATTCCTCAAACGTGCTTGGATTAAACGAGGGTGTAACATACGCATGGACGAATACGCACACTTTCTACCAACCTATGCAGGTTTTTTCTACCACGACAACACCATCGGTAAGTAATGGGTATGCCCTGTATTCGGACGGGCAAAATAGACCAAATTTTATGTATGTTTCGGGATATGCGTTATCGCTTGGTGCTAATAATTTA
>Ga0302197_10000440_pt1 | contig 41782 bp, 61 predicted proteins | sample II_Bog_N2_1_FD_193526 | JGI IMG/M metagenome (GOLD analysis project Ga0302197, IMG submission 193526) | Peat permafrost microbial communities from Stordalen Mire near Abisko, Sweden - II_Bog_N2_1 | ecosystem: Environmental > Terrestrial > Soil > Wetlands > Peat | place: Sweden: Abisko... | reverse complement strand
CAAATAATGCTAACCTATAAACGAAAACTGATACTCACCAAAACCCAAGAAGCCCGCATATCTTCTTGGATTGGCGCGTGTCGTGTGGTTTATAATTTAGGGTTGGAAATTAGAATTGAAGCGTACAAAAACCTACAAAAGTCGGTTAACAAATTTGAGTTGATGAAGCAGTTAACCGACCTAAAAGACATTGATTGGATTAAAGATGTACCCGCGCAAACCCTTCAAAACTCAATGGAAAGGCTTGATATTTCGTATAAAAACTTTTTTAGAACTTGCCATAAAGGAGGTGGGTTTCCGAAATTTGCGTCGAAAAGAAACTACAAATCTATTATACTTAAATCTGTTTCAGTAAGTGAAAACAAAATAAAACTACCAAAGATAGGCGAATTAAGAATGTTTAAGGATGCGCCGATTTTAGGCATCCCAAAAACAGCGACGATAATAAAAGAGCCGACTGGCTACTTTGTTTGCATTGTCTGCGACAAAATAAGTAAAACCATTCAGAACCCTGACGAGAGCCAAGTTTGCGGGATTGACATGGGAGTAACTTATTTTTGCGTGGATAACAACGGCAATTTAATTGAGAATCCAAAGCACTTCAAAAAATACGAGCGACAACTTCGTATTGAAAATAGAAGTCTTGCGAGGAAGAAAAAATTAAGTAATCGTTGGAAAAAACAGGCGTTGAGAGTTGGTTTGTTGCACCACAAAATCGCGAACATTAGAAAGGATTTCTTGCATAAAGAATCCACGAAGATGGCAAAAAAGTACCACACGGTTTTTGTTGAAGATTTGAAAATCCTAAACATGACAAAATCTTGCAAACCAAAACAGGATGAAAGCGGTAAATTTTTGCGCAACGGGCAATCGGCGAAATCAGGGTTGAATAAATCTATTTTGGATTCAGGTTGGGGGATGTTTCGGGAAATGTTGAGCTACAAAACAAACGTGGTGCGAATAAACCCAAAATACACCTCCCAAACCTGCAACGAATGTGGCGTAAAAGATGCAAAAAACAGAATAAGTCAAAGCGAATTTGTGTGTAAAAACTGCGGACACATAAGCAACGCAGACCACAATGCAGCAAAAAATATTTTAGGCAAGGGCATTGCCTTAAACCGAAAACGTGAGCCAGTAGGCTGTGCGTGGGTTTTAGAACCCCAAATGCTTTAGCTTTGGGAGTATGTCAGGAATTTTAGATACAATAACTAAAACATGGAGGCAAAAACAATTTCGGTTAAATTGGCGTGGAAAGAAACCACTACCGATAATACAGGTCAAGAATTGGTTGAATACCCAAGCAACGCACCACTACCACGAGAAGGGGAACTTGTTTGGTGCAGATACAAGTTCAGGATAGTAAACAACGTCGTGCATAAGTTTGAAGACGGTGTTTTGAATATCGAAATAGTAATGGTTTAAGAATGCCGATAGATTATAAAAAATATCCCCCAACGTGGAAAACGGAAATACGCCCACGGATATTACAAAGAGCTAATAATTGTTGCGAGGTTTGTGGGGTTGAAAATTACTCTAAAGTTAAAAGAAGAGAAGGGTCTGTTTTTGAATATGAAGTTAAGATAGTTTTAACCATATCGCATTTAGACCACGATGAAACTAATTGGGATGTAAAAGATGAACGACTTAAAGCCATGTGCCAACAATGCCACCTTAGATATGACGCTAAAGAAAAATATAGGCGAGTTATGGAATATACGAATAAGGTTTTAGCAGAAAGAACAAAAAACCAACAAAAACTGTTTTAATATGGGGTTTGAAAAATTAGAGTTCCACATAAACGCTTGGCTTACCGACAAAGCACTTCAAAAGTGCAGCTTAGAGGCACATGGGCTTTGGATAAATATTATATGCCTCATGGGAAAAAGCCCCGAAAAAGGTAAGCTCTTGCATAGAAACAAGAATATAATAACTGAAAGTGAAATTCATATATTAATTAACAAACCAAAAGATATTGTTGAAACAATACTACAAGAGCTTATAACCAATAAGGTATTGAAGATAGACGACAATGGTGTTTTCTACTCCAAAAAACTACTTGAGATAAACGATAAAAAGAAACAGCCAAAGCAGCCGTATTACACGGATAGCATGGACTACTATTTTGAGTGGTACGAAAAAAGGTTTAAGATAAAGCCCCGAATATTAGCCACGGACGGCAAAGCCCTAAAGCTAATTTTAAATCATTTATCAACATTAGAAAACGAAAAATTTAGTACATTAGCCCTCTTCAAAATTATTCTTGATAATTGGGATATTTTGGATGTGTACTTAATTAGAGGGATAAACCTTAGTCAAATAAACCAAAACATAAATCAAATTTTAAAATGCTTTAAGAATGGGAGAGAAAAACTTACCAGTACCACCAAGTACAAATCAGCATCTGATGCTAATAAAGACGAACTTACAGATATGGCAAAACAATCCGAAAGAAACCTACAAGGCACTCAAAATTAAAGAATATTCCGAAGTGTCGGAGGCTAATACCCCCACATTGGGGCTTATGAAAAAAGAAATTGGCGTAAATGCCTCAACAGATATTTTAACCATTTTGGTTGTGGATATAGTTAAGTTCTTTAATGTAGGCAAAACCTTCAACAAAGAACAAGTAATAGCAACGGTAGAATTGATTTTAGATGAATTTCCCGAAATAAGCATTGCCGACCTAAAGCTATGCTTCAATAAGGCTAAACTTGGGGAGTACGGGAAGTTATATGATAGGTTAGACGGAGCAATAATATTTTCTTGGGTACGTGAATATTGCGATAATAAAATGTCGTGGGCAATAAATAGAAGTGAAAACGAACACCGAAAATATAAAGACCACGAAAACTACGCCCGCATCGAGCAAGTAGAGCAAATTAGAGCCAACAGCGCACGAGAGAAAAATAAAGAAGTAATGAAACTACAAGATTTAGAAAGGATAAAACAATTAATTGACGAATCAAAACCTAAGAACAAATAAACAAAAACACTATGTAACAATAGTTATAGGCGCATTGCGTGTATTATGCCTAAACTCTTAACACGATGGCGGCTCGGAACAGACGAGCTTTCACTAAACTAAAAACAAATAGATATGACCATACAAGAAAAAGCAATACAGATAATTGATAAGTTTAGATTGCTTGTAGATATTAGTGGCTATCCTTTGCCATGTAAGGAAGAAGATGAGGAAGAAACAGAAAAATCCAAACAATGCGCTCTAATATGTATTGAAGAAATACTAAATCTACCCGTAATTTGGATAGACGAAAAGCTGCAAAAAGAACAACCCGAAAATTACGAACCCGAATCCACGATTGAATTTTGGGAGCAAGTGAAAGTAGAAATCGAAAAACAATAAATTAAAACAGATAAGGATGAAACACAAGTTAAAAACAGTTGATTTAATTGCCCTGAACAAAGTAGAAAAGGAAATAGTAAGCAATTCAAAGTTGGCTTATGAGAACGCCTTAGTTGATTTTGTGAAGCAGGTTGTATGCAAGTATTATTGCCAAGACCTCGATTGCCTAAAGCTATTCACCCGTAGAAAAGAGATTGTAAAAGTTAGGCAGGTAAGTATGTATCTGATTTTGAAGAACTCGAAGATAACATTAAAAAGACTTGGGGAGCATTTCGGGTTTAACCACGCAACGGTAATATACTCTCAAAGAACAATCTGTGGTTATTTAGAGTTCGACAAAGACCTGCAAAAAGAAATAGATGAGTTGCAATCTTCAATATTTTTAAAGGCAAAAGCAATAGTAAATAACCTTGACCTGCAAAAAGACTTTTATTTTATTGATTTAAACAATTTCACATCACTTAAAATTGATAGTTCTAAAGCAATAATACTTTCGGGGTATTCGGCAGACGAAGAGAAAAAAATTAAGAAGTTGTTGAATTATTCATTACTGGATAAAAAACACGAAAACACGGGTATGTACATTTTAGAAAAATTAAAAACAGAAACTGAAAATTAAAATGATTGTACGCTGCATCAAGGAAGATTATACAAAAAGTAGTTCCGAGGTAGTTCAAGCTATTTTGAAAGTCGGGGACGACCATTTGTTGCCAAAAAAGGGACAAGAATATGAGGTTATTGGGTTTGCTCATTTTAAAGGCGGCAAAGAAGCGTATTTACTTGATGGCTTAGATACTACTAATTATGGCTCACAAGTTTGTTTTTGCAAAGAAGATTTTGAATACGTAAAAGATAGTTATAAGCCAAATGGCATTTGTGAAACAACAGGAATGCTTTGCATGAAAGTAGATTACTACATAGAAGATATTCACGATTTTTCTAACACACTTAAAACTAAATAACATGAAACAATTAAAACTCGGTCAAAAAGTGTTGGTAACACCAAGCTGGACAAACAAAGACCTACCTAAACCAAAAAGCAATATAATGTACGTAACCGAAAAAACAAAAGGCACTTGTACAGGATTGAGCCACCGTAAGGGAGATAAGAAACACATCTATGGAATATTAACTGAATTGATAACCATTGTTGATTAATTGAATCGAAAAAGCCCCTAATTGCTTAGAGGCTCTTCTGTTCTTAAATTTAAGTTGCCACCCCATTTTGTCAGATGAGATAATCTGCTGATTGCAAAGGTAAACAATATTTTGTAATTACCAACATAAAAAATAAAAAAAGATGAAAAGGTACACTCTAAAGGAATATAGTCCCAACAAACAAAACGAATTACTGTTTGTGGTATCAGACCAAATGGATGCTAAAACAAAGTTACCTAAAACAAAAACGATTGAAGATTTAGAGAAGTTCTTTGATGAGCTTACCGCGCTTGCGGGTAAATACTTTTTAGACATCGAATCATTCGGGATGAAGGATGCGATGGTTCAAAGATTGTTTGTTAAATATCAAATGAATAAAGAAGAATAATATGACACAATTTGACTATTGGTACTTAGATAATTGGGGGTACGTTGTATTTTTGGCTGTGGTGATTTGTATTATAATAACACCATTTGTTGAGGCGTATCACGCCAAACCTAACGAACAAGACAGGAAAAGAAAAGAGTATTTTGATAGGTATATAGAGGAAAATGACAAACTTTAATGTTAAATCTTTCAATTTGAAAATCAATAAGTTACAATAAATCTAAATAAAACATTTGGAAAACAAATAATCATAGAATATATTTGTGCCATATTTAAAACGAATCAAAAATGAAAACATTAACCATTAAATCAGATTTAATCAACAAAAAAATTCAATTACTATATGGTTTTGAAGTTGATTACAACCCAACGCTAAAAGAAAATATAAGGATTAAAATACTTTGTTGTGCGTTCAGTAGATGAAGTCTTAAATATAATAATACAAATAAACACTTTGAATTGAAATTAACTAACCTAAAAATAAAATGGAAATAAAAAAAGGAGTGCTAATATCGGTAAACGAAACCGATTTAGAAAATGGAGTTTTTTACAATGATAAAGTTGTAGAACTGGCAGATAAATGCTTTTACAATATGCCTTCATTGGTTAAGGTGTTGTTACCAAAATGTAAAACTATCGGTAACGATTGCCTTAGCTATAACGATAAATTCACAACGTTAACAGCTCCTGCACTTACTATTATCGGTAACGATTGCCTTAGCTATAACGATAAATTCACAACGTTAACAGCTCCTGCACTTACTACTATCGGTAACTATTGCCTTAGCTCTAACGCTTCATTCACAACGTTAACAGCTCCTGCACTTAAAACTATCGGTAGCGATTGCCTTAACTCTAACGCTTCATTCACAACGTTAACAGCTCCTGCACTTACTACTATCGGTAACTATTGCCTTATCTCTAACGCTTCATTCACAACGTTAACAGCTCCTGCACTTACTACTATCGGTAACTATTGCCTTCGCGCTAACGATAAATTCACAACGTTAACAGCTCCTGCACTTACTACTATCGGTAACTATTGCCTTCGCGCTAACGATAAATTCACAACGTTAACGATTGGTAAAACACATTAACAACTCACTAATAGAGATAGAAAGAAATATGAAGATAAAAATTACTTGCGATATGTGTAAAGATACATATTGTGCCATATTTAAAACCAAACCAAAACAAAAATCCACACGAAAAAAATAAAAACGTAAATAAGAATGAAAAACGAAAATACAAATCAACCGCAAGCGCGAAACCTTGTAGAAGAAATCAAAGTTGCACTAAATATTGTTTTGCTGATTGCAAACGAAGCTAAGGTTAAATTAACCTATGAAGCCGACATTGAAGATTGCAAGAAAGTTTCTAAATGGTTTGATTACCAGTTAGAAGAGCCAACCGACAAAGCCCCGTATTACCACGTTTCAAAAACGTATGGTAATGTTACTGTTAAGGTGAAAACGCCTCAATACGAAAAACAACTGCAATTTCAACCTATACAATAATCATGGCAAAAGAAGCAATCAAACCAGTAGGGCATAAGTTAGAGTACATTAAGGATACATTCTTTGAATACTTAGGTAAAAAAGACCACGTATCTGCATCTGCACTTAAAAGTTTTATGAAGTCGCCACGAATGTACTACTACGAACAATTTGAAAAGGAGAGAGAAGAGAAAAGGCATTTTGCAGTAGGCTCGGCTTTGCATGAAGCGGTACTTGAACCTGAATTGTTTAAAACCAACTTTATAGTATCTCCAAAATTTGATAGGCGCACAAAGCAAGGTAAATTAGATGCTTCAAACTTTGATATAGATGCCGAAAGGTTGGGAAAAACGGTTATTGTGGTTGATGAAATGGAAATGATTATCAAAATTGCAGAGAACGCAATGAAGAACGAAACATTAACCGAACTTATTAAGAACTCGCACCGAGAGCTATCCTGCTACACGGAAGACCCAACAACGGGTTTAAAATTGAAGATGCGACCAGATTCTATGCACGAAACTAAAAGCATAATTGTAGATATAAAAACCTGTTTAGATTCATCACCAACGAAGTTTAAAAAAGATGTGTATAATTATGGCTATTCGATTAGCGCGGCTTTTTATGCCGACTTTTTGAACCGAGAAACGTATTTGTTTGCCGCTTGTGAAAAACAAGCCCCTTATCAAATAAGCATTTATGCTTTGAGCGACGAAAGTATGCAATACGGCAGGGAGCAATACCGAGCAGGATTGGATATGCTAAAGTGGTGTAAAGACAATGATTTTTACCCAGACTATGCACAATTTGAAGTCATGAAAAATTCTTATGCACTCGGCAATTTAGATAACTTCAAGGACACATTAAGCAAATCGGAACTAATAACAATCTTAAACTAAAAACATGAATGTAAAGGGACTTTTAAAAACAAAAGGAGTTGTAGTTCAGGTAAGCGATAACTTCTCAAAGCGCGACTTTGTTGTAACGATAGACCACGACAAAGAATATCCGCAAGTAATCCAATTTCAATTAACGCAAGCAAGGATTGAATTAATTGACAAGATACCTTTAGGGGTTGAAGTAGATGTAGATTTTAACCTTCGTGGGCGCGAATATCAAGATAGACATAGTGGTGAAACAAAAGTGTTCACTACTTTGGATTGCTGGCGAATAGACATGACGGCACAAGGTAGAAAACAAGCCCCTGCCATATCTAACGAAAACACAAACACAAAAGATGATTTGCCATTTTAAAAGCTATAAAAAACGTAGGTCTAAACAAAAAATGATGAACGATGCAATCGAGGGTTTATTAAAACATGAAATGATAGAATCTATTGAGGCGTACATCAAATTTAAAATAAAACAAAAAAATAAGCATGAAAATAAAAGAAGTAGAGACTAAAGAAGAAACCCAACAAAAGTATTGGGAAGTAGATGTACTGAACATAAAACCACTTAACAGGGCTGGTGGCAACATTAGAACCGACTACGGGGACAAAGACAACTCATTTCAGGAGTTGGTAGATTCAATCCGAGAAAACGGAATCAAAGTGCCTATTCGAGGGTATCGTGATGCCGATAATAATGGGCAATGGTTCTCTATTGACGGACACCGTAGGCTTGCGGCGGCAACAAAATTAGTGAACGAAGAGGGTTTAAGTATTAAGGTTCGCGTAATAGTTGTAGATGCCCGTAAAATTTCAGACGAAGAGATTATCTATGATATGGTTACGACTAATTCGGGTAAGCCACTTAACCCTATCGAGATGAGCGAAGCGGTGCGAAGATTAGAGAACTACGGCATCCCATTGAAAGATATTGCAAAGAGGTTCGGTAAAGCAACCACCTTTGTAAACAACCTTTCTTATTTCGCTAAAGCCCCGAAACGATTAAGAGATTTGGTTGAAAAAAACAGAGTATCTTATTCGCTTGTTATTGAAACATTGCGCGATAGCAAAGACTTTAACGATGCAAGCGAAAAGATTGAAGCCGCCCTAAACGTAGCAAAGCAGGTGGCAAAACAAAAAAGTTTTAATCCCGAAACCGACACCGAAGATTTAGAATATAAAGCCTCTAAACGACACCTGAACGCCGCCACTAACAAATTAGATTCTATGAAAGAATTGCAGCGAGTAATTCGTGAATATAACGATAAAAATTTAGTTGTACAAAACGAAGAATTGTTTAGTTTCGCAAACGCAATAGCGAAAAATCAAATCACCGCAAAAGAGATAACTAAACTATTATTTTAAACCAAAACAAATGAAAGTAATTATAGTAACAATATGGGTAGTGATAAGCATTTTACTTACAGATTGGTTTTTTTGGCTAATGAATGAAAAAAGCACTATGAGTTTTATTATAGGAATTGTTTCATTTGTTGTTCTAATAATCATAAGCATCAAATCAAAACTTGGGATTGCCCCATACAATGCAATAAAAACAAAAATAAATAACCTAAAAACCAAAAAACAATAAGTATGAAAAAAGTAATTAAAACAATCGCTGCAATGGCAGTAGTATTAACTGGTTGCAAAACCATTCCTGCTGGTTCAGTAGGAATAGTGGTACACAATTTCGGAGACAATAAGGGTGTAGATAATGTTGCAACAACAACAGGGTTTACGTGGTACAACCCAATGAGTACAAGTATATTTGAGTACCCTACAAACGTGCAGACGGCAAAATGGACGCTAAGCGCATCAGAGGGAAGCCCAAATAACGAAGAAATAACTTTTACCAATAAGGACAATATGGTTATATCAGCCGACGTATCTATTTCTTATTCTTTAATATACGAAAAAGTACCATATTTCTATGTAAAATTTAGAAACGATAATATAGATGGCTTTACACATGGGTTTCTAAGAAACGTAACAAGGGATGCCTTTAACGAAACAGGCGGCTCTTACAGTATAGACCAAATTATGGGCGATAACACTAAGTTTTTAGATGAAGTAAGGAAAAAAGTACAAGCAAGTGTATCGTCCATCGGAGTTAATATAGAGCAGTTTGGCATTATTGGCGCACCACGCCCACCTGAAAGTGTTATTACCGCAATAAACGCTAAACTACAAGCTACACAGGTAGCTATTCAAAAAGAAAACGAGTTAAGGCAGTCTATTGCCCAAGCAAAGAAAGATGTGGCAGAGGCTAAAGGAGATAGTGCAAGTATGGTTATTCGTGCGGCAGGGGAAGCGAAAGCAAATCAATTAAAACAAGCAACGCTTACCGATAACATTATACAACAACAAATGCTTGAAAAATGGGACGGAAAGCTGCCTGTTTATGGAACTATCCCTACACTATTTAAAAACTTTAAATAATGAAAAATTTGGGCTTAGGAACAAGCCTTCAAGCGTTAACGTAAAACAGTAGTTTATGCGTTGCTTAAAAAACCAAATCTAAAGATTAGGTAGTTCACCGAAACTCGAATAATATATAATCAAATATAAACCCAAAAACAAATAAATATGCAAGACGAAAACGAAGTATTTGAATCTCACAACGAAGATTCAACAACGCCTGAACCAAAATCAGATGGGCAACACGGAAACAGAAACCAAATCTTCAACAACTGTACGGTAAACATTTATGAAGAAGGAAAGGCTATATCTGTTCTTGGGCATGATGTTTTTGTAAAAGACATCGCCACCACCATAAGAGTAGGTCATACAAGCGGTGAGATACAATGCAACAAGGGGTTTTTGGAGTTAGACCCAAAAGCACAGGAGTTGTTGGTTGCTCAAATCACAGAGCTATTGAAAAACATTAAATCAGACCTTCCACACGAAGAATGGTACTTTGATGCAGATAATGCCGCTTTAAAACAAATGATGGAAAAATACCCAAGTGAAAATAATAGTTTTTGGTTTTTAGTGTTTAAATCCGAGTTTAGCAAAATACGAGAAACAAAACAAATTAGAGACAGATTAGAAAAAATAACTGAATTTTTGAAGAGTGAGTAGTGAAGAGTACATATACCATTGCTTAGATATTTTGAAAGCAGATAAGGTGTTGGTGTTGCAAAAACAACAAACCATTGATGCCAAACAATCTGAATGGCAAAACGAATTGGTAAAATCAATAGTTGAAACGGGGATACAAGCGGTAAAAGACTTTTTAGATAAAAAACCACAATCGGCAAAAGAAGCACCGAAACCAGCTTCTAAAAAATCAACAACTAAAAAATCAGTATGGAAAGTAAAATTTTTCAAGACACACCACTTGCAGAGCGCGAAGCAATGCTAAAAGCAAACAGCTATTCGGACGAAGAGATGCCAATTCAAAAGCACTTTCAGGAAGAAGAGATTAACGATATGAGAAAGTCGTACATGACAAACTCGATAGCCATTAAAAAGAAGATGGAAGAGTTCAAAATCTTCAAACAAGAAACGGACGCATTTTTAAAGCCGTTCGTAGAAGATAACGAATACCTGTTAGCAAATATCCGCACGGGGTACGTAGAAGTAAATCAGCAAGTGTATCTTTTTGAAGACCACGATGCAAGTATGATGAATTATTACGATAATAATGGGGTTTTAGTACATAGCCGCCGTCTATTGCCGCACGAGAAACAAACAAAAGTAAAACAACACAATAACTAATAACCCTTAAAAAAAACAAAACATGGAAGTAGACAAAAACGAAGAAACGGCAAAAAACAGCGCAATCAAAAATGCTGTTACCGATGGAACAAAAGAACTAACCTTTAGAACAGGTGAGGCGGAAAAAATCATTTACCCGAACAAAGTAACTTTATCGGGAGTTATAAATACCCCCGCAAACTTTTACATGAAACGAAAAGCGTTGCATAATAAAGACAAGTGCCATGTAGTTTACGACAAACAAGTGGGTACTATAAAACTTGTTGTAGATGAGCAAAATAACACCCAAAACTACGAAGTAACGGGGGCTATTTTACCAAACCCACAGTTAGCACCATTCAAAATCAATTCGGGTTCAACAACTACGATTAAAGATTTGATGCAAATATTGAAATTTAACCGCGTGTTTTTTGCGGATAAAGACGATAATGCCAAAATTGTACTTGCATTGCAAAACTTTAAAGCTAAAGTAGAACAAACACTTGAAGATTCAAATGATAACCGTGGGGCGCAAGGTAAAGTTAAGATTAGCAAACTTGAACACGAGTTGCAGGAATCGTTTGTTTTAAACATGGCTATCTTTAAAGGCAGCGAACCTACATCATTTAAAGTGGATGTTTGTGTACAACTTACTGATGCAGGAAGCCCTGTTGTTTGGTTAGAAAGCCGCGACCTAAAAGATATGCAGGTGAACGGAATAGATGGCATGATAACAGCCGAACTGGATGCGTTCAAAGACATCGTTTGCGTGGAAGTATAATACAAAATTGAGTTCAGCGTTGGTGCATTGGTAGGCAATGTAGTGGGTTCGATACCCGTGCTCAGTTCAAAAGAAATAAGAATGCAACAAAACACAGATGAAACAGTTAAGTTTGAGCAAGTAGATGTTTCTACCGTTCAAGATTCAAAATTAAACAGCCAAATCGCCCTTGCCCGACAATTTCCCCGTGATATTAAACGCGCGGTAAAGAACTCCATTGATATAGTTACACTCGACATTCAATCAGCTTCATCGTGTACATATTCAGTATTAAACGAAGGTAAAGCCGTAACTGGTTGCACGGTTCATTTGGCTAAAACTATCGCGCAGAATTGGGGCAATATGTATATTGAAGCAAAGACCACTAATATTGAACAGAAATACATAACAGGGCAGGCAATAGCCATTGACCTTGAAAACAACCTATCGTATAAAGTTGAAGTGAAACGAAGTATAGTTAATCATAAAGGCAGGTTTTCAGACGACATGGTTACTGTTATAGGTAATGCCGCAAACTCAATAGCCATGCGTAATGCCATCTTATCGGTAATACCCCGTGCAGTAATAGATAAGGTTTACAATGAAGCAAAAAAAACAATTACAGGCGACTTGTACGATATTGAAAAACTGCAAGCAAAGCGTAAAGAGGTTTTTGTAAACTTAAATCAGTTACACCAAGTTACAGAGCAAGAAATATTATTAGCTATCGGAAAGTCAAGTATTGACTATGTTAGCTCGGATGATATTATTGTTTTGATTGGCGTAACAACAGGAATTAAAGATGGGGACACTACCGTAGAAACAGCTTTTGGCAGGAAAACAACTACAAACATTTTAACTAAGGAAAGTACGGTAGTCGAGCCAATTGTAGTAACCGAAAGCGAAGACTTTAAAAACAAAAAACTAAAAGCATGATAGGAAAAAAGATTAGTCCAGTTTTAGTAGAATTGGAAAACACTATTTGGAACTTTGAAGCAAACAACCAAGTTCCACCACAATACACCGACGAAGGGTTTAAAGCTATTTGCAAAATATTCATGTCCGCCCTGATGGACAAGCAATGGGTGTTGCAAAGCCATGAAACTATTGATATGGAGGATAGGTGTAAAATGGCTGAAAAGTGCGGCGAAGATTTGCGCAACCTGATTAAAGTTTACACTAATCTTGATACCCACGAGTTTTACAAATAACCGATGAGAAAAATAAATAGGATGTTTTATTTTAGAACAACTGACCATGTAAATATTTTACCATATCTTAATTTTGGTTTTACAGATAAAAACGTAGGGGTGGGATTAGAGATGAACATTGGGTGGTTGATTTTTAATTGGTACGTGTCATTTTACAAGTAAAGCGTATGAGAAAAATTAAATATAGGAGGTGGATAGACAGAAACAACACTCTATTTAATTCGCCAACGATTGTTGATAACTGCAAATTTACGGATGAAATGTTTGTAGTCTATGGAGTACAACCCATTGAATACACGGCTACCGAATATCAATTTGACGGGCTGTTTCATGCTTTTGGATTGAAAGATAATAATTCAGTAGCCTTAGTAGAACTATCAAATGGCGAGATTTTGCAGTTAAAGCCAACGGACATAAAATTTGTAAATTAACCCACATGAACCCTACAAATAAAGAGTACATATTGTGTGCAGCTATCTGTAATCCAAAAGAATTAGATATGAATAATTTACCATTGATATTAAAAACCATGTTTCGCCCACACAAAGGAATTTGCATCTGCCACAACAAAAAAAACATAATAGTTGTAAAGGCGGGATTTTGCAAAATAGGGAACGATGCCCAAAAACGAGCTAAAAAAGGTTTGCCAACTAAGCGACCGCCATTAAACAAACGTAGCGAAAAGCGTGAAAAATTGGATGCTCTGTACTCAATAGTTAGCAAACAATACTTGAAAGACCACCCTAAATGCGAATTTAAAATAGAGGGTATTTGTACGCATACAGCCACTTCTGTACATCACGGAAAAGGTCGTACAGGGGCTTTATTATTAGACACTAAATATTTTAAATCAGGATGTTTGCCCTGTCATTCGTATGTGGAACTTCACCCAGTCGAGGCAAAAGAAAAAGGGTTTAGTGTAACAAGGTTAAACAAATAATTAGGTTTTCAATTAAAAAACGCGTATCTTTGCATTGCTTACACCTAATGAAAACACTTAAAATAAGCCAGCCAAGTAACAATAGCTCGTTCGAGCAAGGTGTAAGCAACCGTTATGCGGCTGGTTATTTTTAAACATGAGCAAACACTTAAAAATATTAACTGCCGAATACTTAAATGAGTATTCCAGTAAGTTGAACATTGATTGGTTTAAAGTTTTCAATAAACTAAGAACAAAAAATTCTTATTCAAAAGAAGATTTCGAGCATTACGTAAAATCGTCTGCAACTTATTCCTCTAACATAGAGGGGAATAGTATTGATTTTGACACATACTTAAAAAATAAACAATTTAAGGTTAAGTCAAAGCCAAAAGAAATGACCGAAATAGACGATTTAATATTAGCATATAATTATGCAATGAAAAACAAATTAAACATCAAAACATTTTTAGAGTGCCATAAGATTTTAAGCAACACCATATTATCTTTAAAAAGCCAAAAGGGTAAATTGAGAAATCAGCAAGTAGGTATTTTTAGTTCAGGAAAAATTGAATACATGGCTGTTGAATCTCAATACGTAAAAAAAGAAATTGATAAATTATTTTTTGATATAAAAGAACTAATCAGCAGAGAATTATCTCAAAAAGAAATATTCTATTATGCTTCCATGATACATTTAATGTTTGAAAAAATACATCCGTTTATGGACGGTAATGGCAGGGCGGGTAGATTGTTAGAGAAGTGGTTTTTATCTGAAAAATTAGGGGTAAATGCTTGGTCTATTCAAAGCGAAGAGTATTACTCAAAACACATAACCGAATATTACAAAAATATACACATAGGATATAATTATTACGAATTAAAAATGGATAGATGTGTTCCGTTTCTTTTAATGTTGCCAATGGCACTAAAAAATAACTGAATTTTTGAAGAGTGAGTAGTGAAGAGTACATATACCATTGCTTAGATATTTTGAAAGCAGATAAGGTGTCTGAACAGACTATGATTTTGATGTTTTTGGAGTACGGCAAGATATTATTAAAAGAAAAAAATAATGGTAAATAATAAAATCGTTTTTATGGATATTGATGGCGTAATCAATATTCCAAACTATCAAACATTCGACGGGGCGTGTTTGGAAAACCTGTATGATATAATTAGAAAAACGGGTGCAAAAATAATCGTATCTTCATCTTGGAGAACTGGAAATTTGGAAAAAACAAAAGCAACACTTGAGGAAAGTGGATTTGCAAAAGATATGTTACAAGAAATTATTGGGGAAACAGTTAGAAATTGGGATTTTGTAAAAGAAAAATCATATCTAAAATTAATTCGCGGAAATGAAGTCGGCACATGGGTAGATAGGAATTTAAAATACCCGTGGCACGATAATCCCCATATGGATAAACAGTACCGATTGCACAATGAAGACGGTAGTTTTAAAATGATGCGTAGCAATAAGTTAGATGTAGATTATACTTTTTGTATATTAGATGATGACAACGATTTTTTACTTTGTCAAAAAAACCACTTTGTTGAAACCGATGGCATAATTGGATTAACAAAACAAGATGCAGCCAAAGCAATCGAGATACTTAACAAAATAGATAATGTAACCAAAAATCAAGCGGCAACAAGTTATACCAAAAGAACCACGAACGACTAATGGAGCGTAAGAAAGATAGTCTCGGCGTTTTCCATCATAATTTAGGCACTCGACTTGAAGTGAAAGAAGAGAAGTACAAAGTAGATTATTCCCGTGAGTTCTATTTGTTTGATGTTATACCAACACCCGCACCACGCATGACGCAATCAGATAAGTGGCGCACGAACCCCAATCACATAGACCCAGACAAACGCCAACGAAAAGCAGTTACACAATATTGGCAGTTTAAAAATGAATTGATTTCACAATCTTTTAAAATGAATTTCAACCTTAAAGATACTTTAGATATAGTTTTTTTTGTACCACTTCCTGATAGTATGAGCGAAAAGAAAAAAGAATCTTTAAACGGAATGCCTTGTAAAAAACGACCAGACCTTGATAACTATATTAAGGGACTTGCTGATTGTACGCTAAACGAAGACGGAAATATTTGGGACGTTAAAGCAAAAAAAATATATGCTTATCGAGGTTCAATTTTAATTTATAAAACATGAGCAACGAAATACTATACAGGTTTAATATGTGCAGAGAATTGCAGGATTTGGACGCGAACTGTAATAATTGTAAACACATGGTTAGGGATGCAGATAAGTTTAAAGTTTCTTTAGAAAAGCATCATAAATGGCAGTTCGACTATTTCAATACCATGAAAAGAAAAATGGTTGAAAAAGCAAAGTGGTGGAAAGACAAAGAAAATGATTTAGAAAAGTATAATGACTTGTTAATGGAGGCAGACAGGATGAAGTTTCAGTTTGACAAAAGTACCTGTGCAATTAATTATGGGCATTGTTCTAAATTCGACAAACCAGTTTCTTTCATCCCAAATACTTGTCAGTTAGATACTCAAGAGTGTTTTGAAAACAGAAAACAAATATAACAAACCATTTTACTAAATACTCAGGATACCTGATTCGTCAGCACACCTACTTTTATCTTTTGGAGCGTAAAACTCCGATGCCTTTAGGCTCGGAGATGTAAGCGAATTGTTTTTTAATGAATTGTTAATAATTATTTTTAGGTATTTACACAAACACACATAACTTTGTAAAGTGCTAAAAGCGTATAAATATCGAGTGTTTCCAACGGAAGAGCAGCAACAACAGTTGGCTTGTTTTTTCGGTAGTTGCAGATTCGTGTACAATTTAGGCTTGGAAACAAAAATTCAGGCGTGGGTTTCTGCGAAAAAAAACTACACCTGTATTGACCTTGCAAATCAAATGAAGGAATTAAAAGACACCGAAGCAACTTGGCTTTCAGATTGCCCTTCGCAAACACTTCAAATGTCGCTGCGAAACTTGGACAACGCATACACCAAGTTTTTCAAGGGCGGCGGCTTCCCGAAATTCAAAAATAAATACAGCAAACAATCCATTCAATACCCGCAAGGAACTAAAATTGATGTAGATAATTCGACTATATTTTTGCCTAAACTAAGAGATGTAGCGGTTGATTTTCACAGGCATTTCAAGGGTGAAATAAAAACCGTAACCGTATCAAAAACAACAACAAATAAATACTTTGTGAGCATTTTAGTCGATAACCAAGCTAATTTACCTGCAAAGAAAAAAGTAAAAGAAAAAACAACGGTAGGCATTGATGTGGGTATAAAAACCTTCGCGGTTCTTTCCGATGGCACTATTTTTGAAAACAAAAAGCGGCTTCGCAAATCGGCTAAAAATCTTCGTATTCAGCAACGCTCACTCGACAGAAAAAAGAAAGTCAAAGGAGCAAATTACGAAAAACAGAGGTTGGTAGTTGCGAAAGCACACGAACACATCAAAAATCAGCGCGAAGACAACCTGCACAAAGTATCTACTTCGATAATCAAAAAGTATGATACTATTGTGCTGGAGGACTTGAACATCAAGGGCATGAGTGCTACTTGCAAGCCTAAACAGGACGAAAACGGAAAATATTTACCCAACGGACAATCGGCAAAATCGGGCTTAAACAAAGCCGTACTTGATGCTGGTTGGGGAAAATTCGTGTCTATGCTTGAGTACAAAGCAGGTTGGCACGGAAAAAATATCATCCGAATTGGTCGTTTTGAGCCTTCGAGTAAATGCTGTTCAAATTGCGGTAAAATAAACAAAGAACTCACCCTAAAAGATAGGGTTTGGACTTGCGAAAAATGCAAATCTACCCACGATAGAGATGTAAACGCCGCCATAAACATTAAAAAATTTGGGCTTAGGAACAAGCCTTCAAACGCTAACGTAAAACATAGTTTATGCGTTGTTTAAGAAGCCGCTATCCCTTTAGGGTAGCGGTAGTTCACAAATATCCGACTAACATATATGTTAGGTTTACATAACAAGCGCAAAGTGTTGTATATGTTACAGAATTTCAATACATTTGTATGTGCAGGAGAAACCCCAAATAGTTTGCAAAAAGAGTAAGTTCGCATCAGAGGAGTATGCCCTAAATGCACTCAAGGGTATTCAGGCAAAGTCAAAACGAAAAGTTGTACCGTGTAGAGCCTATCTTTGTAAGTATTGTAATTCATGGCATCTAACCTCACGCCCCGACGGTTTTAAACTTCAAAAGGAGAATGAGGAACTAAAACAAGAAATAGTATTGTTGACTGAAAAGATTGTAGTTTTGACAAGCACCGATAACAAGGTAGCCAAAGCCACCCATAAACGAGACGAGTACATTACTACCCTTAAACACACTATTTTCACGAACAAAAGAATAATCAAAATATTGAAACAAGAAAAGCAGGACTTGATTGTTAGGCTGAACGCCAAAAACTGAAACTCTGAATAGTTCGTTTGCAATTTAACAAAATTATCCGTATGTTTGTAGATATTTTCAATAATGCCCGAAAAGATAATTACTAATGACGGAAAGCGTGGCGGGTGGCTTGTCGGGAAATCCCATAGAGAGGGCGGAATTGAAGCCATTGTAACGGATACAGGTAAGAAAGTTGAGTTAGAAAACTCGGAAATAATAATAAATGCCGTATCTGCAAAAAAACATTGGAAAGCCTTATCGGAAATAAACCAAGACGGCGGAGGCGTACCCATTGCGCCACCAAACAATATCGGATGGAAACATAAGGCTGCTAAAAAAATGCTTTTTGGAGGTAATATAGGGGACGAATATTTTAAAAAATTTGGATTGCAAAAAACAGGGGTGGGACGCTCCAAAGAGCTTGCGGAGTTGCCGACATTAGTTGGGACGTTGAAACAAGAAGCTCCGATGCCTTTAGGCTCGGAGTGGTTCACAAACAATATAAATGATATTGGGTACAAGTGGAAATTAAGCACAGCTAAAGCATACGGTTTGTGTAATAAAAACAATGTTATTGCACTACAAGATGTAATTGACCATAAGGAATTTTTTACTAAATATCCAAAAGCTAAAAATATAAAAGTATTTTTTAGGTCTATTAAAACAGACGATAGTGCTAAGTGCGAAGTAAATCATGGTAAAACGTATGATTCATGCACAATAAATATAGGATTACACTTTAATTTTTATAAAATACATGGAAAAGAAAAATTTGAACTCGGAAAAGAGTATTCTGAATACTCCAAAGAAGCATGTTTGTTACACGAAATCCAGCATGTATGCCAGCAAGCGGATAGAAGAAGCTGTGGGAGAAGCTATGATGTTATCCTTGATTCAGCAATCGAGGAAAGAAAAATTAGAAAGGGAGAAAAAGGGTATAATTTGGTAGAAGCAAAAGCCCTTACTGATTATAAAGCACAAGAATCTGAACAAGAGGCGATGAAGTGCATTTATTATTGGCTCAAAGGTATTGGGTTAAAATACACTAATGACATATATATTGATTGGGATAATGAAAGAGCAAAAGAGCAAGAAGATTCTCAAAAAGATGTTTATGGGGGTGGGGGTAAAATTGAGCCACCAAACAACATAGGGTGGAAACACAAACAAAAAAAACATGAAGAAAAAGAAAAAAGAGATGTCGGACATAGACATAATGATTCAGAATTGCAAAAAGATGGGGTTGGAAACAAGGATAGAGAACGGGAGAAAAGTTTACGTATTGGACGAGTACAAGACGGAGGACGAGATGGACAAGGAGTACGGAAAGGATTGGAAGGAAAATACAATAAAAACATTTCAAGAACTAAATCAGAAGATGGGAAGGTAATTGCCGCACGTTGGGATAAAAAGAAAAACAAAATAGAAACCTTAACTCAAAACATTCAAAGTTTAAGGTATAACATTTCTACCTCTCTTAAATCAGAAGATGAAAAAGAGTTTTTAACCGCCTTAGCCATTGCCTTAATTGATAAAACAGGCGAACGAGTAGGTAATGAAACAAGCGAAGCGGTTGACCACAGGGGCATAACAGGGCTTCGCAAAAAACACATTAAAATAGAAGGAAACAAAGTTTATCTTGACTATACGGGCAAGTCGGGAGTTGACCACGAAACTTGCTTTACCGATGAAAAGTTGGCGAACGCATTAAAACAAGCCATTGCAAACTCAAAAGGTGGATTTATACTTCAAACTTCCGATGGGTTTAGAATACGACCTAATCGCATAAACAGAGAGTTGTCTGCCTTTGGGTGTTCAGCAAAAGACTTGCGCGGGTATAAATGCAATCAATTAATTTTAGCCAAATTAAACAACAATGAAATTGGTAAAGATGAAAAGGAGCGCAAAAAACACTTTTTAAAATCTTTAACAGAGGTCGCGGCTAAAATAGGGCATGGTCGCGCAACACTACGTAAACACTACATGATACCCGAATTAGAAACCAGTTACATAGTACAGGGTAAAGTAATTGATATTTCAAGTAAAGATACCTATGAGGGTGGTGGGGTAATTCCAAATGAAGAAAATCCCAATAATATTGATGTTTTTACAAATCAAATAAGAGATTTTCTTAATAAAAATGCCACCGAATATTTAATATCAAATGGCGGCAGGTCTAAAACAGATTTCGGAAATAGTAATTATCTGTATGCAACTATCGGAACTGTTAATGATAGCAAATCTGTTAAGATAAGAATATCAGACCACTCGGTAACTAATCACGATAGGATATTTAATGAAATTCATATTTCGTTTCCGTATTATAAACCCAACGAAAAATTTAAAGAAAGTGATTTTACTTGGCTTATAAATGAAATTAATTTTAACTTACAAAGAGATAAATACTTTAGTAAAGAAGATGGCTTTGAAAACTATACTGTTCAAATGGAGGTAAACGAAAAAGGTTTAAGGGATACCGATAAAGTGGTATCAGAAAGACTTAGTTCGGCTAAACGAGGTGCAGGTAGAAAGATATTTAATATAGAAAGAGTAAATAAAAAACCAGTTGTTAGGTGGGTTGATAAAAGTAATAATAAGGTATATTCAACGCATAGAGCGTTTTCAGGAGGGGGCATAATACCAAATGAAGAAAACAATCAAACCGAAAACACAGGCAAACAAATGTACGACGAAGTATTTGCAAAAAAAGATTATCTGTTTGATAAAAAAACTTTCTTTAAACATAAAGACTGCAATATGTACACCGTTGACGGCAAACATTGGATATGCAAAGTAAATATTATTGATAACGACTACGTAACATTTAGGTCTAACCACGCGGATGAATATGAAGCTAAAAAAGATGTTTTTGAACAATTCATGGAGTGGGCGGCAAATAAAATAGGATAATGGCAGAAACAGAGATATACGAAGGCAAAGAAACGGGTACAGGCAAACTGTATGAGTTTTTTACACCTGAAAAAGTGGGTGAAAAAATGTGGCTTTTGGCTCGAAAGTATGGTTTTACTCATGGCAACATATTAGAGCCAGCCGCAGGTAGTGGTCGGTTATTAGATGGGGCAAAACCAAATGATAAAATTACGGCTTTTGAGATTACCGAAGAAAACTATAAAACATTAAAAGATAGGTTTCCTGCTGAGGAAATTATACACAATAGATTTGAGGTTGCTTTTTTAGAAGAACCGCGTTACAATAAGCGAATTAAGAGTAAAACAACCCCTACGTGGCTAAGGAATTACCCATTTGATTTAGTTATAGCAAACCCTCCTTATGGGGCTTTTAGTGGAACTTATAAGACTTTTTTTAACTTTAGTGGGCAATATGAACACTTTTTTATGCTTATGTGCCTTGACCTTTTGAAAGTTGGTGGATTAGCCGTATATTTAGTGCCGAGTTCTTTTATGAGAAACGGCATATCGTATAATAAAGTGAAAGAACAAATGTTTGAAAAAGCTACTTTGTTGGATGCTTATCGCCTGCCAACGAGTATCTTTGCAAAAACACAAATAGGAACTGACTTAATAATTTTAAAAAAGAAATAACAATGGATGCCGAAACCGAAGTGGTATTAAGAAAATACGTTAAAGAATTTGTAGAATGCAAGGATTGTGGTTGTTCTTATGTAAGGCGAAAAGCAACAACAGAACACGGCATGACTTATCTTGTAAACAGATTGTTTGAATTAATGGAACAATATAAAGATTTTACGCCAAGTGCTTGTATGGGGCAGATTGAAATTGAACTTAACGACATAGATGTTCACGGATAATGACATCTAAGCAAAGAGTAGATGGCATCTACGCCCTTATTAAAAAGTACAAAGACGATGAAGTTATACATAGGCTTTTATCTAATGGCTTTGTACCCGAAGGACTACAAGAGGAATTAGAAACCATTGCCGATAGCATTCCTGTTGGCGATAATGATAATTCTGATTATTACAAATCTCAATTCAGTACATGGTTTGCAGAACATCCCGAAAAGATAGTTGGCAAAGAAGTTGAAGGTAGCGGCTATATAAGCCCCGTTAAAACCATTGGTAAGATTGATGAATTAGATACCGTAATACCAAACGAAGGAACTGAACAATTAACAACTAAAATAAACAACCATGTATTTAAACGAAGCGCACAAACAGAACACAGAGGCAGCGATGAAACAAATAGCCGAGAGCAAAAAGCAGCCATTCACATTAGAAGAAGCATTGAAACAGCAAGAAAAAAATTCAAAGGACAAGAAATTACAGAAAGAGAAAAGTTAGACTTAGAAAGCAAGTCTGCCTTTAATTACGCTAAAGAAAATGATTTATGGGTTAAAGATTTGTATTCTCTTGGCAACCACTTTGTCGGCGGCGGGAACGAAAACACTTTAGCGTATGATGAAGATAAAAAGGTTATTTATAAAAGTAATAATCTCTTTAATTCTAATCATTCTATTCTTCAATTATTGGAGCAAGTAGAAAATCATAACAAACTGTTTCCTGAAACTAAATATGTATTAGTAGGGTTTACGGGTATTGACAACGGTGAAAACAAAACACCCTATGTAGAGCCAATATTTAAGCAAGACTATGTGATTAATTCAGAGCAAACATCCCCTGAAGAAATAATTAACTTCATGCAGTTGCGTGGGTTTAAAGAATTAAACTCGACAACCTTTACCAACGGAGAATATACTATTTCAGACTTGCACCCAAGAAACGTATTAAAAAAAGACGGTGTAATTTATGTGGTGGACGACATAGTAACTAAAAACAGATTATCCGAAAAGGAAATAGAAGATACTATAAAAGAAACTGAAAAAACTGAAACAATGAAAAAAGATAATAAAGAGCCGCAGATAGGTGAAAAATGGAAAGGAAAACGCACAGAGCAAACGGCTGTAATAGATAACATATTTAATATTGGAGGGGGTACTATTTATTGGCATGATGAAGCCCATCCAAATGTAAAAGGAAACCAAATAAAAAGTGAGTTTATGAAACATTTTGCTAAAGAAAAAGAAACCGAGATTGACAAAATAAAGGCGCACACCAAAGGCTCTCCTAATGTAATCTTTGCTACAATGCCAAAAGCAGAAAAGAAAGTTGAGCCTATTGTACCTGCAAAAGAAACAACATACGAAAGGCTTAAAAAAGTATTCCCTTCGCTTAAACAAAATCACAAAGGATATTATATTCCATCTTCCGCCAATGACCCAAAGTATATTGTAGCAAAAGCAAATGCGGGCGGTATAGGTATTACAATCCGCAGTATGGAAAACGATGGAACTGATTTGTATGATGTTTATATTACAGAAACCTATGAAAGTTCAATGAACGCCCCTCTTAAAGAAGTTGAAGAAAAGGTATATTTAAAAGACAAAGGCGAGATTGTTCAAGCCCTTACAGAGCTTGCTTCAAAATCAAGTAGTAAGAATGATTTTTTACATAAAGTCCAACATTTAGCGGGAAATTTTGGCATTGACAATACATCAGAAGAGTTTGTTCAGGCTATCGGTTTAGAAAGGAAAAACCCAGAGAAAAACAAAAAAATTTTAAGTAACTTTTATTTAACGCAAGGATTAAGTCATAAAAAAGAAAAGGAAGCCATGAAACAAGAAAGGCGCACTAATCAAAACGTAGATAACATTATTGATTTAGCATACGAAATATCTGCAAGGGAAACAACCGAATCTATTTATGAGCCTGAAATTAAAGAAGAAGAAGCAAAGAAAATATCTATTGAATCAAAAACAGCTATACTTCGTGTAGAGAAAGGGAAAACAACAGAACACAAAGAACTGCTTACTATTGAAGATACCCTTGCCATGTATAGCTCACATATACCTGATGCAGAAATAAAAGGATGGGTTTATTACAAACGACTATTCGGAAACCCTATGCGTGGGTGGGAAAAATTTTATCTTACTACCACGTCCGTAAAGGAAACATTGGTTTATTCTAAAACTGCATTTTACCTAAAAGATAGTTTGTTTAGAGATGTTACATTAGTGCCAAGCGACACTATGTTAGGCAGAAAGACTAAATTTAAAAACGAATACGACGATAAAACATACGTTGTTATCCGTAATGAAAATAACGAGTTATACTATTGCAATAGTTCTGATATTGTAGATAAGGAAATAGGCGGACAAACTTCCGAAGCCGAACTAAAAGAATTGGTTAAACAGAAAGGTATTTGCTACAAAGACGGTGAATATGTGCCTATATCAATTTACACTATGGGTAACATCTATGATATAAAAGATGCCCTATTAGGTAAGTATAGCAGCGAAACAAATAAAATTGAGGGCGGATATTACCAAACATTAGTAGATATGTTTGGGCTTGACGTTGCTGAGTGGCACAAACAAATTATTGAAGATGCCATTAAAATAAAAGGCGAATATTATTTTGACGATGCAATACCTTCAAAACGCCCCTTCATAAATGGAGAAAACCCAATATCAACAAGTTTCCAAATAAAAGAACTTAACCCTGATTCGGGTGTAGATTTTGAGAAACTATATGAGGCTAATAAGAAAAGAGCAGACCGTTGGAAAAAATACGATTACGAAACATCGTACTCATTGTTTGCTGCATATCAGTTTTGGTTTGAAGTTAATATAACAGACGCTCATTTAGTAAAAACAACAAGAAAGAATATAATTGATTATTATTTCAATAATCGTAATATAAGCGGCGACCTTACTCCCGACGAAAAAGATGAATTAAAATTAAACGCAAGGGATGAAGGCGAAAAGTTTTATTGTGAATTTTTAGCTACCGCACTTACGCCAAATGATATTAAAGGGTTAAACATTCACTTCAACCGAACGTATAATAGCGTTTGTAAACTAAACACCGATAATATACCAGTTGCTTTTGAAACTAATAATAGAATATTTAATTCGGACTTCAAATTAAAACCAGTACAAAGGAATGGTATTGCCTTCTTGTCTGCCGCATCTGGCGGGTGTTTAGCGCACGATGTAGGGTTTGGGAAAACTTTAGAATTTATCCACTTACTCGCTTCTTTATTAAAACAAGGCGCAATAAAACGACCACTAATAGCCGTTCCAAAGCCAACCTATAATAACATCATTAGAGAAATGTTTGGTTATTATGATGATGGGATTGAAAAAAGATTTGAACCATTTGAAGGTGCTGTATTTATAAATGGCGCATTAACAGGAACAAAATACAAACTAAATAAATGGTACAACCTTAATAACAAAATAGAGTTTAAGAACGAGTTAGTTCCCGAAGAAACTATTACTATTGTTACTTATGAAGGGTTTGGAAAAATAGGTTTTAGTGAGAAATTACACGAAGAACTATTTGAAGGATTGTTTTCTATTCTTAGCAGAGGCAAAACAACAAAAGAGCCGTCCGAAAGAGATGTGCAAAAACAAAAAGAAAATATCAGACAAATGTTAGGTATTGGCATGGCTGACACGGTTGTAGATATTGACGTTTGTGGCTTTGACTATTTAGGGTTAGATGAAGCCCACGCATTTAAAAATGTATTCAATGGCGTTCCTTTAGATAAGGGGCAAACAAATGTATGGAGGCTTACATCAAAAGCCTCGCCTACCAAAAGAGCCGTAAAAGCATTTTTCAATAGCTTATATATTCAGAAAAAATACAACGGTAATGTTTGCTTACTTACCGCTACGCCTTTTACCAATAGCCCTTTAGAAATATTTAGTATGTTATCTTTAGTGGGCTACGAAACGCTTGGCAGATACAACCTACAAAACTTATATGAGTTTTTGGGGATGTTTATACAAACTGAGGTTGAATATACCGTAAACCACCTGAACGTAATTGAATTATCTACCGTTGTAAAATCATTCAAAAACAAAAACCTGTTAAAAGATATTCTGTATAGGCATTTTGATTATCAGGATAACCCCGCGTTGGCAGGAGTAAAACGCCCTTGTAAACTTGTATTTCCAAACAATCAAGTAAACACATACCTTTCTCAATCCGTCGCTCAAATGGCGGGGCAAAGTATAGTGAGGGAAGAGGCGGCAAATTATGACCCAAGAAACAATAAGGGTGCAATGGGTAGGGCTTTAATGTGGGCTAAAAACAATGCGTTTTCTCCATTCTTAATAGAAGATGTGGAGATGTATAAAGACTTAGAGGAATTTGTAAACGAAAGCCCTAAAATTAAATATACTATTGAGTGTATTAAGTCTGTAAAAGAATATCACGAAAGTATAGGACAAGAAGTATCGGGACAAGTTATTTATACAAATAGGGGCAAAAGTCTATTGCCCGACTTTAAAAATGCCTTAGAGGAAATGTGCGACTTTAAAAAAGGTGTTAAGTTTGGAGATAGCATAGTAGATGAAGTAGAAATAATTACAGGTGGAGGCTCTGATAAAGAATTAGAATATAGAGAAGTAGTTAAAGATGCCTTTAACGCGGGATATGTAAAGGTTATTATCGGAACGGACACTATAAAAGAAGGTATAAACTTACAAAACAGAGGAACGGTTCTTTATAACTTAGACCTTAACTGGAATCCTACCGACTTTGTACAGCTTGGCGGACGCATACACAGACAAGGAAACAGATTTAAGTATGTGCGTATAGTAGTGCCTTTAGTTCAAAACACATTAGATAGTTTCATCAATCAAAAATTAGATGAGAAAGGTAAACGTATATCTTCTTTGTGGGATAAAGATAATGGCTCAAATACATTAGATGAGTTCGCGGCAGTTGACCCTATCGAAATTAAGTTTGCACTTATTGATGACGAAAACGAATTACTTAAAATGACTTCGGGCATCGAAAAAGAAAAGGCGGCTAAGGCAGTAACATTAGCAAAAGATAAACACGAAGCTATTGCAAAGCTAAGTAGTGCCATATCTGATTATAAAGAAGCGTTAAAAGATATTACACCGAAAGTAGCTACTACCCTTGAAAACCATATAAAATATGTTGGCTACTTAAACAAATATGTACTAACAGGAAAGGCAGATAAAAAGAGCGTAGAAGATTTGTTAGTTAAGCTGAATGAAAACATTGTTTTATTCAAAGATGCCAACGATAATAAAAACATAAAATCTTTAATAGAAGCCTTTAGAAACCTTAGAGTAAAGACCTATACGTTTAAAACAAAAGATGATGGGGCAGGCACTAAAGAATACTCTGATTTAGTTGAAATTTATACCAAGCAATCATTTTACGGGGACTTAGTAGAGTATAACGATTGGACGGTTAAATCATTCACATCCTATTATGGGGATATGAAAAGGTTAGAACGTCAAGTATTACAGCCCTATGGTTTAACGGTAGATGATAACTTTACTAAAATCATTAAACAATTCAAAAACGAATTAGAAACCGCCGAGAACGAAGTTGAATTTTTAGATAGTGTAGAATACAAAGAAAAGGCTATACACGAAATAAGGGCTAAACTTAAAAAACGTGCAGCCGAAAGAGGAACTATTGAAGAAAGGGTTGCGGAGTTTGCATCTTTTAATCATTTACTTTCATATCCTTTTGACAAAGACACAGCCGACCATTGTGAATTACCAAAAGGAGAGTACAAATACAAAGACGAAATTCACTTTAATAAAAAAGTTTCCGAAGCACAAATTAGTGATACCCCCGAAGATTTAAAAACAGATACCGAAAATAGTGTTGCATTTTTAAAAGATAAATTAAGCGACATACAAGATTTTATGCCTGTTTCACAATATAAACTGGTTAAATCTGATGTTAAGGAGTTTGAAGAAATAATTTTAAGACTTCACAAACTAATAAGTACAATGCCGAAAGTTGGTGATGCAGAAACCGATAATGTTTATTTGCATTACTTCACATCTGGTTCAGATTGGTTTATAAAAGAAAAAGATAGTGTAAAGAATGAGCCACAACACCAAGCATTCGGGTACGCTGTTTTAAATGGAGATTGGGAAAATGCCGAGTACGGCTATATTTCTATCGAAGAGTTGCGTCAACACAAAATGATGCAATTAGATTTTCACTTTGCGCCAAAAGAGTTAAGCGAAGCCCTGAATGATATTGGTAAGCCTAAAGGTGTTGAAGTTGAAGAACCTGCCGAACACATAGTAGATACCGAAACCGAAACAGACGAAACTAAAGAGGCTATTGCCATGCTTGAAGAACTGTTGCCCACCCTAAAAGGCAAGGTTAAAAAGGAAACGATTGAAGCAATCCAAATGCTAAAAGAACTATAAACTAAAAAAATAAAAAACCAATGACCATACAAGAACTAAAAACAAAAATTGAAAAGGCACGTAAAAACAGTATGCTGCCTGAAAAGCTAAAAGCGGCTATAATTTCCAAATTAGAAAAGGAATTAGCCGAACTCGAAAATAGCGAAAAGAAGGAAGAGCCAAAAGCCGAAGAGCCTAAAAAAGAGGCGAAAAAACATAAAGCACCCCGCGAAAAGCGCGAAGATGAAACTCACGAAGAGTACGAAAAAAGCTGTAAAGAACTTATAGCAGAAGATAAAGAGCGTAAAGCAAAAAGCCGCAAAGCATCTAAAAAATCAGAGGATAAAACGGCTATTACAAAAGATTTAGAAGCGGCTGAAAAGTTAGGTAATCGTGCAGAGAAGCAATACAAGCACGGTGAGCTTACAAAGGCTCAAATCGAAAAACTGATTAAGGAATTGCAAGCCCAAATAAAACACTTAACCGAGCTACTAAAAAAAGCACCTACCACCGCTAAAACAGAAGAGGGATGGAAACATAAAAAAAAAAGTAAGATAGCGAAAAAAGAGCGCGGCGGTTACGTTGGTGAAGACTGGATAGGGCAAGAGGTGATTTTTCAAGGCAAAAAGTTCAAAGTAGAAAAAAGAGATAAGGACGGCATCTACACGTTAAAGGGTGAAAAGAAAGGTTTATTAGGTGGAAGGGATGAAATGATTGCTACCGAAAAAGAATTGCAGGATAGGTTTGAATTAGTGCCAAGTGCTGCAAAAGTGGACGAAACTAAAGTAGCAATAAGCAATCTTCACGAAATGGCAGGTGAGGGCATTGCCGAAAAAGAGGGTGTAAACAAATTAACATTACCAGACGGTTGGAAATTTCCTAAAAAATAATTCGTACATTTGCAAAACATAAACCAAAATAAATAGAAATGGCAGACATAATAGAATTTAAGTACAAAAAAGCATTAGAGAAACATAAACTTCAAGAAAGTGATTTACCTTCGGATGCAAAAATAGGCATAGCGCAGATAAACAGCGTTATCAAGGCACTAAATATGCGTGAGGGTAAGGGTAAGAAACCAACCGAATCCGTGTTAAGTAAGCTAAAGACTTTTGATAAGTGGGTTTATTATGAAATTTTAGATTTCGTTAATGATACCGATAAAAACACCGAAGAAGCACCAGTAGAGGTGGCGGCAATTATTGAAGAAATAAAAGCAGATGATAAAGCACCTGCGCCTGCTGCTAAAAAAGAAGAGCCGATAATAGACACAAAAGCGGTTATAGACCCTAACGATGCAATAGGCGTAGAGGTTGAAGCCGAACTGGAAGCCATGCACAAGCAAGGTAAAAAAGAATGGAGTATTGAAGAAGTAAAAGCGAACGCTAAAAAAACATACAATATTTTGTTTGATTCGTATGAAGAAGGCGGTGAAAACGGAATTAAAACAAGCAAACGCTCACTTGTAGAAACAGCACCAAAAGTATTTACACTTAATTAATTTATAAATGATAACTTCGTTCAACACAGCAAGCGCAGGTAGCGCAACACCAGCAACAGCAGGTAAAAGTAACAACACATTTTTGTATCTAATCGGTGCAGCCGTAATAGGATTCTTAGGATATGAGTTCATTTGGAAGCCAATGCAATTAAAAAAGAAACAAAAAGAACAAGCAGCAAAAGGTTAAACAATGGGAGGTTCGCCTACACACAAAGTTATATTTGAATTGGTTGCTGCACTCGCGGCGGCTACTTCTATACTCATATACTACGAGAAAAAAAGCCACCGAAAACTTGAAGAAGAAGTGTTGGCTCTCGACAAAAACATAAAACTTCTACAACTAAACAAACTACAAACCGCCACACCTTAAAAAGCGATTATCTTCGTTTTTATACGATTGATTGTAAAATTAATCGTTTTGATTATCAGTTAGTTACGACTATTTCAAACATTTTTTCTTGTTTTTGAGAAATGATGCACTATATTTGTGCCATATTCAATAACTAATTAAAAAAAACCTCGCAATGAAAACAGAACAAATGTTAGGGCTTAGTTTCAACACAGTAGTAAACGATTGTAATTCTTGGTATTTAAACAAAGCATTTGGCACACCTGATGCGGATATTGACACAGGAAAACAAACTTGTCATATTGATTGGGAACTTCAACCAGAGGCAAGAGAACACGGTATAAAATCAATTTCAATCGTAGTTAATAAGATTGTTGCAAGTATTGAGTGGGAGGTTGACATGGAATACCTAAGTAAAGAGGAAAAAGAAAAATTAATTGCTTGCGGCGGAACTGAATATGGGAAAAACCACAATTACCATAACATAGGAGGGATAATAGAATTAGATTCCACCCAACAATGGAACGGTAAAGACTGGAAGGTTAAAGTTGAGTTTGATTTTTCAAGTGATGGAGGTTGTATGCCTTCGGATGTTGAAATAAATTTTTATACAAATACCATAACAGTTTCTTAAAACCATTATATTTAACCCATGAAAGAATTTAAAAAAACAGAAACGGTTATAGTACAAGAAACAAAACAATTCACCAACCTTGTAGTTAAAAACCTAAATCAATGTAAAATGCAGGATGTAGCACCGTTCATAGGGTATTTGTCAGATACAAACAACTTATCTGTTTTAGTAACCGATGCAGCCATTATCTGCAAAACAAAAAAAGATTTTGATATAGTTAAAGATTTGTTTCAGCGTTCCGTGATGTATAACTAACAATTAAAACCAAACGAAAATGAGTATGCAAGTAGAAGAAAAAGAATGTGTGTTACACGAAAACAACCATAAACTGTGGACACGATTAAGAGCCGAAGTAATCGCGCACTTTCACCAAAAGAACAACCCAAACATCAATTACGACTTTCACATGGCTTTGAAGATAGCCAAACATGAATTAGAAAGTGATTTGGAAAACGGTGAGTTAAGAATAACAATAGAAGACTTGCTTTTGCGCTCGGAATCTGAATGTGTAACTTTAATCCAAAACCACATGAAAAAAAGAATTGCAAAAGTAATCGAAGCACCACAAAACATGAACTTCAACTTGAGTACATACCACCATGCTATTGACTGGTGGAGAGGAAACTCATACGGTAAAGGTAGCTTCAACAAAGAGTTGTATGAAAGATTTTTGCAGGTAAGGTTTTCTAAAGAACAATAGTAAAAATAACCAACGTAAATAAGAATGAAGAACAAAGAAGAAAACCACAATCCGAAACGATGCCCATATTGCCAAGCCTCTTTAAAACTTAGGTGGCACAGAGTAAGCAAAGGTTTAGCAGAATCTTTAATGCTATTTAAGCGGGCTGTTATTGAATTTGACCGAAACAAAATACACCTGATGAAAGACCTTAAATTGAGTAACAATCAATTTGGGAACTTCAATAAGTTAAGGTATAGCGGGCTAATTGCAAAATACATTAACCCTGAAACAAAAAAACATGAATCGGGTTATTGGCTGCTAACCCGTCGGGGAAACCAATTTGTAAAAAATGAATTGCAGATACCAAACTCTGTTCAAACATTCAGAAATAAAATATCAGACCGCAGCGACAAATTAGTTTTCATCTCTGAAATCTTGAATGATGACACGGTAAAATATTGGGACGCTAAAGATGACTTTGGTTTTGAATATGCAGATATAGACGAAATGGAGGAAATTAAATTTGATATGAATGGGCAGGGGCTACTAACATTTAAAACAGAAACACATGAAACAATACATTAAAAACAACATTAATCCTTTGCTAATTGGGGTATGTGTAGGTTTATACTCTTCATCTATATTAAACACGATAGATGATATAATTGTAAAATTAAATTTAATTTGGCACAAATAAACATGACAAAAGACGTAACAGATAATGAATTAGCTTTGCTAAGAAAGTTAAAAGACGGCGGGGAATCCGTTAATAAATTCAATGATGACTTAGACATCGAGATGTATTGGGAACTGGTTAGAAGCGGATATTTAAAAAACATTTCTACACCGAAATCTGATGCAGATTGGCAGTTCACACTAACCGACAAGGCAAACGAATACCTAAAAGAAAACAAATGAAAGAAAAACCAATACAATCATTCAACCTATCCGTCTATAACGACAATAATTTAGCCATACTGTACAGTTTATTAGTAATAGCTTTAGCCACACTATTGGTTATTCGTATAATCAAGTTTTGGGACAAGCCTAAATACGAAGTGCATTGCCATGAAGATAATAATGGTAAGATAGATTGGTACATCGTAGAGAAGCACCTTAATCTTTTCTATGTCCCTATACATGGAGTATATAGTAATGAAGCAGATGCAATAAGTAGGTTAAACGAATTAAAGTCAAAACAAAATAAATAACTATGGCTTTTGAAACAATCGAAGGACAAAAAAAGAGGGCTACTTGTTTGTGGTGCAAGGGAAAAATACTCAGCCAACACAATCAAAACCTTTATTATTGCGATGTAGTTTGTTTTCGTAATTGGCACAACTCCCAAGCCGCTAAACGTAAAGACAAATACGTGAAGGTTAATAATAAAACTTGGGTGATGCTAAAAAAAGGAGAAACAGAAAAGCAAGCAATAGAGCGTATGCAGTCAAAGCTCGGAGACAACCTAACCCTTGAGGGGATGGCAGAAAGCAACCGCAAAGTAATTGCATATCGGAACAAACAATTAAACCCAAACAAAAAACAAAAATAAGCATGAGTAAAGTAGAAACAATAAAATTAGAAAAGTTTAAAGCCATTGATGCGCTTGAAATTAATTTTAAAGGATGCACGGCTATTGTAACTGGTGGCAATAACATTGGTAAAACAAGTTTCCTAAGAGGGATAACCGATAGGATAAGATTTATTCGCCCCGATGTCATGGTAAAAACAGGCTCGGATGAGGGTAGCGGCGAACTAACATTAGATACGGGCGAGAAATTCATTTGGGAGTTTGACGTTAAGGGCAAAGACAAACTGACCTACATTACTGCAAGTGGATTAAAAAAGGCAGTAACGGTTGAAATAGGGTTGCGCTTCTTCCCCCCTACATTTGATATAGATAAGTTCCTAACCTCTGCTCCAAAAGAGCAAGCAAAACAACTTCAAAAAATAGTAGGCATTGATTTTACGGATATAGATAAAAGGTATTTGGAGGCATACGATGACCGCACCGAAAAAAATAGAGATGCAGAAAAATACCACGTAAAGCTAACTCAAATGTTAGAGGTAGAACGTGTTGATTCGGTTGATTTGACCGACCTTAAAGAGAAAAAAGAAGCCGAGCGAGTACGAATAAACGACCTATACAAAAAGAACAAAGAAACGAATGATATTGCCCGCCAAAAATGGAATGATGAAAAGGCAAAAATTGATAAGGAGTGCCGAGAGCATAACGAAAAACAAACCGATAACAGAAATATTTACAACGCCTGTTTTGATGCCCTAAATATTTTAATAAAACACGGGTATGGCGGAGCAATAGAAAATGATGCCGCGAGTTTGTTTGTGTATAATTTAAAATCAAATATATTAGGATTAAAAACAGCAACAGAATTATACCCTAAAGAACCCGAATATATTACGGAAATGCCTGATGACAAAGCGTTGCAAGAAATAGATGCACAAATACTTGAGGCATCCGAAACAAACACTAAAGCAAAGGCATACACAGATTACATTGAATACAAAAACGACACTGATGCCGCTAAAGTTTGGGCGCAAGAAGCTGACGAATTAGTTAAGTCAATCGAAGCTGAAAGACAAAGAATGATTGAATCGGCTAAGTTTCCAAAAGGTGTTTCTATTGATTCTAAGGGAATTACTATTGACGGATTGCCTTTGGAGCGCACTCAAATAAGCACATCTAAGCTATATACAACTGCACTTCGTATTGCTTCAATGAATTTGGGAGAGGTTAAGACACTATACTTTGATGCCTCGTTTTTGGATAGGGAAAACCTTGAAGAGATTGAAAGATGGGCTGATGAACAAGGGCTACAATTGTTAATTGAGCGTCCGTCATTTGAGAAAAGCGAGATAAAATACGAGCTTATCCAAAACATAAATTAACATGACAGATTCAGAAATAGAAAGATTAGAAGCACATTATTTAGAAGCAATAGCTGACCTTAAAACCCAGTTGAAACAAGCAAAAGAACACTACGATAACATATCTGATTGGGCTTTCTTTATACAATTAGCGTAAAGTTCTATCCTTCAATTGACCACGATATATTAAAACAGTTATTGAGGAGGAAATTAAAAGACAATGATTTACTTTGGTTGTTAGACGAGATTATTGACAGTTCAATCGGCTTACCTATCGGAAATTACCTAAGCCAACATTTAGCCAATTTTTACCTGACTTATTTTGACCATTGGGTTAAAGAACAAAAACAAGTTAAAAACTATATGCGTTATGCCGACGATATAGTTATTTTGTCAAGCAGTAAGCCTTATTTACATCAACTACTGTTTGACATTAAACAATACTTACAAACTAATTTGAAGTTGCAAGTTAAGGGTAACTACCAAATATTTCCTGTTGCTTCTCGTGGAATTGATTTTGTTGGGTATTCAACATACCATACCCACACACGATTGAGAAAAAGCATCAAACAAAGTTTTGCTCGTGAAGTGGCAAAAAATAAAAATAGTACCTCAATACCATCATATACTGGTTGGGCAAAGCATTGTAATAGCAATCAATTATTGAAAAAACTGTTGTATGAAAAAGTTTAGTGAATTAGGCATATAGCCACCAGAATGTGGATTTGTTGGAGAAAAACTGAAAATATCTAAAGTAATAGGTAAAACATTAGTAGTTCACAAATACGCAATTGAAAAATCTAAATTTGATAAGGGGGACGGAAACAGACTGAAACTTCAAATATCAATTCAAAACGAAAAACATATTGTGTTTACTGGCTCAACTACATTAAAAGAAACCATTCAAAAAATACCCCAAGAATCTTTTCCTTTTGAAACCACGATAGCAAAAGAAGACGAAAGGTTTATTTTTACTTAATCTTTTTCGGCATCTTTTTCCACACTAAGTATAGTTAAAGAAGTGTACCACCGTTCAGCCTTGAAGCGACTAACGGCGTAGTATTGAACAACTACTTTGTCGCCTATTTGATGGCTTGAGGCGTATTTATCAAATTCTTGTTTCTTGCAAACAAAATTAACGTGGCGTGTATTTTCGTGTCCCACACATAATGTTATTGAGCAATACTTTTCTCCGTCGTTAAGCTCTTCAATAGTTCCCTTGATGCGATTGAAAAATACTTGTTTCTCGTTCTTATTAAATTCCATACAGTTGCGTTATTTGCAATTCACAAAATTAGCTATTTACTAACAATTCGCACCTAAATAACTTTTGTACATAAAAAACACATATTTTTGTACAAATTAGAAATTGTTTTGTAACATTATTTTAATTTTTGATATATAAACGACAATATGGGGGAAGGGGATTTAGAACACCTCAAACACTTACCGAACGACGCGAAAGTTGGATTACAAAATCAAGCACTTAGGAAAATTGTAACAAACGCAATTAAAATTGGATTACAAAGCAGTTCGTTTAGGAAAACTATATTAACGGAAGTTGACAAACAAAACAAAAAAGAAGAAACCGCTTTTGTTTTAAAGTGCGTAGCCGAAAAATACAATATAAGTATAAGGAATTTAATTCACGGCTCGGCAAAGCGTAGATTAAAAGACGCGAAAGACATTGCATACTGCTTACTTCATTTAGAAATTGGCTTATCCCAACGCCACATAGCTCAAAGAATATTCTTTAATTTCCCTACAAGTATAGGTAACGGCGTGAAAAGATATAAGTTAGTGGAGTTAAACACTTCAACTGACAGGGAGTTTGCTAACACTCAATCAGAAAGAGAGTTTAGAAAGTCTTACAACGCCATCAAAGAGAAATTAGTTCAATTTATATCAGACAAAAACAAATAATAAAAATGGGTATGCTAAGGGTATATTTAAAAAAAGGAAATACATCGTATAAGGAAAAGCGAATGGTTGAAAAGCTGTACAAAGCCATTCTCGAAAGAAAGGAAAAAGACCCTTTATTTGAGTTTGAGCCAGCGACAAATTTCGACGATTTGAAAACCTTGCACGATAAATATTGCATAGAAGACGTAGCTTTTGAAGAAGTGGAAACAGGCACAAAAACAGAACAAACAAGCAACATGAGTAGCGAAGAAACAACGAGCGAATCAAATGACGGGAAAGACGATAGCGCATCTATCGAACCAAAAGACACGCTTACCGAAACAGCATCTAAAACACAAAAGCTGATAAACCCTATGAATAGGCAGTCTCCTAATATTAGGGATTATGTTTTAAATGACGAATATTCTACTCAAAATAATACCCAAAAAGCACAAGCGGCACAACAAACATTTAATGAGCCGATGAATTTTCAGGAGGCGTTTGAAATGCCCGATGACGATAACGACAATAAAAAGAAAGACAAAAAACAAAATACATTCACAAACACCAACGACCCAAACAAAAATCAAGCGCAAAACCAAAACAACAACCAAAATAATCAGCAACAAAACAAAAAAGATGCTATAAACCCAATCAATCCAAATTTTAATAATATGGATGACGGGCGTAAACGTAAATCTACTAAGCGTTGGGCTAAATATATAGTAGAGGGCGTGTGTATGTTAGCGGGAAAAGGACTTGTTTGGTATGCAACAAAAGATATTAACGAAGGAAAATTAGCCGAATACGAGTTGAATGGTGAAATGGATTTGCGAATTTTCACCACATTAGAAGACGGGCAAGAAGTTACCATAAAACAATTTTTCAAATCACAATGCTTCAAAGCCGAGAAATTAGCAAACTTTGATGCAAAAGAAAAAGAGGAACTTGCAGAGGTATTATCGGAAGTATTACTTGAAAAAGGAATTGCACCCACACCTATGCAAGAACTTATAACCATCGGTGTAAAAATGCTTGCAGATAAAGGTTTAGATGTTTTGAAGCTAACGGCAGAAAACAATAGCATATTAGCTCAATTACGTGCTATGCAAGCAGATAAAAACCCGCCCGCTCAAGAAGAACGCAGGGAGCGACCAACATACGCGCCACCAGTTCAAGAACAAACAGTACAACAACCCGTAGAGCAACAAAATACAAACGTACCACCTGTACATCAGCAAGAACAAGAAGCCCAAAGCGTAGAAGATATTGAGAGGGAATTAAAAAAGTACGAAGCCCCTTCGCAAGAAACGATAATTGAGAAACCAGTTGAAACACTTGAGTAATGGCTAAAGAGCAACCAACAGAAAATTTAAGGGAGTGCGGCATGATGACCGATGTAGGTTTGCAGGGCGTTGGTAAAACATACCAAAAAATGCACACTATAAAAGAATACATATCCGATAATTTTCAAACCAAAGTAAAAGGTAGAAAGTGTTTACTTTTAGATACGAATGGTGAATACACCAAAGAGCAATTTGCAAAAAACGGTATCGAAAATTTCGCCCCAAGATTAATTGCGATAAAAGATATTGAGGCTTGGTGCAAATCAGATGTAATTGAATGTAGGCGAATAGACGCTAAAAGTTTAGCGATAAAAGACAAGAAAAAAGTATTAGAATACTTATTAAAAGTGTGCCGAAACTGCATGGTCGTCGTGGAGGATATAAATAACTTTGTACTAAATATAACCCATATAGAGGAGATTGTTGGTGGTTTGATTAATTTAAGACACAAAGGAGTTGACGTATCACTTTCGTTTCAAGCATTGCGACCAATAGAACCACGTATTTTCCAAAACTCAAGGTGGCTATCATTGTTTTTTCAAACCGACCAAATAGAGGATGTGTTAGGAAAACTACCTAATCCTACTTTATATAAATTAGCACAGTTATTAGTTAATAACAGGTATCACAATGGAGACAAAAGATTTTTCGTATATATCCATAATTTCACTAATGAAATAGAAGGTGATTTTACCAAACAAGAGTTTATGACGGTGTGCGAACAATATTTAAACCTGAACAAACGGATAATAAAGGAATATGAAGAAATACACGATTGCTCTCGTGAAAAATCAATAGAAGAGCAATCTAAAAGATTTTTCGAGATGTATTACGGTAACGCAAACAAGTAATGGTTGAAACGATTTTAATAGTAACAGCAGTAGTTTGGCTCTTTTTGTGCGGCATTGCGTTGGCTTTGATTGAGCAGCGAAAGGACAGCAAAAAGATACAAGAAGATTTGCGCGAAATGATTTTTAGGTCGGCTCAAAAAACTATTTTTCATGCAGCAATGAGTATTGTTTTTCTGTACATCGTGTTGCCCCTGTCTATTGTGTTTAGTCTTTATCATATCATCCAATGGCGAAAAAAATAAAAGAAGAAAAGATAGAATGTTTGGTTTGTGGTATTTCGGTTACGAAGCATAACCTGAAACGCCATGCTAAAAGCAAAAAACATAAAGCAAATAGAAAAAATACTGAAAGACTTGAAAACATGAATGGGTTTGACTGTTTGGATGTTAAGCCAAATCCTAAAAAAAACAGTATAAAAGAACGAGCTAAAACAGTACCGCCTGAAATTAAGGCAATAGTAGATAAACAAATGAAAGATGCAAAAAGCACAAAAGGACGGCTAAAGGCAGCTATTCTAAAACGATACAATGAAATTAAAAACTGGTTAAATAAGTTTTGATATTAAACGAAAACATAAAATGAAAACAGTACACACGATTGAATTTGAAAATAAAGGACAAGAAGAAAAACAATTTACTTATCCTCTTAAAATAGAAAAACAAATTAAGTTTAGTCTTTTTGAGATTAAATGTAAAAACAAACTTCAAACAGAATATCCACTTATTCAAGAAGATGGCGGGTTTAAATATATGCTTTCAAATAAAAACCCAAATAATTATCTTGATAAAAAGAAGAAAATTAGTCTTACGGTTTTACCACATACAAAAGGGGAAATTTGTTTTTACGATAATTCAAGTGCAATTAAAAAGTGATACTAAACGAAAATATAGAAGCTCAATTAAAGTCAATAGAAGCCTCCGAGCGTATGAGGGAGTGCCTACAAGTGCGCGTAAAACTATCTCGAACTAACTTTGCAAGCAAGAACGAGTACGAAAAAAATGAAGTTGAAATTTTGGAGATGAAGTCGCAAGCCCAAATAGATAAACTTTCGCAAGTTATTTTTGAAAAGAAAGAATTGTTTGACGAATCATTTGGAATATTGATGCGCGAATTAGAAGAACAGGAATCGTATGCTAATTAAGTATTTTCTGTTTAAGGCTTGGTTCGTTTTTAAGTATTGTAAAGTTTAACAAATAATATAGTAAACGATTGTTATTACGTTTAATTATTACTATATTTGCAAAATGAAATTAAAGATAAGTCAATACGCTAAACTTGAAAATGTAACATATAGGACGGTTTGGAATTGGGTAAAATTAGGCAAGGTAAATTTTGAGCAGGATAAAAAGGGAACTATACGAATTATTTTAGATTCAGAAAAGAAAGAGCAAAGAGTAGCTATTTATTGCCGAGTAAGTTCATCTGAAAACAAATCTAACCTTGAGAAACAGAAACAAAGAGTTCTTGACTATTGTGCGGCAAAAGGTTATCAAGTTGAAAAAGTGATTATAGAAATAGGAAGCGGATTAAATGATAACAGAAAAAAACTTGAATCGTTACTTAATGATTTATCAATTACAAAAATAGTTGTTGAGCATTCAGATAGGTTTAGTAGATTTGGGATGAACTATATTGAAAATTTACTTAAATTACAGGGGCGTGAAGTTGAGGTTATAAATAAACAAAGCAACGATAGAGATGATTTGATGCAGGATTTCGTTTCAATAATAACGAGCTTTACAGCAAGGTTGTACGGACAAAGAAGGACAAAGAGAAAAACAGAACAGTTGATAAAAGAGTTAGAGAAAAAATAAATGCAATTAGCGGAGCGACATATCATCAAGAGTAATAACGCCTTTTATAAGGAGTTGGACGCTATTTCTTTTTTGTCAAAGAACCTGTACAATAGAGCTAATTACATAGTGCGTCAGGAGTTTATAAATACCACAAAAGATAAAGAAGCGGGTAGGCGCGACAAAGCAAATTGGCTACGATACAACTCTATACAAAAACAATTACAGAACGATAAGGATTTAGATTATTGTGCTTTGCCCGCAAAAGTATCTCAGCACGTTTTGAGATTGTTAGATAAAAACTGGACTTCTTTTTTTAAATCAATACGAGAGTGGAAAAAGAATCCAATTAAGTATAAGGGGCAACCAAAATTACCGAGATATAAACACAAAACAGGTGGCAGAAATGTTTTAACTTATACCGTTCAAGCCATCTCAAAAAAGGAATTAAACAAAGGTATTATAGCTCTTTCAGGAACTATCATCAAAATAAACACCAAACAAATTCCCGATGATATTCAACAAGTGCGGGTAGTACCAAGAATAGGTCATTATGTAATCGAAGTAATCTATAACAAAAAGGAGGTAAAAAATGAAAACTTAGACAAAAACAAAATCGCAGGCGGTGATTTAGGATTAAACAATTTATTGGCTATAACATCAAATCAAAAAGTAGAACCACTACTGATTAACGGCAGACCAATAAAGTCCATGAATCAATATTATAACAAGAAAAAAGCAAAGTTACAGTCTTACGTTGGCGATAAAAGCTCAAACAGATTAACCACACTAACCAATAAAAGAAACAGAAAGATAGATGATTATTTACACAAGGCAAGCAGGCTTGTTGTAGATTATCTTTCTGAAAATAATTTCGGCGTATTTATCATAGGTAAAAACAACCAATGGAAAACAGAAATTAATATGGGTCGTAGAAATAATCAGGCTTTTGTTAATATTCCTCACGCACGTTTTATTGAAATGATAAAATATAAATGTGAGCTTGTTGGAATAGAGGTTGTCATAACGGAAGAATCTTATACAAGTAAATGCAGTTTTATTGACAAAGAAGAAATGAAACACCACGATAAATATTTGGGCAGAAGAAGGCATAGGGGGTTGTTTATTTCAAAAGATGGCGTAAAACTAAATGCAGACTGTAACGGAAGTGGTAATATAATTAGAAAAGCAATCCCGACTGCCTTTGATGGTTACGGGATAGAGGGTGTTGTAGTACACCCATTAAGAATAAACCCGAAAGGATATTACTCTTATAAACAAGTTGCATGAAAAATGAACAGTTTTCTATATAATTTGGTACTAT
>Ga0302197_10000439_pt1 | contig 41794 bp, 38 predicted proteins | sample II_Bog_N2_1_FD_193526 | JGI IMG/M metagenome (GOLD analysis project Ga0302197, IMG submission 193526) | Peat permafrost microbial communities from Stordalen Mire near Abisko, Sweden - II_Bog_N2_1 | ecosystem: Environmental > Terrestrial > Soil > Wetlands > Peat | place: Sweden: Abisko... | reverse complement strand
TTTGAGTCGCCACAGTTTGGCCTGAGACTATCACAGAGGTTCCCCAGCAGAGGCCCGGCCGGTGCCCCGCTTTGTGTTTGTGGTATCCGGGCAGTTAGCATGGTCTGCGCCAACAATACCTAAGGAGAACCCGATGCCCACCCGCCTGCCCGCCCTTCTCTTGCTTGCACTTTGCACCCTCACAGCCATTGGCCAAAAAGCTCCCAAGCCGATGTCCCCAAAGAAGGTCGACGCGCTGGAGCAGACGGCCCTCACCGCGATGAAGGCCAAGGCGGCGGAACTCAAGGTGCAGGGTGTGGCTGTGGCCAGCTTTGCCCCTGGGGAAACTGTCGACTCGTGGACCTCGAAGATGGCTGTTGTCGGCCGCATGACCGATCCCGCCGCGACCGACGGCCGGGGCAACAACATGCTGGGCATCGCTTATGCCAAGTCCGGGGAGATGGCCCGCACCCACGTCAACAGCGGAACTGCGCCGTGCAAGGCAATGGTTGCCGAGTTCTGCTGGCAGGGCGGCGCAATCGAGAAGGTCAAGGGCGGCTGGGTTGTTGTGGCTTTTAGCGGTGCGACAGGCGAACAGGACTTCGCGGTCTCGCAGGCTGGGCTAGCCGCAATGAAGGCGGGACTTTAGCCCCAGCGAACACCTCCCGGAACTCAGTTTGGTGATTTGGATCACAGTATACTGAGGGGTTCCACCTTTAAGGTGAATTCGTTATGTATCTGCTCTGGCTACGGGTTGCGGCAATTCTGTATGCGGCGGCGAGCATCACCATCTTTCCCGCCGTCCTTTATAGCGACCCGTCGCGCGGGGTGACGCGATGGCGTCAGTGGTGCGTCCACTTCGGCGGCCTGGCCTTCTTTTTTCATTTCGTTTCGGTAGTTGAGATGCTGCTTCAGGCCCATCGCTGGGTGCCGATGGGCTTCCGCGAAGTGGAGTCGCTGCTCGGCTTCACGGTGGCCGCGCTCTTTTTCATCGTCTGGTGGCTCTACAACGCGATCCCCCTTGGACTGTTTGCGTTGCCGGTCACGTTCTTCATGGTGTTCATTCCGGCGCTGGGTCCGGATCGATACGCCTTTCCATCCGAGGGCGTGCGTACAAGTTGGTTGATCGCTCACATTGCCGCGCTCCTGTTGGCTTACGCGGCTCTCGGCTTCAGCTTGCTGGCGTCGGTCCTTTATCTCGTTCAAGAGCGCCGAATCAAGAGCAAGCCGTCTCTGCGGACGGCATCGGGGCCAAATTCAGTTTGGGCCCCGCTTGATTGGCTGCCGCCACTCGACACTCTCGAGCGGATATCCGAGTCCATGCTCGAATTCGGCTTTCCGTGCATGACCGTTGGGCTTGTGATTGGCTCTGTTTTGGCGCAGGAGACGCCTCTCGGCGCCGCTTACTTCCTCGATCCAAAGATCATCGCGGCCTTCGTCAGTTGGGCCATCTATGTGCTGCTGCTCCTTGTCCGCAGGACCGCTGGTCTGCGGGGACGCAAGGCAGCCTATCTTTCCGGCGCTGTCTTTATCGTCATGATGGTGGTGTGGACCGCCAACCTATTCAGCCACGTCCACGGGTTCGGTGCCCCATGAGCCTGACCCTGGTTGGAGTGAACTACAAGACCGCGCCCATCGAGCTGCGCGAGAAGATCGCCATATCGCGCGACGATCTACCTGAGACCACCAGGGCATTGGCTGCGCTGCCCGGCGTCCACGAGTGCATGATCGTTTCCACCTGCAACCGCGTGGAACTGCTGGCAGCCGTTGACGGCCCACAGACCGACATTACCGAGTTTCTGCACCGGCAGTTTGGCCTTGACCGCGATATGCTGGCCCCGCACATCTACCAGCAGCGCGATCAGGATGCCGTTCGCCATCTTTTTCGGGTCGCCGCCAGCCTTGATTCCATGGTTGTTGGCGAGCCGCAGATTCTAGGGCAGGTGAAGGAGGCCTTTGCCGTCGCTCGCGCCTCTGGCACCGTGGCAGGGCAACTCGAACATCTGCTGCAGAGCGCTTTTGCAGCGGCTAAGAAGGTTCGCTCTGAAACCGAGATCGGCTCAAGCTCTGTCTCGATTGCCTCAGTTGCCGTTGAACTGGCACGCAAGATATTCGGTAACCTGCAAGGACGGACGGTTTTCCTGGTCGGCGCAGGGAAGATGAGCGAACTGGCCGCGCGTCACCTGGTGCAGCAGGGCGCGGGAACCATTCTCGTGACCAACCGGACGCAGGCACGAGCCGAACGCATGGCCGAGGCCTTCAAGGGAAGAGTGATCCCCTACGAAGAAATGTACGACGCGGCCGTCGATGCCGACATCGTCATCAGTTCCACCGGCGCTCCGCATCCGATCTTTCGCAAGGAACATGGGCAAAAGTTCATGCAGCGCCGCAGGAACCGTCCCATGTTCTTCATCGACATCGCTGTGCCGCGCGACGTAGATGCATCGATGGGCAAGCTCGAGGGCATTTTCGTCTACGACATTGACGACTTGCAGGCCGTGGCCGCGGCGCATCTTGAGGAGCGCAGAGGTCAGGCAGGCGATGCGGAGTCGCTTATCGCAGGCGAGGTTGAGCGTTTTCACCAACGGCTACGCACCGTGAATGCCGCACCTGCGATAGTGGCCCTGCAGAAGCAGGCCGAAGAGACGCGGCAGGCAGAGCTGAAGCGGCTGCAATCGCGTCTTGAAGGGCTGACCGCGGAACAACTGGCTGCGATCGAGACGCTTACGCGCGGACTGGTGAACAAGCTGCTCCACCCACCGATGCAGGCTTTCAAGCAGGCCGCGCGCGAAAATAACCAGGTGCGGATCGACGCCCTCTGCGAGGCGTGGCAAATCGAAATCAGTGGCGCACCCGACGCTGGGCGGGATTCCTCCTTGCCTTCGTCGGCGTGTGCGCCCACGACCAAGAACCCAGCAACGAGTGCCAGCGAGCAAGCCAAAGAAACCGCCGGAGAGTCAGTCAGCCAGTCTGGCGTGGAGACCCATAAATAATGAAGCTGCGCATTGGAAGCCGTGGATCCCAGCTAGCCCTCTGGCAAGCCAACCATATTGCCGCGCTGCTTCGCGGTGCAGGTCACGAGGTCGAGATCGAGATCATCAAGACCACAGGTGACCGCCTGCAAGAGGTAACCTTCGCGCAGGTCGGGTCGAAGGGGATGTTCACCAAGGAGATCGAGGAGGCGCTGGCGGAGGGTCGCGTGGACTTGGCTGTCCACTCGCTCAAAGATCTGCCAACTGAGTTGCCAGAGCCCTTTGCGCTGGCGGCCACCCCTCCGCGCGTCGATCCACGCGATGTTCTTGTTTCTGTTCGTTACCACAGCCTCTCGGAGTTGCCAGCCGGTGCTCGCGTGGGTACGAGCAGTCAGCGCCGCCGTGCGCAGCTGAAGGCGGTTCGACCCGATATTGAAGCCGTTGAGTTTCGCGGCAATGTAGACACTCGCCTGCGCAAGCTCGCCGAAGGGCAGGTGGATGCAATCCTTCTTGCCGGGGCCGGACTTGACCGGCTCGAGAAGACTGAATGGGTGAGGGAACGGCTCGAACCGAAGGACTTTTGCCCTGCGGCGGGTCAAGGTTCTCTGGGGATTGAAGCGCGCAAGGGCGATGCGGCAACGCTTGAGGCGCTGAGCTTCCTTGACGATGAGGCGACTCACTTTGCGGTCACGGTGGAGCGAGCGGCATTGGCTGCTCTGGGCGGCGGCTGCCAGGTGCCGATTGGTGTTCATTGCCGGGCAACAGACGAGGGCTCGGTTGAGGTATTTGCGGTTGTCGCGACGCCGGAGACAGGCGCTGCGGTTCGGGTATATCTCAAGGAGCGCCTGGATGGGGTTGATCCCGCAGAGCTTGGCAAGACCGTGGCACAAAAGCTCATCGAAGCCGGTGCTGGACCGCTACTCGAGGCCTTCAGCGGAGTTTCGAAGTGATCGCTGACCCGCGCCCGCTTGCCGGTCGCCGTGTCCTGGTTACCCGCGCTGCGCATCAGCTTGGAAAGCTCAGCGATCAGCTTCGCGAGGCTGGGGCGATTCCGGTCGAGGTTCCTGTCCTCGAAATTCAGCCTCCGGAGAGCTTTGAGAGGCTCGACGCAGCTTTGCGGCAGTTCTCGAGCTACGATTGGCTGATTCTCACCAGCGCCAACACGGTGCGTGCGTTGGCGGACCGTGCGAAGAAGCTCCGAAGGCCGCTTGTGCAGCATGAATCACTCAAGGTGGCCGCTATCGGGGATGGGACGGTCAAAGCTGCGATGGAGGCAGGGCTTGAGGTCACTCTAGTTCCGGCGTCAAATGTAGCCGAGAGTCTGGTTGAGGCACTTGTGGGTCAGGTGGCCGGCGCCCGCGTTCTTTTCGCGCGCGCGACTTTGGCGCGTGATGTCATCCCTGACTCTCTTCGCGCAGCAGGGGCACAGGTCGATGTGGCGTATGCCTATAAGAACGGAATTCCAGCCGGAGCACCGGAGCAACTTCGCGGGGCACTAGCGGAGGACCTGGATGCGGCGGCGTTCACAAGTTCATCAAGCGTCACGCACTTGAAGTCAGCGGCCGCGGAAGCAGGGCTGGCTTGGCCGTTCTCTGGTGTTGCAGCTATTTCGGTTGGCCCAGTTACCAGCAAGACTCTTCGCGAGGAAGGATGGGAGCCTGCCGCCGAGGCTAAAGTCTCCGACATTCCCGGCCTGGTGAAAGCAGTCGCCGAGTATTTCGCTGGAAGCTGAACGCTCCGTGTGGGCTTGCTGGCAGAACGCCCGTCAGCTCTCTTTGCGGTAGAGCATATCGCGCATGGCCTTGCGGCGGGCCGCATTGGCCTCGCGATCACCACTCAATGGATCGGCCCCCGCCACGGTCGGCGCTTCTTCCTCCGGCTCACTGCAAGTGGGACAACGGTTTGCAAATCCAGGCTTGCCCGGGCGCAGCTCAAACTCCTCGCCGCACACAACGCACTCTTTAATTGGAAATCCCATAACAGATAATTCTAGCGCGAACGATTGCGCTATGAAACCGGCGCCAAGCGAGCGAGATCGGCGCCGGTCAACTTGACCAGGTCTTGTCATTCGCGTGGCAGAGCTGCTCAAGGTTGCAGCGATCGCACTTGGGCTTGCGCGCGTCGCACACCTGGCGCCCGTGATGGATCAACTGGTGGGAGAACGCGATCCAGCGCTCCTGTGGCACAACCCGCATCAACTCCTGCTCCACGTTTTGCGGCGTGTCCCCCTTGGCCAGGCCCAGCCGCCGCGCAATCCTGAAGACATGCGTGTCCACCACTACGCCCTCAGCCTTGCCAAAGCAGACGCCGAGGACCACGTTGGCTGTTTTGCGCGCCGCGCCGGGAATCGTGATCAGCTCGGCCAGCGTTTCCGGAACTTTGCCGCCGAAATCCGACATGACCTTCTGCGCTGCGCCTTTGATTGACTTGGCCTTATTGCGGAAGAACCCGGTGGTGCGAATGAGCGCTTCGAGTTGAGGAAGAGTCGCTTTGGCCATTGCCTGCGGGGTAGGGAATCGACGGAACAATTCCGGCGTCACCATGTTCACGCGGACATCGGTGCACTGAGCCGATAGGATGGTCGCGACCAGCAACTCCCATGACGAGGAATGGGTGAGGGCGCACTCGACCTCGGGGTAGGTCTCGTCGAGGCCGCGCAAGATGGCCGCAACGCGCTCCGGGGCAAGGTCGCCATGTGGAGTGCGCTTTGTGGTACCTGGCTTCGTTGATGTCTTCTTCTTGCCGGATGCCATTGTGGTCTCGGATCGCGTGATCCGTTCGCTCATTCGGGCTTCGGGTTTGGAATTAGATTGAACACGGGTGCGGTCTGAAGTTTGCCGCTCAGCCAGTCGGTGAGCTTGTCGATCGGCAGGCGAATCCCGAGGTAGAATTGCCCAAACAGCGCATACACAGCGCTGACCTGGTCGAATCGCATTTCGTAGATGAGTTTCTTGAAGACCACAGGGTCCTCGGCAAAGAGCGTGACTCCCCACTCCCAGTCGTCCATTCCGATCGAGCCTGAGATGATTTGCTTCACCACATCGCCGTACTTGCGGCCGATCATGCCGTGTTCGTGCATCATGCGCTGCCGCTCGGCAAACGGCACCATGTACCAGTTTTTGTCCTCGCCGCGCAGGCGGTCCATGGGATAGAAGCAGAGGTACTTGGCATCCGGAATCGCGGGGAAGAGCCTTGGCGCCATTGCTGTTCCGGCGCGCTTCATGCTCTCGTTCACTTCGGCCTGAAACTCCGGGGATCCCGGCTCTAAGCCTTTGGCGGCAGCGGTCTCCCAGGTCTTGCGGCTCGACTCGTACAGGCCCAACTCGACTACGGAGACATAGGAGTGGCGCAGCTCAAGGAAGTCGTAGATGGGCAACTGCGCGAGGTCAAGCTCAACCTGATTCAACTGCTCAAAGTTGTCGCGGAAGTGGATAAAGATCAGGTCGCCCTTGTGGCCAAGCTGCGAGTAGATGGCCGAACGTGCCGGGCCCGCGCCTTTGTGTTCGAGTGCGGCAACGGATTCGTTGGCAATGCGGTCGCGTTCGGCAACAGACAGGGCATGCCACGCTTTCCAATCGAAGCGGAAGAACTGGTGGAGGACGGCGGAACCTTCAAGAGTCAGCGGAACAGGAGAGAACTCAGACAACGGATACACCTCGCTTGGGACTGCTTCATCCTAACAAAGTTGCCGTGGTCAGTTGCGCAGATCGCTCTCCAGGCTTGCCGCTCCCAGCGCCGAGGCAGCGTACTGCTCTCCCCATGCCTTCATGGCCATGAGAATCGGGTTGAGGGCTCGCCCTTTGCGCGTCAGCATGTACTCAGGCCGGGGCGGATGTTCGGCATAGAGACGGCTGGTCAGGATGCCGTGCGCGGTGAGTTGCTTGATGCGAGCCGAGAGCACGCTTGGGGTCAGGCCGGGAAGGCTTGTTTCAAAGTCTTGAAAACGCCGCGTCTGGTGCAGGAACAGGTCGCGCAGAATGAGGATAGTCCAGCGGTCGCCAATGATGTCGAGCGTGCTGGCGATTGAACAGCGCATGGAATATTTTCTGGTCATTTCACCTTTGAAATCCATTTATATCATAGTGACTAGGAAATAAAAATCAACTAAACGAGAGATGAACCTCGCAAATTCCTTGAAAGACGCGAGCTTGATGGCGTTGTTCCCACAATCAGCGGCGGTGAATCAGGAATGACAGAATGCACCGGCTATACTCGCTAAGGCATGATTGAAAAATCTATCGCGCTCCTGGGAGAGTGGGTCAAAAGCGTCATCAGTGCTGGCGGCTACAAGGGCATCCTTGTGCTTTTGGCCCTCAACTCATCCGGCATCCCTATCCCGTCGGAAGTAATTCTTCCGTTCTCGGGGTACCTGGTCCATCTGGGCCGCTTCAACCTCATTCTTGTGGCCGTGGCGGGAACGATCGGCTGCAATATCGGCTCGGCGGTTGCCTATTGGATTGGCGCCAAGGGTGGCAGGCCACTGGTTGAGCGGTACGGCAAATGGGTGCTGATGAGCCATCACGATCTGGACCGGATGAGCGGTTTCTTTGATCGCTACGGTTCGATCACGATTTTGATCGGGCGCATGCTGCCAATTGTGCAGACGTACGTCGCCTTTCCGGCGGGGATCGCCCGAATGTCGCGTCTGCGTTTTCACATTTACACCACAGTGGGCTCGCTGATCTGGTACTTCTGCCTGGCGTGGGCTGGAATGAAGCTGGGAGCCGCCTGGGATACGGACCCGCGCATGCATGAATGGTTTCATCGATTTCATTTGATCGTGGTGGTTGCATTGGCGGCCGGAGTTGTCTGGTTTGTCTGGAGCCACGTAATCAGAGCGCGAAGGCGAAATGCCGCCTGAGGCTGTCTGACCGCATAAGAACGGCTGGGAACGGGAAGCAGGGGCTGGAACCCGGTGACAGGAAGGCGAAATTCAATCTCCGTCTTGCTGTAGTGCTTCAACAATCGAAACAAGGGAAGGAAAGGATAAATCCATGGCAACGAAGAAGAAGAGCGCTGGCAAGCCCAAAGCATCCAACAACAAGGTTGCGCCGGCGAAGGGCAAACTGGGCGTGATGGTGGTTGGTCTGGGCGCCGTGGCCACCACGATGATTGCCGGCGTTGAAGCAGTGCGCCGGGGGTTGGCCAAGCCAGTCGGTTCGCTGACGCAGATGGGGACCATCCGGCTGGGCAAGCGTACCGACAACAACTCGCCGCTGATCAAGGACTTCATCCCGATCGCCAACCTGAACGACGTGGTGTTCACGGGCTGGGACATCTTCAAGGACAACGTGTACGAATCGGCCGCGCATGCCGGTGTGCTGGACGAGAAGACTCTTTTGCAGCTCAAACCGTATCTGGAGACCATTAAGCCGATGCCGGCGGTCTTCGACCAGTACTACGTCAAGCGGTTGCACGGCACGCATGTAAAGAAGGGAAAGAACAAACGGGACCTGGCCAATCAGCTTATCGCGGACATTCGCAATTTCAAAAAGACGGTGGACAGGGTGGTGATGATCTGGTGCGGGTCTACCGAGATATTTCTCGAGCCAAGCGCAGTGCACCAATCCATCAAGGCATTTGAGAAGGGGCTTGAGACGAACGACATCGGCATTGCGCCTTCGCAGATCTATGCCTACGCGGCACTGAGCGAGGGAGTGCCGTTTGCCAACGGCGCGCCGAATCTCACCGTTGACATTCCGGCACTTATCGAGCTATCGAAGAAGAATGCCGCGCCCATCTGCGGCAAGGACTTCAAGACCGGCCAGACCTTTATGAAGACCGTTCTAGCGCCAGCCTTTAAAGCGAGAATGATCGGCGTATCGGGCTGGTTCTCGACGAACATTCTTGGCAACCGTGACGGCGAGGTGCTCGACGACCCTCAGTCGTTCAAGACCAAGGAAGAGTCGAAGCTGGGCTCGCTCGAATACATCTTCCAGCCCGAGCTTTACCCGGATCTCTACAAAGACATCTACCACAAGATCCGCATCAACTATTACCCGCCGCGCGGCGACGACAAGGAAGCCTGGGACAACATCGACATCTTTGGCTGGCTTGGCTACCCGATGCAGCTCAAGGTTAACTTCCTCTGCCGCGACTCGATTCTGGCTGCGCCCATCGCGCTCGATCTGGTGCTGTTCCTTGACCTGGCCAAGCGCACGCCGTCGCTCAAATCCATCGGCATTCAGGAGTGGCTGAGCTTCTATCTCAAGTCGCCCCAAACCGCCGAGGGCCTCTACCCGGAACACGACCTGTTCATTCAGTCGATGAAGCTGAAGAACACGCTGCGCCACATCATGGGCGAGGACCTTATCACGCACCTGGGCCTCGAGTATTACGACTAATCGCCTGTAGCCGGACACCCTGCTCTTGCGGGTTTTGAGGAAAGGCCCATCCGTGAACGGGTGGGCCTTTTGAAATGTGGCGTGACGTTCAATCAGGCATTGGCCAGAGAGGACAAGGCGGGAATCCTGCGATGCTCCTGCGCTATTTAGTTGTGACGTGCGGCTTGATCAGCTCATCCAGATAGTCCGGCTTCTGCTCGACACGTTCAAGGTGAGGAATGCGCGCGCCCCCGTGATAGCTAACCTGAGCGGTCCTGAAATAATCGTCGGACAAGACCAGCAACGACATGGGCTGGGTGTCATCCTTTGACGCCTTGATCGCGTCCATGAGCACGTCTGGCGTGAAAGCGCGATCGTTCACGGCCATCACCTTCATGCCCGACGAGATGCCTGCATCGAAGGCCGGACTGCCTTCGATCGCATCAACAACCGATCCGTCTTCCTTTAGCTGCAATCCGATTGTGTAGATCTGGCCGATCCCTCCGCGCCGTCCCTCCAGCTTCAGCGGCTTGTCGTTGAAGATGAGCTTCCACCCGCCGTTCTCGATTCCACCCAGCGGTGCTTCAGGGGTGGTCGAATTCAGACGGGTTCGGAAAAAGGTGGCCCAGTCGTAAGGCGCAACTGAGTTGAGAGTGCTGACCAGCTGATCGAAGGTGTAGATCTTCACCTCAGCGCCGTTATTGGGGCCTCCGTGGAATGCCTGTGTGAAATCGTCGATCGACTTTTTGCCGTCGGTCTCGCCGCGGATGATGGTGGCCACTTCCAGCCACATTAGGTCTCCCTCGTCGTAGTAGTCGGTGCCCCGCCGCCAGTTGGACCATCCGCCGCGACCGGAGAGGCCCGGTTCTCCGACGGCGGTATCCAGGAGGGGTCTCCACGTGCGGCCGGGACGACCCGGTCCCAGCGCAGCCGCGATGCTTGCTATGTAGTCGTGGTATTGCTCCTCGGTCCATAAGCCGCTGCGAGCCGCGAGCATTGGGCCCAGGTAGTCTGTCAGGCCTTCGTAGCCCCACAAGAGGTCGGTCTCCATTGGCTGTTCGTAGTAGGGAACCGCGAGGTCGGCGGGACGGCGAAACTTACCGTTCCACGAGTGGACAAACTCATGCGGCAGTAGGCCGCCCACCATGTAGCCGGCGTCATGTCCAAGCAAGACCCGTTCCGGGAGCCGGCTGTCGTTGGACTCGTGGTGCTCGAGCCCGAAGTGCGCCACATGATCGCTCAGCGTCAGCAGGAAGTGGTAGTCGCGATAATGCCGCGTCCCAAAGAGCTTTCCCGATTCAGCTACAAGATTGGTCATTCCTTTTTGCAACTCGGGGCTGATCGCGAGCGCTGCCTCGCTGTCGGCCACGAGGTCGAGCTCATGATGGATCGGCTCGCCGGGGGGAGTGATGTCAATCGCGCGATAGAACTCGCCCGCAATCACTGGCGAATCCACCAGCATGTCGAGCGAGATCGGCTTGAACACGATCTTGTTTGCGGTTGTGCTTTCAATGGAAAGGGAAGTGCCGAACTTCCAACCATCCGGCAGCAGCAGAGTCGCGTCGTAAGTAAGTTGCTGGGCCTGAGCCCCCGCCGGGTAAAGCAGAACCGAGTTCCACTCGAGAATGGTGAGTTTGTCTGTTGCCGATAGGCCGTCCGGCTCGATGTAGTCGTAGGTTGCCTCCAGTTCGCTCACACCTTGCGGAATCTCCAGATGGAAGGTGTAAACGTCGAGGAGGTCGCGCTTCCACGGAATCGTCTTTCCGCCGCCTTCAAACTTAAGTCCGGCCAAATCCGAAATTGGGCCGGTCGGCCCGTGCTCGCCGGGGATCCACTTGGGGTAGTAGAGCGTCAGAGGCCCGGCCTTGACGGGCATTGTCAAATGCCCGCGGAGAAACTTCTGCTGTGTTTTAGTCGCGTCGACGGTAACCTGGATGGTTTCGCCCGCGAGCGCGAAGCTGGCTGTCAAGGTAAGGAGTGCGAGTAAGAGCAGAGAATACCGTGTGCGGCTGAGCGCCATTGAGGATGCTCCTTAGTTGTGGCCGGGTGGGCGGCCCCATCTCCGCATCATACTCAGAGCGTGAACTGGCAGACAACAGCACGCAGCCGTTTTGCTGAAGCCCTGATGCTCCGCATCGTCGTTGTAACGTCGGAGGAGCAACTGAGGGAGCCCAACGCTAGGTCTGCAACATGGGCTGCATCGGCGGCGATCAAGCGGCTTGTCGTGGAGTGTTCAGTGGCGGAGAGGGTTGTTGCCTCGGCCAGAGATGCCGTCTGTTCGGCGCGCTCGATGACCAGCCTGAGAAGTTCGTTGGCCTCCTCGGTCATCAGGCGGCCATCCTGGATGCTGGCCTGGCTGGCTTTGATCGCCTGAGTCGTGCTTGCGGTTTCCTGCTGGATGCTGGTAACCATGCCTGCGATCTCTTCGGTTGCCGCATGTGTGTGTTCTGCCAACCGCCGCACCTCGCCCGCCACTACGGCAAAACCGCGGCCCTGCTCGCCGGCGCGAGCAGCTTCAATCGCCGCATTCAGCGCCAGCAGATTTGTATTTTCCGAAATTTCGCGGATCGCCGTAATCACGTTGCCGATTTCTCTCGATCGGCTATCCAGGCGCATCATCAAATCCCCAATGGCTGATGACGAAGAGGCAATTTGGGTCATCGTATCGTTGGCCCGAGCCATCGCCTTGCGCCCGCGCGAGGCAGTCTCAGACGATTCACGGCTCGCATGCAATGTTTCTTCTGAGTTGCTCACTATCCTCGATTCGTTGACGCTAGCCTGACGAGTGGACTCGAGCATTTGTTGAGCCAGTACCTGCTGTTCATTGCATTTCGACGAGCTCTGCTCGGCGGAGTCTGAAAGTTCGTTAGCCAGCCTCTCCAATGCCTGCGACGATTGCGCCAGATCGCTCAGGACTTCGTGGAATGAGGCAATCGTTTTGTTCAGGGCAAGCCCCATCTGACCGACCTCATCGGTCGATTCGATCGTCGCTGAGACAGTCAGGTCCCGATTGGACAACGCTTCCAGAACGGTGCACGCGTTGAGTAGTGGGTGACTGATAATATTTGCCAGACGCCATGCCATCAAGCAATCGAGTAAGAGAATCAGGCCTGTCAGGGCCACTATAACCCTCAGAAGGTTCGCCGTGGTCCCTTCAACGGTCACGTTTGAAGTAAATGATACTGCCCGTTGCGATGTGTCGGCCGGCTGCAAAGTAACCTGAGCAGCGGGGGACTGGTGGGCTGCAATCTGCCTGATCTTGAAGATTCCTCCAAGGCACACTGCCGCCAGGATTGCTGTGAACAGGCACATCCATCCAAATGAGATGTAGAGTTTTGCCCTCAGAGGCAGATTGCCGAACCAACTCAGACAGAACCTGAAAAGCCAGACCATGCGTTGCTCCTCGGGTGTACAGAGGAACACTGAACCCGTTGATCTGGGTTATCGGCGGAATTTCCAATGAGTTCAGAGTTCGTGTGTTGGGAATCCTGTGGGAGTTCCGGCTCAGGCAGCCATCGCCTGGGCCACGCGCCTTACTGTCAGAACCGTGATGTCATCCTCCTGCCCGAAGGCTTTCGCAGCATCTGCGATGTAGAAGGCCGACTGGCCTGACAGGTTGTGGACCCGATCAAATCCAAAAAGCTCGCCGGAACTTGCGCGCGCTTCCACCACCCCGTCCGACATCAGTAAAAGCCGGTCGCCGGGGTGGAGGTAGACGTGCACTTCGTCGTACTCGACCTCGGGAATGAAGCCGAGCGGCAACCCACCTGGAAGTGCCACCTCCTGGCTGTTCAGGTAGGGAGGCAGATGGCCGGCATTCGCCATGACCACTTCGCCATCGTGTTTGAACCAAACCGCCTGGCATGTGGTGAAGCTGTCGCCGCCCACCAGAACACGATTCAGGGACTCCAGAATCCGCCCTGGGCTGAACTCCGATGTCCGGCGTAGCGCTCCCATCAGCATGGAGACGTTCATCGCCGCGCGCAGGCCCTTGCCTGCCACATCGCCCAGCACGACGAGGAGTCCACCGTCCCCGGTAGATTGCACATGGAAGAAGTCGCCGCCCACCTCATTCGCCGGCGTATAGACGGACTCCACTTCAAAGCCCGGCGTCTGAATGTTCTCGTGCGGGATCATGAGTTCCTGCACGCTGCGAGCAGCCGCCAACTCGCTCGAAGCGCGCTCCTGATCGCGGTTGATGCGCAGGAAGCGCACAAAGATGATGAGCACGATTACCAGGATGCCCACAAAGTCCGCAACGGCAGCAAAGTGGATCGGAACTGGTCCTGCTTGAAGCGTCAAAGGCGAGCGATAGTTCTCATGCCCCATTGAAGTAATTAATGCGATCAAGAGGGGTTCCATCATGCCAATCATGCTCAGAACCAGTGGAATCAGCAGCAGCCCCGCCTCGAAGTTCCGACGCACGGTGGCCACGATCAGGGTGAGGAAGACAAAGATCGTCCACCCCATGATCCAGAGCAGGCTGAACAGCCCTACCGCGACCAGCAGAACCCAGATGAGCGTGCTGTGCCCGACCAGGAGCAGCGTCGGGGCCACGCCGAGTAGAATCGGGGACGAATAGCGCAGAAAGAGAATGTACCAGCGCCGGCGAAGGCTGAGAAATGCAATCAGGAATTCGAAGTACAGGTAGGCGGAGACCAGAAACAGTTGAAAATAGATCGCCGCAAACCAGAGACTGTCGAGTTGCGCAGAGCTTCCGGCCAGTTCGATGAAGGCAAGTGGCGCCATCACCAGTTCGTGCAACCCCAGCCAAAGGTACTCAGGGTGACCTTTCTGCGTAAAGTAGAGCGCAAACAGGAACATCGCCAGCACCAGCAGCAGGATCGAAATGACTATCTTGGGAAGCCGCTCAAAAAGCCCATGGACGTTCCACAACTCCAGCGAGCGGTCCAACTCTTCGCGGTCGCCGAGTCGCAGCTTGCGGTTAGCAAAGAACGAGGTGTAAGCGCCATAGCCGAAAGGCTTATAGATGGTCCGCGCCACCAGGATCAGGTTCGTTTCATCAGGGGGGACCTTCAGGTTATAAAGGCGCGAAATCGGCTGGTAGCGTTCAGGTGTGTCCGCGTGCGGTCCTCCCGGGTGAATCTGGATCCCGTTGGCGAATACATCGAAGCCCGGTCCCGAAGAGCTGATGTTGATAGCCGTGCTTTGCGATGTTGGCAGTTCCACCAGCAGGAATAATGGGCCATGATGATCAGGCAACCTGACGTGGAGCCGGAACCAGGCGTATTTCTGCGGCCCGTCGGGGCTTATGGAATTGCCCGGCTTCTTGTCTTCGTCAGTTCCGGAGCTTTCGCTCGCGGGGTGGTCCTCGCTGACATCTTCAAAGGCATCCTCTGCGTTCCGCACCGCCCACTTGGAGTCGTCAAAATCTGGCTTTTCGGCAGCAGGATCCGACGAGATGCCCACGCGCCAGCCTTTATCGAGCAGCAACGGGGAGCCAAGGTGGGTGGCGTCAAAGAATAGTTCGGCAGGAGGGGTCGTCTTGGCGCCATGAGCGTGGACGTGGTCGGGTCCGAAGCCGACGTCAATATGGGTTCCCCTGGTCATTGGGGCAGCAGGGCTCTGGGTTGCGGCGGGGGCCTGGGACACGGCCGGACTCGGCGGCTGAGCCGAAAGCGCAAGTGCAGTCACAGTGGCTAAAGCGGCAATCGCTAGGTTTATCCGGCGCACGTGGCTCTCTCCGAGGCTATTGGCTCTGTTGGCTCTGCTACTGAGGTGGTTCGTATTGCTCGTTCCCTGGTGCACTCCACTTTAATTCAGAAGGGAGGGCCGGTCCAAAGCGCATTCCAATCTTGCCCGGAGCGCAATCCAGCCGCCTGTCTTCATCCGTTCTTATGAAAACGGGAACCTGGAACTGGATGCCGCAGGATACGAAGCAGACGATCCCGAAACCCGGAATCTTCTTTCCATGTGTTGCCAAACAGGGGGATACTAGCGTCTAACGAAGTGGAGCGAAGCGGGCTATCCGGTCGTGGGGGAGCCAGAGGCAATGCAGGAGGCGGGAAATGCGATTTGAAATGAAGAGTTTGAGAGTTTTGGCACTGAGCATTATGTCACTGGCTTTGACGGGCTGGGCTCTCGGTCAGTCCACACCCTCCAGCTCTGCGCCGGGTTCTGGCCAGACCCCAGCGGAGGCGGGAAGCCCTGCGCCCGGTGCCACTCCCGTTGCTGGCGACGCATCTACTCCTGAGAAGTCGGCGGGCAACGTCTCCGCACCCGCGCAGACCAGCGCCGCACAGACTGCGCCAGTTGCAGGCCAGAGTTCCGCCCCAGGGGCCGCCCCGGTGAGCGGAGATGCTTCTCCGAACTCCGACCCGAAAGACAAGAAACCCGCCCCAGGCTCAGCCCCGGTTGAAGGCGACGTCGCTGCTCCAACCTCCACCGTAAACCCCGACAAGGTGGTTGAGGTTGGCAGCCAGAGGATCAATGTCAAGCCCGGCAGCATTGACGATGTAAACGCAGTGGGCAATCGCAATATCGGTGGACGCGGCATCGGCAACTGGTATTCCGTGGACTACGAAATCAAGATGGGCAAGTCGTATGCCACTGAGCTTGAGAAGAGCACCAAGCTCATTACCGACCCGGTTGTTGTCGAGTACGTCAACCGCATCGGTCAGAACATCGTCAAGAACTCCGACTGCAAGGTTCCCTTCACCATCAAGGTCATCGACTCCGACGAAATCAACGCCATGGCGCTGCCGGGCGGTTTCTTCTACGTCAACTCAGGTCTGATTCTCAACGCCGACGAAGAGGCTGAACTGGCAGGCGTGATGGCCCATGAGACTGCTCACGTTTGCGCCCATCACATCGCCCAGGAGATGACCCGCGCCAACTATGCGCAGATCGGCATGATTCCGGTGATGATCATGGTGGGCGGCTGGACGGGCTATGGCATCTACGAGGGCGCCCAGATTGCAATTCCGATGGTCTTCCTCAAATTCTCACGTGAATTCGAGTCGCAGGCCGACTACCTCGGAATCCAATACATGTATCGTGCCGGTTACGATCCGCAGGCCTTTATCAGTTTTTTTGAAAAGATCCAGGCCCTTGAAAAGCGCAAGCCGGGCCTGGTCGCTAAGGCCTTTAGCGATCACCCTCAGACCCCTGACCGCATCCTTCACTCGCAGGAGGAGATTGCCCGCATTCTCCCTGCGCGCGATGAGTACACCGTCACAACGTCGGAGTTTGACGACGTGAAGGCCCGGCTGGCTCGCATCGAGAACAAGCGCCGTCTTACCGACTCCAAGGACACCAAGAAGCCTTCGCTGCGCCGCGCCGGCACTTCCACCGGCGACGCCACGGGAACCCAAGGTGCGTCAACACCGTCCGATACCTCGGGTGACGACGATAAGCCGACGCTGCATCGCCGCGACGACCAGAACTGAGCCCAAAACCGAACAATGCTCCCAACTTGACCGCAAAGAGTCCGCGTAGCCACCCGCAGTGGTTGTGCTGCGCTCTGCAGCGGGCTAAGCTGGTTCGGAGAGCACCGGCAGCGGCATTGAATCCTCGTCGGGGGCAGGAAACTTGACTTCTCTCCGATCCTTTGGCCTCGCGCCTGGCTCATCTCTGGGGTGAACTCCGTCTGTGAAGAAGATCGCGATCTGTGTGGCCGCTTTTGTGGCGATCCTGGTACTTACCAAGATTGCCAATCAGGTTCCGCCGGAGCCGCCTGCGGGCACCACCTTCTCTTTGAAAGCGCAACGGGTTATCGAGTGCTCCGCCAGCGACATCATCCTGATCGACAAGCACGACACCGCGACCCCCCTGTTCAAAGACTCAAGCTGGCCCGACTGCAGCGTCTTCCACAAGGACGATGTCTTGGACTTCTACCTATCACGCGGCGAGAAAACCCACTTCCTGAGCATTGAGAAAACCGCCTGGTGGCGCAAAGTCAAGTGATGCGGGGCGGCCACGCAAGCAGTCTGGGTGGCCTGTTCCCTCGGTCACGTCCCCGACTTTGATGGGATGGACTCCAGCGCCAATGCACCATCCGTCGTAACAGCCCCAGAGGTTGGGCCATCCCTACCCGACACCACAAGCGGCTGGATTTCGAGGCTTTATCACGGTTTCCGCTGCGAACCGGCGCCTTCCCGAAAGCCCGTTAATTTCCGGTAACAGCCTGAAATTCCTTGAAGTCACGGGCGAAACCGCGTTATATACAAGAACACCGGCAGATTTGCCGGAATCTGTCTCGAGGCCCAACCGCCTCCCGGAGGCCAAAAATGCGCAACGCCGCCGCCCGATCCAATCTGCTGGTTCCTGAGGTGCGCGAGGTGATGGACATCCGCCAGGCCTCCGACTACCTCGGCATCTCGCCGGACACGCTCTACAAGTACGCCTCGGAAGGCTTTGTGCCCGCTTTCAAGCTGGGCAATCGCTGGCGCTTCAAGCGCTCCCGCCTCGATGAATGGATGGATCGCCAGTCCGACATCCATGCCGCCGACGCCGAACTCGATCCCCACCAGAAGAAGCCGGTCCGGCCGGCGATGTAGGGCAGGGAACAGGGCCTGTCGTTTGATCCAATTGCGGCCCGCACCTTGTCCGCTAACGTGATAAAACTGTCCGGGTGAACCACCTTCGCCGCATCGGCCTCTTGCGCCGCCGAATGACGAAAGTCGGCATCTTCGGCCTACTCGTCACCCACCTCCCCGATCTCCGCTATCTCTGTGGCTTTACCGGCTCGAGCGCAGCCTTTGCAGTGACCCGTCGCCAGGCGCGCCTTTTCACCGATGGCCGCTACACGACACAGGCCGCCGAAGAGGTCCGCGGCGCAAGGGTCGGCATCGTCACAGGTCCGCCCGCGATTGCGGCCGTTGAGTGGCTCCGCACCCAGCCGGGCATTGAGGGTGCAGCCTTTGATCCGAGCGCAACCACTGTTGCCGAACTCAGCCGGTGGAGGGCCTCGCTGCCGGTCCGCGTGAGAAAGAGTTTTCTATCAGAGCTGGTCGAGCCTCTCGTCATGCCGCTGCGCATGGTTAAGGACGAGGATGAACTGGCCCTGATTTCTGAGGCCGCGCTCATCGGCTGCCGCCTCTTCGAGCACATTCTCGGCTTCATTCGGCCCGGCCTGCGCGAGATCGACGTCGCCGCGGAGCTCGAGTACAAGGCCCGCCGACTCGGCGCAGAAGGAATGTCGTTTGAAACCATCGTCGCTTCCGGGGAGCGATCGGCTCTGCCCCATGGCCGCGCCACCCTTACCCCTCTCACTCGCAAGGGCTTTCTCACCCTCGACTTCGGTATAATCCACAAGGGTTACCTGAGCGACATGACCCGCACCGTCTACCTGGGAAATCCCTCCGTAAGAGAGCGGGGTGCCTACGAGGCCGTGCTTGAAGCACAGGAATCCGGGGTTGGGGCCGTACGCGCAGGAGCGCGCTGCGGAGATGTGGATGAAGCAGCCCGGAGCGTCTTAAGAATCGCTGGATTGGCTGAAGCGTTTACCCACTCCAGCGGCCACGGAGTCGGCCTGGAAATACATGAGCCGCCGCGCATTGGGGCTGGCCAGACAGACAGGCTGCTGGCGGGGATGGTAGTCACAATTGAGCCCGGAGTTTATCTGGCGGGTCAGTTCGGAATCCGAATTGAGGATATGGTGGTAGTAACGCGAACCGGTGGCAAGGTGCTGACGCCCGCACCCAAAGCCCTGATTCAACTTTGAGCAAGTTTGATCGCGGCGCCCCGGGCTAGACGCGGAAAGCGCAAGGCAAATGAAAAGGAACGAATGAAACAAGAAGATATTGAAGACCTGAAAGAACTAATCGAGTTCCTCAAGGAGCATCAGGTAGCCGAGTTTGAGGTGGACCGCGACGGCCTGAAGGTCCGGCTCAAGTTCAGCCAGCCCGAGGGCTCCAGCGCGAGCTTGAGCGACCTTGCCCGGTTTGTGTCCGCTGCGCCTACTGCTTCCCTGGCCACCGGCGCACCGGCTGCTCCTTCCGCGCCTGCCGCGGAACCCGCTGCCGACCCGAATGCCGGTCTGCACATGGTCAACTCGCCGATCGTCGGCACCTACTATGGCTCGCCATCCCCTGGCGCTGCTCCGTTTGTATCGCCCGGCGAACACGTCGAAAAGGGTCAGGTCATCTGCATTGTGGAAGCTATGAAGCTGATGAACGAGATTGAGTCCGACGTAACGGGCGAAATCGTGAAGTGTCTTGTGTCCAACGGCCAGCCCATCGAATATGGGCAGCCCTTGTTTTCAGTGCGTCCAGCGTAGGGATCAACGGGGCGATTCGGCCGTTCGAGGACTGATCGGTAGAGGTCGAGTTCACTTGATCGGAAATCCGGCAAAGACGGCCCAGTTCCGCCAACCACGGTAACGACGCCTTAAAGGTTATGCATGTTTCGTAAGGTTCTGATTGCAAATCGCGGTGAGATTGCTCTCCGCGTCATCAATGCCTGCCGTGAACTCGGCATCCGCACGGTAGCTGTCTACAGCGAAGCCGACCGCAACTCTCTCCACGTCAAATTTGCCGACGAAGCTATCTGCATTGGCCCACCGCGTCCCGCTGACAGCTATCTAAACGTTCCCGCCGTAATCTCGGCAGCGGAGATTGCCGACGTCGACGCCATTCACCCCGGCTACGGCCTGCTGAGCGAGAACGCCAACTTCGCCGAGGTCTGCCGCGCTTCAAATATCAAATTCATCGGACCCCCGCCTGAAGTCACGCGCCTGATGGGCGAGAAGGAAAAGGCGCGCCAGGCGATGAAAAAGGCCAAGGTGCCGATCCTGCCCGGATCCGACGGCGTGATCGCCTCGCAGGAAGAAGCGCTCCAGTGGGCCAAGGTTGTGGGCTATCCCGTAATCCTCAAGGCCAAGGCGGGCGGCGGCGGGCGTGGCATGCGCATCGTTCGTACGGCCGAGGAGCTGCCGAACCTATATCATGCCGCCTCAACTGAAGCAGCAAACGCATTCGGCAACGGCGAACTTTACATGGAGAAGTTCATCGAGGAGCCTCGCCACATTGAGTTTCAAATCCTGGCCGATGAGCATGGCAAAGTTGTTTCGCTTTTCGAGCGCGAGTGCTCCATCCAGCGCCGCCACCAGAAACTGATTGAAGAGGCGCCCTCGCTCCAGGTGACGCCAAAGATGCGCGAGGAGATCGGCAAGACGCTTTGCCGGTGCCTTTCTGAAATCGGCTACCAGAATGCGGGTACGGTCGAGTTCCTCATGGACACCGACGGCCAGCTCTACTTCATCGAGATGAACACACGCATCCAGGTTGAGCACCCGGTCACCGAAGCCATCACCGGCATCGATCTCGTGAAAGCGCAGTTGCGCATTGCGTGGGGAGAAAAGCTCGAGTCGATTTTGCCGCCCAAGATCGAGATTCGCGGACACGCCATCGAGTGCCGCATCAATGCCGAGCATCCGCAAAAGTTCACGCCCTCTGCCGGAAAGATCACAGCTTTCAACGTGCCCGGGGGCAACGGCGTGCGGGTGGACACTGCACAATACGCCGAGGGTGTCGTTCCGCCCTACTACGATTCGCTCATTGCCAAGCTCATCGTTCACGGCGTTGATCGGGCTGAGGCAATTGCCAAAATGGAGCGCGCTCTCCGCCAGTTCATTGTGCAGGGAATCGACACTTCGATCTCTCTCCATGAGTCGATCTTTGCCGATGAGGACTTCCGCAGTGGCAAGTTCGACACCAAGTTCATGGAGCGTTTCCTGGCTTCCAAAACCAATTGACGTAAGCGCGGCGGCACATTTCAGGCAATCCAGTGCAGGGATGCGCTAGGATTCTGAAGTGATGAAAGTTTCCCCGGTCGCGCGAATCTCTTCAGCCATGGTCCTGCTCGTCGCAAGCACATGCGTCTGTCAAAGCAAAGATGCCAAGAGCAATGCTGGCCCCAAGAACGCAGGCCCTTCCCACGTTGACTGGTCCGCCTACAACGGCGGCATCGACGGCGACCACTACTCGCCCCTCAGCCAGATTCATCGCGGCAATGTAAAGCACCTGTCCCAGGCCTGGGTCTTCGACACGGGCGACCGGGGCGGAATCCAGACCAATCCGTTGGTGGTTGGCGGCACGCTCTATGCTTTTACGCCCACACAAAAGGTGATTGCGCTCGACGCGGCCACCGGTCAGCTCAAATGGAAGTTCGATTCGGGCGCAGGAGGCACGCAGCCGGCGCGCGGCTTTGCCTGGTGGACTGGCGGTGGTGAAGCCCGGCTCTTTGCCGGCATCATGAACTTCCTCTACTGTCTCGATCCAGCGACAGGTAAGCCGATCCCGAGCTTTGGCGAAAACGGCCGCATCGACCTGCGCAAGGGGCTGCGTGAGCCATGGCAGGAGCAGTCGATCGTTTTGACCACACCAGGAATCATCTACAAGGACCTGATCATCGTGGGTGGGCGCAACCCTGAGACGCACCCCGCCCCGCCGGGAGACGTGCGTGCATTCAATGTGCGCACTGGTGAGCTTGCCTGGGTGTTCCACACCATTCCGCGCCCAGGAGAGCCCGGCTACGAGACATGGCCGGCAGATGCCTGGAAGACCGCTGGCGCAGCCAACAACTGGGCGGGTATGACGCTCGATGCTTCGCGAGGAATCCTCTTCGTTCCAACGGGCTCAGCTGTATTCGACTTCTACGGCGGCGACCGAGTTGGAAATGATCTCTATGCTGATTGCGAGCTGGCCCTCGACGCAGCCACAGGTAAACGCCTCTGGCACTTCCAGGGAGTGCATCACGACATCTGGGATCGCGACTTCTCGTCGCCGCCCGCGTTGTTTACGTTCATGCGAAATGGCAAGATGGTGAGCGCGTTGGCGCAGACAAGCAAGCAAGGGCATATCTACGTCTTCGACCGCGAGACCGGCAAGCCGCTCTATCCCATCACCGAGCGGCCCTATCCAGCCAGCACCGTTCCCGGCGAAGTAGCGTCGCCAACGCAGCCGCTGCCGGAAGTCCCACAGCCCTTTGCCCGCCAGCGCCTGACGGAGGACATGCTGACCACGCGAACGCCCGAGGCTCACGCCTGGGCGGTGAAGGAGTTTCAGACCCTGCGCAGCGAGGGCCAGTTCCTTCCATTCGCCGTTGGGCAACAAACGGTTGTCTTCCCGGGATTTGACGGTGGTGGGGAGTGGGGTGGCCCTGCCGTTGACCCGCGCACGAACATTCTTTACGTCAACAGCAACGAGATGGCCTGGACAGGCGGCCTGACCCCTGCAAAGCGTTCCGGCAGCCCCGGAGAGCTGGTCTACGAGAGCCAGTGCGCAATGTGCCACGGGCCCGAGCGCGCCGGCGCGCCGCCCGCTTTTCCGTCGCTAGTGGATATTGCCAAGCGCCTTGCACCGGACAAGATCGCAGACACCGTTCAGCATGGTAAAGGCCGCATGCCGTCCTTTCCAAATATCGATGATGCCCGGCTGACGGCGCTGCTCGACTTTCTGCGCACCGATGTCGACGCGGCGAGGAGCAAGGAACTCGCAACCGTTGATGCCGCGAAGATAGCCGCCCTGGCCCCCGCTAACGCGCCCGGAGCAGCCATCTATCGACAGCGCTGTGCAGCCTGCCATGGCCAACAGCAGCAGGGCGTGCCGCCTGCTATTCCCATGCTCATCGGGGTAGGGAACAGGCTCTCGGTTGCGCAGGTAGCAGACGTTATTCACAAGGGCAAAGGCAAAATGCCGGGTCGGCCGGAGTTCGTTGGCCCTGACCTCGATGCGCTGCTCGCCTACCTCAGTGTCGACGACCATGCAATGAGCGCGATCGAAGCCACTGAACCAGCAGATGCTTACACCTTTACCGGTTATCGCAAGTTCCTCGATCCCGACGGTTATCCGGCCATCGCTCCTCCGTGGGGGACCCTCAACGCTATCGATCTGACCACCGGCAAATACCTGTGGGAGATTCCCCTCGGCGAGTATCCTGAGCTGGCGAAAGACGGACTCACCAACACGGGTTCGGAGAACTACGGCGGTCCCATTGTTACGGCAGGCGGGGTGCTCTTCATTGGCGCCACCATCTTCGACCGCAAATTCCGCGCCTTTGACAGCCGCACAGGCAATCTCCTGTGGGAGTCGCAGTTGCCCTACTCGGGCGTTGCCACTCCGGCCACCTACATGGTCGGCGGCCGCCAGTTCGTGGTTATCGCGGCCAGCGGAGCCCGTGACGCCAAAGGCCCACAAGGCGGCGCTTACGTGGCGTTCGCGTTGCCGCGTTAATTTGCCACCGGAACAGGCGTTAGGATGTCTTCTTTCGATTTCGGATCGCCTGCTGCCGGTCCATGCCAAACGCTGCCGCCAAAGGTCGTGATGTAGATCTGCGTCGGGTCCTGAGGGTCGACAATTACGCGGTGGCCCCACTTGAAGTTGTAGCCCTGAATGCGCAGCCAGTGTTTTCCGGCGTCGGTTGACCTCCACGCGCCCGCGTCAAATCCGCAGATGTAGAGCGTGTCAGGCGATTTGGGATCAATCGTGACGTCATATACATGTTGCGAATCGCCGAACGATTGGGTCCATGTAAGGCCGCCATCCGTGGTCAGATATACCCCCCCTCCAACATCCACCGGGTCGTGTTCCTGTCCCCACGCCGCCAGGTACATCCGCTTGCTGTCACGTGGATCAATCGCCAAGCCAATTGGCCCGTTTACATTTGCCGGAAGAGAAAGCTTCTTCCAGTGCTCAGCTTCATCGATCGAGCGGTAAAGCGATCCGTCGCCCACGTCCGACCCGTAGCTCCCTTCGTTGGCCCGCGCCACAATCAGATAGAGCACACCGTCGGAACTGCGAACGAGCCGCCAGGCATAGGGGTTCTGCTCTTCAATGCCGAAGTTCTTCAGTTCCCAGGTCTTGCCGTTGTCCACGGATTTGTAGACGCCCTTGCCAAACCCGCACGCGTACAAATACCGCGACCCAACCGGGCTTACCGGATCGATGAGGATGTGCGTCACGGCTGTCTCATCCATCCCGTCGTTCGATGGAGTCCAATGCTTGCCGCCATCTTTTGACACCTCAACACCGCCCGTGAAGTCGGTTGCGTCCTGGTGACGCCACATCTTCGGATGCGGAAGATCGTGAATGTAACTGAACGCTCCCCACATCAAACCTTTTACATCCGGATCGAATGCCAGCCAATAGGTGGTGTTTCTCCACTCGTCTGGGACGCCTTCGGTGGCCGTTTCCCACGACTGGCCCCCGTCGTAGCTTTGGAACGCTCCAATGTCGGTGTAGTCGATGAAGATGTGCTTCGGGTCAAAGGGATCGAACTGAACCCCGTAGGCCGTGGTTACATCCAGGCCGCGTGTGGTCCAGCGATTCTGTCCCACTTGCACCGAGTTCACTTGCGCCCAGGTCTTACCGCCGTCGAGTGTCCGGTAGGCGCGAAAAAGATCGGTGGCGTATACGATCTCCGGGTGCCCCGGCGCAACGGCGAGGCCGTACGGCGCGTCGAAAATGATGCTCTTGCTTCCGTCGAAGTTGCTGCTGTTGGCTCGCTGCTCAATCCACGAGCCTTCCTTGTTGGTGGCGGGCCTGGTCGACTCTTTCAGCACAATCGACCATGTTTTTCCTCCATCGGTCGTCTTGGCAATTCCGTTGTAGAAGTCTGCTACCTGCTCTCCCAGCTTCAGGTCGCGAAATCCTACATAGGCGATCTTGCCATTCTCTGGCGATGCGGCCACCGCGCCAAACTGAGCCCCTTGCTGGCCGAGATCAGGGGTCTGCACCTGCCAACTCCGCCCCTCGTCGCTGGAGATTGAAAGCGCACCGTCGCTTGTGGTTGCGTAGAGGGTCATGCCTCCACCGGTCGCTCCACCGCTGGCATGCGTGATCTTGAGATCGGACCCACCAACCGGCTTCATCTTCTCCAGCTTGTCGTTATTCACTCCGCGAAGACCGACCGCGAGCCGGTTTCCGCCGGCATAGGAGAGGAACATAAGTCCGTCCGCGGGAAAATCAACCTCTCTTTGAAACGTCACGCCACCATCCTTCGACATGAGGAGGGCAGTGGCATTCTGTCCGGGATCCCAGAAGGCAATATGGACGCTGGAGTCTTTCGGATCGACGACGATGAGCCCAATCGACGTGCCGGCGACATAAGTTTCATCCTCAGTCGTGAGGCTGTAGTCGCTGTGATCGCCGTTCTGGTGCTCCACGGTTTTCTTTGCCGGGTCGGGGTAGACCATGCTCCAGGATGCGCCTGAATCGTCACTACGCCACAGGGCAGCGCCACCGGCATAGATTCGCTTCGGATTGTTGGGATCAAAAGCGAAGCTCGTTAGACCGTTGCGCAAGTTAAACATACGCCAAGAGTTACCGCCATCCTGGGTGATGTATGCGCCCGTCATGTCGCAGCGCACCACCACCAGCCTGGGGTCGGTTGGGCTGACGGTGGGACTCGCCATGGTTCCCCCGCCCCCCGGGCCAATGATTTTCCACGCATCCAGACGCGGAGCAGGCCCGGGTGTCTGAGCCGGTGCGATTTGGACGGTCAAACAGAAGACAAGAGCCAGAAAAGAAAGGACTTTCAAATTGAACCTCCGGGGGTGAGGTACATGGGTGCGATGACCAGCCACCGCTAGCATTGTAGCGGAGGCATATTTAAGCGGAAACATCTGCGGCTTTTTTTCGCCTTTTATTCCCATTTCAGGTATGCTGGCTTCGCAACATCGGAGGTTGTTCAATGGACTTCAAACAGAAACTTATCGCAGAATTCGATCGCGAGACGGCGACCACCCGCAAAATGCTGGAGGCAGTTCCCGCAGATGCCGACTTCAACTACAAACCCCACGAAAAATCGATGCCGCTCGGGCGCTTGCTTGGGCACCTTTCTGACACCGCAGGCGATTGGGCGATCCACACCCTCACCACAGACAAGCTCGAATTCCCAGAGGGCCACAAGTTTGAGCCCTACATTCCAGCATCGAAAGATGCAATGCTCGCGCGGTACGACAAGCAGGTGGCTGAGGCCAAGGCTGCACTCGTCGCGTTCGACTCCTCAAAGTGGGACGATCATTGGAAGTTTGTGGCTGGCGGCCAGGCATGGATCGATGAGCCCAAGTACGACGTATGGCGCACCTGGGTTGTGAACCACATGATCCATCACCGCGCGCAGGTCGGCGTGTATCTCAGGCTGCTGGATCATAAGATTCCCGGCTCATATGGTCCTTCTGCGGACGGGATGTAAACCGGCCGATCACACCGACAGAGAAAAGAGGACTGCGGCTCGTTTTTCGGCTTCAGAGCGGTCTCGGTATTCCATCACTGACAACTGGCCGCAGTCCCTTCTACTCTTGTATCTATGCCGCATTCATTTCCTCGTGTCTACCCGATCCTCGATGCGTCGATCCTCCCCGCAGCCGATCGGGCCGTCTTTCTGCACCGTCTTGGCTCTGAACTCACAGAGGCCGGGGTTACTCTCCTTGAGTACCGAAACAAAACAGGCAACGCCGCTGAGCTGCTCGCTGACTGCGAAGCTCTGCGTGCTGCCATGCCTGCCGGCAAGGTGCGCCTGATTCTCGACGACCATGCAGACCTGGTGGATCGGCTCCAGTTTGACGGCGTCCATGTGGATGCAGGGGACGCATCCCCCGCGGAGGCGCGGCGCCTGGTGGGTCCAAACCGCATGGTAGGCACGTTCGGCGGCAGTGAGGCATTGGTCGAAGATATTCTGCTCGCTCCTGCGGACTATCTCTCCATCGGGCCGGTCTTTCCGACGCGTACCAAACAAACCTCGAAGCCGCCAATCGGAACTGAAGGCGTGAAATGGCTGCGTTCGCAGGCCGGGTCAGGGCCAATTCTGGTTGCCGTTGGAGGTGTAACGCGGGCTACAGCAGCTAAGGTTATCCTCGCGGGAGCCGATGTTGTGGCCGTCTCTGAAGGATTATTCGGCCAGCCCAATCCCGCCGCCGAGTTCCGTGCCTGGTTGGCGGAACTGACCGAATAGAGCGGTTGCCGTCGCAGAGGGATCAACTCGCAGGGAACGAGACGGCCAATCGTTTCAAGAAAAACAAAGACATCCGCGCCAAATTCCTTTACAACTAATCATTAAGTGAGCCCTTCAAACCTGACTCAATTCCCCAAGCCTGCTTGTTCGCCTGACGCGCCCACGCCCGACGCACCCAAGCCCGGCGCCGTGGGGATGGTCCAGAGCCTCGGACTGTTCAGTTCCACCGCGCTTGTCATCGGGTCGATGATCGGTTCGGGCATCTTCATCGTCGACGCCGATATCGCGCGTGGCACCAACTCGCCGGCACTTTTCCTTGGTGCTTGGGTCGTCACGGCCGTTCTCACCATAATCGCCGCGCTCAGCTACGGCGAGCTCGCCTCCATGATGCCCAAGGCCGGTGGGCAATACGTCTACCTGCGCGAGTCGCTCGGCCCGCTCTGGGGATTTCTTTACGGCTGGACGCTTTTCCTGGTCATCCAGACTGGGACTATCGCCGCGGTGTGCGTTGCGTTCGGCAAGTTTCTCGGCGTTTTTTTTCCGACAATCTCCACGACCCACTGGCTTTGGCACATTGCCCATGTTCCAGGCATCACCGTCGGCCCTATGGTTCTCGGCAATATGGAGATCGGCGTCAGCACGGCCAACTTGACCGCCATTGTGATCGTCTTCTTTCTCGCCATCGTAAACATTTTCGGTGTACGGCTCGGCGCCATGATCCAAAACGTCTTCACGTCGGCCAAGGCACTGTCTTTGGCCGCGCTCATCCTGTTGGCGTTCACAGTTGGGCGCAATGCGATTGCTTCTGCTGCCAATTTCGGCCCAGGCCTGAGCGAGTTCTGGAAGAATGCCGGCTGGGGTTCGCTTCATCCAGTTCAGGTTGGAGTTGGCGGGCCGATTGTCCTGGTGAATCTGGCAGTCATTCTTGCGGTGGTGCAGGTGGGTTCGCTCTTCTCGGCCGATGCGTGGAACAACATCACTTTCACCGCTGGCGAAGTGAAGAACCCCAGGCGCAATATTCCGTTGTCCCTCATCTTGGGCACGGGCTTTGTCCTCACCGTCTACTTTCTGGCGTCGCTTTCCTATCTGCTTGTTTTGCCGATGCACGGCGATCCGAGCGGAACGACCGTCCTGGCCCGTGGCATTCAATACGCTGCGGAGGACCGCGTGGGTACGGCGGCTCTGGAGCAGATATTCAGCTCGGGCGGTGCGTGGCTGATGGCAGGCGCAATTCTAATCTCGACATTCGGCTGCGCCAACGGCATGACCCTCGCCGGCGCGCGCGTCTATTACGCGATGAGTCAGGATGGGCTCTTTTTCAAGTCCGTCGGCAAGCTTCACCCGCGTTACAAGACGCCGGTCGCGGCGCTTCTTGTGCAGGCGGTATGGACCACCGTGCTTTGCGTCTCCGGTTCCTATAGCCAATTGCTCGACTACATCATCTTTGCCGTGCTGGTCTTTTACATTCTCACCATCGCCGGACTCTTCGTGCTTCGCGTTAAGCGCCCCGACGCACCGCGCCCTTACAAGGCGCTGGGCTACCCGATTCTTCCGGCCGCGTACATCCTGCTGGCTTCATGGATCTGTGTCGTATTATTGCGATACAAGCCACAGTACACATGGCCCGGCCTGGCATTGGTGCTGCTCGGCATCCCCGTTTACATCTTCTGGTCTAAAGCGAGCCGAAAGACTTCAAGAGACTAATCCAACCCAATTGCGCGCAAAGGAGTGGTTCACCCACATGGCGAATGTCTTCAGAAGAAAGCCTCTGCACCTGATTGTTTCGGAAGCCAAAGAAGAAGGGGATGAGCACCTCAAGCGGTCTCTTGGACCGATTTCGCTCACTGCATTGGGCGTCGGTGCGGTCATTGGCGCGGGCATCTTTGTGATGGCAGGTTTGGGGGCGCATGAGGCAGGGCCGGCTCTTACCCTCTCCTTTGTGATGTGCGGGGTCGCATGCACGTTTGCGGGCCTCTGCTATGCCGAATTCGCGGCCATGATTCCGTTAGCGGGTTCGGCATATACCTATTCGTACGCCACTCTGGGAGAGCTGTTTGCCTGGATTATCGGCTGGGATCTCACCCTCGAATATGCGATGGGCGCCAGCACAGTAAGTTCCGGCTGGTCGAACAATTTCGTCGAGTTTCTCAAGATTTTTGGGCTCAAGATTCCACTTTGGCTGGCCTATGACCATTGGACGGGGATCGATCAGGGGCAAAAACAGGCTGCGCGCGAGTTTCTCTCGCAGGCGCATCCTGAACTGGCGGTTGGTTCGACTGGCTATTTGGACGCCCTGAAGGGATTGATGGTGAACCCGCCGCCTGCGATTGTCGAGCGGGGACACCAACTGCTGAGTGCCCCGCATCTCTTTGGCGTTGAAATTGGATTCAACTTGCCAGCTTTTATTATTGCCCTGATTATTACGGCCATTCTTGTGATTGGTATTCAAGAGAGCGCAAAGTTCAATGCAACCATTGTGATTGTCAAGGTCACGGTCGTTCTGTTTATTATTGCCCTCGGCTCGCGCTATATCCATCCGGGGAACTGGGGCCATGACTGGAGCAGTTTCGCCCCGTTCGGCCTTGCCGGCATAAGCTCGGCTGCGGCATATATCTTCTTTGCGTTTATCGGCTTTGATGCCGTCTCAACCACGGCGCAGGAGGCCAGGAATCCGCAACGCGACCTGCCAATTGGAATTATCTGCTCGTTGATTATCTGCACGCTGCTCTATGTGGGAGTGGCAGCCGTTCTTACGGGCATGGTTCCCTGGCAGTTGGTCAACGTCGAAGCGCCCTTGACTTACGCGTTTCTGGATCACAACATCGGCTGGGCGGGCGACATTATCACATGCGGCGCATTGGCCGGGCTCACTTCTGTGATGCTGGTGATGCTTATCGGGCAGACCCGAGTTCTCTACGCAATGGCCTCCGATGGGCTGCTCCCGAAAAAGTTCTTCGCCGCGATTCACCCGAAGTTTCACACCCCCTGGAAGAACACCATCCTGGTGGGGCTGGTGGCAGCGAGCATCGGCTCCGTTACACCAATCAATAAGATTGGCGAGATGGTGAACATCGGGACGTTGCTGGCCTTCGTAATGGTCTGTGCCTCGATCATCGTGCTTCGTATCAAGTCTCCGAATCAGCCAAGGCCGTTCAGAACGCCAGGAATCTATTTGGGCGGGAAATTGCCGATCGTGCCAGTTCTTGGCATCCTCGCCAACGGCTACCTGATGTATCACCTGGGATTAGGGAATTGGATACGCCTGATCGTTTGGCTGGTGATAGGCCTGTTTGTCTATTTCCTGTATTCCCTCAAGCACAGTCGGGTGCAGGCACTGCCTTCGAGCACAGAGGGCATGTAGCGGAGCTTGACTTTGGAGCAAGACGCGACGGCCCCCTGAACCGGGAGCCGTCTCTGTTTGGAAGATAGGCCAGGTCAGATGCGCCAGTTGTCTGGGCGCCAGTCCTTGATGCGCTCCTTGATCTGCTTGCGGTTGAGGTTGTGCTCGAGGGCCTGTTTGGCGAGCTCAACGACCTCGTCGTCGGAGGCAAAGCGGAGGCCGATGAGCTGATCTTCAGAGAGCTTGTAGATCTGGGCGTGCCACTCGGAGGGGGCGAGAGCCTGGAGGCGAAGGCGCTCCTCAAGACGGATGACGCGGTCCTGGACCTTGAGAGGGTAGGTGCGGATGCGGAGAACCGGGATGAAGACTGCGATGGAAAGGAGTATGAGCCACTCAGAATAGACGAGCCAGTGGTTGAGCCCGAACTTGTGGAGTTCAAGGGTAAAAAAGATGGTGATCGCGATGTTAACGACGAGCACAGCAAAGAGAATCAGGTGATATGGAGAGTCGAAGCGGGCATGCTTCTTGAAGCTTTGTGGGGTTTGATCGCTCATGAAATTCCTTCGTTTCTCTCAGGCCGATGTTGGCTGACTTGCTTGGGACGACATCGGGGGATCAACACGCAGCCGCGCGGGAGACCTGGAAGCCCACGCTGGGAGCGATTGTCCGTGGCCGGTGGGGGCTATGTCAATGCACGTAGGTGAAAGGTAACTAACACAGAATGGGCAGGTAACGAGAATTGGGGGTGGCCTCGTAGCCCGCGCTCCCGGCGCGGTTGCACATCTGGTGCGGAATACCTGAGTTTGTTGCCGAGCGGAAAGCCGGCGTTTGAGCAAATCGGAGAGCCCTCAACGGCTGACGCAGGAAGGGGTGGTCTGGTAGTGTTCTGTTTTCGTGAAGAAGTAATGAGAGGCAGGATTCGAATGAAATCGGGAGTGGAGTTCATGATGGGCCGGAAAAGTTCTGTTGCGATCTTCTTTGTGCTGGCTTTGATCACTGCGGCGAGCGCGCAGGTGAAGCTGCCCAAGGTGTTGGCGAGCCACATGGTGGTGCAGAGAGATCTGCCGGTGCATGTGTGGGGGATGGCGAGCGCTGGGGAGTTGGTGAGCGTGAGCTTTCGCGGGGAGACTGGATCGACGACGGCGAGCCAACTGGGGCGGTGGAGCGTGTATCTGAAGCCTGGGGCGGCGGGTGGTCCGTTCACGATGACGGTGCAAGGAACTCCGGCGGCGGGAGGCGCGGAGGAGGCATTGACGCTCGAAGATGTGCTGGTGGGCGATGTGTGGGTGGCATCTGGGCAGTCGAATATGGAGTTTCCGCTGAAGCGGGCTTCGACCGCCGCGACGGATTTGCCGAATGCGGGGAATTCTCAGATTCGGCTGCTGATGGTGGACAAGAAGCCGGCGGATTATGCGCAGGACGATATCTCGACTTCTGGATGGACGGCGTCGACGCCGGAGACGGCGAAGGAATTCTCGGCTGTGGCGTGGTTCTTTGCGCGGGAGATTGAAGAGAAGGAACATGTGCCGGTGGGGGTGATTGACTCGACGTGGGGTGGAACTCCGGCGGAGGCGTGGACGCGGGTGGCTGCGCTGGGGGAAGATGCGTCGCTTAGTTCGCTGTTTTCAGAGTGGGGCAAGCGGACGGACATTGAGGCCGATTCTGCCCTTGCAATCAAAGATGAGCAACGGCAGAAGGATGAGGCCAGGGCGGCAGGGAAGCCGGAGCCGCAGTTTGGGTGGCATCCAGATGTTTTGAGTTGGGGGCCGGGGCTGCTATGGAACGGGATGATTGCGCCGCTGACGCCGATGGCGATTCGGGGAGTGATCTGGTACCAGGGGGAGAGCAATGCGGGACCGGAGCGAAACACGATCTATGACAAGACCATGCGGGCGCTGATTGAAGACTGGCGCAAGCAGTGGGGCGTGGGCGCGTTTCCGTTTCTTTATACGCAGATTGCAAACTGGCAGCCCGGAGGTAGCTGGCCCGTATTGCGCGAACAGCAACTGAAGACGCTGGGGTTGGTGAACACCGGGATGGCGGTGACCATTGATATTGGGAACCCGGACGATATTCACCCGACGAACAAGGCCGAGGTTGGCCGGAGGCTGGCGCTGTGGGCACGGGCACTGACCTACGGAGAGGCGGTTGAGGATTCGGGGCCGCTTTTCCGGCAGGCTACGCCGGAAGGGAAGTCGATTCGAGTCTGGTTTGAACATCATGCGAAAGGGTTGGTGGCGAAGGGCGGGGAGTTGACCGCGTGGGAAGTGGCGGGGGCGGATGGGAAGTTTGTGTCCGCAACGGCGAAGATCGATGGGAACACGGTAGTGGTGACGAGCGATGCGGTGGCCGAGCCCAGGTTTGTTCGGTATGGGTGGGCAGCTAACCCGGAGTGCAATTTGTTCAACGGGGAAGGGCTGCCGGCGTCGCCGTTTACGAGCGAGTGAGGGAGGGACTAAGGGACTGAGGGACTAGGGACCAGGAGGAGCGAAAGAGCAGCGGGCGGGGTGGTCATAGGTCTCGGTTACGTCTTCGCCGGAATGCGGATGGTGGTGTCCTGGATCTCGATGATTCCGGAGCCGGCGCGGCGCTCGATCTCGGGGAGTAGTGCTTCGATTTTCTCGCGGGTCTCGAGGATCTCGATCTTGATGGGCAGATGGTCAGAGATTTCGAGGATGTGTGCGGAGTGGATGTGGTGGGTGGAGCCGAAGCCGGCTACACCTTTGAAGACGGTTGCGCCGTAGACGCCGTTCTTGAAAAGGAAGTCGAGCAGGCTGGTATAAACGGGCATGCCGTGGTGCTTGGCGCCATCGCTGAGGTAGATGGAGAGTTTGACGGCTGGTCCAGAGGTGAGCATAGTCGCTCCTTGTGCCGTGGGGGCAACAGAGTACTGAAGCACCTGGATTGAAGCACCGACGGGGATCAGTTGGCAAGGGTCGGGGACACAGGGAACAGGGAACAGGGAACAGGGAACAGGGGACAGGGAACAGGGAACAGGGAACAGGGAACAGGGAACAGGCTTAGATGCATCGGGCGATGCCGGACAGAGTGCCAGCTAGAGGATCTCGGCCAGGGCGGAGCCGCCCCAGACGGCGATGAGTCCGAGGACGAGGCTTCCTCCGGCGTAGAGGGCGGCGAGGAACCAGGCACCAGAACGGAGGGAGGAGAGGGTTTCCCATTCGTAGGTGGAGAAGGTGGAGTATGCCCCGATGAAGCCGACGGGGAGAAGGAAGCGCCAAGCGGGGTTGAGGTCGGCGCGTTTGCCGAAGTAGGTGAGCGTGAAGCCGATGACGAGGCAAGCGGTGAGGTTGACGATGAGGGTGCCGTAGGGGAACTTGATGCCCATGCGGCCGGCGATGGACGAGCCGACCCAGTAGCGTGCGACGGAGCCGAGTGCGCCGCCGATGGCGATGAGGATGTATTTCTGCAAGTGCGATCTCCTCTTGAGTTAGGACTTGGGGATCGCGCCGGGAATGAGGCTCCACGACAGGATGCCCTGTCAGGAGTCATCAGCTGCCCCGTCAAAGCGAAGGGGCGGCGGTTGAGGGTGAACTCCATCACCGCTTGGTTTGTGTCTTTATTACAAGGCGAGGATGGGGGCGGTGTCAAACGGGTAGAGGCGGGTGCAGCGGGAAGTGGGATCACGATGTTGAAATTGGTTGCGCGGGGCATTGGGAGGTATGGGGAACATCCCGTCTGTCCCGAGTTTTTCCTGTCCCGAGTTTTTCGGATCGCTTGATACAGCCGTACAGTTTTACTGGCGCTGTAATCCCGGTTCAGCTGTTCGCGTAAGTGGTTGAAACATATATTGGTTAAGTTCATTTTACAGTTTTACAGTCGAAAAATGGTGTGCGGCGACGGTTTTGAAGGGCGTAAGGGCCGTCGGGCGTTGATGAGGCAGCAGCCTGAAGTGCTTTAACTGGTATGATTTCCAACGATTCCTCGGTTTTGGAGACTGTCGGGTGGCCGGGCAAAAAAGTCGGCATAGATGTGGACGTTTTGCGCATTGTTCAGTGGTAGTTTTCAGTGGTCAGTGGTTCGTTGAAACACAAGGGATTTCGGGCTGGTTGGCATTCCTAGAAAGATTGTGCGCCTTGGGGACGTAATTATGTGCAAAAAGTAAAGGCTAGCGATTTGGGGGTTAGTGGTGAGTGACCAGGGGAGCCGAGCGCGACGCAGGGAGTGGGGTCGGACGGGGCAGCGATAGGGGATTCAGGGCGGGCTGCGGGGTGCCGAAAACGTGGGGGAATCGGGCCGGATTCAATGCAAAGAATCAGGGGCGGAGGTGGGAATTCGTCCGTTTAGAAGCGGAAGAAATTTCATTTTCAGTGGGGAGCTGGGCATTCGTCCTGTTAGAAGGGGACGAAATGGCTTGATTCAGGGGTGGAATTGGGGAATTCGTCCTGTTACAACCGGACAAAATCATAATCTTGATGCCAAAATCGAGGGCACACACGCGGTTGGAAGGTGCATTTGAGGGTCAGGCGGGCCAAAAGTATGACAAGAGTTGTTATAAATCAGAGAGCAGGGAACAGGGAACAGGGTCTGAGGGACTAAAGACGCGCGAGGGCCGGGGTGGTGTGGAAAGGGTTGCCGGGGTGCGGGGGCGGTCTGGCGGGGTTGGGGGGCGAAGGGGATTACGAGGTTAGCGGGCGAAGCTTATGCGCAGGCGGGTGCGGGTGGCTTTGGCGAAGCGCTCGAGAGTGCGGGTTGAGGGCAGGACCTTTCCGCTTTCGAGGCGGGCGATGACGGCTTGGGTTGTGCCCATGGCCCGGGCGACCTGCTCTTGGGTCATATCCGCGTCGGCGCGGGCTTTGATCATGGAAGAGGCGAGCGCGAACTCGGACTCCAGCGCGTCGTAGGCGGCGACGTACCTGGGGTCCTTCTTCCAGTGCTTGAAGGACTCTTGGACGGGGACTGCAATGGTCTTCATATCCAACGCCTTTCACCGGCTACCATTATATGGTAGTTTATAAACTACAGGCGCTGCAATGATCGAATTCAAGCAGACAGAGACCTTTCGGAAGTGGCGGCTTCGCCTTAGAGATGAACGGGCGCGGGCTCTGATCGCATCGCGGCTGGACCGGCTGGCGTTTGGGAACGCCGGAGACGTGAGGCCGGTGGGGCAGGGGATCAGCGAGCTGCGCATCGATTACGGGCCGGGATACCGTGTGTACTTACTGAGGTGGGGCGAGGAGATCATTATTCTGCTCTGCGGCGGCGACAAAGACACGCAAGAGAACGACATCAAGACGGCCAAGCGACTGGCGAAGGAATGGAGGGAGGAAAATGCCTAAGAAAAGAGTGAGTGAGAAGCTGACGAACTATGACCCGGCGGAAGATCTGGGTTCGGATGAGGCGATTGCGGTGTTCATGGCGGAGGCGTTCAAGACGAACGATGTTGCTTATATCTCCCATGCGCTGGGGGTGGTGGCGCGGGCCAAGGGAATGGCGCAGATCGCCGTACAGACCGGGCTTTCGCGAGAGCAACTGTACCGGTCGTTCAGCGCGAAGGGAAATCCGACGCTGAAGACTACGCTGGCGGTGATGAAGGCGTTGGGGGTGCAGTTGACGACGAAGGCGAAGAAGGCGGCGTGAGGGGAGCGTAATGCCCAGGTCGCGCGCGGTTGAGGTAGGTCTTGATCTTTCAGGATGATGTGGACTCGACAAGATTCGCTTGTATTAGGCGTAAAACCAGCGTAATCTTTTCATAGTTGTTCGCAGACGCGAGTCTGCTAAACCCCAGCCTGGGGCATAATAGGGCTAGAGCGGGCCGCCTTGTGCGGCCCCCTCGCTTTTTAGGGCCAGAGTTTTGTAGCGATTTCGCGATCCGCAAAGCGTTCCCTGGGGAAGATGGTCACTGCCCAGCGCTTCTTTCCTGCGTGCCCACAGATGAGAACTCTGTAGATTGTCTGGGCATCTGTTCCGAAATTCTTGATGTATGCGTCGCCTGGGATGGCGCGGCCCATGGCTTGCCAGTTGGGGACGATCATGGTGGGGGCTTCGATGATCGGGCGCGCCCAACTGAGCTCCTGTGCTCGGCGGATTTGAATGCGGCCGGGGTTGAGGGTGATTCTGCCGGACTGAATCTGTTCGATGGTCATGCGGCGGTTTTTCGGTTCCTTTCCGAATTTGTCCGTGAGCTTGATGAGGTGGACGAAGTCTGTGTCGAGGAATGTGACTCGGGAGCCGCGCGGGTCGACGATCTCACTACCGCAAAGATTGAAGCGGTACCAGTTGAAGAGTTCGAGCAGGGTGGTGATGGGGAGAACGGCAGGTGTGCCTTCGGCCCATTTGGGCGGGGTTGGAGGCTCGGGTAGGATGTCTTCGTTCAACGCGGCCGATCAAGTCTGGAAGGAACGCTCCATCATAGTTCGTTCCGAGTTGGCCGCCATGTCGCAAGGAACACGAAGGTATTGGGTACCCGGTTGCTGGAGTGGGCGCGGTGAGGAGATTCGGGGATGAATCCTTGGCCTATCGCTCCTGAGTGCCTTGATTGTGATCTCGGCGGTCGATTTTTAGGCGCCCCGCACGAGTGCCAAAGGAGACGCAGTTGATTCTGTCGATCAGTCCCCACTCCGGATCACCCTCTGCTGTCATGAATGACAGCAGGTGAAGACCATTTGAAAAGCCCACATCGATTTCCGGAATCCGCCCGAACAGGCTGACGGATTGAACCAGCGAACCGGTTAATCGCACGAAAGCTCTCGGCCATTTCTTCTCATCGGTCCAGCTTCCGCACCAGATTCTGCGCTTTCCTTCGATTCGCCAACTCCATTCGATGCAGATTGTAAATTGGCCTTTCGGATTTCCCGGGGTGCCATCGCGTCGGACCCTGCCCGGAAGGAGATCGCCTATCTCAAGAAAGATGGCTGATCCGTACCCCCGCCAAATGTGGTTGACGCGAAGACCCGATATGTACGCGAGGGATTTATGGAATTCAACAGATGTGCATGCGTCATTCATGGATGTCGATCCGGCTAGTTATGCTTGCCTTTCCATTCGGCGTAGGGGCCTTGGAAGTCTTCGATGCCGGTGGGGGTGAAGTTCCAGAGGCGGGTGGCTACTTCGTCGATTAGGTCGTGGTCATGAGTTACTAACAGGACCGTGCCTTCGTAGCGCTGGAGCGCGATGTTGAGGGCGTTGATGGCTTCGAGGTCTAAGTGGTTAGTTGGCTCGTCGAAGATGAGGATGTTGGGCTTGGTGAGGATGAGCTTGCAGAAGATGAGGCGGGCCTGTTCTCCGCCGGAGAGAGCCTTGGTTTGCTTGTCGCCTTCTTCGCCGCTGAACAACATTTGACCGAGGATGCCGCGGATTTCTTCGCTGTGGGCGTCGGGCTTCCAGCGATGGAGCCATTCGGCGACGCTGAGGCCGGGTTCGATGAGGGCGCCGACGTCCTGAGGGAAGTAGCCGATCTGGGCCTCGTGGCCCCAGAAGACGGAGCCTGAGTCGAGAGTGAAGTCCTTGTCGGCGAGGCCGGGGTAGTTGTTGAGAAGGCTCTTGATGAGGGTGGTTTTTCCCGCGCCGTTGCGGCCCATGAGACAGATCTTTTCGCCACGGATGCAGTTGGCGGTGAATCCGTCGAGGACCTTCTGGTCGTTGTAGAGCTTGGTGATGTGTTTGAACTCGAGGACGTGCTTGCCTGACGGGCGGACCTGGTCGAACTTGATGTAGGGGCGCTGGATGTTGGAGCGGGCGAGCTCGTTGGTCTGGAGGCGTTCGACTTCTTTGCGGCGGCTGGTGACCTGGGAAGAGCGCGTGCCGGCGGCGAAGCGGGCGATGAAGTCGTTGAGCTGGGCGATCTTCTTTTCGCGCTGGGAGATCTGCGACTCGAGTGTGGAGCGGATCTGGGTCTTGGCCATGACCATGTCGTCGTAACCGCCGGTGTAGACAATGATGGTTTGGTAATCGATGTCGGCGGTGTGGGTGGTGACGGAGTTGAGGAAGTGGCGATCGTGGGAGATGGCGATGAGGGTGCCATCGTAGTTCTGGAGGAAGTCCTGGAGCCAGTGGATGGACTCGAGATCGAGGTAGTTGGTGGGCTCGTCGAGGAGCAGGGCTTCGGGCTTGCCGAAGAGGGCCTGGGCGAGGAGGACGCGGACCTTTTGGCCGCCCTGAAGCTCGGACATCTTGCGGTCGTGGATTTCTTCGGGGATGTCGAGGCCGTCGAGGAGGATGGCAGCGTCGGCTTCGGCGGTGTAGCCGTCTTCGTCGCCGATGGTGCCTTCTAGCTCGCCGAGGCGCATGCCGTCCTCGTCGGTCATTTCGGGTTTTTCGTAGATGCGGTCGCGCTCTTCGAGGGCGGCCCAGAGAGGCTTGTTGCCCATGATGACGGTATCGATGACTCGGTAGGCATCGAACGCGAACTGGTCCTGGCGGAGGACGCCGAACTTGCGGGGGCGGACTACGTTGCCCTTTTGGGCGTCTAGCTCGCCGGTGAGGACCTTCATGAAGGTGGATTTGCCGGAGCCGTTGGGCCCGGTGAGGCCGTAGCGGCGGCCTTCGATGAAGGCGACCGAGACATCTTCAAAGAGAATCTTTGCGCCGTAGCGCATGGAGACGTTGCTGACAGAGATCATTGCTTGGTCTTGTTTCCTTGGTTGCAGGCCGCAGCCCGGTAAGGGCCGCGCGGGCCGGATAAGGGTGAATTGGATGAGTGGTTGAGGGCGCACGCAGGCGAGGCCCGAACAACGCTGGCTTTTCTAGTTTCTCACAGGAAGGGAATTGGGAGCAGTAGAGGCGGTGAAGGCCCGCGGGGCAGGCTGGTCTACCCGAGAAACGCCATGGTGATGTGGTTGACCAGGAAGGCAGCGCCGTAGGCGAGGGCGAGCATGTAGAGGAACTGGATGGCCGGCCACTTCCAGGAGTTGGTCTCGCGGCGTACGACGGCCATCGTGGAAGTGCACTGCATGGCGAAGGCGAAAAAGATCATGAGGGCGAGCGCGCCGCCGAGGGTCATGTCGTGATGGAGAGCGGTCTGGAGGTGCATGGCCTGGGTGGCGGGGTCTGCGCCGTAGAGAGTGCCCATGGTGCTGACCATGACCTCGCGGGCAAGGACGGATGAGAGCAGGCCGATGCCGATCTTCCAGTTGAAGCCGAGTGGGGCGATGGCTGGTTCGATGAAGTGGCCAAGGCGGCCGATCATGGAGTTGGCGAGCTCTGGCGCGGCCCATGAGCCGGAGCCGAGATGAATGGGCGGGATGTGGGCGAGGACCCAAAGGACGAGGGTGACGGAGAGGATGACGGTTCCGGCCTGGCGAAGGAAGACGCTTGCGCGGTCGTAGAGTCGCATGGCGAGGGAACGCATCGTGGGCATGCGGTACTGGGGCAACTCGAGGATAAAGGGGGTTTCGCTGGACTTGAGGATTGAACTCTTGAGGAGCCAGGCGGTGGTCATGGCTCCGACGAAGCCGGCGAGATAGAGGCTGAGCATGACGATGGTGCGTAGGCCGAGAAAGCCGTGGAGGAAGACGATGTTGGGGATGAAGGCGGCGATGAGCAGCATGTAGACGGGCAGTCGCGCGCTGCACGTCATGAAGGGGGTGACGAGGATGGTGGCCATGCGGTCGCGCTTGTTCTCGATGGTACGGGTGGCCATGATGGCGGGGATGGCGCATGCGTAAGCGGAGAGCAGAGGGATGAAGGCTTTGCCGTTGAGTCCGGTGGTGCGCATGACACGATCGGCGATGAGAGCGGCGCGGGCAAGATAGCCGGAGTCTTCGAGGATTCCGATGAAGAGGAAGAGCAGGAGTATCTGGGGGAGGAAGACGAGAACGGAGGAGATGCCCTTCCAGGCGCCGTCGAGGAGGAGCGACTGGAGCCAGCCGGCGGGGAGCAGGGGGCGGATGAGGTCGGCAGCACGTGCGAGCAGGTCGCCGAAGCCGTCGGAAAGGGGCTGGCCGATGGAGAAGACGACTTCAAAGACTCCGATAACGACGATAAGGAAGAGAAGCGGGCCCCAGATGCGATGAAGGAGGATGTTGTCGATCTTGCGGGTGCCTTCGACACTGAGGGGGGCCTGGTAGCCGGTGCGGCGGCTGACCTGAGCGGCCCAGGTGTGGGCGCTGGCTGCATTGCCGAGGACAGGCAGTGTAAGGGGAGGGGCGACTGTGCCGTTGCCTGGCTGGTTGAGGAAGAGTGAGACCGCGTCGAGGCCTGTGCCGTGCGTCGCGCTGATGCGGGCGACGGGTGCGCCAAGCTCGCGGGCGAGTTGGAGGGGGTCGATGTGGCCGCCTCGTGACTCCATGAGGTCCGACATGTTGAGCAGGACGAGAGTGGGGAGACCGACGGCAAGTACGGGAGCGGCGAGCATAAGCTGGCGCGTGAGGTGCTGTGAGTCAAGAACGATGATGACGGCGTCGGGCTTGGGGGTGCCGGGCATGCGGCCGCGAAGAACGTCGATGGAGACGCGGGCGTCCTCAGAGTAGGGCGTTAGGGAGTAGATGCCGGGCAGGTCGATGAGGGTGAGATCGTCGCGGCCTACGCCGGCCATGAGGCCCATGCGCTGCTCGACGGTGACGCCGGGATAGTTTGCGACCTTCTGGCGGAGGCCTGTGAGGCGATTGAAAAGGGTGGACTTGCCGGAGTTTGGAGGGCCGATGAGGACGACAGTGCGCAGGGCTGACGGCGCCTTTGGGGGCGGCGGTGGAACAAAGGCGGGCGTTTCGCAGCAAGCGCTCATCGACGGGCCTCAACGAACTGGGGGGCGGTGTCCTCTTCGATGGGTTTGCTGGCTGGGGCCTGAACGGAGGCAATGGGGCCCGTTGGGCGGACGGCGATGGCTTCTGCGGTTTCGTGGCGGAGGGCGATCTCCATGCCGTCGATGAGGTATACGGTGGGGTCGCCGGCGGGGGCGCGGCGAAGGGCCATGATCTCTGCGTCAGGGACAAAGCCCATATGCATCAGATGGTTCTGCACGGATTCGGGCAGGTTAAGTGCCACCAGGATCGCGCTTTCACCGACTTTGAGTTGGCTGAGAATACTCACCTGCCGAGGGACTCCGACGGGCCTGCGAAAAGGAAGCACCCGAAAATTACGACCAGAAAGGTCGGACTTCAGTATAGGACCAAATAGGTCTGAGTTGCAAATGAACGGTCGACGCAATTGATGGAGCAACATACGAAGGCCTCCGCGGGGGGGAAGACTGGCCTCAGGCGCAGACTGAGGCCGGTGGGGTATCCCCATCATCCCCCTCGATTGCCTTATCGGGGCGATGCGCGATTTCAATCAAGTTCTATCAAGGGAGAGGCGCCGAAAAAGTGATC